>JAABUQ010000131.1_pt1 | contig 153993 bp, 117 predicted proteins | sample 5560001 | NCBI WGS metagenome assembly JAABUQ01 (sample SAMN10711888, study PRJNA513371) | rock metagenome | isolation source: Antarctica rocks | place: Antarctica: Victoria Land, Finger Mt nord | collected 2015-12-18
ATGGCCGGCTGATCGATCGTCGCGTCCGGACGCGACGGGACGGGACACACCCATGAACGCCTCGCACGACATCTACGACCCGCCGCCGGCCCCGGTGCCGATGGCCCCGCCGTCGGACGGGCCGATGAGCTGGACCCGGAGCGACCTGGCCATCCTCGCGGCGCTGGTGGTCCCGGTCGTCGCCCTCTCGGCCTGGGCCTGGACCGTCGAGCCCGCGATGGCGATCCTGACCCTGATCGGCGGGGCGATCGTCATCGTCGAGAGCTGGTCGACCGCGCTGGGCTTCCTCGACCGTCGGCCGTGGATGGGAATCAACGGCCGTTGGAAGATCTTCGTCGCCGCCCTGCTGCCCTGGCTGCTCGGCCTGGGGATGGCGACGGCCCTGATGATCGGGCTCTTCCTGCTCTCCGACTGGGCCGGGTAGATCCGGGCCCGGCCTTCGCCCCTGTCACCCGGTTCACAGCGGGACCCGCCCGGCCCGCCAAGCCCCCGCGACGAGGCCACGACCGATGCCCGAGATCGCCGCCAAGCCGCTCCTGGACCCCGAGTTCCTCCACAAGCTCGAACAGCTCGAGCTGGTCAGCCGGAAGATCTTCGTCGGCCGGATGAAGGGGGAGCGCAAGAGCAAGCGGAGGGGGTCGTCGGTCGAGTTCGCCGACCACCGCCAGTACTCCGTCGGCGACGACCTCCGCCACATCGACTGGAACGTCTACGGCCGCCTCAACAAGCTCTTCCTCAAGCTCTTCCTCGAAGAGGAAGACCTGCACGTCTACACCCTGCTCGACACCAGCCTGTCGATGGACTTCGGCGAGCCGACGAAGCTCCAGTACGGCAAGCAGGTCGCCGCGGCGCTGGCGTTCATCGGCCTGGTGAACCACGACCGGGTGATGCTCGACACCTTCTCCTCGGGGCTCGACACGGGGATGCCGAGCATCCGGGGGCGGTCGCAGATGTGGCGGGTCGTGCAGTACCTCGACGGCCTCCGGGCGAGCGGGGCGAGCAACCTGACGGCCGCGGCCAAGGCGTTCGCGATCAAGCACGCCGGCAAGGGGATCGTCATGGTGATCTCCGACTTCCTCGACAAGCGCGGCTACGAGGACGCCCTCCGCTACCTCCTGGCCAGGAACATGGACATCTACGTCGTCCACGTCCTCAGCCAGGAGGAGGTCGAGCCCGAGCTCGTCGGCGACCTCCGCCTGGTCGACTCCGAGGACGACGACGTCGCCGAGATCACCGTCAGCGCCCCGCTCCTGAAGCGGTACAAGGACACGCTCAACGCCTTCGTCGGCGGCCTGAAGGACTGGTGCACGAAGCGGGGGATCACGTACATCTTCACCACGAACCACAACCCCTTCGACAAGCTGATCCTCAACTATCTCCGCGAGCGCGGGCTGGTGAAGTGACCCATGACGATCAACAACCCTTATGTGTTCCTCGGGATCTCCGCCTTCCTCGTCGGCTACCTGCTCTACACGATGATCCGCCGCCGCAAGGGGCTCCGGCCGGGCTTCGAGAACCGCGAGCCCGAGCTTTAAGCCCGAGGCCAGGCCGCAGACCGCGAGTCGGCCCGAGGGGCCGGGAGTGACCGCACCGTGATCCTGTTCGCCGCGAACCGATGGCTCGGCCTGCCGATCCAGTTCGCCTCGCCGCTGAGCCTCGCCAGCTGGGCGGTCCTCGCCGGGGTGCCGGTGGGGATCATCGCCCTGTACTTCCTCAAGCTCCGCCGCCGGCCCGTGCAGGTCGCGAGCACGCTGCTCTGGCGGAGGAGCCTGGAAGACCTCCACGTCAACAGCCTCTTCCAGCGGCTCCGGCGGAACCTGCTCCTGTTCCTCCAGCTCCTGGCAGTCGCCCTGGCGATGCTGGCCCTGCTCGGGCCGAGGATGACCGGGGCGGTCGGCAACGGGGCTCGGTACGTCCTGGCGATCGACAACTCGGCGAGCATGAACGCCGTCGACGTCAGCCCGAGCCGACTCGCGAAGGCGAAGGCCGAGGCGACCCGGATCGTCGACGCGATGCAGTCGGACGACCTGGCGATGGTGATCTCGTTCTCCGACCGGGCCCGGGTGGTCTCGAACTACACGAGCAACCGCGGCCTGCTCAAGAAGCGGATCGACGAGATCCGGCCGACCGAGGCCACGACCTCGCTCCGCGACGCCTTGCTCGTCGCCGCCGGCTTGGCGAACCCGAACAAGGTGGGGGACGTGCCCGAGGGCGTCGAGGCGACGTCGATTGTCCAGCCGAAGCTCCTGATCTACACCGACGGCGGCTTCCCCGACGTCGAGGGGTTCAGCCTCGGCAACATCGAGCCCGAGGTCGTCGTGATCGGCAAGGCCGCCCCCCGGGTCGAGCCGGCCCGGGCCGACGAAGGGAAGCCCGCCCCGCCGCCGCCGTCGAACAACCTGGCCATCCTGGCGCTCCAGACCCGGCGGAACGAGGAGAGGCCCGACGTCTACCAGGTCTTCGGCCGGGTGCACAACTACCGGGCCGCGGAGGCCGAGACCGAGGCCCAGCTCTTCGTCCGCGACCCCGCCCGCCCCAAGGCCGAGGGCACCCTCCGCGACGCCGTCGCGCTCAAGGTGCCCCCCCAGGGGGACGTCGCCTTCAAGTTCGACCTGCCCGACGTCGGGGCCACCGAGCTGGAAGTCCGGATCACCGAGGCCGACGACCTCCCCAACGACAACCGGGCCTTCACCCTCGTCGGCAACCCGAGGAAGGCCCAGGTCCTCGTCGTCTCCGCCGGGAACAAGTACCTCAACGACGCCCTCAAGACGGCCCTGGCCGAGTCCCGCGCCGACGTGACCGCCACCACCGTCGAGGCCGCGAAGGGGGAGGCCGTCCGCCGCGACATGGCCTCGGGCAAATACGACCTCGTCCTGTTCGACCAGTTCCGGCCCGAGGTCCCCCCCGCCGCCAACGCCATGTACTTCGGCGCGATGCCCCCGGGCCCCGCCTTCGAGAAGACGAAGGAAGTCACCGGGCCGACCATCCTCGACGTCAACGCCTCGCATCCGTTGATGCAATTCATCCGCGACCTCTCGGTCGTCCTGGTGAACAAGGCGACGGTCCTGACCGAGCTGCCCCCCGGCGCGACGAGCTTGATCGAGAGCAACGCCGGCCCGCTCGGCTTCATCGTCCCGCGCGAGGGCTACTCGGACACCGTGATCGGCTTCTCGCTCCTGGACAAGGAGGGGGTGAACACCGACTGGGTCCGCAAGTTCAGCTTCCCGCTGTTCATCTACAACGCCCTCCAGGTCGTCGGCAACGCCCGCGACTCGGCGGGCGAGGAGGTCCACGCCCCGGCCCAGCCCGTCCCGATCCGGCCGGCGACGCTCAACGACACGATCAAGGTGGCCGGCCCCGACGGCGTCCCGCTCGACATCAAGCGGTCGCCCCAGGGGACTTTCGTCGCCAACGAGACCGACCTGACCGGCCTCTACCACGTCACCTGGACGCCGAACGGGTCGCTGACCTTCGCCGTCAACCAGTTCGACACCCGCGAGAGCGACCTCGCCCCCCGCGGCCTCGTCCCCGAGGGCACCCCCCCCGCCGAGGCCGACCGGTACCGGATCAAGATCGGCTTCAACCCCGTCAACAGCACGAGCAAGACCGCCGCCGCCCCGCGCGACTGGTGGAAGCCCCTCGCGGCGCTGGCGCTCGCCGTGGTCCTGTTCGAGTGGTATGTCTATAATCGACGGGTCTATATTTGAGATGGTTGATCGGAACCAACGTCGCCATCGCAGGCCGTGACTGACGTATAAATCGGCGCGCGCTCACGCGAGGAGTCGACTCAGTGGTCCACCCCGACCTCCGTGACTTTGCCCGTTGGAGTCCGCTGTCTCCCGAGTTGGAGGATCGCCTCCATGCGGAAGTCTGCCCCGATGAGAAAGTCTATTGGGTCGGTCGGCCCTCGGTCTCCCGGCTCGTCGTCGTCTTTGCGATCCCGTTCGTCCTGCTCGGCTTGGGGTGTTTCGCGTTAGTCGTTTTCATCACGACCTTTGTATGGACATTCCCGCCGCCTGTGGCGCCTGGCCGCGAGTGGGGGAGGATGATCGTATCCGTCTTTTTCCTACTCCCCTTCTGTTGCACGGGCCTTCTCCTGATCGGGACACCGATCTGGGCCTTCGTCGAGGCAAGACGGACCCTCTATGCCGTGACCGACCGCCGCCTGATCCTGAGCAGGCCGATCTTCAACGGCAGCATCCGCACAAAGAGTTTTCTCACCGACGACGTCGGACCGCTGGAACGGCTTGAGCGCGCCGACGGGTCGGGCGACCTCCTGTTCGGCCTGGCTCGTGAGTTCCGGCGTAAAGACGGAACGAACGCTCTAGGTCGCCAGGGTTTCTTCGGGATCGCTCAGGTCCGCGAGGTCGAGTCGCTCATCAGGGCGACGCTGCTCGCCGACGGGTGGGCCGGCAGGCCGGCCGGCATGAGGGTCAGCCGGACGATCTCGGGCGGGCAGCCGTAGCGGATCGGGTGCCGGCCGCCGACGCCTTGGGTGACCTCCAGGATCGTCCGGCCGCGGCGATAGAAGCCCCGGTCGTACCGGCGGCCGTAGCGGCTGGGCATGACCACCGGCCCGATCCACGGGAGCCGGACCTGGCCGCCGTGGTTGTGGCCGGCGAGGATCAGGTCGACCGTCCCCCACCGGGCGATCCTCGGGAAGAGGTCCGGCGAGTGGCTGAGGACGATCGTCGCGTCGGCGTCCGGTCGTGCGTCGTGGTCGAGCGCGGGGCCCCACGGGTACGAGGTCCCGCCGAGCGCGATGGTCCGGTCGCCGTCCTCGATCGTCGTCCATCGGCCGTCGATCACGGCGAACCCGGCGGCTCGGAGCGCCCGGCGGACCCGGCCCGGACGGTGGACGACGTCGTGGTTCCCCAGGATCGCGTACTGGCCGAGCCGGCCCCGGAGCCGGCCCAGGACCGGGCCCGTCCAGTCGAGCGCATCGTCGGCGTCGAGGAGGTCGCCGGTGAACAGGACGAGGTCCGCGTCCCAGCCCGAGGCGGCCTCGGCCACGGCCTCGAAGTAGCGGGGGTCGTAGCAGCGGGCGAAGTGGAAGTCGGAGAGGTGGAGGATCCGGAGCGGGCCGAAGGACCGGGGCAAGGCGGGGTGCCGGACCTCGCAGGTCTTCCAGTCGAGCGTGAGGGCCTCGTTGCCCGGCAGCCGGAGCAGCCAGGCGTGCGGGCCGTCGCCGATCCAGGCCCGGCTCCCGCCCTCGGGCAGCTCCAGCACCGCGGCCTCGGACCGGGTGGTTACGCCCCGGGGCTCGCGCCGGAGGTTGCGGTGCAGGGTGATGGCCGGGAGGATGACGTAGGCCACGGTCATGCACAGGCATGCGTAGGCGGTCGCCGCGGTCGGCCAGGCGGCGACCGGCCGGGCGAGGATCAGCCAGGCCATCGCGACGGCGATCAGGGCGGGGAGGACCAGGGGGACGGCCGAGAACCGGTTCATCCACCTGGGGCTGAGCCCGTAGCCGTGGACCTGGCTGAGGAACCAGACGGCCAGCGCCGCGTGGCCGACGACGAGCCCGATCAAGGAGACAATTGCGAGGGTCGGGCTCATCCGGCGGGGGCCTCGGCCGGGGGGGACGGGACGGCCGGATCGGCCCGGTCGGGGGATGCCTCGCCGTTCGTGCCGGCGTCCTTGCGGGCCGACTCGAGCGCGGTCTCGACGACCTTCAGGACGTCCTCGATGTTCCACTTCTTGTAGAAGGCGGAGGCGAGCCGGCCGGTGGCCTTCGCCTTGGGGATCGAGTGGCTCGGGTCGTAGCCGTAGCCGGTCATCAGGATGACGGGCAGGGCCGGCTGGGCCTCGATGAGCCGGGCGAAGGTCTCGTAGCCGTCGAGGTCGGGCAGGCGGATGTCGACCATCGCCACCGAGTACCGCTTCTGGCGGGCGAGGGCGATGGCCTCGCTCGCGTCGCGGGCCGTCTCGACCGTCGCGCCGAGCTGGTCGAGGATCTCGTGGGCGACGATCCGGATCGTCTGCTCGGCGTCGACGAAGAGGACCTCGACGTCCAACAGGGGCCGGCGCGACCGGGGCCCGCGGCGCTTCTCCTCGGGGGCGATCGTCGAGCCGACCTTGGCCACGAGCTTGCGGATCTCGCGGGCCCGGTAGAGGAGGTTCCGGAGCCGGTGGATGATGTCCTCGTCGTGGCCGGCGTAGCGGTCGAGGATGCTCGTGGCGTCGCCGATGATGTCGTCGATCGGCAGGGCGAGCTCGCGGCTGATCGCCTCGATCGCGGCGTGGCTCGTGCTCTCCTTCTCGGCCTGGAGGAGTTCCAGCATCTTGATGGCCCCCGCCACGCTCCGGGCGTAAATCTCCAGGAACTGCTTGTCCCGCTCGTCGAAGGCGTTCGGCTGGGTGTTCTCGACGTTCAGGGTGCCGATGACCGTCCCGTGGTCGATGATCGGCACGGTCAAGGAGCTGAGGGCTCCGGCGGCCCCTTCGAGGTAGTGCGGGTCGCGGGTCGCGTCGGCGCAGAGGTAGCTCTGGCCGGTGGCCGCGACGTAGCCGGTCACGCCGTTGCCTTCCTTCAGGGCATATAGCTCACGAGTCGCGGCGTCGGGCGTCATCCGGACCGTCAGCAGCGGGACGAGGCGGCGGGTGGTCCGGTCGAGGAGGCGGATCTCGATGAAATCCAGGCCGAAGAGGTTCTCCATGTGGCGCTGGATGTTGTACTTGAGGAGGTCGATCCGGTCCTCGGCCGTCATCTCGGCCAGCTCGTCGGGGGTGACCTCGGCGAGCTCGTCGGCGGCGCGGTGGATGGCGGAGATCTTCTGGGCCTGGAGGGTCTCGTCGCTGATGTCGCGGGTCAGGACGATCAGGTGCGAGGGGGCCCCGGACGCGTCGAAGACCGGGGTGACGGTCAGCCGATGGTAGCGGTTCTCGCCGGTCCGGTAGGCGCAGCTGTGGGTCTTCCGGTCCTTCATCGCGCCGACGAACGGGCAGGTCTCGTCCTGGAGCAGCTCGGGGCTGCCCAGGGCGCGGAAGAACTTGAGGCCGACGGGGTCCTTGCCGGCCTCGGTCAGGCGGGCGAACTCGGGGTTGGCCCAGATGACGACGAGCTGGGGGTCGACGATCGCGACGCCGTCGGCGATGGCGTCGAGGATCTCGTCGGCCTGGACCTGGACCCCGGCGAGCCGGACGGCGGCGAGGTGCTCGGCGTCGACGTAGACCCCGGCGAACGGCTGCTCGCGGAGCAGGACCAGCGACTTGGCGACGGTCCGGCAGACGACCAGGTCGAATTCGCCTGCCAGCCGGTTGCGGACCTCGGTCGCGGCGGGGGTGTCGCGCTCGATGACCAGGAGTCGGGGCTTCTCGGTCACGCCTGACGGCCCCCGAGGTCTCGGAAGGCGAAGGACGACCGGGCCCCTCGGCCCGACGGCCGCTCGGCCGGATCGCATGCATAACGCGGTCGTCATGGTACCCCGGATCGGCCGGCCTCGGCAAGCGCGGGCCCGGCCTTTCCCGGCCGCGTGGCCGCTTGACGACGCCCCCCGGCAGGCCATAGCATCGCCCTGGGATCGGCCCGCGATGGGCGCGACGGGCGATCGACCGACCCGGGGGACCGCGATGGCCTCGCCCGAGCGATTCACGGCCGAGCATGCGGGCCTGCTGGTCGTCGACCTCCAGGGGAAGCTCCTGGAGCGGATCGACGGCCGCGACGCCATGCTCGCCAACGTCCTGCTGATCGTCCGCGCCGCCGGGCTGCTCGGCGTCCCGGTCGTCGCGACCGAGCAGTACCCCGCCGGTCTCGGCCCGACCTTCCCCGCGGTCGCCGACCTGGTCCCCGACCGCTTCGCCAAGACGACCTTCCACGCCGCCGCCACGCCCGGGGTCCTGGCGTTCCTCGACGCCCGCCGCGTCCGCCAGGTGACCCTGGTCGGGATCGAGGCCCACGTCTGCGTCGCGCAGACGGCCTTGGAATTGCTCGCCAATGGCTACAAGGTCCAGGTCCTCGCCGACGCCTCCTCGTCGCGCCACGCCGTCGACCGCGAGGTCGCCTTCCGCCGGCTCGAGGCCGCGGGGGCGGTGGTGTCGACGGCCGAGGCCGCCCTGTTCGAGTGGGCCGGGACCGCCGACCGCCCCGAGTTCAAGGCGCTCAGCGCCCTGGTCAAGGAGGCCGACCTCGCCCGGTTGGCCCCGCGCCCGCCGGCCTGATCCCCGAGACATTCGACCGCCCCTCGCTCACGACCCTGAAGGACACCCTCGTGGCCGCGACCCGCACCCCCGCCCCGTTCCACCCGTCGACCCGCGTCCTGCTCGGCCCGGGGCCGAGCGAGGTCCCGCCCCGGGTCCTCGCCGCGATGGGATACCCGCTGCTCGGCCACCTCGACCCCGAGTTCGTCGCCCTGATGGACGAGACCCAGGGGCTGCTCCGCCAGGTCTTCCGGACTGAGAACCGGCTGACGATGGCGGTCTCCGGGACGGGCTCGGCCGGGATGGAGGCCGTGGTCGTCAACCTGATCGAGCCGGGCGACCGGATGCTCGTCTGCGTCAACGGCGTCTTCGGGGCGCGGATGGTCGACGTCGCCGGCCGGGCCGGCGCCGAGGTCACGGCGATCGAGCGGCCGTACGGCGAGGTCTTCGACCCCGAGGAGGTCCGCGCCGCGGTCCTCGCGTCCCGACCCAAGGTCGTCGGGATCGTCCAGGCCGAGACGTCCACCGGCGCCTGGCAGCCGATCGAGGAGGTCGCCGCGATCGCCCACGAGGCCGGGGCGATGATCGCCGTCGACGCCGTCACGTCGCTCGGCGGCGTCCCGGTCGAGGTCGACGCCTGGGGGATCGACGCCATCTACTCGGGCACCCAGAAATGCCTGAGCTGCCCCCCCGGCCTGGCGCCGGTCTCGTTCAACGCCCGGGCCGCCGAGGTGATCGCCTCGCGGAAGACCAAGGTGCAGAGCTGGTATCTCGACATGCAGATGATCCAGCGCTACTGGGGGAGCGATCGGTTCTACCACCACACGGCCCCGATCAGCATGAACTACGCCCTCCGCGAGGCCCTGGCGCTGGTGGTCGAGGAGGGCCTGGAGGCCCGCCACGCCCGCCACCTCCTGAACCACCGGGCCCTCAAGGCCGGGCTGTCGGCGATGGGGCTCGACTACGTGACGGCCGAGGGGCACCAGCTCCCGCAGCTGAACTGTATCCGGATTCCCGCCGGGGTCGACGACCTGGCCGTCCGGAAGCGGCTGCTGGCCGACTGGGGGATCGAGATCGGCGGCGGGCTCGGGCCGCTCAAGGGGCAGGCCTGGCGGATCGGCCTGATGGGGCACGGGTCGCGGCAGGCCAACGTCACCCTGGTCCTCGCCGCGCTCGAGGCCTGCCTCCGCGACCACGGGGCCCGGGTCGAGCCCGGCGCCGCGATCGAGGCCTCCTCCGCCGTCTACCACGCGACCCAGGCCGCGGCCGTCGCCGTCTGATCCCGCCGGCCTTCCGTGAATCCGAAGGATTTCGGAGGGAGCGGCTTGATGGGGGTCCGACAAACGTCTATATTGGGGCGATGTCGAGGGGCCCGGCCGCGCCCGTCGCGGGGGTCCGGGCGGATCGTGACACGTCTCGGAGCGGGAGGGCCTCGCCGTGAAAGAGTTGGACAAGCCGATCGGCCGGGTCTTCCGGCGGCTGCGGACCCAGCGGTTCCTCGCGGCGCTCGTCTGGTCGCTCGCGGGCTGGCTCGCGGCGGCGACGGCGGTCCTGGCCGTCGACCGGCTCGTTCGGCCGATCCCGGGGCCCGACTGGCTTCCGTTCGCCATTGCGGGAGGGCTGGCAGTCCTGACCGCCCTGCTGGTCGCGACCCTGACCGGGCCGAGCCGGGTCGACGCCGCCGTCGCGATCGACCACGCCTTCGGCCTGAACGAGCGGCTGAGCACCACGCTCACCCTGCCCGAGGAGCTGAAGGAGACTCCCGCCGGCCGCGCCCTCGTGGCCGACACCGTCCGCCACGTCGCCGACCTCGACGTCGCCGACCGATTCGGCCTCAAGGTCCCGAAGCGGGCGTGGGCCCCCCTGATCCCGGCCCTGCTCGCGGTCCTCGTCCTGTTCGCCCCCGGCTGGGCCCAGAAGATCGCCAGGGCCAAGTCCAGCCTCGCCGGCGGCGGCGAGACGGCCATCGACCAGAAGGTCGTGACCAAGCAGTCGTCCATCCTCAAGGACAAGATGGCCGCCCAACGCAAGGAGATGGACAAGGGGAAGTTCGCCGAGGCCGAGAAGCTCCTCGCCGAGGTCGAGAAGGCCGCGGGCGACCTGGCCAAGGCCCCCCCGGCCGAGAAGGACAAGGCGATGATCGCCCTGAACAAGCTGACCGACGCCGTTAAGGACCGGCAGCGGGCCCTCGGCTCCCCCGAGCAGATCAGCCGGCAGCTCCAGAACCTCAAGGACATGAACACCAACGGCCCGGCCGGCGACTTCATGAAGGACCTCGCCAAGGGGAACTTCGACCGCGCCGCCAAGGACCTCAAGCAGCTCCAGGAGAAGCTCGCCTCGGGCAAGATGACCGAGGCCGAGAAGAAGGCCCTCAAGGAGCAGCTCGGCGAGATGAGCAAGCAGTTGAAGGGCCTCGCCAACCTCGACCAGCGCAAGCAGCAGCTCGAGCAGGCCAAGAAGTCGGGCGGGATCTCCGAGGAGCAGTTCCAGAAGGAGATGGCCAAGCTCGGCGAGCAGCAGAAGAAGCTCGAAGCCCTCCAGAAGGTCGCCGATCAGCTCGCCAAGGCCGGCGACCAGATGAAGAAGGGCGACCTGAAGAAGGCGGCCGAGCAGCTCGGCATGGGCCAGAAGCAGATGGAGGAGATGGCCCAGCAGATGCAGGAGCTCCAGGCCCTCGACTCGGCCCTGGCTAACCTCCAGGAGGCCAAGGACGGGATGAACGGCGAGGACAGCCTGAACCAGTTCGGCGACGGGATGAACCAGTTCGGCAAGAACGAGAACCGGATGCGGAACGGCCCGGGAGGCCGGGGCCGGGGCTCGGGGGACCGCCCCGAGGCCCCCGACAACGTCGCCTCATACAGCTCGAAGGTCGGCAGCCAGGTCACCAAGGGGGCGGCCGTCTTCCAGGGCCTCTCCGACCCCCAGGGCCAGCTCAAGGGCCAGGCCAAGCTCGAGATCGGCGGCGAGGCCGACACGGTCGCGGGCAAGTCGGCCGAGGCCCTCACCAACCAGAAGGTCCCCAAGAGCGTCGAGAAGCACGTCCGCGGCTACTTCGACCTGCTCGGCAAGGGCCAGTGATCCGGAAGTCGGATCAGAGGTTTGCGAGCGCGGAGGACCGGGCCCAAGAGCCCCGAGCGATCCGACTTGCGCTCCGCCCTCTGGTCCGAATCTCCAGGGCGAGCTCGCCGCCTGGCAGTTCGAACGGGAGCGCGGACGATCCGCGCGCCGACGTCCGCGCGGCCTCAGCTTAGGCGGCGGGAGGTGCCGTGAGAAGAGTACGGTTCACGATCGCTCGGCTCCTCGCCGTCGTGTTGGCGTGCGGGGTCGCGTTTGGCACCGCGAGGGCCGGCTGGGAGGTGGTGGCCAGTGCGACCTTCACACTGGTGGCGGTGGCCCTCCTGACCTCGGTGGTCTTCGCCGTGCTCGGTCGACGGCCCTTCTGGGTCGGCTTCGCGGTCTTCGGCTGGGGCGCCTTGCTCTTGTTCTTCGGGCCTTGGTCGAAGGAGACTCCCGTCCCGAGGCCCCTGACGACCTATCTGCTCGAAGAATTGTATCCGCTCATTGGGTTTCGCCCTGCGAACAACTCGATGACGGCCTACAACGAGTCCGCGGGGGTGCTGGCCCAGGTCAGGGGCAAGGGGGTCGTGCTGGCCATCCCGTACATGCAGTTCGGCCACGCTCTCCTCGCCCTCCTCATGGCCTTCGGAGGGGCGAGCTGGATGGCAATCGTCTACGCCGGACGTCGAACGGGCCCGAGGCGGGACGTTGATGAACCCGAGCCCGACCATGCTGCGAGCCCTACCTCAATCGCCGCCGACTAGCGCGACGGATCCGATCCTACTGCCGACATCGTGCGGTGCCAAGTCTCGACGGTTTCCGGGGGAAGCGCCGGCGCCGGTCAGAGAGAGTCCGAGGCGATGCTCCTGGGCTTCTGGATGTCGGTCATCAGCCGGCCCCGGCGGAAGATTGAGACGGTCCCGGTCGACTGCGAGATGCAGAGGGCGACCGCGTCGGTCGTCACCGTGATCGACGCCGCGGCCTCGTGTCGCGTGCCAAGCCCCTGCGAGAGCGGCTCGTCCGGCTTCGCCGCGGGCGAGAGGTACCGCCCGGCGCTCAGGATCACGCCGTCGCCCCGGACGATGAACGCCCCGTCGATCGCCGAGAACTCCTTGATCGTCTCCTCCAGCCGGGGGTCGAGGATGTTCCGCTCGGCCTCCGGGTAGCCGAAGAACGGGTTGATCACGAGCTGGCGGCTCTGGGCGAGCACGGCGTCGGTGTCGCCCACGACGAACAGGGTGCCGACCGGACGCCCCTCCCGCCCTTCGAGGCCGAGCTCGCCGGCCAGGGTCAGGACCCGCTCGAAGACGGCGGCCGTGACGTCGGGGGGCAGGGGCTCGGCGACGTGGCCGGCGACGAGCTCGACCTCGGTCCCCATCTCCAGGACGAGGATCGTGTCGATCCGCCCCGACCCGTCGATCCCGGTCGTGCAGACGATCCGCTCGCCCGCCCGGATGATCCCCCCCGCCGCGGCGACCAGCAGGGCGACCTTGATCTGGCCGGCCCGGGTCATCTTCAGGTCGGGCACGCGGACGACCGTGCAGAGGTCGTCCCACCCCTCGGGGGGCCGGAACCCCGCGCGACGGGTCACGAGGATCACCCGGAAATCGACGTCGTGGATCAGGTCGAAGACGTCCTGGTCCTCCTCGACGACGTCGGCGTAGAGCAGGACCGCCTCGGCCCCGACCTCGCGGGCGATCGCGTGGGCGTGGCGGATCAGGCTGCGGGTGAGCGGCTTCACGGACGGCCCTCCCCGACGGACGCTAGGGCTTCTCCGCCGTTGCCCGGATCTCGACCGCGATCCCCAGGATGCCCAGGTCATCCAGGTAGTTCGGGTCGCTCTCCCTCCCGTACTGGACGATCCGGACCCGGTTCTCCCCGGCCTTGAGGAGCCCGGTCGGGATCGGCAGCCGGATCCGCTCGGGGGCCTCGTTCCGGGTGGTGATGTGCCGGTTCAGGTAGTCGAATTCCCGGCCGTTGAGCGAGACCTTCGTCCGCAGCTCGCCGAGCCGGATGAGCTGCGAGAACATCAGGCCGTTGGCCTCGCCGACGACCTGGACGACGTCGAGGACGAGGCTGGCCGACTCGCCGGCGGCGGGGGCCCGGGCCAGGGTGAAGCTCCGTTCGAGGACGCCCCCCTCGGGCTGGGGCGGGTCGAGCAGCTCCGGGGCCTTGGAGACCTCGTCGCCCAGGTGGTGGGCGGTCGGGTCGATCACGATCGTCCGCCCTCGGCCGGCGACCCGGGCGCGGCGGAGCCGGTCTCGGGGGATGACCAGGGTCCCGGCGTAGGGGGTCTCCAGGGTGAACGACCCGGGCCCGGCGGAGACGAGGGCCCCCTCGGCCATGTCGAGGTCGCGGGCGTCGTCGCCGGGTGCCGACCTCCACTCGAGGCGGGCGAGGAGGCCCTCGACCTCGCGGGACGGCCGGGACTCGCGGCGGAAGTGGAGCGAGGTGACGACCGACCAGGGGAGGGCCACCGTCTTGCCCAGGACGTCGAGGCTCACCCGCTGGGGGTCGGCCCCGAGGATCGCGCCGAAGACCTGGTCCCCCTCGACGAGGCGGGCCTCGTCCTGGTCGGGATCGGCCTCGCTGCCCCCGACGGCGTCGGTGAGCCGGACGACCCGAAGCTCGTCGACGTGGGCGACGGGCCGGGCGGCCGGGGGTCCGTCGCCCGAGAGGCTGGTGGCGATCCGGATCTCGACGAGCGGGCCGGTCGGCCCCTTGCCGTGGGCGAGGGCGTCGCCGTCGACGGCCATCTCGGCGGCCTCGGGCCCGAACCGGACCTCCAGGCGATGCCAGCCCGGCTTGCGGGCCAGCCGCTGGACGACGAGCGACGGCCCGCCGCCGGTCGACTGCACGGCCAGGCTCTCCTCGGCCCAGCCGAGCACGGCTCGGATCGTCTCGGGCCCCCCCTCGCCGCGGAAGAGGAGGTCGACGAACCACTGGGCCGACGGGACGACGGCGGCCGTGTCGTAGAAGGCCAGTTCCAGCCGCCCCTGAGCGACCGGCTCGGCCAGCCTGGCGGTGACCGCCGTGCCGTCGGCGTCGATCCGGAGACTGGACTCGCCCCCGGCCTTGAGGGCGGGGTCGAGCTTCGGCTCGCCGACGTGCGACCACCGGGCCGGGTCAATCGCCTCGAAGCCCTCGATCAGGACGAGCGCCTCGCCCGGCCGCTGGCGGAGGCCGATCGCCCCGCGACGGTCGACGGTCACGGGCCGACCGCCCGGGCCGTCCCCGAGCCGGACCGTCGCGGCATCGAGGCGGACGAGCTGCCCCGAGACCCACTGGTTATGACCGAGCACGACCTGGAGCGGCGGGACGCCCGCCGAAGGCCCCGGCCCGTCGCCGCCGAGGGCGATGTCGGCCGGCCCGTCGATCGCGATCGGGGCCGTGCCGTCCGTCGGGGTGAACCGGAACCCGCGCGCGAGGTCGCCGCCGAAGGTCCCGGCCAGCCGCTTCCCCTCGGGCCGATCGAGCGAGTCGGGCCCGCCCGCCGCCCCGACCGACGGCCCCGCGATCGCGAGCCCGAGGACCACGACGAGGGCGGCGAACCGGCGGGGATCGATGGAGATTCGCATGAGATTAGTGTAAAGGAGCCGAGGCCGAGCCTGCCAGGGTACTGCCGGCGCGGGGCCCATCATTCCGAAGCATGCGGCAGGTTGATCAGCAGCGAATCCATCTGACGGCGGATCAAGCGGTACTGGGCCCGGTACCGGTAGCCGAGCAGGAACGGCGGCCAGAGCAGGTGGACGACCTGGATGAGCTGGAAGCTCTGGGCCCAGATCGCCGGGTTGGCGCTCGTCGCGACGAAGGTCGTCGGCCCGGGGGCGAGGCCCGATCCGGGGTCGACCTTGCCCGGCTCGGTCTTGCCCCGCTTGGCGGCCAGGGCCGGCGAGTTCGCCAGGTAGAACGCGGCATAGAGCCAGGACGTGACGGCGACGGAGGCGATCAGGGCGAGGATCGTCGGGGCCTGATTCGCGGACATCGGTCGCTCCCCGGGGCACGTCGTGGCAGACCTTCGGAGCCGGCCTCCGGTCCGGGATAATGGTCGCCCGCGGCCTCGGGCCGGGGTACAAGTGGGACCGCGAGACCCGCCACCACGACCCGAGAGTATCACCGATGAACCGCGCGCTCTACGTCCTCGCCCTGCTCCTGTCGGCCACGGTCGATCCCCCCGGCGCGGTCGCCGCCGAGCCCCTGCGGATCATCGTCTTCGGGGCCCATCCCGACGACTGCGAGCTCGACGCCGGCGGGACCGCCGCGCGATGGGCCAAGGTCGGCTTCCGGGTGAAGTTCGTCAGCGTCACCAACGGCGACATCGGCCACCACGAGATGGCCGGCGCCATCCTCGCCCGTCGCCGACTGGCCGAGGTGCAGGCGGCGGCGAAGATCCTCGGCGTCGAGACCGAGGTCCTCGACATCCACGACGGCGAGCTCCTGCCGACCCTGGAGAACCGCCGGACGATCACCCGGAAGATCCGCGAGTGGAAGGCCGACGTCGTCGTCGGGCCCCGGCCCAACGATTACCATCCCGACCACCGATACACCGGCGTCCTGCTCCAGGACGCGGCGTTCATGGTCACCGTCCCGAGCTTCTGCCCGGACGTCCCCAGGCTGGAGAAGAACCCCGTCTTCCTCTACACCGAGGACTCGTTCCGCAAGCCCAACCCGTTCGTGCCCGACGTGGTCGTGCCGATCGACGAGGTCCTCGACCGCAAGGTCGACGCCATCGACGCCATCGAGTCCCAGTTCTACGAGTGGAACCCCTGGCTCTCGGGCAAGCCCGGCGACGTCCCCAAGGACAGGACCGCCCGGAAGGACTGGCTCAAGGCCGGCCTGGTCCGTCGCTACGCCTCCTCGGCCGACCGCTTCCGCTCGAAGCTCGTCGAGCAATACGGCCCCGACGCGGGCAAGGCCGTCAAGGCGGCCGAGGCCTTCGAGGTCTGCGAGTACGGCACGCAGCCGTCCAAGGAGGGGTTGAAGGCGATCTTCCCCTGGTAGGACAATCGGGCCAGGCCGGGGTTCCCAACCGCGAGCGAAGCCCCGGCCTTCAATACAGCTCGATGACGTGCTCGCCCCCGTGGTCGGGGTTGCCGACGAGCCGACGCGAGGGCAGGTCCACCACGAAGTCCATGGCCTCCAGCGGGACCTGGCCGATCCGCACGGGGCAGCCGTCGGGCACCTCCGTGATGTCGACCGGGCAGTCCCTCCCCTCGACGGTCAGCCTGGCCGTGCCGAAGATCCGTACCTCAACCAGACCGGCGGTCGTGACCGCCTTGCGGGTCCGCAGGTATTTCAAACCGAGCCTCTCCAGCAGTGACCGTGGCATCGACAACCCAGTCGCCCCGGTATCCACCAGCGCATCGGCGACGTCCACGGCCCGCACATCCTCGGCCGCAAGCCGGCCCTGATCCACGGCGAGGAGATCGCCGACGTTCTCGACGCGTGCAGAGACGTTGACCTTGCCCATCGCGCCTCCCATCTCGTGGGATCCATCCTACCCGGGCGGGCCCGACGGCGTAAATCGACGCGACGAACTCGCGATCGGCGGAAACACCGCGGGCCCTCGCGACCGCTCGAAGCGATCGGAGGGCCCGGGTGGGAACGGATCTCGTCGGGGGCGACCCTTCGGCTGAGATCAGGGAGGGGTCGCGGCCTGGGCGGGGCCGCCGGCGCGGCGGAGGTGGTCCTTGTCGATGTAGACGACCTCGACGCGGGGCTTCCGGTGGTTGAACGGGATCGGGTAGTCGGACCAGTACAGCTCGTCGAAGTAGACGGTGCACTTGTAGTGGCAGTGGACGAGGTTGCACGGGCCGGCCATGGGGAAGATCTTGACCGGGTCGACCTTCTCGCCGATCTTCTCGATCAGGAACCGGACGTTGTTCCGCTGGGTCTCATAGAAGGGGGGCGAGCCGTTCCGGAACTTGGGGATCTTCTCGAAGACCTCGTACTCGCTGGGCGGGTCGAGGCAGCTCGGCGGGGCGAACTCGCCGACGATCGGGTCGAGGATCGGGACCCGGTCGCGGGCCTCGCGCTCCATGTCCTTCTCGAGCCGCTGCTGCTGCGAGGGCAGGATCGGCCAGGCGAACGACCAGCCGGTCGGGTGCAGGGGCGAGATGCCCCGGAAGACGTACGACAGGCCGCAGCCGGTCATGTTCGTCGAGAAGAGCGCCAGGATGGCACCCGCCAGCAGGCCGCGAACCCAGCGCGGGGGCTTGGGGCCCATTTGGCGCGCGGATCGGGTCATGGGATATCCCCCTCCTTGGGAACGGTCGGTCGCGAACGGGCCGAGGGGCAGCTCCCACCCCACCGGCGGACGGCGCCGGGACGGGACCGCTCGGCGTCGAGGCGGGCGGTCGTCCCGCCCCCCGCCGGCCCGATCGTCGTCTCCGGTCATGTGCTGTTCTTATCGAACGGGACTCGGCCCGGGTGTGAGTTATTTCCCCGATCCGGCCGGGATTCCCCTTGCCACGCCCCGATCCGTCGGGTCAGAGCCAGACCTTGAGCCGCGACCGGAGTCGTTCGGGCAGCCGCTTCTCGACGATCCGCTGGATCTGGTCGGGGTGCAGCCTCGTGCTGAAGTGCGACGCGACGATCAGCTCGTTCTCGAACCGGTCGGCCCGCGCCAGGAAGTCGTCGAGGTGGGTGTGGCCGTACTTGTGGATCCGGTCGGGCCGCTCGCCGGGGGCGACGAAGGTCATCTCCATGATGAGGACCTCGGCCCGATAGACGTCCGGGCAGGCGTCCATCCCCTGAGGGGCGGTGTCCCCGAGGTAAGCGACCTTGGGGATCCGGATCTCGGCCGAGACCTCGACGCCCGAGAGCCGGAGGTCGCGAATCTGGTCCCCGGAGAGGTCATGGTACTCGGGCCTGAGCTTCCGCCGCCGCTCCCAGACGAGGAAGCCGAGCGAGGGGAGCGTGTGCCTGGTGGGGAAGACCGTCACGACCAGCTCGCGCGAGAGCTCGACCTCCTGACCCGGCTCGACCCCGACGAGCCGGACCGGCATCGCCCCCCGGTCGAGCTTCTGGAAGGCGCGGAGGAGCTGCTCGATCGCCTCGACCGAGCCGGCCGGGACGTAGATCGTCGGCGGCTCCATCTTCATCATCCGCCGCCGGGCCACGTAGACGGGCAGGGCCGCGACGTGGTCGAGGTGGGTGTGCGAGAGGAACCAGCTCGGGGTCGCCATGAACGACCAGGGCTGGCCGCCGAGGTCGAAGCCCAGCTTCATCTCGGGGACGCGCCAGTATGTCTGCACGGCCGCCCGCGAGTACCCCTCGATGGTCAGGCCGTTGTGCGCGATCGACCGGACCGGGGCATTGTCGACCGGGTGGTCCAGCGATTCGACCGAGAGATCCGCGTCCGCCGCCACCGTCCGCCTCCTCCGCCGGGCGCCGGGACACCCGCGGGCAAATCCCCAGTATAATCGCCGGGCCCGCCGGCCCGATACGCCTCCCCGAGGGACCCTCCCGATGCCGACACCCCGCAAGGCCCTCGTGTTCGGCCCCGCCTACATCGACCGCGTCCTGCTGGTCGACCGCCCCCTCGTGAACCCGACCCTCGGCCGCACCATCGACCGGAGCGTGACCGGCGAGTGGGTCGACATGTCCTTTCCCTTCGAGTCGATCCTGATCACCGGCCTGGCCGAAGGGGACACGGAGATCGAGCCCCCGCCCGGCTGGCCCGGCCCCACCGGCTTCATCTCGGCCGGCGACGAGCCCAACGTCGGGGACAGTCCCGAATTGTTGTCGGTCCGCGGGGTCGACTGGCACGACGACCTCGGCGGGATGGGGCCGGGATTCGCCTCGGCCCTCGGCGGGACCCTCCGCCTCCTCGTCGGCGACGACTCCGACCCGATCCGCGCCCGGGTCCTCGACCGCCTCCGCGCGGCCGGGATCGCCCACCGGCCGACGGTCGTCCCCGGCCGGCTCGGCGAGTGGACCCTGCTCGTCACCAGCGGCGAGCACGGCGACAAGCTCGCCATCGGCTTCCGCGACGGCTCCCCCGCCGACTTCGCCGCCGACCCGGTCGACGACGGCCCGTGCGACCTCCTCGTCGCCGCCTCGATGACCAACCGACGCGCGGCCTGGGCCCTCGAACGGATCGATGCCCGGGTCAAGCTGTTCGCCCCGGCGCTCCGGAACATGGCCGACCTCGACCCCAAGGTCTCGGCCTTCGCACGACATATCGACATTCTCTCATGTAACGCGGTCGAGTGGGCGACCCTGGCCGACCGCGAGGAGGTCGCCTGGCGGGTGTCGATCCTCGCCGTCACCGACGGCCCGCGCGGGGCGACCGTCCGGTACACGAATCCGGTCGGGGATGCCGGCCTCCTGACGATCCCGGCCTTCCCCCGGCGACGGCCGCCGGTCGACACCAACCGCGCGGGCGAGGCCTTCGCCGCCGCGCTGACGACGGCCCTCCTCGACGCGGGATGGACCCCCGGCCCCGCCGCCGACGACCTGGTCCGGCTCGCCGCGACCCGGGCCTCGGCGGCCTCGGCCCTGGTCCTCGACCGGGCCGACTTCGGCTTCCCGACCGCGGAGGAGGTCGACCGGGCCCTCCGGGACGGGATCGTCTAGGCCCATCGTCGGCTCCCGACCCGGCGATCGGGTTCGTTCCGTCGGTGCCTCGTCCGGGCGATCGGGTTCGTTCCGTCGCCAGATCGAGGCCGTCGGCTCGCCCGCGGACGACGGTCTCGCGGGGTCGAGACCGGGTTGCCCCGGGATCGTCCCGGGACCGAATCCCCGCCCGGTCGCGTGGATCGTCGACCCGGGCCGCAACCCGGCCGGGTTCCTCCGGATTCTTGCGGGTGTTCGTCCCCTTCATGTCGGCGACGGCCTCCCGGACGCGAGGCCTGTCGCGTTCACCACGTCACGCCAACGCTCGGTGTCCGAGGTCCGGCTGCCCGAGGCCGGGGCCTTCGAGTCCTGCCCGTCCTCGAAACGAAACCTGATCGGGGCATCAACGCCGTTTGCTCGAGGCCCGGCGATCAGGCCCGACGGGACCGGGAGGCCGCGGCCCGGCGCTGCTGGCGGTTGAGGTGGGGCTGGGTCGGGGCGACGGTCGGCATCACGGGTGCCGCGACGGGCGACGGGTGTCGGTCGGCGATGAACTGCTGGAGGTCGGCCTCCATCTCGGCCTCGACCTCGTCGAACTCCTCCCGCGACGTCGCCGCGGCCAGCCGGGCGCGGAGGATCTGGAGCCTCGTCGGCGGCGTGGGGGCAGGCAGATCAGGCGGGGGGTCGGCGGGGGCCTCCTCGGTCCGATCGAGGGGAGGCGACACGTCGGCGACCTGTAACGCCGCGGGGTCGTCGTCCCGCCCGGCCCGGGCGACCTTCATCGACGCGTGATAGCGCCGCCAGGCGTCGCGCTCGTAGCGGAAGATCAGGGCCGACGTCCGGGTCAGGAGGCTCGTGGCCCCGGCCTCGGCCTGGCGGCGTCGGAAGGCGTCGAGGTCGTCCAGCGCCTCGTGCTGGAGGGCCGTGAGCCGCTCGACCTCGCGACGGGCCAGGTCGAGACGATGTCCGGTCGGGTCGACGCCGTCCGGGGCGTCGAGCACGGTCCGGCCGCCGCGCTGGTCGGCGGGGACACCGAGCAGGTCGAGCGCGACGGACGCCTCGGCCTCGGTCCAGTCGCCCGAGGCATCGAGCGACGAGCCGAGCCGGTCCCAGCTCGCGCGGATCAGGTCGGCCCCCTGCGTGGTCGTCGCGAGCTGGGCGGCGACCAGGGGAGGGCACTTCGCCAGCCGGACGAACAGGGCGGCGGCCTCGGCCCGGCGGTCGACGTCCCAGGCCAGGGCCGCGCGGGCGACGTGGTCGGCGGCGTGGGCGTCGAACGCCTCCTGGCACTGCTCGATCCGCACCGAGGCGGCCACGGCGCAGTCGAGGGCGAACCCGGCGACAGGCGTCGCCGGCCGGATCTCCTCGACCCACAGCGCCGACCTCGCCTCGGCCCGCGAGGCCATCGCCGGCACGACCAGTTCGGTCTCGGCCGCGAGCCCGTGCTTCAGCGCATTGGCCCGGCTCCGGACCTTGCCCTCGGCCGTCCGGGGGCCGGTGCTCCGGAGGGCATTACGCCGGTTCGATTCGATCTGCCGTTCGGTCGCCATGATGGAAAAAGCTCCGTCGCCTCGGGTGTCGTGTCGTCGGATCGGGACGTCCGCGCGCCAACCTTCCCCGGTATGATCGATCCCCACGGCCGGTCCGTTCCGCGAATCCGAGCGGGCTCCCCGCCCGGCCCCGCCCGTCGCGAGCGGGTCGGACAGGAATTCTCCGGCATCCGGACGGGGCGATCGCGAGCGCAGGAGCAGCATCCCCGGGCAATCCCGCCCGGGCTCTGCCCCGATCCCGCCGCCGACCCTTGCCGGGCCCCTCGAGAGCGACGACGGCCGCGGCAGCAAACGGGGCCACCCCCGGCCGACGCCCGAGCCGATGGATCTCCCCACCTTCGGCCTCGACCCTCTCTCTTCCGAGATCGACCCGCGATTGAATTTGCCGCGTCGAAGTGTTGTACTGGTCCGATTCTCTCGGTCCGCTCCACGGGCCCCGGGCGATCGGCTAACTTCAAGGACCGCCGGTGAAGCGAGCAACGGCCGACGCACCGTCGAGGGTCCCCCCCTACCTCACGCTCGAAGCCTGGAGGGGACTCGCCGCGCTCTGGGTTGTCCTCCTGCATGCCTCGCTGCGCGAGATCGTCGAGGGCGGGCCGGCCCTGGCCGCGGCGCCGATCCGCGCCCTGATCCTCAAGGGGCAGCTCGGCGTCACGATGTTCTTCGTCATCTCGGGCTATTGCATCGCGAGCGCCGCGGTCTCGGCCCGCGCCCGGCCTCGGCCCTTGCCCCACTTCCTCCGGGCTCGCATCCGCAGGATCTACCCGCCCTATTACTTCAGCCTCGCGCTCTTCGTGGGTGCATCCTATGGCGCCGCGGCGCTCGCGAGCGGGGACCTCTCCCATACGATCGGGCTGGGCCGTGCCGACGCCCTCCGCCACGGCCCGCTTTATTACATCAGCACGCTGACGCTGACGCAGAGCGTCTTCAATCAGGAACTGGTCGCCATCATCTACTGGTCGCTGTGCTACGAGATCGCCTTTTACGGCATCGTGGCCCTCGCCCTCATCGCGACGGCGCGCGCCCTCGGCGGCGGCCAGCTCCTCTATACCCTCGATGCCCTCACCATCGCGGCCCTCGTCTGGCTGAACGTGTCGCCGACGACGCTCTCGTTCCCCTTCAACCTGTGGCACCAGTTCGGGCTGGGCATCTTCGTCTACCACCTGGCCGCGACGCCCTCGGGGCGGGCCCCCCGCCTCCTCTTCGCCATCGCGGCCCTCCTGGTGATCTCCCTGGCGATCGTCCACGGCGAGGGAGGCGACCTCGACCATCCCTCTCCCCGCGTCCAGTCCTTCGTCTGCCTCGCCTTTTCCCTCGCCCTGATCTGCCTCCAGCCGATCGACCTCCGCCTCATCCGCCTCCGTCTCGTCCGGTTCCTCGCCTGGGTCGGTGGCTTCTCGTATAGCCTCTATCTGACCCACGTCCTCGTCGTCACCGGGTCCTTTCAGGTCTTCCGTCGACTCCCCCGGTCCCTGGCCGATTACCCGGCGCTCCGGGTCCTGATCCAGGTCGCGGCCTCCGTCGCCTTCGCCCGACTCTTCTACTGGTTGTGCGAGCGGCCTTATCTCAACCGCCCGGCCGCCATGAAGCCGGTCGCGCCCGGCCAGCGCATCGGCGAAGACTTGCCGACCTGAGCCCTCCCCACTTCGATCCGGCCGCGGCGGGACTTCCGCTCCCGGCAGGCCGACGCCCACTCGGCGCGCCCGAAAGGCCCGCGGTGGGGATGACTCAGGTCGCGGCCGAGGTTGCAATCCGGGGGCCGACGACTATGATGGGAGTTTCGCCCGAGGGGCCTCGCCGACGGCGGTCGCTCGCCCGACCGTCCGCCGTGAGCGGCCGGCGAGCTGCCCCCCGCCGAAGGATCCGGATCGAGCCGAGGAGGTTGACGGACATGGTCGAGCTGATGACCACCGACGTGCGCGCGCTGCTGGACCGGACCCCGTTCGACGCCTCGGCCGTGGCCGACCTCCGGGAGGTCCTCGGCCGCGACCCCTCGCGGTTCCTGACGCTCCGCGAGGCCGTCGCCAACCTCCGCGAGAAGTCCAAGGCCCATCCGTCGCCCGACGCCCTGCTGCGGATCGGGGTCGGCGAGGTCCTGCTCGGCCACTACAAGGTCGGGGTCGAGTACCTGGGCCGCGCCGGCGACCAGGGGATGGCGCACTTCCACCGGGGCGTGGCGCTGGAGAACCTCCAGCGGTGGGGCGAGGCGGCCGCCGCGTTCGCCGCCGCGGTCAAGGCGGGGTACGACGCCAAGGCCGGCGACCTCCACCGGGCCGGGGCCCTCCGCCGCGCCGGCAAGGTCGACGAGGCCAAGGCCCTGCTCGACAAGCTCGAGCCCGGCGCCGGCACCACGGCCGAGTACCACTACCAGCGCGGCAGCCTGCTCGCGGCCGACGGCGAGATCGTCCCCGCGGCGATCGAGCTGGAGAAGGCCCTCGCCCTCGACAGGTCGCACACCCGCGCCCTGTTCGAGACCGCTTATATCAACGACCTCCTGGGCAACGACGACATCGCGGTCGACTACTACGCCCGGTGCACCAAGCTGCCGCCGGTCCCGCTCGCCGCCTGGATCAACCTGGGCATCCTCCACGAGGACCGGATGCAGTTCCGCGAGGCCGAGAACTGCTACCGCGAAGTCCTGAAGGTCGACAAGGCCCACCCCCGCGCCGCCCTCTTCTACAAGGACTGCCTGGCCAGCCGCGGGATGTACATCGACGAGTCGCTCGAGAAGCAGAACGACATCATCCGCCGCCAGATGGAGATCCCCGTCACCGACTTCGAGCTGTCGGTCCGGTCGCGCAACTGCCTGCGGAAGATGAACATCCGGACCCTCGGCGACCTGACCCGGACCACCGAGGCGGCGCTGCTGGCCTCGAAGAACTTCGGCGAGACCTCGCTCGGCGAGATCAAGCAGATGATGGAGTCCAAGAGCCTCCGGCTCGGCATGGCGCTGGAGGCCGGCACCCAGGCGGCCGGCGGCGGGATCGGAGTGCCCTACCACGACCCGGTCGAGGACCTCTCGCCCGAGGACAAGGCGCTGCTGGCCAAGCCGATCAACGACCTGAACCTCTCGGTCCGCGCCCGCAAGTGCATGAGCAAGCTGGGGATCAACACCGTCGGCGAGCTGATCGTCCGCACCGGGGACGAGCTGCTCGAATGCAAGAACTTCGGCGTGACCTCGCTGAACGAGGTCCGCGAGAAGCTGACGACCCTGAGCCTCAAGCTCAAGAACGAGTGACCGGCCCGAGTCCGCCCGATCGGGGCCCGTCCGCGCGACCGAAAGACCCGCCCCCGTGCCACGCCCGGTCCGGTTCGAGACCCTGGCCCAGGACCCCGGCTCCCCCGCGCGGCTCGGGCGGCTCGTCACGCCGCACGGGCCGGTCGAGACCCCCGCGTTCATGCCCGTCGGCACCCAGGCGACGGTCAAGGGCCTGACCCCGTCGATGGTCCGCGAGGCCGGGGCCCGGATGGTCCTGGCCAACACCTATCACCTGGCGCTCCGGCCCGGGCCCGAGGTGGTCGCGGCCCTCGGCGGGCTGCACGCGTTCATGGCCTGGGACGGGCCGATCCTGACCGACTCGGGCGGGTTTCAGGCCTTCAGCCTCGCCGGCCGGTCGAAGCTCACCGAGGCGGGCGTCGCCTTCCGGTCGCACCTCGACGGCCGGCTGCTCGACCTGTCGCCCGAGTCGGCCGTAACGATCCAGCAGGCGCTCGGGGCCGACGTCGCGATGTGCCTCGACGAGTGCCCGGCCCTGCCCGCCGCGAAGGGGGCGATCGCCTCGGCCGTCGCCCGGACCGTCCGCTGGGCCCGCCGGTGCCGCGACGCCCACGACCGGCCGGATCAGTCCCTCTTCGGGATCGTCCAGGGGGGCGGCCACGCCGACCTCCGCGCCGAGTGCGCCGAGGCCCTCGTGGCGATGGACTTCGACGGCTATGCCGTCGGGGGCGTCTCCGTCGGCGAGGGGCGCGCCGAGGTCCGCCGGGCGCTGGAGGTCTCGACCCCGCTGCTTCCCGCCGACCGGCCCAGGTATCTGATGGGGGTGGGCCGGCCGCAGGACATCCTCGACGCGGTGGCGACCGGGATCGACCTGTTCGACTGCGTCCTGCCGACCCGCAACGGCCGGAACGCGACCTGCCTGACGGCGACCGGCCCGGTCAAGCTCCGCAACGCCGCGCACCGGGTCGACCCCCGGCCGATCGAGGAGGGGTGCGACTGCGTCGCCTGCCGGTCGTTCAGCCGGGGCTACCTCCGCCACCTGTTCGTGGCCGGCGAGATGCTCGGCCCGATCCTCGCCTCGGCGCACAACCTGGCGTACCTGCATCGGCTGACCCGTCAGGCCCGCGAGGCGATCGGCGCGGGCCGGTTTGTCCCATTCCGGGCGGAGGCGCTTGAAGCCTTGGGACCCTGACGGGTAGAGTGCAAGGATCGACGCCGAGCCCGACTCCGGCCCGGGGCCCGACCTCCCCGGGCCGTCGGCTTCCGTCCCGCCGTCCACACCCGTCCCGATCGGCCCGGCTCTGCCCGACCTGACCCCACGGATTCGCTCCATGCTCGGCCCCATCGTCACGCTCGCCCTCCTGATCGCCCAGGGCCCCGCCGCCGGGGGTGCCCCGCAGGCGACGGCCCCGGCCCAGGCTCCGGCCGCCGCCCCCGCGCAGGCCCCGGCCGCCGCCCCAGCGACGACCACCGCCCCCGCGACGGCCCCGGCCACGGCGCCCGCGGCGGGCCAGCCGGCGGCCCCGGGGGCGGCGGCACCGCCGGCGGTCAGCCCGCTGGCCCAGTTCATCCCGTTCATCCCGATCGTCCTCGTCGGCTACTTCCTCCTGATCCGGCCCCAGCAGCAGCAGGAGAAGAAGCGGAAGGAGATGATCAACCGGATGCAGCGGAACAGCCGGGTGATCACCTCCGGGGGCATCTACGGCACGGTCGTCTCCGCCGACGAGACGGGGGACACGGTCACGCTCCGGCTGGGTGCCGACCCGGGGGTGAAGGTCGAATTCTCCAAGGCGGCCATCGTCCGGGTCGTCGACGCCCCGGACAAGGACAAGAAGGACGCCGGCTGACCGGCCCCGGCCCGGGCCCCGCGGCATCCCGGGCGGGTTGAGCGAAGACGGGTCGGGGCTCCGCCCATCGCGGCGTCCCCGAGGGGGATCGACATCGGGCGGGTAGGGAACGGGCTCGGCCGCCGATCGTTCCCGGGTCGTGCCCCAGGGCCGACGCGACCGCCGGGCCGCAAGGATCGACCATGAAAAAGTTCGGCAGCAAGTTCGCGCTGATCGGGATCACGACCCTCCTCGGCTTCCTGGCCTTCTGGCCCCCCGACCAGAAGCTCAAGACGGGCATCGACCTCTCCGGCGGCACGATCCTCGTCTACGAGGTCAAGAAGGAGAACCTCCCGGCCAACTTCGACCTCGACGAGCTGATCACCGCGCTGAAGCGGCGGATCAACCCCGAGGGGGTGCTCGACATCCCGATCCGCAAGCTCGGCGGCGACCGGATCGAGATCATCTACCCGAAGGCGACGGCCGAGGACGTCGAAGAAGTCAAGTCGAAGATGACCAACGTCGGCTCGCTCGAGTTCCGGATCCTCGCGAACCGGAAGGACGACGCCGGCGTGATCGACCGGGCCCTCGGCAAGGACGGCATGGCCAAGCCCCCCGCCAAGTACCTCTGGGCGAAGCTCGGCGAGACCGTCACCGGCAAGGACCCGGTCATCTCCGACGACCGGAGGAAGCTCACCGACACCTCGCAGCGGTGGGAGAAGAACGCCTACGCCGGCCTCACGGTCACCCTGACGCCCCGGCCCGGCGCGGGCAAGGCCGAGCCGCCGGCCGACGCCGAGATCGCCTCGAACACCGGCAGCACGCTCGTCTTCAAGGCCCCCGTGCCGTCGACGGCCGTGGCCTCGTACCGGATCGACTACAACCCGAGCGAGATCCGCGGCCCGGCCCCCGGCGCCGCGCCGCGGTCGGACGACGAGATCATCCGCGAGGAGCAGGTCGCCCCCGGCCGGACGGTCCGCTCCATCCTCTGCAACGTCGACCGCCAGAACGTCACCGGGGCCTACCTCGCCCGGGTCTACCAGGCGCAGGACGAGCGGCTCCAGCCGGCCGTCGGCTTCGCGTTCGACCGCCGCGGGTCGCGGCTCTTCGGCCAGCTCACCGGCGACCACCTCCCCAAGGAAGAAGGGGCGTTCAAGTACCGCCTGGCGATCCTCCTGGACGGCACGGTCCGCTCGGCCCCGTCGATCAACAGCCAGATCAAGCAGCAGGGGATCATCGAGTTCGGCCGGGGCGGGAACGTCCGCGAGGTCAACCGCCTGATCTCGATCCTCCAGTCGGGCAAGCTCCCCGCGACGCTCAACCCCGAGCCGCTCCAGGAGGAGAACATCGGCCCGACCCTGGGCGAGGACACGATCGCCAAGGGGATCCTCGCCATCGAGATCTCGATGCTGGTCGTGCCGATCTTCATGCTGATCTACTACCGGTTCGCCGGGCTGGTGGCGGTCGTCGCGCTGGTGCTGAACATGCTCCTGCTGCTCGGCTCGATGGCCGCGCTGCAGGCGAGCTTCACCCTGCCCGGCCTCGCGGGCCTGGCCCTGACGATCGGCATGGCCGTCGACGCCAACGTCCTGGTCTTCGAGCGGATGCGCGAGGAGGCCGAGCGGGGCGCGGGCATGGCCCAGCAGATCCGCAACGGCTTCAACCGGGCCTGGCTGACGATCTTCGACTCGCACGTGACCAACTTCCTCTCGGGGCTGGTCCTCTACTTCGTCGGGACCGACGAGGTCAAGGGATTCGCCCTGACCCTGATCATCGGCATGATCTGGAACCTGTTCACGGCGGTGTACGTCTCGCGGGTCATCTTCGACTACTTCTACGCCCGGGGGTGGCTGAAGAAGCTGACGATGATGAAGCTGCTCGACAAGACGAACATCGACTTCATCGGCCCGCGCAAGTACTGCATGGTCGGCTCGGTCGTGGTGATCCTGCTCGGCCTGGCGGCCTTCTTCGCCCGCGGGGTCGGGATGTACAACATCGACTTCACCGGCGGCACCCTCGTCACGATCCGGCTGAACGACCAGGACGCCGCGGTGAAGGACCTGAACGAGTCGGCGCGGGCGAGCTTCGTCCGCCAGAAGGCGACGGCCGTGGCCAGGCTGCCCGACGTGACGGTCGAGAGCCTGAACGTCGGCGGCAAGACCTCGGGGGCCCGCTACAACATCCGGACGACCGAGAAGGACATCGACGGCAAGGTGAAGCCGGCGATCCTCGACGCCTTCGGCTCGGCCCTGGCCCGGGTCGAGCTGACCCCCGGCCCGGCCCGGCCGATCGCGGCGCCCGAGGCCGGCAAGGCCGCCCCCGCCGCGCCCGACCGGTTCGTCGGCGGCCGCGAGTTCGCCCTGAGCCTGAACCGGCCGGTCACCCCGACGAACATCGCGACCCTGCTCCGCAAGGTCCTGGTCGACGCGGGCGTGAAGAACCCGGACTCGCGGTTCGAGGTCGTCAACCCGGCCGGCTCGGCCGGCAGCCCGACCGGGATCGAGTCGGCGAGCCTCCTCCTCAGGACCGACCTCGACGAGCCGGCGGCCAGGGGGTATCTCGCGACCCTCGCCTCGTCCGTCCAGGCCGACCGCAGCTTCCTGTTCGAGCAGTCGGTCTCGATCGGGACGACCGTGGCCGGCGAGACCCGCAACCTCGCCGTGATCGCCACCGTCGCGAGCTGGCTGATCATCGCCGGCTACCTCTGGTTCCGGTTCAAGTCGTTCAGCTACGGCCTGGCCGCGATCATCGCGGTCATCCACGACGTGTTGATCACCCTGGGCGCCATCGCCGTCACCTACTGGCTCGCCCTGATCCCCGGGTTCCGCCAGTTCCTCCTGGTCGACCAGCTCAAGATCGACCTGCCGATGATCGCCGCCTTCCTCACCCTGATCGGCTTCTCGGTCAACGACACGATCGTGATCTTCGACCGGATCCGCGAGATCAAGGGGAAGACGCCCGTCCTCACCGGCCAGATGATCAACGACGCGCTGAACCAGACGCTGAGCCGGACGATCCTCACGTCGTTCACGGCCTGGCTCGTCGTCGTGATCCTCTACATCTTCGGCGGCGAGGGGCTGCACGGCTTCGCCTTCGCGCTGACCGTCGGCTTCCTGAGCGGCACCTACAGCACGATCTACATCGCCAGCCCGATCCTGATCGACTGGACCTCCCGCACGACGCCCGAGCCCGTCGCGAAGGCCAAGGCCCTGGCGACGAGCCGCGCGGGACCCGTCTGATCTCCCGGAGTCCGAGCCAGAGAGGGGGGAGGCGCGGGCCGATCGCCGCGCCTCCCCCTTCGCTTTCCCGGTCGGTCAGGCGTCGAGGTCGCGGAGCACCTGGCCGCCGTAGACGGCGACCTCGACGGCCGCGGTCTCCAGCCGGAGCGACCCGTCGGGGTTGATCCCCCGGCCGATCCCGAGGGCGACCCGCTCCCCCTGGCGGACCCGGACGAGGTGCCCGTCGAGCGAGTCGCGGTCGTTGACCCCGGCGAGTAAGGCCGGGTCGTCGGCCGCCAGCGCGTGGAGGGCGGCCACGAACTCGCGGAGGAAGTCGCGATAGATCCCGTGCCTCAGGCCCGGGAGGCCCCGCGAGTCGGCCGGCCCGGCGCCGAGGGCGACGACCGAGGTGGCCAGCGCGCGGACCTCGGACGGGGCCGACTCGAACCGGGTCGCGACGTTGACCCCGACCCCGACCAGCAGCCGCGGCCCCTCGGGCGAGTCGAACCGCTCGGCGAGGATGCCGGCGAGCTTCCGGCCGTCGGCCTCGACGTCGTTCGGCCAGCGGATCGCCAGCCGACGTCCGACCGTCGGCTCGATCGCCCTCGCCAGCGCCAGGGCCGCGGCGAGGGAGACGAGCGGCTCGCGGCCCGGCCCGATCCCGGCCCAGGCCGGGTCGAAGGCGAGGGTGACGGTCAGGCTGTCCTCGTCGGAGAACCAGGCGTTCGACCCCCGGCCCCGGCCCTTCGTCTGCGCGTCGGCCCAGACGACGAACGGGACCGCGACCCCGCCGCCGGCGATCAGCCGACGCGCCTCGTCGCTGGTCGAGTCGATCGTCTCGTACCGGAGGCAGGGCCACTCGCCGCCGATCGGCCGCGACGGGACGGTCATCGCGAGAGGCGGATCAGGAGGTCGCCGGCCTTGACCTGGCGGCCGACCTCGGCGAGGACCTCCGCGACCCGCCCCGGCCGCTCGGCGTAGAGGGTCGTCTCCATCTTCATCGCCTCGATCGAGAGGAGCTTCTGCCCCTTGGTCACCTCGTTGCCCACCACGACCGCCACCCCGACGACCAGCCCCGGCAGCGGCGCGGCGATCTGGTCGGGGTCGTTCGGGTCCGCGCGGGGCACCTCGATCACGGCCGAGGCGAGCGAGCGGTCGGCCACCTCGACCTCGCGCGGCTGGCCGTTCAGCTCGAAGAAGACCGTCCGCTTGCCGTCCTCGTGGGCGTCGCCGACCGCCAGGAGCTTGACGATCAGGGTCTTCCCCGGCTCGATCTCGACGAGGTTCTCGGCCGAGAGCTCGGGCCCGAAGAAGAACAGCGGCGTGGGGAGGATCGACGTGTCGGAGTACGCCCGGTCGTGCGTGGCGTAGTCGGGGAAGACCTTGGGATAGAGGATCAGGCTCAGGCCGTCGCGGGGCGAGGCCGGGTGGTCGAGCAGCTCGCCGGCCTTCGCCGTGGCGGCGTCGAGGTCGGCGGGAGGGAGCCCGGCCCCGGGGCGATCCGTGATCGGCGTCCGCCCCTTGAGGACCCGCTCTTGCAGGACGGGCGGGAAGCCGCCGGGGGGCTGGCCGAGCCTCCCCTCGAACAGCTCGACCACGCTCTCGGGGAAGGCGAGCTCGCGGCCCGGGTCGAGCGTGTCGGCCGGGGACAGGTTGTTGGCCACGAGGAACAGCGCCATGTCGCCGACGACCTTCGACGACGGCGTGACCTTGACGATGTCGCCGAACAGCAAATTCACATCGGAATACATCTTGCAGACCTCGGGCCACCGCGACGCGAGGCCGAGCGCCTTGGCCTGCTGGAACAGGTTCGTGTACTGGCCGCCGGGCATCTCGTAGGCGTAGACCTCGGCCGAGGGGGCCTTGAGCGCCGTCTCGAACGGGGCGTACATCGCGCGGACCTCGTCCCAGTACCGGCTCAGCTCGATCAGCGCGACGGGGTCGAGGCCCGTCTCCCTCGGGGTGAACCGGAACGACTCGACGATGGCGTTGAGGCTCGGCTGCGAGGTCAGGCCGGACATCGACGAGATGGCGCCGTCGGCGATGTCGAGGTCGGCCGCGGCCGCCTCCAGGACGCTCGCGGCCTGGGCGCCGCCGATGTCGTGGGTGTGGAAGTGGACCGGGATGCCCACCTCCTGGCGGAGCGCCTCGACGAGCTTGCGGGCGGCGAACGGCTTGCAGAGCCCGGCCATGTCCTTGATCGCGATCAGGTTGGCCCCCCGGTGTTCGAGGTCCTTCGCCATCGAGACATAATAGTTCAGGTCATACTTGGGCCTGGCGGGGTTGAGGATGTCGCCGGTGTAGCAGATCGCGGCCTCGCAGAGCATGCCGGCCTCGCGGACGGCGACGAGGGCGACCTCCATGTTGGGCACCCAGTTCAGCGAGTCGAACACCCGGAACAGGTCGATCCCCGCCTGCGCCGACTCGCGGACGAAGGCCCGGACGACGTTGTCGGGGTAGCTCGTGTAGCCGACCGCGTTCGAGCCCCGCAGGAGCATCTGGAAGAGGATGTTGGGGATCCGCTCGCGGAGCTGGGCGAGCCGGTCCCACGGGTCTTCCTTGAGGAACCGCATGGCGGTGTCGAACGTGGCCCCGCCCCACATCTCGATCGAGAACAGGCCGGGCAGGAGCCGGGCGTAAGCGTCGGCCGCGCGGAGCATGTCGCGGGTCCGCAGCCGGGTCGCCAGGAGCGACTGGTGCGCGTCGCGGAAAGTCGTGTCGGTCAGGAGGAGCCGGGTCTGCTCGCGGGCCCAGCGCGAGAACCCCTCCGGCCCGAGGCGGCGGAGGAGCTGCCGCGAGCCTTCGAAGATGGGCGCGCCTCGCTCATAGGCCGGGGGCGCGGGCTCGGTCGGCACGACGGACCCCTCGGGCTTCGAGACGCCGGGGAAGCCGTTGACCGTCACCTCGCCGCAATAGGTCAGCAGGCGGGTGGCGCGGTCCTGGGCGCGGGCGAACCGGAACAGCTCGGGGGACTCGTCGAGGAACCGGGTCGTGCACCGGCCGGCGAGGAAGTCGGGGTGGTCGATCACATTGACGAGGAAGGGGATGTTGGTCTTCACCCCCCGGACCCGGAACTCCATCAGGGCCCGCTCCATCCGGCGGACCGCGTCGACGAACCGCCGGCCGCTGGTCGAGACCTTCACGAGCAGCGAGTCGTAGAACGGGGTGATGATCCCGCCGGTGATCCCCGGCCCGCCGTCGAGCCGGATGCCGAGGCCGCCGGCAGATCGGTAGTGCGAGATCCGGCCGTAGTCGGGCGTGAACTTGTTGTCGGGGTCCTCGGTCGTGATCCGGCACTGGAGCGCGAAGCCCTGCGTCTGGACGACGTCCTGGCCGGGCAGGTTGATCTCGGGGTCGGCCAGCTCGGCCCCCTGGGTGATCAGGATCTGGCTCTTGATCAGGTCGACCCCGGTGACCATCTCGGTGACGGTGTGCTCGACCTGGATCCGAGGGTTGACCTCGATGAAGAAGAACTGATCCGTGGCGGCGTCGAGGAGGAACTCGACCGTCCCGGCGTTGTCGTAGCCGACGTGGCGGCCGATCTTGACGGCGGACTCGCAGAGCGCGGCGCGGACGGCCGGGTCGAGGTTGGGCGCGGGGGCGATCTCGATCACCTTCTGATGCCGGCGCTGGATCGAGCAGTCGCGCTCGAACAGGTGGACGAGGTGGCCGTGGCGGTCGCCGAGGAGCTGGACTTCCAGGTGCTTGGCCTTGGGGATGAACTTCTCGAGGAAGACGTCGGGGACGCCGAAGGCGGTGCCGGCCTCGCGGCGGGCCTGGTCGATCGCGTCGTCGAGCGCGTCGGCCGCCTCGACGACCCGCATCCCCCGGCCGCCTCCGCCCATCGACGCCTTGACGATCACGGGGTATCCGAGCGACTCGGCGAGGGCCCGCGCCGCCTCGCCGGGCAGGGCCGGCTCGTCGCCGCCGGAGAGGATCGGCACCCCGGCCTCGCGGGCCAATCTCCGGGCGGCGACCTTGTCCCCGAGCAGGTCGAGCAGCTCGGGCCTCGGCCCGACGAAGGCGATCCCGGCCGCGCCGCAGGCCCGCGCGAAGTCGGCGTTCTCGGAGAGGAACCCGTAGCCCGGGTGGATCGCGTCGACCCCCTTCTCCCGCGCGAGGCCGACGATCGCCGCGATGTCCAGGTAGCTCTTGATCGGCTCGCCGGCCTTGCCGACCTGGTACGCCTCGTCGGCCTTGAGCCGATGCAGGGCGAATCGGTCCTCGTGCGAGTAGACCGCGACGGTCCGGATGCCCAGCTCGTGCGCCGAGCGGAAGACCCGGATCGCGATCTCGCCCCGGTTGGCGACCAGCAGCTTGCGGATCTCGGCCATGAGAGCTCCAGCCGGCATGTGCGAGGCGATCGACGTTATCGGATCTCGAAGATGTCGGAGACCGGCATCGCGAAGCCCGGGATGACATCCTCACCGGAGAGGACGTCGCCTCCCCTCAGGCGGGTGATCGAGTTGTCGGCCCGATGGATGTAGACGCAACCCGCGCCGGGGATGACGACCCAGCAGAGCCTCACCCCGGCCCCGAGGTAGTCGACGAGGCGACCCTCCAGGTCCTCGACCGTATTGCTCCGCGAGATGACCTCGACGGCGAGGTCCGGGGCGATCGTCATGTCGCCTTCCGGGATAACCCCGTCGGGAAGCCTGCCCGACCTGACGAACGACCCGTCCGGGATCCGCGTCCGTCGAGGATCCTCGGGGAAGATCCGGTAGACGCAGTTCTCGGGCAGGCAGAGGCCGAGCCCTCGGCTGCGGACGTGATCCCAGAGCCGATTCATCAACAGGAAGCCAATCAAGGTTGCCCGCGAGCCCATGGGGATCTTCTCGACGAAGGCACCATCGAGGAATTCGAAGATCCCACGACCCGCGTCCCGATCGTCGATGGCCGCGGCCGGCCGTTCCTCGATGGTGGTCGTCATCTCGGGTCCTCCGCGGTCGAGGGATATGGTCGTCGTCAGGAGAGCCCGTCGAACAGGTCGCCAAGGCGACAGGTGAACCCGGGCACGACGTCCTCGCCGTCGAGCGTGTCGTCGGCCGAGAGCAGCGACACGGTGCCGTCGGCCCGGTATACATAAGCGTTCCGGCTGCCCGGCACGATCACCCAGAGGAGGCGCGTGCCCGCCTTGAGCATGTCCCCGATCCGCTCGTTGAGGTTCTCCACCACGTCGTTCGGCGAGACGACTTCGAGGGCGAGATCCGGCGCGATCCTCATATCACCGCGTGGTGATCGGCCGTCCGGGAGCCGGCCCGCCCTGATGAACGACCCATCCGGGATGCGTGAGCGTCTCGGGTTCTCGAAGATCTTGTAGACGCAGTTGTCCCCGAAGCAGCGTCCCAGGCGATGGGCCCGGACGTAGGTCATCAAATGCCAGGTCAGGAGTAGAGCAAGCTCGTTGGCCTGAGAACCCATCGGCCCCTTCTCGACGAAGCGATCGTCGATGCATTCGAATCGCCCTTCGAGCCGGGCGACCGCCGCCTCGTCGAGGGCTTCGAGTCCGTCCGCCGTGCTGGCCATGGTTTGATCCCCCCGGGGCGGGCGACGGCCCGGCCCCGGACCGAGTATACCCGACCGCTGGGCCTCGTGCCCCAAGGCTCACGCACCCTCGGCCACGAACGGGTTCTCCAGCCGGCCGACCCGGTCGATGGCGGCGACCACCACGTCGCCGGGCTTGAGATACGTCCCCTTCGCCGATCCGACCCCGCCGGGCGTGCCGGTCGAGACGATGTCGCCGGGCTCGAGCGTCACGAACCGCGAGAGGAAGGCGATCACCGCGGCGACCGGGAAGACCATCTGGCCGGTCGAGCCGTCCTGCCGCCTCGCGCCGTTGACGTCGAGCGTCAGGCGGAAGTCCTGCGGGTCGCCCGCGGCGTCGGCCGAGAGCAGGCACGGGCCCATCGGGCAGAAGGTGTCGTGCCACTTGCCGTGGAGCCAGTCGAAGAACTTGTCGCGCTCGCGCGGCTTGCGGCCGGGGTTGGGGGTGAACTTGCGGTCGGTCACGTCGTTGACCACCGTGTACCCCGCGACATGGGAGAGGGCCTCGGCCTCGTCGACGTCGCGGCACGCGCGGCCGATCACGACGCCCAGCTCGCATTCCCAGTCGACGTGGTCGGGGGAGACCCTCGGGATCACGACGGGGGCGAACGGATGGGTCAGGGTGGTCGAGGGGGGCTTGAGGAAGACATAAGGGAACGTCTCCTGCCGCTCGGCAGCCGTCCCGCCCCGCTCGGCGACGTGGGCCGCGTAGTTGCCGGCGAGGAGGAGGATCTTGTTCGGCCGCGCGACCGGGACGAGCAGCTCGACGTCGGCCGTCGGGATCGCCAGGGCGGCGAGGGCGTCGCGGTCGAGGCCGTCGACCCAGTCGGCCAGCTCCCGGCAGGCGGGGTGATACGGGCCGTCGGGCGGGAGGAGGTCGAGCAGGTCGTCGGAGGCGGGCAGGAGGAGGTCGACGCCGAGTTCCTCGGAGCAGGCGTCGCACGCCTGGTCGATCGGGATCACGAGGTCGTCGCGGTAGAGGCCGGCGAGCACGGTGTCGTCGAGGCGGAACCGGCAGAGGCGCATGACCGTGGCTCCCGGGTCGGGCCGTCGCGCGGGCCTGCCCCCGTCGCCGACGGGCGTGGGGACCTTGGCCGAGCGGACCACGATACCGCGATCCCGGCCCCGACTCAATCGGCGACGGCCAGCCGCGCCAGGGCGGCGACGATCGCGTCGTCCTCGACCGGGTCGACGGCCTTGAGGTCGAGCACGACCGCACCCGCGTTGACCCGCGGCACGATCGCCGGGTCGCCCAGCCGGAGCCGCCGCGCCAGGTCTCCCTCGCTCGACCCGGCGAGCCCGCCGGGGTAGGGGGGCGAGACCCGGACGGCCCGCGACGGGATCGGCACGGCCGGGGCGCTGCCGCCGCCGAGCCTCGCCTCCGTCGCCTCCGCCGAGGCCGCGAAGCCGGACTCCGCGAGCCGGCCGGCGATCCGGGCGGCCCGGTCGTCGAGGCCCGCGATCGGCGCGGCGAGCATCCTCCAGAGCGGGATCTCGCGGAGGCCTCGGGGCTCGTCCAGGGCCAGCCGGAGGGTCACCTCGAGGGCGGCGAGGGTCATCTTGTCGACCCGGAGGGCACGCATCAGGGGGTCGGCCTCGATCCGGCCGATCGGATCGGACCGGCCGACGAGCAGGCCCGACTGCGGCCCGCCCAGGAGCTTGTCGCCCGAGAAGAGCACGACGTCGGCCCCGGCCGCGACCCCCTCGGCCGTCGTCGGCTCGTCGACGACCCCGGGGGGGAGGCCGTCGCGGAGCATCCCCGAGCCGATGTCGTCGATCGCGAGCAGGCCGCGGCGATGCGCGAGGTCGGCCAGGTCGGCGATCCCGACCGACTCGGTGAAGCCGACGACCCGGTAGTTGCTCGGGTGGACCCGGAGGATCGCGGCGGTCTCCGGGCCGATGGCGCGGGCGTAGTCGGCCAGTCGCGTCCGGTTCGTCGTGCCGACCTCGCGGAGCCTGGCCCCCGAGGCCTCGAAGATCTCCGGGAGCCGGAAGCTGCCGCCGATCTCGACGAGCTGGCCGCGCGAGACGACGACCTCGCGGCCCGCCGCGAGGGCGCGGAGGGCCAGGACGGTCGCGGCGGCGTTGTTGTTCACGACCGTCGCGGCCTCGGCCCCGGTGATCTGCCGCAAGAGCCCTTCCACGCCGGCCGTCCGCCGGCCGCGGGTCCCGGAGTTGAGGTCGAATTCCAGGTTGCTGTACCCCCGGGAGGCCTCGACGACCCACTCCGTTGCGAGGTCCGCCAGGGGGGCCCGGCCGAGCCCGGTGTTGAGCAGGACCCCCGTGGCGTTGATCGCCGGGCGGAGGTGGCGGGCCGAGGACTCGGCGATCGCCCGCGACCGCCAGGCCAGGCCGGCCTCGCCGTCGGCGTCGGGCGTCCCGGCCCGGATCGCGGCCCGGGCCTCGTCGAGGGCCAGGCCGACGGCCCGGACGACCGCGTCGCGGCCCAGCCGGTCGAACAGGCCCGCCAGCTCGGGCCGGTCGAGCAGGGCCCGGACCGAGGGCAGGCGTCGCAAGGGCGAGTCGTTCACGGGGGACCCTCCCCGGGCGTCGGACCCGGCGGGGGCTCGCGGAGCCGGCGGGCGTCCCCCTCGCGGCGGGTCAGGCCGATCCGGTCGAGGTACTCGCCGATCGGCACGGCGTACTTGCGGGTCGTCCCCAGCAGGTCGCGCAGCTCGGCCATCGTCAGCGACGAGCCGTCGGCCAGGCGATCGGCGACCCGGGCGCGGAGCCCGGCGGCGACCTCGAAGTCGAGGTAGACGTCGGGGCCGACGTGGACGAGCCGCTCCTCGTCGCAGAGCAGGGCGAGCAGCTCCGGGACGACCGCCGCCCTCGGGCTCGACCGGTCGGTCCAGGTCGACGGCTCGGGGGGGCTCATCCCGCCCGCGGCGTAGGCCTCGGCGATCTCGTCCTTGAGCTTCCGTTCTCCCTGGCTGAGCTTCGGCTCGTGGCCCCGGAGGGCGACGGTCCGGGCGTCGGCCGTCACCGCGCCGAGCGACCGGAGCCGCTCGATCAGGGCGGCGACCAGGGCGTCGTTCTCGAGGTAGCCGAGCGCCGCGGCCACCCGGGCCCGGCGGATCGCCGAGTGCCGTGGGCTCGCCGCGTGCAGCTTCGCCAGCGCCCGGAGCAGGCGGTCGCCGAGGTCGGCGGCCAGCTCGGCCGGGAGCCGGGTCGACCGCCGGGGCCCGATCGGGATCTCGACCAGGGCGCCCGAGGCCGTCAGGCCGCCGAGCCGCGCGGGGACGTCGCCGATCGGGATGCCGGCATCGCGGCAGAGGCCCCGATCGGTCCGCCCGTCGAGGCCGGCCGAGCGGAGGGCCTCGGCCAGCCGCGCGGACGGGTCGGGCGACCGGAGCCGGTCGAGCGCGTCGGCGGCCGTCGCGTCCCTCCGGCGGACCCGGGCCGCGACCGGCCGGAGGACCCGGCCGCCGCCGAGGGTCGCCGGGGGGCTCTCCTCCCGGAGGACGAACGGCTCGCCGTGGACCGCGACCGCCGGCCCGGACAGGAAGAGCTGGGCGAGGGTCGTCCCCTCCCCCTCGACCTCGGACGTCGGCCCGAGCAGGCCGAGGGTCGCCGAGATCTCGGCGGTGCCGAGGTGGAGCCGGTACCGGCCCCGATGCCGGAGCGCCCGGGGCGCGCCCGGGGTCCCGCGGACCTCGACGGCCATCAGGCGCGAGGCCGCCAGGTATCCGGGCGCGGCCAGCTCCTGCCCGCGGGCGATCTCGGAATGATGGACCCCGACCAGGTTGATCGCCGCGCGGGCCCCCCGCGCGATCGACTCCGCCGCGCGGTCGTGGCGGTGGAGCCCCCGGACCCGGACCGTCCGCCCCGACGGCCAGAGCTCCAGCTCGTCCCCCGCCGCGACCGACCCCGAGGCGACCGTCCCCGAGACGATCGTCCCGTGCCCCGCGAGGGTGAACGAGCGGTCGATCGCCATCCGGAACAGGCCGGGGTCGGCCCGCGACGGCGACCCGTGGCAGAGCGCGGCCAGCGCCTCCTTGACCTCGGCGATCCCCCGGCCGGCCGTCGCCGAGGTCCGGAGGATCGGGGCCCCCTCCAGGAACGTCCCGGCGACCAGGGCCCGGACGTCGTCCTCGACCATCGCCAGCCAGTCGGGATCGGCGAGGTCGCACTTCGAGAGCACGACCAGCCCGGAGGGGATCTCCAGCAGGCGGAGGATCTCCAGGTGCTCGCGGGTCTGCGGCATCACGGAGTCGTCGGCGGCGACGACGAGCATCGCCAGGTCGAGCCCGGTCGCCCCGGCCAGCATGTTGCGGATGAACCGCTCGTGGCCCGGGACGTCGACCACGGCGAGCCGGACGTCGCCCAATTCCAGGGCAGCGAAGCCCAGGTCGATGGTGATCCCCCGCTGCTTCTCGGCGGGGAGGCGGTCGGTGTCGACGCCGGTCAAGGCCCGGACCAGGGCCGTCTTGCCGTGATCGATGTGGCCGGCGGTGCCCAGGACGAGATCGGCTCGGCCGCTCATGGCGCGCGAATTGCCTCCTGCGTCATCACGGCGGGCCACGCCCGCCCACGCCCCTCTCCCGCCCGACTCCCCCCCGACTCGACGGCTCTCCAGGATACCCCGACCGCCGACGTCCGAGAAGCACCGGCCCGAACCCGGGCTCGACCCTCCCGCGACGCCGGGCCCTCGTCGACAACGACTCCAGGGACGCGGAACTCCGGGAATTTCCCGGATGAAGGATGGATCAACCTTCCGTGAGCGTCGCGCACGCAGGCCAACAAATGTGTCGAGCCGTAAAGCTTGCGGGGAGTTTGCCATCCCGGATGAGCCCCAGGGTCGACACCCGTGTTCATTCGCGTCAACCCGGGCGAATCGAGCTTGACCGTGGGTACTACGGTTCTCATACTGATCGACACCGCGAGACCACGCGGCGAGCAGGCGGTCCGCGGGCCCAGCCCGGGAGTCGTCCGCAACGACGGCTCGAGACCGGGCCCGAGCCGGGCCTTTCCGGCGTGAATCGACCGCGACGAGTCGGTGCCGACCGCCGGCCTTCGAAGGTGTCTGTATCGTGACTTGACGACCTGGGCCGTCCGATCGCCCGAGGCGGCGGCCCGCATCTGTTCTTCGCGACGGTCGCGTCACCGGACTCCTCCGGGGCCGTAAGCCCTCCGAACCGCCACCTCCCGCCGCGCGAGTCGCCCGGCGGGAGAGACGTCGAGGATTCTCCGATCCATGATGACCTCGAATATCTACCTCCTGATCTTCGCCATCGCCTTCATGGGATGCGTGCTGGCCACCCCGGCGGTCACGCGGCTGGCGATCTGGTTCGGCGCGATCGACCGCCCCGACCAGTTCCGCCGGATCCACAAGGGGGCGACCCCGCGGATGGGGGGCCTGGGCCTCGCCTTCGGGCTCACGCTCGGCCTGGCGGTCGTGATCTGGGGCGGATACCTCCGCGATTGGGACCAGTTCCGGGAGTGGTGCACGAACCTCATCCCGGTCGGGATCGCCGGCCTGATCGTGCTGGCCATCGGCGCGGTGGACGACCTCCGCGGCCTGGGGCCGCGGGTCAAGCTGCTCGGCCAGGCGGCGGCGGTCGTGGTGCTCTACCTCGGCGGCGTCCGGATCGGCAACGTCGTGGTCCTCGGCTTCCCGATCCGGCTCGACAGCCCGAGCTTCACGATCTCCGTCTTCGGCCACGAGCAGACGATCGCCGTCCTCGGGTTCCTCGTGACGATGTTCTGGTTCCTGGCGTGCATGAACGTCTGGAACCTGATCGACGGGATGGACGGCCTGGCCTCGGGCGTCGGCCTCCTGGTGAGCGGGACCTTGATGCTGGTGGCGATCCACCACGGGAACACCGGGGTCGCCTTCCTCGCCGCCGCGCTGGCCGGGGGGCTGGCCGGGTTCCTCCTGTACAACTGGCACCCCGCCTGCATCTTCCTCGGCGACAGCGGGAGCCTGCTCATCGGCCTCCTGATCGGGGTGATCGGGGTCCAGGGGTCGCTCAAGGCCCCGTCGGCCATCTCGATCCTGTTCCCGATCCTGGCGATGGGCCTGCCGATCTCCGACACGGCGATGGCGATCTTCCGCCGCTGGGTCCGGAACCTGCCGCTCAGCTCGGCCGACCGCCGCCACGTCCACCACCTGCTGATCGGCCTCGGCCTGAACCCGAGGCAGGCGGCGCTGCTGCTCTACGGCTTCTCGGGGTTCCTCTGCACGTCGGTGCTGCTCGGGGTGGCGATGCAGAACGAGTTCCTCGCCCTGGTGCTGGGGATCTCGGGGTGCCTGGCCTTCCTCCTGATCCTGACGAGCCGCCGCGACGAGCTCACGACGCTCCGGTCGGACTTCCTCGCCCGGCTCGCCCGGGGCCGGCAGGAGCGGTTCGCCGCGAAGGTGACCTACGAGGCGATCCAGCGGATCGAGCTGATGGACGACGTCGACAAGATCTGGCAGATCCTCGAGTCGACCACGGGGTCGCTCGGGTGCGACAGCCTCAAGATCCACTGCAACCGCGAGGGCCGGACGATCCTCGAGCGCGAGACGCCCCCGGTCGCGACATCGACCGCGAGCCCGGCCGGGCCGGCCGGGGTCCTGGCCGGCCCGACCGCCACGTTCCGGCTCGCCAGCGGGCAGGACCAGGTGCTGACCGTCTCGCTCCACCAGCGCGACGGCGCCGGCCTCGCCGCGGACATCGCCTTCCGGTTCCTCCAGCGGCTCTCGCTCGCGACGGCCGAGCGGCTCGAACGCCTGCTCGCCGCCGAGGCATCGTCGATCGACGGCCGCCCGGCGGGGTTCCCCGCGGTCCCGGGCCGGCCGGAGACGCTGGAGACTCCGGTCGAGCTGGTCGACGGGCTGGTCGGGCCGAGGCCGGGGATCGGCTGGTTCCGCAACGTCCTCGGCTGGTCTCCCGCCGCCGCGGCCCCGCAGCCCTCACTCGGCGAGGAATGAGCGGGCGGCCCGGCCGGGCCCCCCTCGACCTCGCCGGGCCCCCGTCGCCGCAGGAGATGCGTATTCCATGGATGGAATCCAGCCCTTCGGGGGCGTCGCGCACGCCCCCTCGACCCCGGCCGTGCCGCCGCCCCACCTCCGCTTCGGCCCCGCCGGGCCGGCCGGGGCCGCGTCGCATCCGGCCCCTCCCAAATCGGGGGCGGATTACGCGCGGGCCGTCCGGAGGCGGGGCTGGCTGGTCCTGATCACGGGCCTGGCCGTCGCGATCGCGGGGACGCTGGTGGTCCTCCGCCTGCCGGCGGTCTACCGGGTCGAGGCCGAGGTGACGATCGAGCCGCCCCGGCACGACCCGTACCTCACGCGGATCCTCGGCGCGGGGAGCCTGGTCATCGCCGGCGGGGACGAGGCCGAGAAGTACGTGCCCGACAAGCTCGCGATGCTCCGGTCGCGGTCGCTCGTCGACCGGATCGTCCGCGACTCCGGGGTCGGCGGCGGCCGGTCGTTCGGGCCGCTCGACGACCCGGCGGCCGAGCTGCTCAAGAACCTGTATACCCGGCAAGTCCCGGGCACCCACTACTTCGCAATCTCGCTCGAGGGCCGCGACGCGACGAAGGTCACGCGGACCCTGCGCCGGCTCCTCGAGGAGTTCCGCGACCGGGCGCGCGAGGAGAGCACCGACGGGGTCGAGCAGTCGAAGCAGAACGCGGGCAAGACGCTGGAGTCGCTCCGGGTTGAGCTCGCGGAGATCCACGCCCAGATCCGCAGGATCGTCCACGGGAGCGGGGCGATCGGGCCGGGCGGGACGAGCCTGCCCAAGGAGCGGCTCCAGCAGGTCCAGCAGATGATCCTGATGGACCGGGTCCGGTACAGCGACCTCGACCGGAACGTCCGGCTGGCCGCGCTCCGGCCGCAGGAGGCGAGCCCCCGGGCCGAGGCCCGCGCCGGCAAGCTCGCCCGGCTCGAGGACGAGATGGCGATGCTCCGCCGCCGGCTCGAGACCGCGCGTCGGACGTCGCGGGACTGGCGGGGCGACCCCTCGGCGATGGTCGTCGTCCGGCAGATGAACGCGGTCCAGGACCAGATCGCCGCCCTGGAGGGGGCCCCGGCCTCCGAGGGGATGCGGGCGGCCGACGAGGCCGAGACGATCCTCGAGTCGGCCCTCGCCGAGGTCCGCGGCCTCGAGGACGAGGCCCGCCAGCTCATGGCCGAGATGAAGGAGTCGATGCCGACGGTCGACCAGTACAACGACCTGGTCTCCCAGCGCGAGCTGAAGCAGAAGCAGATGGCCGAGACGGCCGAGAAGCTCTCGGAGTTCGTCGCGCTGGCACGGACCCAGAAGGACCCGGTGCGGATCACCGTCCCGCCGGCCGAGCCGATCCTGCCCGTCGGCCCGAAGCGGGGGCTCTACATCGCGGCGGTCGTCGGCCTCGGCCTGTCCCTGGGGATCGCGCTGGCCTGCCTGCTCGAGAACGGCGACCACACGGTCCGGGTCCCCGAGCTGCTGACGCTCGGCCTGGCCCTGCCCCTGCTGGGGGTCGTCCCCCGGATCCGGCGGACGGGGAAGATCCAGCGCGGGGGCCACCTCTGGACCCCCGGGGTGCCCGACTCGGTCGAGGCCGACGCCTACCGGAACGTCCGCGCCGGCCTGCTGGGGATCGCCGGCTCGCACGGGCGGATCGTCACCCTCCTGGTCACCAGCGCCAAGGCGGGCGAGGGCAAGAGCACGACCGCGCTGAACCTCGCCGCGACCTGCGCCCGGGCGGGCGAGCGGACCCTCCTCGTCGACGTCGACCTCCGCCGCCCCAGCCTCGGCGACGTCTTCCCGGGCGAGGCCGGCCGTCGCGGGCTGGTCGACGTCCTCCGCGGCGAGACCCCTTGGCAGGGCGTGGTGGTCGGGTCGGACCTGCCCAACCTCGACTTCCTGCCGACCGGCGACGCCGGGGCCGTCCCGATCGAGGTCCTCGGCAGCCTGGAGCTCCGCCAGCTCGTCCTCTCGCTCTCCCGGCACCACTACGACCGCGTGATCCTCGACGGCCCGGCGATCCTCGGGCTGGCCGACTGCCGGATGCTCGGCCGGATCGTCGACGCCGCCGTCATGGTCGTCCGGTGCGGGGCGACGGAGCTCCGGCCGCTCCGGCGGGCCAAGGCGGTGCTCGAGCAGTCCGACGTGAAGCTCGCGGGCCTGGTCTTCAACGGCCTGGCCGACGACCTCGACAACTGGTCGAGCTACGGCCCCAACCCCCTCCCCCCGGCGGCCTCGACGCGTAGCCTCCCGGATGAGGCCGAGGCCGACCGGCAGACTCCCGCCGCGCTGGCCTGACCCATCGAGCATCGCTTTCATCGCATCCCCGGACCGGACGGAGTCTCCGACTTGTCGAACCCAGGGACCCGCCTCCGGTCGGCCTCGGACCGTGTCGTCTCGATCGCGCTGGCCGTCCTGCTGATCGGCTCGGTGCTCGGGTTCGGGGGGGCGGCCTGGTGGTCGCCGGGGGCGATCGCGGTGCTGGCCTCGACGCTCGTCCTGGCCCGGGTCGCGGGGCTGTGGGGATCGGGGCGGTGGCCGCTGCTGAGGAGCCCGCTCGCCGGCCTGGGCGTCCTCGCGGTCGGGCTGGCGGCCTTCCAGTCGGCCCCGATGCCGGCCCGGGTCGGCGAGGCCGTGTCGCCGAGGGGGCGGGAGGCCCGGAGCCTCGGCGTGCTGGCGGACCTCGCCCGGTCCGATGACCCCGACGTCTCGCCCCCGGTCCTGTTCCCGGGCCCGTCGCCGCTGACGATCGACCGCCCGGCGACGCTCCGGTGGGCGATGGGGGCGCTGGCCTGCCTGTCGGTCTTCTGGGTCGTCTCGCACCACGCCGACCGGCTCGGCCGGCTCTACCTGGTCTGGGGGAGCGTGCTGGCCGCCTTCCTGCTGAACACGGCGATCATCGGCGTCGGGCTGATCGGGCAGGTCGACGGGCTCTACGGCTTCGTCGAGCCCGGGAAGGGGCCGGCCTGGGCTCCGACGCTGGCCGACACCCTGGCGGGCCCCGGGATGTCCTCGCCCCGGTCCCTCGCGACCCCCCCGGGACGGCCCACCCCCCACGCCTGGGCCCTGGCCGAGCCGGACCGGACGCCGCTGCTCGGCACGATGCTCGGGGGACCGGGGGCCTACCTGGCGTTGGGGTCGCTGGGGCTCCCGCTCGCCCTGGCGGTCACGCTCCAGTTGATGGCCCCGAGGGGGAGCCGGCAGGGACTCTGGTCGCGGCTGGGCGAGTCGGGGCAGGGGAGCCTGCTCGTCTTCCTGTACGGGACGACGGTGGCGAGTGCCGGGCTGATCGGCGTGATGGCGGGGCCGGTGCCGGCCATCCCGTTCGCGGGGGCGGTCGTCCTGATCGGCGCGACGAGCCTGGTCGGCACGGGCCTCGGCGGCAAGGGGGTCGCGCTGACCGGCCTGACGCTCGCGGCGATGGGGGCGGGGGTGGCCCTCGGCGAGTCGTGGGCGGAGGCCTTCCCGACCGCCTCGCCGCCGCCGAGGATCGACCTCGCGGCGTGCCGGGACTCGTGGTCGACGGCGGCCCGGGTCGCGCGCGACTTCCCGGTCGTCGGCGTCGGGCTCGGGGCCTATCCCGCGATCGAGCCGTACTCCAAGTCGCGGGATGCCTCGTCGAGCACCGCGATGAGCAGCGTGCTCCAGTGGTGGGCCGAGGCCGGCTCCGTCGGCGTCGGCCTGGTCGCGGCGGGGCTGGCCTGGATCGGGTTCCGGCTCCCGCGGGCTATTCGAAGAGTGGGCTCGGCCGACCGGGCCCTGGCGGCGGGGATGGTCGGGGCGGTCGCCTGCTTCGGGGCGTTCTCGGCGATCCACTGGACGGTCGAGCTGCCCGCCATGGCCCTGGCCGCGGCCGCCGTGGCCGGGACCTGCAACCGATGGCTCGCGGGCGGCACCGACCTCCTCGCCGGGCAGGGCTAGAGGCCGGGTGCCGGCCGGGGTCGGCCTCCAGGTCGCGAAAGTGGACGGTTCCGGATTGCCGGAAATCGACGGATGGGCGATCCTGCCGCGAGCCGGCCGGCGGCCCTCCCCCCGCCGCGGCCGGGAGACGGACCCGCGCCCGATCGCCGGTGATCCTCGGGGTCGGGGAGGGTCGGCCTGGCCGGTCCGGCTCGTCTCACGGAGGGGACCGACGCCCCATGCCCGAAGCCGCGTATCTGCATATCCGAGGGAGCGAGGCCGACGCGACCCGCGTCGTCACGCTGACCGGCGAGTCGGTCCGCGTCGGCCGGGGCAGCCATTGCGAGGTCCGGCTGGTCGACCCCGACGTGGCCGAGGTCCAGTGCATCCTCCGTCGTCGCGGCGAGGCCTGGCACGTCCAGCCGGTCGGCCCGGCGGGCCTCGTCTCGCTCGACGGCCGGCCGGTCGACGCGCCGGGGCCGATCCCCCTCGGGGCGACGCTCCGGGTCGGGGCCTATCGGATCGAGATCCGCGCGGCCGAGTGGGGGAGCTACGACGCGCCGATCGAGGTCGGCGAGCCGGCCGGTGTCGCGTCGATGGCCCTCCGGGTCGCCGCCGCTTCGGTCACGCCCGGCACGCCGAGGCTGCCCCTGCCGGCGGCGGTCGAGTCGGAGGTCGAACGCCTCCGCCGCTGGCAGGCCCGGCTCGAACAGCGCGAGCGCTCCGTCCGCGACCGGCAGGAGGAGAAGCGATGGGAGGACCGCTGGCGGTCGGCGGGCGAGGGCCTGCGGGCGAAGGGGGCGCGCCCCGCGATCCCCCGCGTGGCCGCCACCCCCGCGCCTCCGGGCCGTCCCCACGTCGATCGGCCCGCCACCCCTGCCCGCCCGGTCCACGCCCGGGTCGCCCCGTCGGGGTCGGACCCGACGGGCCCGCCGAAGCTCCCGCCCGCGACCCCGGCCGACCCGGACGGGCTCCCCCGGCGATCGGCCACGGCCCGCCCGGACCCGGCCCGGCCCGCGGTGGCCGCGCCCCGGGCGGGCGACGGCCCTCGGCCGACCGGCCGCGAGAACAGGTCCCTGGTCGTCCCATCGGTCGCGCCCCCTCGGGTCGCGGACGCCCCCGCACCGGCCCCGGGGCCGTCGGGGAATCCGGGCACGACGGTTATGTCCGCTTCGCCCGCCCCGGACCTCCCCGCCTGGGTCTCGGCCCCGATCTACGCCGACGCGAGCCCGACCTCCGAGGTCGCCTGGCGTCCGGCCGACCTTCGGCCCGTCGCCGGTGAGGAGGCCGCGATCGAGACCGTTCCCGCGGGCAGCCCGCGGCCGGGGCCGATCGCCCGGCCGCGCGACCCGGCCCCGGGACCGATCCCGACCCGCGACGGGCCTCCGTCGGTCGAGTCACGGGAATTCCCGAGCGTCGCCGCGATCCTCGCCGCGCAGGGGACGCGCGCGGTCGCCGAGCCGCCGAGGGCCGGGCCGCGTCGTCGACGGCCGCCGCGGCGACCGATCCCGACCGACCCGGTCGCGCCGGATCGCCGGTCGCTCCCGGCCTGGCTCGTCGGGCCCCCGGCCACGCTCGTCGCGGCCGGCCTGGTCGGCGGGGGGCTGTACCTCGGCATGACCTGGTCGCTGGACAACCTCGCGGCCGGGGTCGCGGCCCGCGCGTCGCGCCGGGCCGAGGGGGCCGCGCCCGTGCCGCTCGACCCGGCCGACCCGCCCGAGACGCTCTGGTGGAAGACGACGGCGGGGCACATGGCCGAGTGGGCCGCCGCGATCGAGCGGTCGCCCGAGGGGCCCGAGCGGGCGGCCGAGGTCCGCGCCCTGCTCGAGGCCGCCGGGCGGGCGTCCCCGCTCCGCGCCGAGGTCCGGTATGCCCTGGCCGGCCCCGGCGGCGGCGAGGAGGGGCCTTCGCCGTCGCTGGCGGTCGGCCTCGGCCGCGACGTCGTCTCGCAAACGAGGACCGCGCGGTCGCTGGAGCGGTCCGGGAAGCGGGCGGCGGCCCTCGTCGCCTATCGTCGGGCGCTGGAGCTGGCCGCCGAGGCCGACCCGGCCCGCCTCCCCCCGCCCGCGTTCGACGACGACCCCCAGGTCCGCCGCTACCGGCTGCCCCGGGAGGGGATCGTCGCCGAGGTCGTCCGCGACATCCTCGGGGCCGGGGCCTGGGGCTTCGACGACTGGTCGGGGGCCCTGCCGCCCCGGGCCGTCGCCCGGCTCGCCGTCGGCCGGACCCTCCGCGAGCGGTCGTCCCCCGACGCCGGCCGGGCCCTGGCGATGACCCTCGACGCCGACCTCGCCGAGCCGACGTCCCCCGCAGACGCCGCCGAGCATCACGCCGCCCGCGCCGAGGCGATGGCGATCCTCGACCGGCGGGCCGAGGCGGTCGGCCCCTATCGACTCGCCATCGACCTCGCCACCGACGGCGCGACCCGTCGCCGGTGGCGGTTCAACCTCGCCGAGGTCCTGGCGACCCTCGGCGCCCCGGAGGAGCGGGACGCCCTGCTCGAAGCCGCCAGGTCCCCCGACCCGGCCGACGAGGTGTCGAGGCGGGCCGGCGAGGCCCGCAGGCGCCCCGGCCTGAGATGATCGATCGATCCCCGCGACCGATCGACCCGCGGCTCGAAGGACCACAGCCATGTCGAGCACCCCGGCCGTGACCCCGACGGGTCCCCGAGCCCTCGCCCGGGGGGGCCTCCCGACGTTGCTCGCCCGGGCCCTCGCGTCGGCCTCCGACCCGGCGGGGCGGGTGGCGCTGGCCGGGCTCGGCCTGGCGGCGGCGGGCCTCGTCGTGCTCTTCGGGCCGAACCTCGCCCACTTCCTCCACGTCTGGTCGACCGACGAGAACTACGGCCACGGCTTCCTCGTCCCGATCATCGCCCTGTACTTCGCCAACGAGGCGGCCCGGGCGGGCCGGACGTCACGTTGCGAAGGGGAGGGGGGCAGGGTCGCGGCGGGGGTCGGCCTGATCCTGGCCGCGATCGCTGGGCGGCTGGCGACGGTGGTCGTCCCGGTCGGGTTCGTCGGCGACCTGGCGTTCCTGCTCGGCGTGGCCGGGGTCGTCGCGACCCTCTTCGGCCCGCGGGCCCTCCGCCGCTACGGGTTCGCGATCGGGTTCCTGGTCTTCATGATCCCGCTGCCGATCGCCCTCTACGCCAGGATCGCCTCGCCGCTCCAGCTCGCCGTCAGCCGGACGTCGACGACGCTGCTGAACCTCTCGGGCATCCCGGCGCTCTGCGAGGGGAACCTGATCACGCTGCCGGGGGACTGCACGATGTTCGTCGCCGAGGCGTGCTCGGGGATGCGGCAGCTGACCGGCTTCCTCGCGCTGACGACGGCGTGGGCCTACCTGGTCGCGCGGCCGGGGTGGTACCGGGCCGTCCTGGTCGCCTCGTCGATCCCGATCGCGGCGACGGCGAACGTCGTCCGGGTGACGCTGACCGGGATCATCACGTATCGGGTCGACGCGCGGTTCGCCTCGGGCGCGTTCCACACGGCCGAGGGGGTGGCGATGATCGGGCTCGGGCTGGCGATCCTCCACGCGACCTGCCTGGTGCTCGACCGGCTCGCGGGGCCGGGCCGGGGACGCCCACCGTCGTCGGCATCGGCCGCCGACCGCCCGGGGGAGGGCTGAACGATGCCGGACGCCTCGCGACGCGTCGCCCTCTGCCTCGGCCTGCTGACGGCGGGGATCGCCGCCCAGCTCGTGCTCGATCGGGCCTGCCGGGCCGATCGCCCCGCGCTGCGGGGGGGCCTCGCCGAGATCCCGATGGCCCTCGGGACGTGGGTCGGGCGGGACGAGCCGATCGCGCCGGAGATCCTCGATCGGGCGCAGGCGGACGACTGGCTGAATCGGGTCTACGAGGACCCGGGGCGGCCCGGCCGCCGGCTGTCGCTCTGGATGAACTACTCGGCGACGGGGCTGAACATGCGGCACTCGCCCGCGGTCTGCCTGCCGGCGGAGGGGTGGCGGGCGGTCGAGTCGTCGACCCGGGTGATCGAGGTGGCGGCCCCGGGGCGGGCGCTGCGGATCAGCCGGCTCGGGTACGCGCAAGGTGAACTGGTCCAGGGGGTCGGATTCTGGTACTACATCTTCGGCGAGGGGCGGGCCGAGCGCTGGGTGCGCCGGCTGCCGATCGCCGGCCGGAGCTCGCACGGGCGGACGACCCGGGGCTCGGGCCTGACCGTCGAGGTCTTCTGCCCGGGGGGGGCCGACCCCGAGGGCGAGGCCCTGGCGGATTTCTCGGCCGCGCTGGCGAGGGCCCTGGAGCCCCTGCTGCCCGAGGATCGGGCGGATTATCACGTGCCATGAGCCCGGCAAGGACGCCCCGCCAGGCGTGTCATCGACGAGGGTCACGACGGCCCGGCCAAGGAGTGTTCGATGAAGCGCGCGTTGATCACGGGAATCACGGGCCAGGACGGGTCGTACCTCGCCGAGTTCCTCCTCGGCAAGCCCAATTACGAGGTCCACGGCCTCGTCCGCCGGTCGAGCAGCCTGAACCGCCAGCGGATCGACCACCTCTTCGGCGGCGAGGCCTCGCCGCGTGACCGGTTCCACCTCCACTATGCCGACCTGGCCGACGCGTCGAGCCTGGCGATGGTCATGGAGCAGGTCCGGCCGGATGAGGTCTTCAACCTCGGCGCCCAGAGCCACGTCCGCGTCTCGTTCGACCAGCCGCTCTACACCGCCGACGTCGTCGGCCTCGGCACCCTCCGCCTGCTCGAGGCGACCCGGCACCTCCAGAGGTCGAAGCAGGTCCGGTTCTACCAGGCGTCGAGCTCGGAGATGTACGGCTCGGCCGAGCCGCCCCAAGGCGAGGCGACCCCGTTCCACCCGAGGAGCCCGTACGCCTGCGCCAAGCTCTACGGCCACTGGCAGACGATCAACTACCGCGAGGCGTACGGGATGTTCGCCTGCTCGGGCATCCTGTTCAACCACGAGAGCCCCCGCCGCGGCGAGGCGTTCGTCACCCGGAAGGTCACCCTGGGCGCGGCCCGGATCAAGGAAGGGCTCCAGAAGAAGCTGGTGATGGGCAACCTCGACGCCAAGCGCGACTGGGGCTTCGCCGGCGACTACGTCCGAGCCATGTGGTTGATGCTCCAGCAGGAGAAGCCCGACGACTACATCGTCGCCACCGGCGAGACGCACTCGGTCCGGGAGTTCCTCGAGATCAGCTTCGGTCACGTCGGCCTCGACTTCCGCGACTTCGTCGAGTTCGACCCCAAGTACACCCGCCCGTCCGAGGTCGACGTCCTCCTGGGCGACCCCGCCAAGGCCCGGTCGGTCCTCGGCTGGAGGCCCGAGGTCAGCTTCAAGGGCCTGGTGACGATGATGCTCGAGCACGACCTGGAGCTCGCCCGCCGCGAGAAGTTCGCGCAGGGCTACCGGGCCTGATCGGGCCGACCCCGTCCCGACCGGCCGCACGATCAAGGATGACCCCTTGCGACCCCCCGCGACGCCTGCCACCCTCCCGAGGCGAAGGCCGCGGCCCCCGGCCGTCGCCCCCGGCCCCGGTCCCGTCCTGGTCGCCTGCCCCGACGCCAGGGCCCCGGCCTACGAGGCCGCCGCCGGGCTCGCCGCGGCCGGACTGCTGGGCCGGTTCGTGACCGGGTTCTACTACGGCGGCCACGGCCCGGCCTCGGAGCTGGCCCGGCGATACGCCCCGTGCCAGTTCGCCCGGCTCCGGCGACGCCTGATGCGACGCCACGACCGGCGGATCGACCCCGGGCTCGTCGCGTCGTCCCCGGGCTACGACGCGGCCCTGGCGATCGAGGGCCGGCTGGCCGACATCCCCGGGGCGCGTCGGGTCCTCGCCCGATGGCGGACCCGGGCGTTCGACCGCCGGGTGGCACGCGAGGTCGCCCGGTCGTTGACCGCGGCGGCGATCGTCTTCAGCGACGTCGGCTCCGAATTCGCCCTGCCCGCCTGCCGACGGCTCGGCATCCCGACGATCCTCAGCATGGTCCACGGCGACGTCCGCGAGGAGCGCGAGGTCCTGGCGATCGAGCGGGCCGGGTCGCCCGACTACTACCCCCTCTACCTCGGCGACGGCCGGCTCGACCCGGTCGCGCTCGGATGGCTCCATGCTCGACGGCTCCGCGACCTCGCCCTGGCCGACCGCGTCCTCGTCCCCTCCGACCACATCGCGCGCAGGCTCGTCGAGCACGGGATGCCCCGGTCGAAGCTCGGCGTCGTCCCCTACGCGGCCGACACGAGCCGGTTCCGGCCCGCCGGCGGCAGGGGTGGGCGCGAGGGCTGCACGTTCCTGTTCGCGGGGGGGATCTGCCAGCGGAAGGGGATCGGCTACCTGCTCCGGGCGTGGTCGCGGGTCCGCCGGCCGGGCTGGCGGCTCCAGCTCGTCGGCGCGATGCCGCGACGGCCCGGGCCGCTCGCGGACGACCTGGCGATCGGCGGCGTCGAGGTCCTCGGGCGGGTCGGCCGTCGCGAGCTGCCCGGCCGGATGGCCGGGGCCGACGTCTTCGTCTTCCCGTCGCTGTTCGAAGGCTCGGCCGTCGTGACCTACGAGGCCCTCGCCGCGGGCCTGCCGATGGTCGCGACGGCGGAGTCGGGGACCGTGGCCCGGGACGGGATCGAGGGGTTCCTCGTCCCGCCCCGCGACGTCGACGCCCTCGCCGATCGGATGGAGCGGCTCGGGAACGACCCCGCGCAACGGGCCTCGATGGGGTCCGCGTCGCGGCGGCGGGCCGAGGCGTTCGGCTGGCCCCGGTATCACGCGGCGATCGTCGGCGAGGTGGGACGCCTGCTCGTCCCTTGAGGGATCGGCCACGATCGGGGGGCGCACTTTCATGGATGAACGGGCCTACGTCGTCGCCACGGCCGCCACGATCCTCGGCTATGGACTGGTCCAGGTGGCGCGCGGCCGGTTCGACCCGTTCGCGCCGGCCTGGCTGTTCCTCACCGGGTACGTCCAGGTCTACGTGATCCAGGCGCTCTCGTATCACGAATACGCCCTGCGGGTGCGCGGGGTCGAGGTGACGGCGCTCGCCAACGCCCGGGCGTTCTGGGCCGTCTGCTGGTTCCTCCTCGTGTACGAGTGCCCGATCGGCCGGGGGGTCGCCGCGCGGCTGCCGAGGGCTCCGGCGGGGTGGTCGATCGGGCTGGTCGGGGGGATGGCCCCGGTCCTGCTCGCCTGGGGGCTGCTCGGGGCGTTCCTCGTCTCGTACGACCGGACGAAGCCCGGCGCCGAGGTCGGGGCCGGCACGTTCCTCCTCCTCCAGTTCCCGATCCTCGCGCAGGTCGCGGCGGTCCTGCTGATCGTCACCGGGCGCGACCCCCGGCGGCCGAGGCCGGCGCTGACGGCGGTCGGGATGGCCATCGCCGTCTTCTATGTGTTCCTCTGGATGTACAACGGCAAGCGGTCGCACTCGCTGATCGGGGTCCTGACGACCCTGTGCGCCTATTATGCCTCGCGCGGCCGTCGGCCGTCATTCGCCGTGCTCGCGACGGCCGCGGCCCTCGGCGTCGTCTCGGTGACCGTGGCCCTCGGCTGGCGGAACAACCCGGACTATGCGCGGACGGTCTCGGGGTTCATCGCCTACCTCGGCGACTTCGACCCGTCGAAGGTCCTGGTGAATCTGAACCTCGCCGACCGCGACGAGGCGGCGTCATCCGTCCGCAAGCTGCCGAGCTACGAGACCGAGGAGTACGGCGGCTACCTCCTGATGCTCGACACGGTCCCGCACAAGTCGCCGCACGACTTCGGGGCCCCGTACCTCCGGGTCTTCTCGACCTACATCCCCCGGCTCGTCTGGCCGGAGAAGCCGCTCTTCGGCCGCGACGAGTGGCTGGATGCCTGGATCGCCGGGTCCGAGTTCCCCCGCGACCGGAAGTTCACCGGCCCGGCGGTCGGCGTTTTGGGCGCGACCCACCTGAACGGCGGCGCGGTCGGCACGGCGATCGTGCTGGCGGTCCTGGCCCTGATGCTCCGATCGGGCTACGAGTATTACCGGCGGTTCGCCTCGTGCCCGTGGGCCCAGTGCTGGTGGGCCCTGACCTTCTACAACGCCTGGTTCATGACCGTGAACGACGACCCGATGGTCTGGTTCTACTACCTCTACGGCCACACGACGCTCCCGCCGATGGCCCTGCTCTGGCTGGCGAACCGGATCGGGGCCGGCGGGGCCGACTCGGGCCTCCCAACCTGACGCGACCCCGGCCCCGATTACGACCCCAACCAGGATCGACCCCGCCCGCGAGGCCCCGCGCCGCATGCGATTCGCCGTCTGCCACACGAACCTCGGCCCCTATCACCTGGCCCGGCTCCGGACCCTGGCCGCCGCGCTCGCGGATCGGGGCGGGAGCCTGATTGTCCTCGAGGTGGCCTCCTCGGAAGGCCGCTACCCCTGGAAGCGGTCGGAGGGTCGCGAGCCGTTCGATCGTGCCGTCCTCTTCCCCGGCCGGGTCCTGGAGTCGATCCCGGGCGCCGCCTGCCGGCGGGCGATGGCCGAGGCACTCGATCGCGACCGGCCCGACGCCGTCGGGGTCGTCGGCTATTCGCGGCCCGAGTCGGCGGCGATGCTCGCCTGGGCCCGTCGCGAAGGTCGGCCCGCCGTCCTGATGTCCGAGAGCCAGGAGGACGACCGACCCCGCGTCTGGTGGAAGGAGGCGGTCAAGCGGCGTCGGGTCGCGATGGCGTCGGCGGCGCTCGTGGGGGGTCCGTCCCATGCCGCCTATCTGGTGGGGCTCGGCTTGCCCGCCGATCGGATCGCGGTCGGCTATGACGCCGTCGACAACGACCGCTTCGCCCGGCTGGCCGGGGCCGCGCGCACCTCACCCCTCGGCCGATCCGGCCTCCCCGATCGTCCTTATTTCCTCGCTGCCTCCCGGTTCGTCCCCGAGAAGAACCTGCCAGGGCTGGTCGCCGCGTTCGCGACCTATCGGGCCTCGATCCGATCGGAGCCCTGGGACCTGGCCCTCTGCGGCGACGGCCCGGGGGCGTCGGCGCTCGACCGGGCCGTGGCGGCGATCGGCCTGGATGGGTCGGTCCATCGGCCCGGATTTCTCCAGGAGGAAGAACTGGCCCGGTGGCTCGCGCATGCCTCGGCGTTCATCCTCCCGAGCCTGTCGGAGCCGTGGGGCCTGGTCGCGAACGAGGCGGCGGCGTGCGGGTTGCCCCTGCTGGTCTCGGACCGGGCCGGGTGCGCGGCGACGCTCGTCCCCGACCCGCCCGGGACGACCGGATGGCGGTTCGACCCCGGCTCGATCGCCGCGATGGCCGAGGCTCTGGGCAGGGTCGCCAGCCTCGACGAGCCCGCCCGATGCGCGATGGGCCGACGCGCCTCGGCCGTGGTCGCCGACTGGGGCCCGGCTCGGTTCGCGAGCGGGGTCATCGAGGCCATCGACCTGGCCTCGGATCGCGCCCGGACCGGTCCGGGTCGTGCCCGCTCGTCGACGAGGACAGGCCGATGAGCGCGACCCAGGCCCCGGCCGGATGGGCGTCAACCCGCCGACCTCGCGCGGTCGGGCCGGTCCGGGCCGGCTCCCTCCACCTCTGCAACGGCCTCGACCCGGTCCGCGACGGCGGGATGGTCCCGAGCATCCTCGGGATGGCGGGGTCTCTCGCGGCGATCGATGGGTGCGTGACCGTCCTCAGCCCGACGCCGTCGCGGCTCGACCTCCTCCGCGTCCCCGATCGGGTCGACCTCCGCGGGCCCGAGTCGAGCCTGGAGGCGGCCGTCGCGCGGGCCGAGGTCGTCCACCTGCACGGGCTCTGGCAAGGTCACACCCGCCGAGGGGCGCGTGCCGCGCAGCGGGCCGGGGTGCCCTACCTCGTCGCGGCGCACGGGATGGCCGATCCGTGGGCCCTCCGTCGTCGGGCGATCCGGAAGCGGGCCTACCTGGCGCTGATCGAGGGGGCCAACCTCCGCCGGGCGGCCTGCCTTCATGCCCTCTCGCGGCCCGAGGTCGGGCACCTCCGCGCGATCGCGCCGCGGACCCCGGTCTGCCTCGTCCCCAACGGCGTCGACCTCGCCCCGTTCGACCGCCTGCCCCCGAGGGCGGCCCTGGAGTCGGAGCACCCGGCGCTCCGGGGGAAGTTCGTCCTGCTCTTCCTCGGCCGGCTCCACGCCAAGAAGGGGCTCGACCTGCTGGCGGAGGCGATCGGGGAGGTCGGCCGGGACCGGCGCGATCTGCACGTCCTGCTCGCCGGGCCGGACGACGGCTCGCTCGGGCCCTTCCTCGCCGACGTCTCGTCGGTCGGGATGGCCGGCCGCGTCACCACGCTCGGCCACGTCGCGGGCGAGTCGGCCAGTCGGGCCTGGGCGGCGGCCGACGCCTTCGTCCTGCCGAGCCGGTCCGAGGGGTTCAGCATGGCCGTCCTCGAGGCCCTGGCCGCGCGGGTCCCGGCCCTGATCACGACCGCCTGCCACTTCCCCGAACTGGCCGAGGCCCGCGGCGGGATCGTCGTCGAGCCGGCCGCGGATTCGCTCACCCGGGGCCTCCGCGATTTGCTCGATCGGTCCGTCGCCGACCGGGCCGAGATGGCCGCGAGGGGCCGCGCCCTCGTCGAGGCCGAATACACCTGGAGTCGCCAGGCCGCGCGAATGGCCGAGGTCTATCGCTGGGTCGCGGGCGGCGGCGCGACCCCGGAGGCCGTCGAGGTCGCGGGGGGGTGCCGATGAGGCCCGGGGGCGTGACCGTGATCGTCCCGGCGAAGGACGAGGCGGAGAACCTCCGCCGCTGCCTGCCCTCGCTGGCCTGGGCCGAGGCCGTGTTCGTCGTCGACAGCCGGAGCGACGACGGGACGGACCGGGTCGTCGCCGACCACGGCGCCACTCTCGTGCCGTTCGACTTCAACGGGACCTATCCCAAGAAGAAGAACTGGGCGCTCGACAACCTGCCGATCCGGACCGAGTGGGTCCTGATCGTCGACGCCGACGAGGTGGTCGTGCCCGCGCTGGCCGGGGAGATCCTCCGACGGACCGCGGCCGACGAGGCCGACGGCTTCCTGATCAACATGAATTATCACTTCCTCGGCCGCCGGATCGCCCATTGCGGCTACAACGGGGCCTGGAACCTCCGGCTCTTCCGGCACCGGCTCGGCCGCTACGAGCGGGTGCCGGCGACGCCCGGGGTCGAGGCCGGCGACAACGAGGTGCACGAGCACGTCGAGCTGGCCGGGCGGGTCCGCCGGCTGGTCCACCGGCTCGACCATCACGCCTACCCGACGATCGCCGCCTGGGTCGAGAAGCACGGCCGCTACGCCGCCTGGGAGGCCGAGAACTTCGACCGGTTCCTCCGCGACCCGATCCCCGGGGGGATCGGGCGGGGCAAGCGGTTCAAGCGGCGGCTTAAGAAAGTCTACCTGCGGCTGCCGTGCCGGCCCCTGGTCCGATTCGTCTACGCCTACCTGATCCGCCTGGGGTTCCTCGACGGGCGGCCGGGCCTGGTCTTCTGCATCCTGCTCGCCTACTACGAGTTCCTCTGCGGGGCGAACCGCTATGCCGGCAGGCTTCGCGTGGCGGACGCGGAGGGCATGGGGGCCGGTCAGGCCGGCCGGATCGAGCCGGCGACGGCGACGGGCTCGCGAAGGGCGGTCTCGTCGTAGAGTTCGACGAGGGCGTCGGCCTCGCGGGCCGGGTCGTGGTCGCGGAGGACGGCGTCGCGCCCCTCCTGACCGAGCCGACGGGCGCGGCGGGGGTCGCCGAGCAATTCGAGGATCGCGCGGGCCAGGGCAATCGTGTCGCCGGGCGGCACCCTCAGGCCGGTCACCTGGTTGTCGACCAGGGCGCGGAGGCCCTCGACGTCGGAGGCGACCGACGGCAGGCCGTGGGCCATGGCGCGGGCGAGGTCGCCGCCGACGGTCGGGACGGTGGAGGGCTGGCAGTAGACGTCCAGCACGTCCCAGTACGAGAGGCCGACGGCCGAGTCGGCGGCGAACGTCAGCCGGTCGGCGATCCGGAGCCGCTCGGCGCGGCGGCGGAGGTCGCCTTCCTCCTCCCCCTGGCCGACGATGACGAACTCGGCATCGACCCCGGCGTCGAGGACCCGCCGCGCCGCGTTCAGGAAGGTCGAGAAGCCCGACCCGGCCGTCAGGGGCCCCGCCGCGCCCACGACCGAGACCCGGGAGTCGGCCCCGAGTCTCCGCTCGGGGGCGGGCTCGGGGGCGGAGATCCCGCTCGGGACGACGCGGACCCAGCCCCGGGGGACGCCGAACTCGCGGGTCAGGTCGTCGGCGACCGCCCGGCTGGTCGTCAGCAGGCCCCGGCACCACCTCCGGCTCAGCCGGAGCCGCGCGCCGGGGGCGAGGAACTCCTCGACACCCTGGATGTAGGGGATCTCCCATTTCTCGGCGATCTCGAGGCCCGCCCCGGCCATCCTCGCCTCCAGGACGTGGATCAGGAGCGGCCGGTCGGCGAACGCCCCGGCGCGGAACGACCGGAGTGCCCAGGGTCGCCGCCAACGGTCGCCCAGGCCCGGGCTCTCCTCGACCGCCAGGCCGCGACGGTCGGCGTCGCCCCAGCTCGAGCAGAGGACCCGCGCCGGCCGGCCTCGCGCCCCGAGGGCCCCGACGAGGGCACGGATGGCCGTCGCCCGCTCGGGGCCGGCGACCCGGTCGACCAGGAGGACGACGGTGCTCCCCGGATCGGCCATGATGCCCGCCCCTCTTTCCTGTCGCCCTGAATTGTACGGCCCGCGCAGTCTAACCTCGGATCTCCCGGAGAAGGAGACGGAATGGGCGGGATCGTCGAATCGAAAGGCGGGGGAATTGCAGGGTTTCCGAACACTTTCCGTCCCGGATTGACATGTTCGCGGGTGCGAGGACAATAGATTCCGACAAATGGTGCAGCGTCGGAGGATGCCAGACTGGCCTCGGCGGGTCGATTCCCCTACGCTTCGAGAAGGCTTCGATGAGGCGGTCCGTCGAGTCGGGCGTGTGTCCTCGGCCCCTCACCGACCGGGTGTCGGGGTTGACCTCCGGCCGGCTTCCAGGGCGGAGGGCTTGCCATGAACGTCGGCATCCTCGACCTGATCGCCTATACGGTCCCTCCCGAGTGGAAGCGAGAGCGGGCCGCGCTCGCACTTCGCAGGCACCTCTACAGCGTGATGCCGCAGGCGATCGCGGCCTGGTGTCGTCGGCTCGGCCACCGGGTCCATTACGCGACCCATTACGGCCAGGCCGATCCGACTCGTCTCCTCCCCGACGACCTCGACGTCGTCTTCCTCTCCGCCTCGACGCAGGCGAGCGCCTTGGCCTATGCGCTGGCGAAAGTCTACAGGCGGGCCGGCACGAGGACCGTGCTCGGCGGCCCGCACGCCAAGGGCTTCGCGGCCGACGCGCTCCGTTTCTTCGACGTCGTCGTCGGCGAGTGCGACGAGTCCCTGGTTGCCGACATCCTCCGCGGCCACGTCGACCCGCCCGCCTTCGTCGCCTCCGCCCGTCGTCCGACCTCGATCCCGGGCGTCGAGGAGCGGCTGCCCGACCTCGTCGCGGCGGGCTTCCGGCCCGGCCGATCCGGGGCCTTCAACATCGTCGCGGTCCTCGGTAGCCTCGGCTGCCCCTATACCTGCGACTTCTGCACCGAGGGCCGGTCGCGGTTCGTCACCCTGCCGAGGGACGACCTCGCCGCCGACCTGCGCTACCTGGCCCGGCACCACCCGGGGGCCGTGGTCGCCTACCACGACCCGAACTTCGCCGTCCGGTTCGACGAGACGATGGACGTCATCGAGGCCTCCGGGGTCCCGGCGCCGAACCGGTACGTCATGGAATGCTCGCTCTCCGTCCTCCAGCCCGGCCGACTCGATCGACTTCGAAGGACGAATTGCGTCTTCGTGGCGCCGGGCATCGAGTCGTGGACCGACCACGGGAACAAGCTGGGTGCGGGGTCGCGTCGGGGTCGCGCGCGGCTCGATCACGTCGTCGTCCGCTTCGAGGAGCTGCACAGGGCGGTGCCCGGCCTCCAGGCTAACTTCCTCTTCGGCTCCGATGACGACGCCGGGACGGGGCCGGCCGACGCCACGATCGAGTTCATCCGCCGGACCCCATTCGTCTGGCCGAACGTGAACATCCCCACGCCCTACGGCGGCACCCCGCTCTTCGACCGCTATCGCGCGGAGGGGCGGATCCTCCCCGCGATGCCCCTGGCCTGTTACTGCGCCCCCTACCTGGCGACGACACTGAAGCACTACGAACCGGAGGAGTATTACGGGCAACTCCTCCGGATCCACGAGGCGTCCGTCACCTGGCGGGTCCTTGCCCGCCGCCTCGCGACTCGGGCCCCGGCCGGGATCCGCCTCCTCCACCTGCTGCTCACCCTCTCTCATCGTGGCCAGATCGCCGAGACCCGGCGGGTCCTTCACCTCCTCCGGACGGACCGCGCGTTCCGATCGTTCCACGAGGGCCGGGCCGTCCCGCTCCCCGCGTTCTACCACCGCCGGTACGAACAACGACTGGGCAAGTATGCAGAGCTGATCTCGCGAGAGGAACGCATCCCCCTCCTCTGACTTCCCGATCCGGGAAGTCCACGGAGACATACTTCAATTTACCTGCGGCGACGGCCAGGAAACCTCCCGTCCGGCCCACGGGACGGGGCGTCGCGGGGGGCCGGCGGCCGGTTGGAATCGCCGCCGCGGTCGCTTACAGTGTGGGGATTGGGCGACCCGGTCGTCCGGGTGCGGGGCCGTCAATCGAAGGACGATGCATGAATGCTCCCGAGACCGTCGAGGCGGCGGCCCCCTCCCAGGATGAGTTGCTGGCGTTGCTGAATCGGCTGCTCGATCACATCGGCTCGGTGGTCCTCGGCAAGGCCGAGGCGATCAAGCTCGCGGTCGTCGCCCTGCTGGCCGAGGGGCACGTCCTGATCGAGGACGTCCCGGGCGTGGGCAAGACCCTCCTGGCCCGCGCCATCGCGGCGAGCATCGATTGCTCATTCCGGCGGATCCAGTTCACGCCCGACCTCCTGCCCTCGGACATCCTCGGGTCGAGCGTCTACAACTCGGTCTCGGGCGAGTTCGTCTTCAAGCCCGGGCCGATCTTCTCGAACGTGATCCTCGCCGACGAGATCAACCGGACGACCCCGCGGACCCAGTCGGCCCTGCTCGAGGCGATGAGCGACAGCCAGGCGTCGGTCGAGGGGAAGACCTTCGTCCTCGACCCGCCGTTCATCGTCCTGGCGACCCAGAACCCGTACGAGTTCGAGGGGACGTACGTCCTGCCCGAGAGCCAGCTCGACCGGTTCATGATCCGGCTCCGGATGGGGTATCCCCTCCGGTCGGAGGAGCGCCGGGTGCTGTCGAGCCACCGGACGGGCGAGCCGGTGGAGTCGCTCCGTCCGGTCCTGTCGGCGGACGACATCCTCCAGCTCCAGCAGGCGGTCCGGCGGGTCCGGGTCGACGACGCGATCGCCGACTACCTGCTCGACATCGTCCACGCGACCCGCGAGGGGGACGACCTCCACGTCGGCGTCAGCACCCGGGGCGCCCTGACCCTCTATCGGGCGTCGCAGAGCCTGGCCCTCGTCTCGGGCCGCGAGTACGTCGTGCCGGACGACATCAAGACGCTCGCCGTGCCCGTGCTGGCGCACCGGGTCGTCGGCAAGTCGTTCCTCCAGGCCGGCGAGTTCGGGGCGGCCGAGGCGATCATCCGCGACCTGGTCGACCGGCTCCGCGTCCCGACCTGATCCGCCTGCCCCGCCCCTCTCTCCTCCGAGGCGTCCCCGACCGGACGAGCGTCCCCCGATATGGCGACCGAACCGAGGACGAGGCCCGGCGAGTCCCGACGCCCGGCGAGCCGGCTCGCCCGGTGGGCCGTGGCCAGCCTCTGGCCCAACCAGCGACTCCGCTGGACCCGCGAGGGGGGGGCGTACATCCTCGTCTGGCTCGGCCTGATGGGGACGGGGCTGTACCAGCAGATCAACCTGATCCTCCTGGTCGCCGGGCTGGCGGCCGGGCCGATCGTGGCCTCGATCTTCGTCAGCGCCTCGATGCTCCGGCGGCTCTCGGTCACGAGGCGGGTGCCGGCCTACGTCTTCTCGGGCGAGACGCTCCGGCTCGACTACTCGCTCCAGAACGGCCGGCGGTGGACCGCGGCGCTGGCGCTGATCGTCCAGGACGACCTCGCGCCGGCCGACCGGTCGATCGCGGGGTCGGCGAACGTCCATCCGCGGCTCTTCTTCCCGAGGGTGCCGGGCCGGGACCGGGCCCGGGTCCGCTGGGAGGGGCCGAGCCCCGTCCGGGGCCGGTACCAGCTGCGCGCGCTCGACCTGGCGACGCGGTCGCCGTTCGGGCTGCTCGAGCGCCGGGTCTCGTTCGCCGCGCCGGCCGAGCTGGTCGTCTACCCGACGATCGGCCACCTGACCCGTCGCTGGCAGGTCATCCACCGCCAGGCCACCGAGACGCGGCGGGGGTCGCGGCACGACCGGACGGTCCAGCAGCAGGAGTACCACGGCCTGCGGGACTACCGGCCCGGCGACAGCCCTCGGTGGATCCACTGGCGGACCTCGGCCCGGCTCGGCCAGCCGATGGTCAAGGAGTTCGAGCACCAGCACGACCAGGACCTGGCCGTCCTGATCGACCCGTGGCACCCCCGGACCAAGGTCACGCCCGAGCAGCGCGAGGCGGTCGAGGAGGTGATCCGGTTCGCCGCGACGATCTGCTACGAGACCTGCCGCCACGCCGGCCGCCGGCTCCTGCTCGGCTGGACGGGCCCCGCCCCGGGGCTCCGCCAGGGCCCGGCGTCGATCAAGCTCCTCCATGAGTTCCTCGACCAGCTCGCGGTCCTGCGGGCGTCGACCGAGGGGGGGCTCGCCCCGCTGCTCGACGCGCTGCCGCCGGCGACGATCCGCGAGGCGATCCTCGTCGTCGTCTCGACCCGGCCGATCAACCTGATCGAGGAGGCCGAGAAGACGGCCCGGCTCTCGGGCTCCGCGGCGCGGGGGATCTTCGGCCGCGTGACCCTGCTCGACGCCTCGCGCGGCGACCTCGCCGACCTGATCCGGTTCGGCGACGCCTCGCACGCGCACGCCCCGAGGTCGCGGCCCTTCGACGACCCGAGGTCGGCGGCCGAGGACGACCCCACCCTGACCGCCTCGCCGGCCGGCCCCCGGGTCGAGGCCGGGCCGTCGGCCGTCGCCCCGGCCGTCCCTCCCCCTTCCCGCAACGGAACCGAGGCGAGGCGATGAATTTCCGATCGGTCTACCGGGCGAGCTTTTATGCGATGCTCGTCCTCGCGACGCTCGTCCTGAGCATCGACTCCACCGACCAGAACCGGCTGGCGATGTTCTACCCCGTGGCCGTCGCGGCGGCCGGGTTCGGGGCGTTCTTCGCCGTCGACCGGAACCCCCGCCTCGGCCTGTCCAAGGGGGCGGCCAACGCGCTGGGGCTCTGCTCGCTCGCCCTGACTTACTTCGAGTGGTCGTACGACGAGAACCTGCTGCTGCTGGCGCTGGGGCACTGGCTGGTGTACCTCCAGGTCATCAAGATGTTCCGCCCGAAGACGAGCCGGGACGACTGGTCGTTGTTCCTGATGGGGCTGGTCCAGGTGCTGGTCGGCAGCGTGATCAGCCAGAGCGACACGGTCGGCTATACCCTGTTCGCCTGGGGGCTGTGCTCGCTCTGGGTGCTGGCCCTGTTCAGCCTGGCGCGCGAGTCCGAGCGGGGCCGGCCGGCCGAGGGGACGAGGGTCCTGCCGACGGACGACCCCGACGCCCCGTATCCGGGCCTGATCGACATGCCGTTCGCCCTGGCGACGCTCCGGGTCGCCGCGATGACGCTGGCCCTCGGCGGGATCATCTTCCTGGTCATGCCGCGGCGGAACTCGATGGGGGCGTCGGCCAAGGGCGACGCGATGGGCAAGCACCTGACCGGCTTCGACGACGAGGTCCAGCTCGGCCAGCTCGGCGAGATCCTCGAGAACGACAGCGTCGTGATGACGATCGAGCTGAGCGACTCCGACGGCAATCGGATCGCGCCGGACAGCCCCGAGCTCCTCTGGCGCGGGGTGAGCATGGCGAAGTACGAGCGGGGCCGGTGGCGACGGCTGGGCGTCCGCCCCTCCCCGGCCTTCCCTAACGACCTGCCCGGCCGGCCGACAGCCGCGCGGACGGTCCGCCAGCTCATCAAGATCGAGCCGACCGACAACCCGGTCCTGTTCGGCCTCCGCCCCGTGCTCGACGCCAAGTCGTCGAACCGCCGGTCGATGCCCGAATTCAACGAGGCCGACGGGTCGATCCACCGGCAGGAGTCGCGGCCGGTCGCCATGGAGTATACCGTGCTCTCGTCCCGCGACCCGGGCGGGCTCCAGCCGAGGGAGCGGTTCCCCGGGCCGAACGTCCTCCGCGACCTGCTCTCGCTCTCCGACGGCCTCGGGATGTCCGACGAGCTCCGCGACCGGCTCCGGCCGATCGCCCTGAAGGTGGTCGAGGGGATCGACCCGGCCGACCGCGAGGCGAGGGCCCGCAAGCTCGAGGCGTACCTGCTCCGCGACGGCGGGTTCCGCTACACGCTCCGGATGGACGTCGTCGACGCCAAGATCGACCCGGTCGTCGACTTCCTCGTCAACCGCAAGGAGGGGCACTGCGAGTACTTCGCCAGCGCCCTGACCCTGCTGCTCCGCTCGATCGACATCCCGGCCCGGCTGGTCAACGGCTTCAAGGGGGGGGACTGGAACGACCTGGGCAAGGTCCTCAGCGTCCGGCAGAAGCACGCCCACTCCTGGACCGAGGCGCTGCTGGCCGACGCCCCCGCGCGGCAGGAGGACCCGCCCCGCTGGCTCTCGCTCGACCCGACCCCGGCCGACGAGCGCGACCGGTCGGTGGCGCAGGTCGGCGGGGTCTCGACCGGCTTCCGCCAGTTCTCCGACTTCGTCCGCTACGTCTGGGTCTTCTACGTCGTCGGGTTCAACTTCGACCGCCAGCAGCGGCTGCTCTACGAGCCGTTCCGGGCCCTGGTCGCGGAGGCCCGCAACGGGTTCCGGATGATGGGCCAGGCGCTCCGGGTGGCGTTCGACTGGCTCTTCCACTTTCCGGACCTGTCGTCGTTCATCTCGGCGCGGGGCTTCGTGGTCACGTTCGTCGTCCTGATCCTGCTCGCGCTGTCGGCCCGGCTGGCGCTGTTCATCGCGCGGCGGGTCCGTCGGGTGTGGGGGGGGGCCCGGGTCGACGGCTCGACGATGGCGGTGGGGGTCTCGTTCTATCGGAGGCTCGTCGCGCTCCTGGAGGGATGCGGGCTGGAGCGGCCGCCGTCGGAGACCCCGCGCGAGTTCGCCCGCCGCGCCTCGGGGTTCCTGGCGGGCCACGGGACGGGCAACGAGTCGGTGGCGGACGTGCCGCCGCTGGTCGTGGACGCCTACTATCGGATCCGGTTCGGCCGGGCCGAGCTGGAGCCGGGGTCGCTCGCCCAGGTCGAGGGGCGGCTCGACGCGCTGGAGGCCCGGCTCAAGCCGGCGACGTCCTGAGGTTGCGAGCCCGGGCCGCGATCGGATAGCCTGTCGGGTCCGGGCCGGTCGTCGGCCCGGCCGATCCCGGCGGGATCCTCCACGACTCCACGGGCGCGGGCCGGCACCCCGCCGGCCGGCCGAGAAGGGCGTTCGGACATGCGGGCTGGCCTGGTCGGGTTCTCCGGGGGGGGCAAGAGCACCCTGTTTCAGCTCCTGACCGGCGCCACGCCCGACCCGGGCAAGGTCCACGGCGGCCAGGTCGGCATCGCCACGCTCTCCGACCCGAGGCTCGCGTTCCTCGCGGCGATGCACAAGCCGAAGAAGATCACCCCGGCCACCGTCGAGCTGCTCGACACACCGGGCCTGATGCCCGGGACCCACGGCGACAACCCGCAGCGGCTCGCCGTGATCCGCGAGGGGGACGCGCTCTTGATCGTCCTCGGGGCCTTCGCCGGGGGGGACCCCGCCGCCGACCTCGCCGCCTTCCGCGACGAGATGCTCTTCGCCGACCTCGGCGTCGTCACCAACCGCGCCGAGCGGCTCGAGGCCAGCGTCAAGAAGCCCCGGCCCGACCGCGACGCCCAGCTCAAGGAGCTGGAGGTCGTCAGGAAGGTCCTCTCGGCGCTCGACACGGGGGCGTCGGTCGCCTCGCTCGGCCTCTCGGAGGAGGAGAAGAAGCCGATGCGGTCCTTCGGCCTCCTGACCGACAAGGCCCAGGTGGTCATCGCCAACCTGACCCACGGCGACCCGATCCCGCCGGCGCTCCTGGCCGCCGCCCCCGACGCCGTCGCGATCGACGCCAAGCTCGAGCTGGAGCTCGCCGGCCTCGACCCCGAGGAGCGTGCGGGCTTCATGGCCGACCTCGGGATCGCCGAGCTGGGACGCAACCGGATCATCCGCAAGGCCTACGACGCCGTCGGGATCATCACCTTCTTCACCGCGGGCGAGCCCGAGGTCCGGGGCTGGAACGTCGAGCGGGGCGGCTCGGCCGTCGACGCCGCCGGCAAGATCCACACCGACCTGGCCAAGGGCTTCATCCGCGCCGAGGTCACCGCCTACGACGACCTCGCCCGCGTCGGCACGATGAAGGAGGCCAAGGCCCAGAACCTCCAGCGGCTCGAAGGCAAGGACTACGTCGTCAAGGACGGCGACATCATGTTCTTCCGCTCCGGCCTCTGACCGCCCGAGGTTCAAGGCGTCCGCAGGAGCATCCCGGCGCGGAGCGGGCCGTCGGCGGTGGCGACCTGGTCCCGGTTGGCCCGCCAGAGCCCCTCGACCGACCCGCCCGGGCCGTAGACCCGGGCTGCGACCCCGGCCAGGGTCTCCCCCGGCTCGACGATCGTGACTCCCCCCCTCCGGGCCGGTCGCGCCGCCGATCGGGCCGTCCTCGACACCTGGCGGGCCACCGGGGCCGAGGCCGCGGTCGGGTCGGGGCCCGGGGCCGTCCCGACCTCGGCGACCACCGCGGGCCGGGCCGGCGCGACGGCGGTCGTCGCGCGGGGCTCGGCCCTGGCCGTCCTCGCCGGTGCCGCGGTGCCGGCGGGCGACCGGGCGACGGCCCGGTCGCGATCGACGGCGGGCCGCAGGCCCGAGGCGACCTCCCGCCCCGGACGCCTCGGGGCCTCGGCCTTCGTCGGCGACGGGGGAGGGTCGGCCCGATAGAGGGCGACCGCGAAGGACACGACGATCAGGACGCTCAGCGAATAGGTCGCTCCCAGGTGCTGGTTCATGGCGCCTCGGGCTCCGGTCGGTCATCGCATCATCGGGTGTCGTCCAGTGGACCGTATCGGTCTCATCGGCAGACATACCCTCGAACTTGAGCCGAAAGGCCGGGGGAAGCGAGGAGCACGCCTCTTCGACGGATCACGACGCCCGGTGGGCGGTCCGGAGGCATCGGGCGCGATCCTTGGGCAGGGGACGGGGCGGGCATCGCGGCCATCCGACCTCTCGACGGGCGATTTCCCTCGTGCCCGATCTCCGGGTCCCGGGACCTGGAAGCGGCGACGGCCCGGGGGGAGGGGCGTCGACCGCTGTGGAGGCCCTGACCGGGGTCGGGGCGCCGGGCGGGGCCGGTATTGAAATTGCCATTGCCCTGGTGTTGAACTTCCTCGCAGGTCGGGCGTAGGAATGACGACGTCCTCGCGGTGATGCGAACCGACTCGCCCCGGTCGCCGGGGCGAGCGACCGGGTGCCGACCTTGTTCGCCCGGGCATTGCCGACTATATTGACAAGGTGTGGCTGGGCGGCTCCCGGACGACGGTCCCCTGACAACCCACGGAACCCTATCTCATGCCCCGATACGCTTTACGGTCGCTGTCGGCCCTCGGGCTCGCCGCCGTCGTCGCCACGATCATCGGGGCCCAGGCCCCGACGCTCTCGCCGGCCAAGGTCGACCAGCTGACCGCCCAGGTGGTCGTCACCCTCCTCGAGAAGGGCCACATGGCCCGCCCGACCCTCGACGACTCGGCCGCCGTGAAGTGGGCCAAGACCTTCCTCAAGGATCTCGACCCCCTCAAATATTATTTCGTCAAGGGGGACGTCGACGAGTTCATGGCCCAGGCCAAGGACCTCGACGACCGGATCCGCGAGGGGAACATCGACTTCGCGAAGGTCGTCTTCGACCGCTTCCTCAAGCGGTCCGACGAGCGGCTGGCCAGGGCCAATGAGATCCTCGACCGCCCGATGGACTTCATCGTCGACGAGGCGATCACCGACGACCTCGAGAAGCTCGACTGGCCCGCCAACGCCGACGAGGCCAACGACCGGCTCCGCAAGCGGATCAAGCTCCAGGTCCTGATGGACCGGGTCAGCAAGGAGCCCGAGGCCGACTACCTCAAGAAGGTCCGCGTCCAGTACCGGGACCGCAACCGGACCTTCCACCAGCTCAACAACTCCGACCTGCTCGAGATCTACCTGAGCAGCCTGACCAAGACGTTCGACCCGCACTCGAGCTACCTCAACAAGTCGTCCTACGAAGACCTGATGAACCAGACGCTCCACCTGTCCCTCACCGGGATCGGGGCCCTGCTCGAGTCGGTCGACGGCTTCCCGACGATCAAGGAGCTGGTCCCCGGCGGCCCCGCCGAGAAGGACGGCCGGCTCCAGGAAGAGGACAAGATCCTCGGGATCCAGAAGGGCGACAGCGAGGAAGTCAGCTTCGTCGAGAAGCGGCTGACCGACGTCGTCAAGCAGATCCGCGGCGAGATCCGGACCAAGGTCCGCCTGATCGTCCAGCCCAAGGGGACGACCGAGAAGAAGATCTACGAGCTGACCCGCGACAGGATCGAGCTGGTCGAGGACCACGCCAAGGGCCAGGTCATCGAGACCAAGGCCGACGACGGCAAGGCGCTCAAGATCGGCCTGATCAAGCTGCCCGGCTTCTACGGCGACACCGCGGCCGTGCTCCGGGGCGACGCCAACGCCGTCAGCGCGACCGAGGACTGCCGGAGGCTCCTGGCCGGCTTCAAGAAGCAGGGCGTCCACGCGGTCATGATCGACCTCCGCGAGAACGGCGGCGGCCTGCTGACCGAGGCGATCTCGCTCTCGGGCCTGTTCATCAACAAGGGCCCGGTCGTCCAGGTCAAGGACGCCCGCGACGTGAAGGTCTTCGAGGACGAGGACGAGGGGACCGCCTGGGACGGCGCCCTGGTCGTCCTGGTCGACCACCGCAGCGCCAGCGCCTCGGAGATCTTCGCCGGGGTGGTCAAGGACTACGGCCGCGGCCTGATCGTCGGCGGCGCGAACACCTTCGGCAAGGGGACCGTCCAGAGCATCGTCCCGATTAACGAGCAGCTCCGCGTCCGCGGCCTGCCCGAGCTGGGGGCCTTGAAGCTCACGATCCAGCAGTTCTACCGGGCCAACGGCGAGAGCACGCAGGTCCGCGGCGTCGCCCCCGACATCAAGATCCCCTCGCTCTTCGACCAGCTCGACGACGACATGGAGGGGAAGCTCGACAACTCGTTCAAGTTCGACAAGGTCGAGCCCGTGGCGCACGACCAGTTCAACCGGGTCCCGGCCGACCTCCTCGCCCGGCTCGACGCCCGCTCGGAGTCGCGCCGCAAGGAGAGCGACAAGTTCCGCAGGCTCGAGTCGGTCATCAAGCAGGCGATCGACCGCAAGGCGAAGCACTCGGTCTCGCTGAACGAGGCCAAGTACCGCGGCGAGATGGTGGCCGAGGACGAGGTGAACAGCGAGGTCATCAAGGACAAGAAGAAGATGAAGCCGCGGAAGTACTCCGACCGGCCGACCTGGGAGTCGAACTACTACAACGACGAGATCGTCCGGATCGTGGTCGACTACCTGACCCTCGGCCGCGACGTCCTCGCCGCCGCCCCGGTCCGGGCCGAGGCCAACAACCCCTGAGCCGGCGCGACGCGTCCCGAAAGACAGCCCATCGCCGCCCCCGGACGTTTTCGACGTCCGGGGGCGTCGTCGTTTCGATCTGCGTCGCGGCGGGGAGGACCGGTCGCCCGCGCGGCCTCGCCGCGGGGCTCGCGACCAGGACCCCGGGTCGTCGGGTCGTCAGTCCCTGCCCCGACGGGGGCCGGCCGGTGCGGCCCGGGAGGGCTGTGGGCGGAGGACCGAGCCGCCGAGGCGTCGGACCACTCCGGGCCTGGACTCCTGCCGTCCGTCACGTCGGGGGGGCACCGTCTCCCGCGGGTCGCGTGGGGCGACGAGTCCGCGACCGAAGGAAGCCCGGAGGGCTTGTTCTGAAGGAGACACAGGGGACGCCTACCCGTAATCCGTGACGGTCGGAAAAAGAAAAAGCCTTGAATGGCAATAAAACGCTTGACCCGGTGACGAGGATTTGTAAGAGTTTAAAGATGTTGACTTTCGCCGCAGATTGGCTTTGGTTGTACTAATGCCCCGATTTCGTAAGCCCGACTGGCCGATCGCCGCCCGAGCCGTTCTGATCTCGGCTGTCTGCCTCTCGGCTTGCAAACCCTCGACGAAAGCGCTTCCCCAAGATCTTCTTCATGCGGCCGGATCAGCACCGTTGACCGTTGATCCGAGATCGGGACTCTCGCTCGGCACCCTAGCTCCCGGCCAGACAGCCAGCGGCAAGGTGACGCTGTGCAACTCATCGGCCGCGGCCGTGGAGGTCATCCGAGTCGAGACAAGTTGTTCATGCCTCCGGATCAGACCGATCCCTCTCCGGATCGAGGCACGACAGGAAAAGGGACTGACCGTGATATTCGACCCGAGCGAGGATCCAGGATTCCGAGGAGGGCTATCGATTGGAGTCACGGGTCGAGACGGTCAGGGGGTCGTCCTGTTCCAAACTTCGGTGTCCCTCGAGGTGGAAGCTCAGCCCTAACATCGGACGTCCACGGTTCATTGATGGAAGAATGGATATTCTCATGACCGATCCACATGCCGGGAAAGTCCGAAGAGATAAAACATTTTCATGGGCCGTCACCGCGGTGACCCTGCTAACTCTTACGGCCGTCCTACTCGTTTGGAGCATTGTACGGTTCGGATCTCCCGGGAACGCCATCGGATACGCATCCGGCGAGCGAATTGTCGTCGACGAGGCTCGAAAATCCTGCGGATCGCTGGCAATGGGGGAGGAACGCCAGGTCGTCTTCCGAGTGAGGAATCTGTCCGGCGGCCCGATTACCCTCTTGGGGGCACGTTCCTCGTGCTCGTGCACGGCTGCGAAGGAATTGCCGATGAATGTTCCGCCTTCGGGGACGCGAGAGATCCGCGTCTCGGTACGCGGGATCAAGGTTGGGGCTGTTTTTGAGACGATCTCGATCCTGACCGATTCGCCTGAGAATCCCGCGCTGGCACTCGAAATCAGCGGTCAAGTCCCGTCCGAACGGACACCCACCTCTCACGATCCTTCGGAGGGGGCGGCCGATGGTTCGCGTCCTTAAGACGTTCTCATGGGCCCTGGGGTTCTTCTCGCTGATACTCCTCGGTCTGGCACTCCGAAGTACCCCATCCTCGCCTACCCAGCAGGCGGAGATGGCGCTCCACGTCGAGACATCGAGCCGATCGTTCGGAGAGGCACCGGTCGGCACGGAGTCTGTTGTCAGCTTTTCGCTGAGCAACCGCGGGCAACGCGGAGTCACGATCCTGGGGTCGGACGCGGTCTGCTACCAGGCGGCCTGCCTCAAAGCGGAAGGGCTGCCGTTGACGGTCCCGCCGGGCGAAGTTCGGCTCATCGAGATCAAAGTCCTCTGCACGAGCCCCGGGGAATTTTCCCGGCCGCTCACTCTGTTCACTGACAGCGCCTCGCAGAGAGAAATTACGCTTTCCGTGGAGGGCCGCGTCGTCGAACGGGCGACATGCCAGTGACGTAAGGCGTCTACGATCCGTTTCCGATCGAGTTCCCTCCTTTTCAAGGAGTGTCAGAGGACCAGGATCCTCCAGTTCGGCTCATCCCTGATCTCGGCCGCATCCTTCTTGCTGCTCACGTTCGGGCTGGTGACGATGAATCACACGGCATCGGCTGGCCCCGTGCCGCGGGGACCAATTGTCTGGGTTGTTACTGCGCCGAAAACAAGAACTGCGCCTGCAATTCCTGAGCGTCTGCGATCCGGGCCGCTGCTCCGCGGCCCTGATCGCAGGGACGAGGAGGAAACGCGGCTTCAGGCTTCGTCTCGAAGGTCGCAGATCACCCTGAGCACCGGGAATTCGCCATGGATTACAAGACCCTTCGTGCTACTCTGCTGCTCCCGATCGTCCTCGCAGGGTCTGCTGTGACCTACGCGGTCGACAGCGATCCCCTGCTGGAACGAGTGCGCTCCGAATATCCGCCCGCGGTGAAACGCCTCGAAGTTGCTTATGGACGAGTCCGCGGTTCGGGCAATTCCAAGGTGACGATCCCACTGCCTCCTGCGAGCGAACGGACGATCGTCGCGGACTTCAGCTTCGCCTTCGACGGCGATTCGAGACGCTTCGTCCGCCATTTCACCGACACCTCTCCCGCGAGGACTGGGAGCCGGGATGACGTGTACTGCATCAACAAGAAATATTCCTTCTCGTTGTCCCGCGATGAATCGGATAAGCCCTATCTCCTCACCGGATTTGAAAAGGAGGGGCAGAGTAGTGTCATCGAGACGATCATGACGCTATCGGGAAACTATATCGACGCGCCCTTCATGCTCGATGACATGCCGATCTCTCGCCTGATGGCGTCGCCCGGCTTCCGATTCTCCAAGGCCACCGGGCTGTCGGAGGGGGGGCGCGACCTCGTCAAGATCGAATTCGACTGTCCCAACCCGGATCGCAGCCCGAAGCCGAAGCCGTGGGTGTATGCGGGCTCGATGATCGTCGCCCCCTCCGAGTCCTGGTGCTTGCAGAGGGCGGAGTATTTTTATCATCCCAGCTTGAAGCGGGCGTTCAAAACCACGATCGAATACGCAACCCCAATCGGCGGCATCCCGGTCCCGAAGAGCGTGACCGTGACCGAACCGAACAAGTTAACTCGGGCCTGGACCTTCGATCAAGTCAGTTTCGCTGCATCGTCCGAATCCGAGTTCGCCATGACCGCCTTCGGCCTCCCCGACATCCTGAGCCGACCGGGGAGCGACCAGTCCACCAGCCACATGGGCTCGTGGCTCGTCGGGTTGGCGATCCTCGGGATGCTCGCCGCCGTCGCGATGCGCTACCTCGCGGCCCGTGCCGAGAAACGCAACTCCGCGTCGAACAGCGGTTAGCCTAGGACAAGGGTTTCCATGACTCCACAATCTCGGGCCCGTCGATCCCGATCTCCGGGGTTCACCCTGATTGAATTGCTCGTCGTCATCTCGATCATTGCGCTCCTGATCGGACTCCTCCTGCCGGCCGTCCAGTCGGCCCGCGAAGCGGCACGGCGGGCCCAATGCCAGAATCATCTCAAGCAGATCGGGCTCGCGCTCCATTCCTACCACGACGTCTTCGGCTCCCTGCCGCCGGGGCGGATGATGACGTACGATCGTCGGTACGCGGGGACCAATCCGCCTTGCACGTCCCCGATCGTCGACAAGAGCTTCCTCGTCATGCTCCTGCCGCAGCTCGAGCAGCAGGCCCTCTACAACTCAATCAATCAAGATCTGACGATCCTCGGCCGGGAGAATCGCACGCTGCACTCGACGTCGGTGGCGACCTTCGCCTGCCCGTCCGATCCGGCCTCCGGCCCCCCCCGCGCGGCGGACATGAAAGACATGCTCGACCAGGGCCTCGCCTCTCCCGGCGAGCAATTGCAGATGTCCTTCACGAGCTATTCGGCCTGCGCCGGGTCCTTCTACGTCGAGGCGATCCCTCGCCCGGCCACCCGATGTCTCGTCCCGTCCCAGGTCCTCGCCCAGGCCAATGGTCCCTTCAATGACCTGTCTCCCATCCGCTTCTCCTCGATCACCGATGGCCTGAGCTCGACGATCTTCGTTTCGGAGAAGTCCGTCTCGACGTTCCGCCAGCTCGACGTCATCGATCCCTCCCTGGCGCAGCGGTATGGCTGGTTCATCACGGGCAACTTCGGAGACACCATTTTCACAACATTCTATCCGCCAAATATGATCAAAAAAGTTTCTATCTCGGCCGGCCTCAGGCAGACGTTCGCGGCCTCCAGCCTGCATCCGAACGGCCTGAACGTGCTGCTGGGAGACGGGGGAGTCAGGTTCGTCAGGGATACGATCAACTCGTGGCCTTACGACAACGACACCGGCCAGCCGGCGGGGGCTACCCGCGCCGCGGGCGGCTGGTGGGAGAATGCTCCTCGGGCCGGAGTCTGGCAGGCCCTCAGCACGCGATCGGGCGGGGAGTTGGCGGATCTCGATTCGTATTGAGACGGTCGGCTGATCCCGATGGCGTCCCGTGTCTCCAGGATATCCCCCCGGCGGAGGGCTCTCCGGCCCCCTCCCATCCGGCCGGCAAGCCGCCACGGCGACGGTCAAGGACTCTGCCGTTTGTGGCCGGTGGCGGCCCATCCAGCCCGGGATCAGCCCTGGATGGCGCTGGTCCGGCCCAGGGCGATGTCGAAGTCGCTCACCGCGGGGACCAGCATCGCCAGCAGGGCGAAGCCGTAGACGCCGACGCTGCACAGGAAGGCGGCGAGGATGTCCCGGTTCAGCAGGCTGATGATGCAGTAGAAGCTCCAGAACGGCGTCAGCAGCGCGACCAGCGCGATCGCCCGCGACGGGTTCCTCGCCCCGAGCGACGCGAACAGGGCCACGCTCCCGGCGCCGATGAAGATCAGGAAGCTCAGGAGCTGTCGGCCGAACTCGCGGTCGCTCATGATGATCAGCCCGGCGCAGATCAGGATGCCGATCATCAGGAAGAAGATCGTCCCGAGGCTGTTGGCCACCGCCGTCCGGCTGTTCGTGTAGGTGATCGCGGCGTGGATGCCGAGCATCCCCGCGAAATGGGCGAGCAGCAGGAAGTCGGTGATCACGTAGAACGCCGACTCGGCCGAGAGTGCCCCGGTCGCGGTGAACCAGGCGGTCAGGAAGACCGGGAGCACGACCATCTCCTTGGCGTTGTACAGGACGCCGTAGAGCTTGCCGTAGATGAACTCCTTGGGGGACAGCTCGGTGACCAGGAGCAGGTCAAGCGCCCCGGTGTCGCGCTCGCTGGTCAGCGAGGTCACGCCCTGGGCGTTGACCAGGATCAGGCTGAGGATGGCCAGCGGGACGAGCACCTTGCCCGGCCGCCAGGCGTCGGCCTTGGGGTCGGGCGAGGCGTAGTAGAAGGCCAGGCCCAGGAGGAAGGCCAGGAGGTAGGCCCCCTTGATGATCAGCGGCTTGGTCCCGTAGGCCCGGGTCATCAGCTCGCGCCAGAGGATCGGGTTGGACCAGGGCCGTCGGTACGTGCCGGGGGCGCGGGTGATCCGCCGGTGGGATCGTCGGGGGACGTGCAGCCCGGTCGTGTTGTCGGCGTGCCCCGGCGGGGGGCCTTCGGGCAGGGAGCCTCCCGAGCCTCGACGGGGCTCGGCCGGGGGCTCGCCGCGGGACCACGAGGCCGATCCTCCCCCGGCGACGGCGCCCGCCAGCGCCGGCTCGGCGACCTCGTCGATCTCGACCAGCTCCTCGACGGCCCCGGCCGCCTCCCCCTCGCGCTGCTCGCGGGGCTCGTTGCGGCCCGGGTTCCAGACGCGGAGCAGGGCGATCCCGGCCCCGACCAGGACCGTCGCCAGGCCGAGCGCCGAGGCGATGAAGATCAGGCTCGGCCGGATCGCGGGGGCAAATGCGCCGGAGGCCGGGTCGGTCACCGTCGCCACCGTCCGGAACGGGTCGAGCGCCTCGGCGAGCGGGACGCCGAGGATCGCCAGGCCGGGCAGGGCGTAGCCGACCGCTTCGATCCCGACCAGGGCCAGGACCAGCAGCAGGACCGTCAGCGCCAGGGACTGGAACGTCCGGTCCCGCCCGAGCGCGACGAGCAGGCCGAGCGCCCCGCCCGCGACCCCGGCCGCGGCGGTGATCCCCAGGACGTCGAGCACCTGGCCCGGCGAGGTCCCGCCCAGCAGGATGCAGAGGAAGAAGACGGGCGCGGCCGTCAGCAGCAGCGTCACGATCTGGAGCAGGCTCGCCACCAGCTTGCCGAGGATGATCTCGACGTTGCGGAGGTCGGTCATCAGCAGCAGGACGAAGGTCCGCCGGTCCTTCTCGTGCGCCACCGCGGTCGCCGCCGCCAGGGGGGCGAAGAAGAGCATCAGGGTGAGCTGGACCAGGACGAACAGGCGGAAGAGGATGCCGCCGAAATGCGCGACGACGCCGACCTCGGTCACGTCCTTCCAGCCGATCAGCGACTGCCAGGCCGTCCACATCAGGATGAACAGCAGGCCGACGTACGAGGCGCGGGCGACGTAGAACCGCGACGGCCTCGGCGCCGTCAGGACTTCGCGAGCGATGATCGGTCCGGCGAACAACGGAAGGCCTCCGGAGGATGGATCGAGGGCCGCGATCCCGGGCAGGTCGGGATCTCGCAGGCCCGTGCGCGGCGGGACGATGGAAGGGGATCGCCGGTTCGATTCGACCGGGGGCGGCCGTCCATTCTAAACGACGGCCGCGACGGAACCCAAGGGCGGCGATCGGCCGCGGCCGATTCCGCGACTACGATCGGGCCGGGCCGTTTGTTCGATCGCCGCCCGCGTCGGAGGGCCGCGGCTCGCGCGTTGACTTCGCGGGGACGAGACCGTCTAATCGAAGGCTAACCCCGTCCCTCCCGCCCCCTCGTCGGATCGAATCCGGAGCCCTCAGCCGCCGTGAAACGGTCAGGCCGGCCGCATCGATGCCGTCTCCTCGCCCTGGCCCTGATCGGGTTCATAGGCCTGGGGATGTCCGCGCGACCGGCCCGGGCGGGCTGCCACGTCGCCGACGCGCCCGCGACGCTCGGGCTCCTGCTCGACCGGCTGGCCGAGCCCTCGGCGAAGCCAATGCCGGCCCCGGCCCCGACTCCGGGCCAGGTCGCACCCGCCCCCTGCCGCGACGAGCATCCCGCCCCGTCGGCGAGCCCGCAAGGCCAGGGCCCGTCGGCCTCGCTCGCCACGGGCTGGGAGCTTCCGCCCGTGCTCATCGGCAGCTTCCCCGCTCGACCTGCTCCCGTCATGATTGCCCAGTCGCGGCCCGGCCGCGTCGAACGGCCGCCCCGCCTCGCGACCCGGTCCTGAGTCGGAGGCAGGCACTCCCCCGCCGACGGCGGCGGGGGCGACGTTCGCACGCGGGAGCGACGACATGCGCCGGGATCGGTTACGCGCGGCCGGGTGCGCCCGGCTCGCGCCCTGGCTTGGACTGATCGCGCTGATCGGGGCGACGGGTTGCGGTGCGACCACGCCGCTCGGCCGGGCCGGGGTCTCTCTCGCGCCGCCCGACGGCTGGTCGCGCGATGCTTCGGGCGGCCACGTCGTCCCGGGGACGCCGATCGCCGCCTGGGCGGGTCCCCGCGGGGCCTCGCTCGTCGTTTATACAACCTTGCCGATCCCGAGGCCCGACGCCGCCGCCCTCGCGGCCGAGCTGGCGACCCGATCCGAGAACCTGCCCGGCGTGTCGATCCTCGCCCAAGGCGTCGAGACCCGGGACGGCCTGGCGGCCGCGCGGGTCGAGATGGTCGGGCCGGGGACCGGCGGTGCCTTCGTCCCGAGCGGGATCGGCCGCCCGATCGCCCCGGCCGGCGCATCGATCCTCCCGACGCGTCGCGTGGTGGTCTCCTTCCCGAGACGGTCCGACACCCTCCATCTCGTCTGGCATTATCCCGACTCGGCGCACCCGGAGATCGGGCCGGGCGTCGAGGCGACCCTCGGGTCGCTGAAGATCATCGATCCGGCGAAGTCTTCATATTCTTACTGAATTGATCCATTCCTCTTCGGCCCCGCGCCCGTCGCGGGGGAGATCTCCATGTCGACGATCGAACGTCCGGCCGCGAGGGATCGCCGGGGGCGTGTCTATACGCCCGCCGTCGGGCCCGGGCTGCGGCCCTGGCTCTGGATGACCCTCGTCGGCTTCGCGCTGCTGGGGGCCAACGGGTTCTATCTCGCGAGCGTCAGCGCCATGACCTGGATCACGGGCGTCCTCCAGCACACGCCGTTCTACCAGGCGATGGTGATCCTCCACCTGGCGCTCGGGCTGGCCGTCATCGTGCCGTTCCTGCTGTTCGGGCTGGTGCACCTGGCGACGTCGTGGAAGCGGCCGAACCGGGCGGCGATCCGGTACGGCCTGATCCTGCTGGCGGTGGCGTTCGGCATCCTGGCGACGGGGCTCCTGCTGTTCCGGGTCGAGGGGGTGATCGACGTCCGCGACCCCCGGGTCCGCCGGGTCGGCTACTGGCTGCACGTCGGCCTGCCGGTCGCCGCGATCGCGCTGTACATCAAGCATCGCCTGGCCGGGCCGAGGATCCGCTGGCACTGGGCCCGGCGGATCGGCGGGGCCGTGGCGGCCTTCGTGGCGATCATGGCCGTCCTGCACGCGCAGGAGCCATTGAAGTCGGGCGTGAAGGGGCCGCGGGAGGGGTCGAAATACTTCTTCCCGTCCGAGGCGGTCACGGCGGACGGCCAGTTCATCTCGGCGGACGTCCTGATGGCCGACAGCTACTGCCTGAAGTGCCACAAGGACGCCTACGACGGCTGGTTCCACTCGTCGCACCACTTCAGCTCGTTCAACAACAAGGCGTACCTCTCCAGCGTCCGCGAGACCCGGAAGGTCTCGATGGAGCGCGACGGCGACGCCCGGGCCGCCCGCTGGTGCGCCGGTTGCCACGACCCGGTCCCGTTCTTCTCGGGCAAGTTAGACGACCCGGACTATGACGACGTGAACGACCCGACGAGCCAGGCCGGGATCACCTGCACCGCCTGCCACTCGATCACCCACGTCAACAGCACGCGGGGCAACGCCGACTACACGATCGAGGAGCCGCAGCACTATCCGTTCGCCTTCAGCGAGAATCCGCTCCTCCAGTGGCTGAACAATGCCCTGATCAAGGCGAAGCCCGAGATGCACAAGCGGACGTTCCTGAAGCCGGCGATCCAGGACTCGAAGTTCTGCTCGACCTGCCACAAGGTCGGCCTGCCGTACGGGCTGAACCATTACAAGGACTTCCTCCGCGGCCAGAACCACTACGACACGTTCCTGCTCTCGGGCGTCTCGGGCCACGGGGCCAGGAGCTTCTACTACCCGCCGACGGCCAAGGGCCAGTGCGTCAGCTGCCACATGAATTTCATCGCCTCGAACGACTTCGGGGCGAAGGACTTCGACGGCGACGGCCGGCGCGAGATCCACGACCACTTCAACGTCGGCGCGAACACCGGCCTGGCCACCCTCCGCGGCCGGCCCGACGTGGCCGAGGCGCACGCCAAATTCCTCAAGGACAAGAAGGTCCGCGTCGACCTGTTCGCCCTCCGCGAGGGGGGCGTGGTCGAGGGGGCCTTGCTCGGCCCGCTCCGCCCGGAGGTGCCGACCCTCTCGCCGGGCAAGCCCTACCTGGTCGAGGCGGTCGTCCGGACCCTCGGCCTCGGGCACCCGTTCAGCCAGGGGACGGCCGACTCGAACGAGATCTGGGTCGAGCTGATCGCGAGGGAGGGGGACCGCGTGATCGGCCGGTCGGGCGGGATCGGCCGCGACGGCAAGGTCGACCCGTATTCGCATTTCATCAACATCTACATGCTCGACCGCGACGGCAAGCGGATCGACCGCCGGAACCCGCAGGACATCTTCGTCCCGCTCTACAACAAGCAGATCCCCCCGGGCGCGGGACAGGTCGTCCACTTCGCCCTCGACGTCCCGGCCGACGCGAAGGGGCCGATCACCCTGGAGGCGAAGGTCAACTACCGTAAGTTCGACCGGACCTACCTCGACTATATCTTCGGCACCGGCGCGGGGCCCGACCTGCCGGTCGTCGTGATGGCGCGGGACGAGGTGAGGCTGCCGGTCGCGGGCGGGCCCACGGTCGAGAACCCGGACTCGCCGATCACGGAGGTCTGGCAGCGCTGGAACGACTACGGGATCGGCCTCCTGCTCGAAGGGGGCGAGAAGGGGGGCCAGAAGGGCGAGCTCCGGCAGGCCGAGCCGATCTTCCGGAAGGTCGCGGCGCTGGGCAAGGCCGACGGCCTGACGAACCTGGCGCGGGTCTACATCCGCGAGGGCCGGATCCCCGACGCGCTCGCCGCGCTCGAGGCGGCGAGCAGGCACCCGGAGCCCTCGGCCCCGTGGGTCATCGCCTGGCTCTCGGCCCAGATCGACGACCGGAACGGGTTCCTGGACGAGGCGATCGCCAAGTATCGGTCGGTCCTCGCCACCAGGATCCCCGACCGCGGGTTCGACTTCAGCCTCGACTACGAGGTCAACAACGCCCTCGGGATCGTCGAGTACTCGCGGGCGAAGCTCGAGGAGGAGGGGAGCCCCGAGGCGACGGCGCTGCTGACGGAGGCGGCGAAGACGTTCCGGCACACGACCTCGATCGACTCCGAGAACTTCACCGCCCACTACAACCTCGGCCTCTGCTTCGCGAAGCTCGCCGGCCCGGCCGGACTGCCCGAGGCGACGGCCGGCGCGGCGACCGTCGAGCCATCGAGCCTGGAAGACCTCGCGGCCCGGCTGGCCGCCCCGAAGACGACCCCGGACCGGAGGACGGCGCTGGCGAAGGAGCTGGGCGGGCAGGTCGCGACCTTCCTGGCCGGCAAGCGTCCCGACTTCGGCTCGCGGCTGAACCCGCTCCAGGCCGTCGCCGATCGCGTCGGCAACGCCTTCGAGGCCGAGGCCGACCCCGACGCCCGGGCGGCGATGGCCGGCGTCCTGGCCATCGCGCACAAGGCCCTGCACGCGATGTACAAGCCCGACGAGACGGCCGAGGGCCGCGCCATCGGGCTCGCCGTCAAGGGCAACCCGGCGGCCGACCAGAACGCCCGGTCGGTCGTGATCCACTCGCTCCACCGCCCCGGCGCGCCCGGGATCGGCCCGGAGCCCGTCCCCGTCGCCGCCCGGGAGGGCCAGTGATGTTTCCGATTAAAGATAAGCACGCGATCGGCATCGCCGTGGCCGCCGCCCTCGGCCTCTCGACCGTGGGCGGCTGCGGGGCGAAGGCTCCCCTCGCGAACATCGCCAGGCCCGACGCGCCGGTCTCGGTCCGGAGCCTCCCGGCCGCGACCCTGCCGACCGTCCGGTTCGTCGAGATCACCAAGGAGGCCGGGATCGACTTCGTCCACACCAACGGCGCGGCGGGCGAGAAGCTCCTGCCCGAGACGATGGGATCGGGCGTCGCCTTCCTCGACTACGACCGCGACGGCGACCAGGACCTCTTCCTCGTCAACTCCGAGCCGTGGCCGGGGGGCAAGGCCCGGGGCTCGGTCGGCAACCGGCTCTACCGGAACGACGGCAAGGGCCGGTTCGAGGACGTGACCGCCTCCGCGGGCCTCGACCGGAGCGTCTTCGGGATGGGCGTGGCCGTCGGCGACTACGACAACGACGGCGACCCCGACCTGTACGTCACCGCCCTGGGCGGCGGGGTCCTGTACCGGAACGACGGCGGCCGGTTCGCCGACGTCACGGCCGAGGCCAACGCCCGGGGGGGCGACGGCTGGCTGACCAGCGCGGCGTTCCTCGACCTGGAGAACGACGGCGACCTCGACCTCTTCATCTGCCGCTATGTCAACTGGTCGGCCGATTACGACAGGTCGCAGAACCACCAGCTCTCGGGCAAGGGGCGGGCGTACGGCCCGCCCTCGGCCTTCGGGGGCTCGTTCTGCACGTTGCTCCGGAACGACGGCGGCAAGTTCGTCGACATCAGCGCCGAGTCGGGCATCCAGGCCCGGACGCCCGACGCCAGGGTGCCGGTGGCCAAGGCGCTGGGGGTGGCCCCGTACGACATCGACGGCGACGGCCTGGTCGACCTCGCCGTGGCCAACGACACCGTCCCCAATTTCCTCTTCCACAACCTGGGCAAGTGCCGGTTCGAGGAGATCGGCATCACGTCGGGGATTGCCCTCGACTCGTTAGGCTCGACGCGGGGGGCGATGGGGATCGATTGGGCCCACTTCAAGAACGACCGGTCGCTGGCCCTGGCCATCGGCAACTTCGCCAACGAGATGACGGCGCTGTACGTGGCCGAGACCCCGGCGAAGCTCCTGTTCTCGGACCAGGCGAACGTCTTCGGCCTCGGGGCGGCGACCCAGCCGCCGCTGAAGTTCGGCCTCTTCTTCTTCGACTACGACCTCGACGGCCGGCCCGACGTCCTCTCGGCCAACGGCCACCTGGAGAGCGACATCGCCAAGGTCCAGGCGTCGCAGACCTACGAGCAGGCGGCGCAGCTCTTCTGGAACACCGGGCAGAAGCGGCGATCGCTCTATGCCCTCGTCGGCCCGGCCGCCGCGGGGCCCGACCTGTTCACGCCGATCGTCGGCCGGGGCAGCGCCTATGCCGACATCGACGGCGACGGCGACCTCGACGTGGTCCTGACCGCCAACGGAGGCCCGGCCCGGCTCTTCCGCAACGACGGCGGCGACAGGAACGGCTGGGTCCGGCTCGTCCTGGTCGGCCGCGGCTCGAACCGGGACGCGATCGGGGCCCGGGTCACGGTCAAGGCGGGCGAGGTCGTCCAGGAGCGCCAGCACTTCCCGGCCAAGGGCTACCTCTCCTCGGTCGAGATGCCCCTGACCTTCGGCCTCGGAGCATCGCCGGTCGCCGACGAGGTCCGGATCCGCTGGCCGTCGGGGAAAGTCTCGGAATTCCGGGGATTACGGGCCGGCAAGACTTACAAGGTCGACGAGGAGTCCGGCCCCGAGGCGCCCGGCCTGGCCGCGAAGTAAGCCGGGCCCCCGGCGATGGTTCGACGGGGTGTCCCGTCGCGTGGCTTCCGGGCAACGCGACGGCGGCGCCCGTCTTTCATCCAGTCTTGCAAGTCTGACAATTCGCGAGGCGCGTTTCGGGGGTGCTTTGCCCTTGTCGACGTGTGGTATATTTCCCGTGAGTCCGGTGGGGCCGGAGAGCCCGCGGACTCAAGGAGCGGCCCGTCGGTGCCCCTCGCGGGCGTCGGTCGCGTCGCGCCCGCCGAGCGATGAGATACCCCATCGAAGAGCAACCATGGAGCGGTGCGCGGACGGATCACGGTCGCCCTCGGATGATCGGGCGGTCGGGACCGGGCATCGACGGCCTTCGCCCCGCCCCGGGCGACGGGCAGCCTCGCCCCTCCCGCCTCTGCCTCCCATCCCCGGCCTCGCGGTCTCGCCCGCTGCGCTCCGCAGCGTGAGAGGGCCGTCCGCGATGAGAGCCGAGGCAATCGTCCGCAAGGGGTGGTGGGCCCTCGCCCTCCTCGTCGGGTCGGCCCTCCCGGTGGCCCGGGCCGACGGGCCGGACGGCGCGAGCCCGAGGGCGGCCTCCGCCCCCGCGGCGAAGCCCGCCCCCGACGACCCCGAGGACGCCCTCCGCCGCGGGCTCGACTTCGAACGGAAGCGGAACTGGGCCGGCGCGATCCGGCTCTACGAGGACGCCCTCGAACGCTGGCCGAGCCGCCCCGACTTCGGCCACCGGCATCTCCTCTGCGAGATCCACTATCGCCTGGCCCGGCGCTATCAGGACCGGAGCTTCCGCGACGTCCTCCTGAAGCTCAGCCGCGACAAGGCGGTCGAGCTGTTCGACGAGATGGTCGACCGGATCGAGTCGCACTACGTCGACCCGGTCCCGATCGAGCCGATCGTCCGCCGGGGGCTGGACAACCTGGAGGTGGCGCTCCGCGACCCGAACTTCCTCAGGGTCAACGCGCTGACCGGCGAGGCGTCCCGGGTGACCTGGCTCCGCCAGTCGCTCCGGCTCCGCCGCGATGCCCTGGGCGTCTCGTCGCGGGCCGCGGCACGCGGGGAGATCCTCGCCGCCTGCGACCTCGCCCGCCAGGGGCTCGGGATCAGCGCCGCCCCGGTCATCCTCGAATTCGTCTACGCCGCCTGCGACGTCCTCGACCCGTATTCGAGCTACCTGACCCCCGACAAGCTCGACGACATGTTCTCGATGATCGACGGCAACTTCGTCGGGCTCGGCGTCGAGCTGAAGGGGGACGACCAGGGGCTCCGGCTCGTCGGGGTGATCAAGGGGGGGCCCGCCGCCGAGGCCGGGATGAAGGCGGGGGACAAGATCGTCGCCGTCTCCGGCCGGTCGGTGAAGGGCCTCAGCCTCGACGAGGCCGCCGGGATGCTCCAGGGGGCCGAGGGGACGGCCGTCGACGTCGGTGTGCTGTCGGCCGACGGGTCGTCTCGGACGTACCGGCTGTTCCGCCGGCACGTCGAGGTCGCGAGCGTCGCCCAGGCGAAGATCGTCGAGCCCGTGACCGGGGTCGGTTACGTCCAGCTCACCGGCTTCCAGAAGACCTCGACCGAGGAACTGGACCGCGCCATCCTCGGCCTCCAGCGGCAGGGGATGCGGTTCCTCGTGCTCGACCTGCGGGGCAACCCGGGCGGGCTGCTGAACGTCGCGGTCGACATCGCCGACCGGTTCGTCGACAGCGGCGTGATCGTCTCGACGCGGGGCCGGGCCCCCGGCCAGACCCAGGTCTACCGGGCCCGGCCCGACGTCGTGTACACGATGCCGATGGCCGTCCTGATCGACCGCGAGAGCGCCAGCGCCTCGGAGATCCTCGCCGGCGCGTTGAAGGACCTGAAGCGGGCGATCGTCCTCGGCGATCGGAGCTACGGCAAAGGATCGGTCCAGAGCATCTACGAGCTGAAGTCGGTCCCGGCCGGGCTGAAGCTGACGACGGCGCAGTTCTACTCGCCGACGAGCCGGCCGTACAGCGAGCAGGGGGTCCAGCCCGACTTCCCGGTCCGCATGGCCGCCAAGCCGGTCGCCGGCCGCGACGACGACCCGGCCGACTCGGCCCCGCCGTTCGAGGTGGGCAACCCGGCGGACGACGTGGTCCTGAAGCTGGCGATCCAGAAGGCCCGGCAGAAGGCCCTCACGGCCCGGTGACGCCGGGGCCCTTGGCCGTTGCGGCGGCCCGTGGTCTAATCGGGGTTCGAGTCCCATCCGGACGGCCCGGGCCCGATTGCCCGCCCGCCGGCCCCCGCCCCCCGAGCGCATCGCCATGTCGTGGACGGCCGACACACCCGCCCGCCCCTCGTCGCGGATCGACCCCGGGCCGGCCTGGACGGCCGTCACGGATGCACCGCTGCGGGGCCTGGCGATGGCCCGCGAGGCGATGCGGGTCCTCGCCTGGGACGACAACGGCCAGATCTACCTGCTCGACGCCTCCGGCCAGTTCCTCTCGGTGTCGAAGGCCCCCGGCCCGATCGCCTCGGGCGGGATCAGCGACGACGGGTCGCTCGTCGCCTTCCTCGGCGAGGACGCGCGGCTCTGGCTCCTCTCCGGCGACCTCGACCCGATCCACGACCGACCCGCGATCACCGACGCGACCGCCCTGGCCGTCGACCCGCACGGCCGCTACGTCGCCGTCGCCTCGAAGCTGAACCTCGTCCAGTTCTACAACCGCCACGGCAAGCAGTCGGGCCGGTTCGAGACCCGCCAGCACCTCTCGCACCTGAGCTTCGTGCCGTCGGTGCCGGTCGTCGTCGGGGTCGGCGCCTACGGGTCGATCTCCTGCTACGAGATCGCCGCGACCGGCTCGGGCAAGCTCGGAGGGGACCTCGCCTGGACCGAGCAGCTGATGTCGGGGGTCGGCCGGCTGGCCACGACCGGGGACGGCGGGATGATCCTGGTCGGCTGCTTCACCCACGGGGTCCAGCGGTTCGACCTCCGCGGCCAGAGCGAGGGGGCGTACCACCTGGGTGGGTCGGCCTCGATGGCCGTGCCGGATTACGGCGGCCGGACGATCGCCGTGGCGACCCAGGAGGGGGAGCTGGCGATCCTGAGCGGGACCGGCCACGTCCGATGGCGGACGGGCCTGCCCCGCGCGGCGGTCTCGCTCGAGGTCGACGCCCTCGGCCGGTTCCTCGTCTACGGCCTTGCCAGCGGCGAGGTCACCCGCCTCGACTTCCAGGGCGGGGGGGGCCGGGGGGCGGGGGCGTCGGCGACGGCCTCCAGGTCGGCGATCACCCCGGCCGCGCCGACGGTCGCCGGCCGGCCCGGGTCGGGCCCGGTCCGCCAGGCCGACTGGATGGCGGAGGTCGTCCCGACCGACGACCAGGCCGAATACGCCGTGCTCGGCGTGGTCGACTCGCCCCCTCGGGTCGCCCTGATCACGCACAAGAACCGGCTGGAGGTGTACACGACCGCCGGCAAGAAGCTGGGCCAGGCCCCCGAGATCGCCGGGGTCGGCCGGCTCGTCCGGTCGTCGCCGGGCTGGCTCGCGGCGGCGACCGATCGCCAGGTCGTGCTCTGCGACCTCCGCGCCAACACGGCGCACCGGCTCGACATCAGCCTCGTCGAGCTGACCCACCTGGCGATCCGCCCGGATACCTACGGGCTCGCCATCGTCCAGGAGCGCGACCGGATCGGCCGGGCGACCGGCGCGGGGCGGTGGATCTGGAAGTCCGAGCTGAACGTCCCCGTCGAGGACCTGGCGATCGGCCCCGACGGGACGACCGCCATCACGACCGAGGACGGCCGCCTGCGGGTCTTCGACGCCGGGGGCCGGCCCGCCGGCGAATACCAGTCCGGCCCGCCCGAGCCGCTCCTGCTGGCGGAGGCCCCCGAGGGCTCGCCGCCGGGGCTGGCCTGGGTCACCCTGGCGCGGCGGAACCAGGTGATCCGAGGCCACGACCTGGCGGGGCGGGTCGCGTGGGAGTCGCCGATCCCGTGGGACGGCTGGGGCCTGCACCCGGCGGGGCCGCTCCTGGTCGCGACGGCGGCCGACGGCCGCGCCGTCGCCTTCGACGGGGCGGGCCACGCGCGGTCGCAGGGGGGTCGGTCCGAGGGGCCGCTCGACGTCTTCCGGCCGGACGCCGCGGGCGAGGCGCTCCGGGTCGCGAGGGGGGGCGTCCACCTGATCTGCTCGACCCTCGACGGCCGGGTGGCCTGGCGGGCCGTGGTCGGGGGCACGCTCGGGCCGATCGCGGCGGGACGCCCGGGCGTCGCGGTCATGGTCGGCCGGTCGCTCGCCTGGTTCGGCGACGGCCCCCCGGCGGCGTGAGGCCCGGACGCCGCGCGCCAACGGAGGCGGGGCTGTCCTCGTACCTGAGGGAGACGGCGGGGAGTTTGGCGGCAGGCCTCGCCAGCCCCCTCGATCGGAGCGATCGGGCCCTTGCTCGCCCGGGACGGTCCCGATAAAGTTGGAATGGGTCGTGGCCCGAATCGTTACGACAACCGGGTTGGTTCCCCACCGATCGCTCGCCGACCGACCGTCCCCGCCGTCCCCGCGGCGTGGCGAGGCCCGCCCGCGAGGGTTTCGATGTCCCGCTCGTGCCCGCCGACGTCCGAGGTCGTCCCGCCGATGATCCGCCTGAGCGTCCACGAGTCCGGCATCGTCGAGGCGCTCCGCCACAAGTGGATCGAGAGCGAGAAGGCGGGGCGCGACCTCGGCGAGCCCGCGATCCGCAACTGGGTCCGCCAGCACTGGAACGGCTTCCTCCGCGCCCGATGGCTCGAGCACCTCGAAGGGCGGGCGTTCTGGGTCGAGCTCGACCAGGACGACTACGGCCTCCTCCAGCACGCCTTCCTCGGCAACCCGATCATCGACGCGGTGCTCGACCGGCTGAAGCACGGCCGCGAGAACCTCGACCTGATCGTCTGGGCCCTGGACGGTGGGTACGACGTCGACGAGGTGATCCGGATCCTCGAGGCGCTCGACATCAACAGCCGGCGGATCGAGTGCCTCTTCACCAAGCGGCTGGCGCAGGCCGGCTGATCGGGCGGCTCAGGCCGAGGCCTCGAGCAGCGCGACGAGCGTCCTGACGAAGCAGCCGGTGCCGCCGGCGTCGCGCCCCGGGGTGTCCGAGTCGGCCCAGCTCGGGCCGGCGATGTCGAGGTGGACCCAGGGGACCCCGGCCACGAAGGCCTCGAGGAACTTGGCGGCGGTGATCGCCCCACCCCACTTGCCGCCGACGTTCTTCAGGTCGGCCACGCCGCTCTTGATCGCCTCCTTGTAGTCGTCGTCGAGCGGCATCCGCCAGGCCCGCTCGCCCGTCGATCGGCTCGCGGCGAGGACCTCGTCGGCGAAGGCGTCGTCGTTGCTGAACAGGCCCGCGACCTTCGTGCCGAGCGCGACCATGCAGGCCCCGGTCAGCGTGGCGAGGTCGAGGATCCGCGCCGGCTTCGCCTCGGCGGCGTAGCTCAGGGCGTCGGCCAGGATCAGGCGGCCCTCGGCGTCGGTGTTGAGCACCTCGACCGTCTTGCCGTCGCGGATCGTCAGGACGTCCCCCAGCTTCATCGCGCGGCCGCCGGTCATGTTCTCGGTCAGGGCGAGGTACCCGACCAGGTTGACCTCCAGGCCGAGCTCGGCGGCGGCCCGGATCGTCGCGAGCACGACGGCCGACCCGGTCATGTCGCTCTTCATGTCCTCCATCGAGGCGCTCGGCTTGAGCGAGAGCCCGCCGGAGTCGAACGTCACCCCCTTGCCCACCAGCGCCAGGGTCGGCCGGTCGCCGCCGTTCTTGTAGTCGAGGACGACGAACCGGGGCGGGTTGTCCGAGCCGCTGGCCACCCCGGCGAGGCCGCCGAACCGCTCCTCGGTGATCCGCGACTCGTCCCAGACCGCGGCGGAGACCCCGACGGCCTGCGCCTCGGAGGCGATCCGGTCGGCATAGGCGGCGGGGGACTTCTCGGCCGGCGGGGTGTTGGCCAGGTCGCGGGCCAGGTTGATCGCCGAGCCGACGACCTCGCCGCGACGGACGGCCCGCTCCAGGACCCCGGCATCGATCCCGGGCCCGACGATCGCCAGGGCGGCGAACGGGTGCCGCGACCGCTCGGCCCGCCGGAGGTCGATCCCCCGGGTGCCGACGATCAGGCCCTCGGTCAGGGCCGAGGCCACGGCCGACGGGTCGCCCGCGTCGGGCACGAGGACGGCCACCCCCTCGCGCGGCTTCGTCGCCAGCCGCTTGGCCAGGGCGACCCCCGCCGCGAAGGCGGTGCCCGGGTCGAACGCGGCGCGGCGGCCGAGCCCGAACGCCTGGACCGCGGCCACGCCGAGGCCGGTCCCGCCCAGGATCGGGGTCGACTCGCCCGCCGCCCCCGAGACGAGCCCGGCGGCGAGGAGCCGAGCCAGCGCCTCGCCGACGGGGGTCCCCCGGGTCGCCGACGGGGGCTCGGGCTCGTCGTCGAAGATCGGGACGGCGAGCCACTCGGTGCCGGGCGGGATCAGGCGGCGGGCGTCGGACGAGATGTTCATCGAGGTCGGCTCGGGTCAAGTCGGAGAGGGGACGGTCGGGGCGGTCGCGGGCGGGGCTGTCGGGATCATCTTCCCCGCCGACCCGGGTCGCGCCAAGGGACGGCAACCCGCCTTGCCGGGGGCGGGCCGGGCCGCTATGATCCGGCCCGCGACCGTCGCCGAGGGCCCCGAGGCCCCCCCGGCGCGGCCCGCGTCGCGCCCGCCCCACCCCGTTGGCTCCGCCCCCGCGACGATCTCGATGGCGAAGGGCGGGACCGCCCTGGCCCTGGTCGAACCGTTCCCGATTCGGACCGCGGACGCGGGGAGCCGACGATGCCCTGGACTCGCCACACGAAGACCGGCCTGGCGGCGATGCTCGCGCTGGCGGGCCTGACCGGATGCGTCGAGCGGCGGTACACGATCCGGAGCGACCCGCCGGGGGCCCTCGTCATCGTCAACGACGAGGAGATCGGCACCACCCCCGTCTCGCGGAGCTTCACCTTCTACGGCGACCGCTCGATCCGGCTCGTCCGCGAGGGGTACGAGACGCTCGACGTGATCCAGCCCGTCGAGGCCCCGATCTACGACAACCTGCTGACCGAGTTCTTCACCGAGAACCTGATCCCGTACACCTTCCGCGACGAGCGGACCTTCGCCTACAAGCTCCAGCCCGAGCGCCCGACCGATCCCAATGCCCTGATCGGCCGCGCCGAGGCCCTCCGGTCCCAGGGTGCGACGCTCCCCCCCAAGCGGACCGGGGGCCTCCTCGGGTATTTCGGCGCCGAGTGAGCCGGGCCGGCTCGGCCTCATGAATTTGCCCATTGAAGCATCGCTGGACTATTCGGCCCGGCCGATCCGATCGAGAGTCGGGAAGCCCGCTTACGAGTGCCTGCCCCCGGGCCGGTCGCCGCCCTGTCGCCGTTCGCCATCCTCAAGGGATGGGGGATGAACCTCCTTTGAAGCTCGCCGCCGCCGCGATCCAGATGCGCTCGGACCTCGGCGAGGTCGATGCCAACGTCGAGCGGGCCGACGCCCACCTCCGCGCCGCTCACGAGGCCGGTTGCGCCCTGGCCGTGCTCCCCGAGATGTTCAACACTGGCTACGGCCTGGTGCCCGACTACTCCCCCTCGGCCGAGGGGGCCGATGGCCCGACCCTCCGCCACCTCGCCGAGCGGAGCCGGAGGTGGGACCTGACCATCGCCGCCGGGTTCGTCGAGCGCGACGGCAGGCACCTCTACGACTCGCTCGCCCTGGTCGAGCCGTCGGGGTCGATCCACGTCTACCGGAAGCGGCACCTGGTCTTCTGGGAGCGGTTCCGGTTCCGCCCCGGCCGCCAGCCGCTGGTCGTCGAGACCCGGTTCGGCCGGGTCGGGCTCGCGATCTGCGCCGACATGATCTATGGGCGGGTCTGGGCCGACTACCGGGGGCGGATCGACCTGGCCGTGATCGCGTCGGCCTGGCCGCAGTTCGCCTGCCGGTCGTCGGGCCGGAAGCACTGGCTCTTCGGCCACGTCGGGCCGCTCTCCGGGGCGATCCCGAACGCGGTGGCGAAGGACCTGGGGATCGCCGTGGTCTTCGCCAACCAGTGCGGCCCGACCCGGACCACGATCCCGATCCTCAAGGCCGTCATCGCCGACCGGTTCGCCGGGCTGAGCAGCGTGGCCGACGGCCGCCACGGCCCCCCGCAGGTCGCGGGGGTCGACGAGCAAGTGCTGATCGCCGAGGTGACGATCCACCCCTCCGGAGGCCTCCGCCGATGCCGTTCTACGTCCGCCTCGGCCCTCGCGGCATCCTCTTCCGGCTCGGGACGCTCGTGATCGGCGTCGTCGGCTCGGCGGTCTACTGGCGGGCCAGCCGACGTCGGTCCCGGCTCCCGGGCCTCGGCGGGCCGATCCCTCAGGCCGAACCGATCCGCGCCTCCTGAGCCGATCGGTCCCGGATATTCGCCCTGACTTGCCCAGGCCCCGTCCGTGGGGAACAATCTCTCGACACGATTCACCGGACGACGGCCGCCCCCGTAGACTCGAGGCGCATATGTGCGGGATCGCTGGTGCGATCGACCTGACCGGCGCGCGGGAGTTCTCGCGATCCCGGCTCCTCGCCATGACCGGCGCCATCGCCCACCGGGGGCCCGACGACGAGCAGGCCCACCTCGAGCCGGGCGTCGCCCTCGGGGCGCGCCGGCTCTCGATCGTCGACCTCGCCGGCGGCCGGCAGCCGATCGCCAACGAGCGCGGGGACGTCTGGGTCGCCTTCAACGGCGAGCTGTTCGAGTATCCCGAGCTGCGCCGGGAGATGCTGGCGAGCGGCCACACGCTCGCGACCCGGTGCGACACCGAGGCGTGGGTCCACCTCTACGAGGAGCACGGCGAGGGGGTCTTCGAGAAGGCGCGCGGCCAGTTCGCCGTCTCGCTCTGGGACCGGGGCGAGCGGACCCTGATCCTCGGCCGCGACCGGGTCGGGATCTGTCCGCTCTATTATGCCGAGGCCGACGGCTGGCTCCTCTGGGGCTCGGAGGTCAAGTCGATCCTGTCGTCGGGCCTGGTCACGGCCCGTCCCGACCCGAAGGGGATCGACCACTTCTTCACCTTCTTCTGCGCGGGGACCTCGCGGACCTTCTTCGACGGGATCAAGTCGCTCCCGCCCGGCTATTACCTGAAGGTGAAGGACGGGCGGGTCGAGATCCGGCGGTACTGGGACCTCGACTTCCCGGACGCCGGCGACGAGCGGCGGCTGGACGACCCGACGCCGCTGGTCGACGAGTTCGAGGGCCTGCTCCGCCAGGCGGTCGAGCGTCGGCTCCGGGGCGACGTGCCGGTCGTCAGCTACATCTCGGGGGGCCTGGATTCGACGGTGGTCCTGGGGCTCAGCTCCCGCGAGCGCGGGCATGCCGTCCCGTCGTTCACGATCGGGCTGGACCGGGTGGGGCCGGACGAGCGGACCCAGGCGACCGAGTCGGCCGAGGCGCTCGGCTCGCCGATGACGATGATCACGATGGGCCGGCAGGAGATCGTCGACGCCTATCCCGAGCTGGTGATGGCCGCCGAGGGGCCGGTGCTCGACACCTCGTGCGCCTGCCTGATGCGGCTGGCCCGGGCCGTCCACGACCAGGGCTACAAGGTCGCGCTCACGGGCGAGGGGGCCGACGAGGCGCTGGCGGGCTACGTCTGGTTCAAGACCCAGATGGCCCGCGAGTGGGTCAAGCGGCACGGCGGGGGCCCCCTGATCCGCGGGGGCCGGTCGCTCATGCTCGGCCTGGTCGGCGGGGGCTCGGCGCACCGGCACCCCCGGTTCGCGATCGGCGGCGTCCGGTCGGCCCAGCAGGACATGTACGAGCTGATCTCGCAGGCGAAGCCCGGCCTGTACTCGCCCGGGATGTGGTCGAGCCTCGGCGGGCACAGCCCCTACGACGACCTCGGCGCGATCAACCCGGATATCGGCCGCTGGCACCCGCTCAACCAGTCGCTCTACGTCGGCTACAAGGTGATGCTCGCCGGCCTCCTGATGATCGGCAAGGGGGACCGGATCTCGATGCACTCGTCGGTCGAGACGAGGTACCCGTTCCTCGACGACGACGTGATCCAGTTCTGCTCCGGGATCGACCCCGGTTACAAGCTCCACGGCCGCGTCGAGAAGTGGATCCTCCGGCAGGTCGCCGCCCGGACCCTGCCGACGAAGATCGCCAACCGCCCCAAGACGATGTTCCGCGCCAGCATGGCCCAGACCTTCCTCGGCCGGCATCGCCCCGCCTGGGTCGACCAGCTCCTGAGCCCCGAGTCGCTGCGGGCCACCGGGTACTTCACGCCCGAGCTCGTCGATCGCGAGCGGTGGAGGCAGACGACGATCCCCCGGATCACGGCGCGTCGGTTCGTCTTCGACGTCGCCCTGACCTGCGTCGTCTCGACCCAGCTCTGGCACCACATCTACTGCGGCGGCGGCCTCTGCGACCTCCCCTCGTGGTCCCCCGGGACGATCCACGACGGGCCCGTCGATGGCACGCTCAACGGCGTCCATGTCGGGGCCGAGGGGCTGGCCTGCGGATGAGGGCGGTCCTCCAGCGGGTGGGCCGCGCCTCGGTCACCGTCGGCGGCGAGGTCGTCGGCCGGATCGGGGCCGGCTGGCTCGTCCTGCTCGGCGTCGCCAAGGGGGACGCGGACGACGACGCCGACCGGCTGGCCGAGAAGGTCGCCGTCCTCCGGGCCTTCGGGGACGACGACGGGAAGATGAACCGGAGCGTGGCCGAGGCCGGCGGCTCCGTCCTGGTCGTGAGCCAGTTCACCCTCCTCGCCGACTGCCGGACCGGCCGCAGGCCCGGCTTCGCCGACGCCGCCGAGCCGGCCGAGGCCGAACGGCTCTATCTCCGGTTTGTCGACCGGGTGCGGGCCGCCGGGCTCGCCGTCGAGACGGGGGTCTTCCGCGCCGACATGCAGGTGGAACTCGTCAACGACGGCCCGGTCACGCTCCTGCTCGACAGCCGTAAGGCGTTCTGAACCGATCGGGACGGGCCGGGCCGATGGTGTGGCCCCCGCCCTTCGGCTAGAATCCGGCGGGTCGCGGTCGCACCACGCCGGATGCCCGAGCGATGTCCGAATCCCCCTATTTCCTCGGCCTCGACGTCGGCACCCAGGGCCTCCGCGCCGCGGTGGTCGACCTCGCCGGGACGACGATCGCCTTCGGCGTCGCCCCGATCGAGACGACCTTTCCGCGGCAGACCTGGGCCGAGCAGGAGGCCGGGTCGTGGTGGACGGCCGCCCGGCAGGCGGTCGGCCTGGCAGTCATGGATGCGGGCGTCGCGCCGTCGCAGATCGCGGGGATCGGGCTCGATTGCACCGCCTGCACGGTGATCCCCTGCCGGCTCGACGGCACGCCCCTCCGACCTGCTCTGCTCTGGATGGACCAGCGCGCCGCCCGCGAGGCCGAGGAGATCGGCGCGACCGGCGACCCGATCCTTCGCTATGTCTCCGGCCGGGTCTCGCCCGAGTGGATGCTCCCCAAGGCCCTCTGGCTCCGCCGCCACGAGCCCGACATCTATCGCGACGCCGACCGGCTCGTCGAGTGCACCGACTGGATGATGCACCGGCTGACCGGGGAGTGGACGCTCTCGCTCAACCACGTCTCCGTGAAGTGGAATTACGCCCGGCCCGACGGCGGCTGGCCCCTCGGGCTGCACCGGGCCGTCGGCCTGGACGGGATCGTCGACAAGTGGCCGGCGATGATCGTCCCCCTCGGCCGCGGCCAGGCCGTCCTGTCCCGGGAGGCCGCCGGCTACCTCGGGCTCGCGGCGGGGACGCCCGTGGCCCAGGGCGGGATCGACGCCTATCACGGGATGCTCGGCCTGGGCGCGACCGGGGCCGGGGACGTCGCGGTCATCGTCGGGTCGAGCACCTGCCACCTCGCGCAGTCGCGGGTGGGCGTGTTCGGGTCCGGGGCGTCGGGCTGCTACCCGGACGCGACCGTCGAGGGGCTCTACACCCTGGAGGCGGGGCAGACGGCCACGGGGTCGATCCTCGACTGGTATCGACGCCACTTCGCGGGCCGCGAGCAGGCCGAGGCCGATCGGCGGGGGGTCTCGGTCTACGAGGTCCTGGACGAGGCGGCGGCGGCCGTCCCGCCCGGCTCCGAGGGGCTCGTCGTCCGCGACGACTGGCAGGGGAACCGCTCCCCGTTCAAGGACCCCCACGCCCGCGGCCTGATCGCCGGGCTCTCGCTCGCCCACGGACCCGGGCACGTCTTCCGGTCGCTCTACGAGGCGACCGCGTGCGGGACCAGGCACATCCTGGAAGACGCCGCGCGGCACGGCCTGGCCGTCGATCGGGTCTTCGTCGGCGGGGGCGGGGCCAGGTCGCCGCTCTGGCTCCAGATCCACGCCGACGTCCTCCAGAGCCCCGTCCACCTGACCCGCGAGACCGAGGCCTGTGCCCTCGGCTCGGCGATGGCCGGGGCGGTCCGGGCCGGGGCCTTCCCCGACTTCGACGCCGCGGCCCGGGCGATGGTCGCGATCGAACGCGTCGTCACGCCCGATCCGTCGCATCGCGGCGTCTACGACGAACTCTTCGCCCGTTACGTCGAGGCTTACGCCCTGGGCCGGTCGCTCTGAGGCCGCTCAGCGGAGGGACACCTTCTCGTGCTCGCCCGGCTTGTAGGTCTGGCCGGTGGCGACGGCCTTAAGGAAGCCGACGAGGTGGACGACCGTGCTCGACGGCGAGTCCCAGTACTCGGCCTTGGCCACGTCGACGCGGAGCAGGGCGAGGGTCGGGTCGTCGAGCCCGCCGGGGAACCACGCCTTGAGCGACGGGTTCCAGAGCTCCTTGTTCTTCGCCGGGTCGCGGACGAGGGTGGCCGGGCCCGAGACCGAGACATAATTCTGTCTGTGGCCGTCGGAGTAGCTGACGTTCACCTGCCGCTCGCGGCCGACCTCGTCGACCTTGGGGGAGTCGGCCTTGGTGAAGAACCAGAGGGTGCCGTCGAAGTCGGCCTTCTGGGTGATCATCGGCCGGCTCCGGAGCGTGCCGTCGTCGTCGGCCGTGGTGAGCATCGCGACCTCGATGTCCCGGATCAGGGCCCCGAGCTTCTTGATGGCGTCTTCGCGTTCGATCGACATGGCGCGGGCTCCGGGTGGGGCAGGAGGGCCTCCCCGGCGATCGGGCGTGCGATCGACGGGGAGGCCCGGACGCTTTCCCTCGGTGCAAGGGGGGTGCCAAGCCGTCAGGAACGCTCGGGTAGGGGCCGCGCGGGGACGCCGACGACGACCTGGCCGTCGGCGACGTCCTGGCCCCGGGTCACGACCGCCCCCGCCCCCACGGTGGCCCCCGCGCCGACGCGGACCGGGGCGATCAGGATCGCGCCCGAGCCGAGGAAGGCGCCCTCCCCGACCTCGGTCCGCGACTTCGCCTTGCCGTCGTAATTGGCCGTGATGACCCCCGCCCCGACGTTCACCCCGGCCCCGACGGCGGCGTCGCCGAGGTAGGCGTGATGCCGCGCCATCGTGCCCGTGGCGAGGGACGTCCGCGCCAGCTCGACGTAGGCGCCGACCTCGACGCCGTCCGCCAGCCTCGTCCCGTCGCGGAGGTGGGCGAACGGCCCGACCCGGCACCCCTGGCCGACGACGACGTCGCCCGAGATCACGGTGAACGGGAAGAGGACCGTGTCGATGCCGATCTGCGCCCGGCCGTCGACGTAGGTATCCCTCGGGGCGATGACGGTCACGCCCTCGGTCATGAGCCGGTCGAGGATCCGCGACTGCATGATCGCGTCGGCCTGGGCGAGATGCTGGCGGGTGTTGACCCCGAGGATGTCGTCGGGCTCCAGGACCGGCAGGGCGACGACCTTCCGGCCCATCTCCTGGAGCAGGGCCGGGGCGTCGGTGAGGTAATATTCCCCCTGCGCGTTGGCCGTGCCGAGCCGGTCGAGGGCGTCCCAGAGGCCGGGCAGCTCGAAGACGTAGCAGCTCGGGTTGACCTCGCGGATCGCGGCCTCCTCGGGGCTGCAATCGCGCTGCTCGACGATCCGGAGGAACCGCCCCGCGCCGTCGCGGAGGATCCGGCCGAAGCCGGCGGGGTCGGGGACGATGGCGGTCCCGAGCAGGCAGGCGGCCCCCTCGGCCTCCTCGCGGGCCAGCAGGTCGGCGAGCGGGCCGGGCCGGATCAGGGGCTCGTCGCCGACGAGGACCATCGCCTGGCCCTGGTAGCCGTCGAGCGCGGCGCGGCAGGCCTTGACGGCGTCCCCCGTGCCGAGCTGCCGCTCCTGCGTGGCGAAGACGATGTCGGGCTCGCCGTCGAGGGCCGCGCGGACCTGGTCGGCCCCGTAGCCGACGACCACGACGATCTTGCGGGCCCCGGCCTCGCGGGAGGCCTCGACGACGTAGCGGATCATCGGCCGGCCGCAGACCTCGTGGAGCACCTTCGCCCGCTCGGACTTCATCCGCTTGCCGTGCCCGGCCGCCAGGATGATCGCCACCGGTCCTTGCATCGGGTCGCGTCCTCGGGGTGGCCCCGGCTCCCGGAGGTCGGGCCCGAGGGGGTCGTGGGCGTCGACTGTAACGCCGCGCCGGGCCCGGGGTCAAACCTCGCCCTCGAGGCCCGAACCTTGAACCGGGGGGGGACATCTGGCAGACTGTGGGCCGTCCCGGGGCGGGGGTGTGCCGTCCGACGACCCAGGAGGCAGCGCGTCATGGCATTGTCGGCGGACGAGGTGGCGAAGGTGGCCCTGCTGGCCCGGCTCCGGCTCAGCCCGGACGAGCTGTCGACCTTCACCGACCAGCTCAACGCGATCGTCGGCTACGTCGCCCAGCTCCAGGGGCTGGACACGGCCGACGTCGAGCCGCTCGCCCACGGCGTCGAGGTCCGCAACGTCTTCCGCGAGGACGTCCGGGGCCCGTCCCTCCCCCGCGAGGACGCCCTGGCGAACGCCCCCAAGCGGAACGCCGAGAGCTTCCTCGTCCCGGCCGTCCTCGAATAAGCCGACCCGCCCGGGCCGGACCCGACCGGACCGCCGATGACCACGCCCCGAGCCCACGGATCGCCCGCGATGGACCCGACCCGAGAGACCGCCGCCAGCCTCCTCGCCTTGATGGAATCCGGCGCGGCCACCGCCGAGGAGGTCGCCCGGGCCTACCTCGACCGGGCGGGGAAGCTGGACGGTCGGCTCGGGGTCTTCCTCCATCGCGACGCCGAGTCGGCCCTGGCCAAGGCCCGGGATGTCGACACCAGGCGGAATGCCGGCCGGCCCGTGGGCGCCCTCGCGGGCGTCCCGATCGCGATCAAGGACGTCCTCTGCACCAAGGGGATCCCGACCACCTGCGGGAGCCGGATGCTCCGCGACTTCCGCCCCCCCTACGACGCCACGGTCATCCGTCGCATCGAGGCGGCCGACGCGGTCGTCGTCGGCAAGACGAACATGGACGAGTTCGCCATGGGCTCGTCCACCGAGAACAGCGCCTACGGCCCGACCCGCAACCCGTGGGACACCGGGCGCATCCCCGGCGGCTCCTCGGGCGGCTCGGCCGCGGCGGTCGCGGCCGACTTCGCCCCGCTGGCGCTCGGCACGGACACCGGCGGGTCGATCCGCCAGCCCGCCTCGCTCTGCGGCGTCGTCGGCCTGAAGCCGACCTACGGCCGGGTCAGCCGGTACGGCCTGATCGCCTTCGCCAGCTCGCTCGACCAGGTCGGCCCGTTCGCGCACGACCTGGCCGACGTCGCGCTGCTCCTGGAGGCCATCTCCGGCCGCGACCCGATGGACGCGACCAGCGTCGACGCCCCGGTCCCCTCCTATCGGGCGACCCTCGACGACCGGCCCAGGACCCTCCGGATCGGCCTCGTCCCCGAGTGGTTCGGCGAGGGGCTCGACCCCGAGGTCGAGGCGGCGATCCGCGAGGCGGTCCGGGTCTACGAGGCCGCCGGGGCGACCGTGAGGGAGGTCGCCCTGCCGCACGCGAAGTACGGGATCGCGGCCTATTACCTCGTCGCCCCCGCCGAGTGCTCGAGCAACCTCGCGCGCTACGACGGGACCATCTTCGGCCATCGCGCCGAGGATTATTCGCCGAAATATCCGGGCGAGGAGGACCTGCCCCCGCTGATCCGGATGATGATGGCCAGCCGCGCCGAGGGGTTCGGCCCCGAGGTGAAGCGGCGGATCATGCTCGGCACCTTCGCGCTCTCGGCCGGCTATGCCGACCGGTATTACAACCAGGCCCTGAAGGTCCGCCGCCTGATCCGCAACGACTTCGACGCCGCCTTCGGCGAGGTCGACGTCCTGCTCGGCCCGACCGCCCCGAGCCCTGCGTTCAGGCTCGGCGAGAAGACCTCCGACCCGCTGGCCATGTACCTCTCGGACGTCTACACGATCACCGCCAACCTCGCCGGCATCCCCGGGGTGAGCATCCCCTGCGGCCTGACCCGAGGCGGTCTGCCGATCGGGATGCAACTGCTCGCCCCGGCCTTCGCCGAGGAGGACCTGCTGCGGACGGCCCGGGTCTTCGAGCGCGCGACCGACTGGCAGACCCGCCGGCCGGGGCTGGTATAATGGCGGTCAGCCGGGGATTCGCGAAGTTCGGAGAGCTGAGGACGAGCCTGGAGGGGGCGTCGGAGGACCGGCTCCTCGACGCGTACTCGCTGAGGGACGCTCGACGATGGGCCTCGGCGGTCGCGATGGGGATTTATTCGCTCGAGATACGCATCAAGGTCCTCATCTGCTTGCATCTCGACCTGGAGCAATTGCCCCGGGCTGTCCAGTTCCACGAGCTCCAGGATTTACTCGTCTTGACCGGGCTCTCCAACCGGATCAAGCGGGAGGCGGGCGAGGTCCTCGCGGCCTGGGAGCGGATCGTGAGGCTCTCGAAACAGGCGACCGACCTGCGCTATTCGCCCGGGGCGGAGTATTCCGAGGCGATGGCGACGGAGTTCTTCGACGACCTCCAGGACCCGGTGAAGGGGGTGCTCCCGTGGCTCTCACTCGCGAGATGAAGTCCTCGCTCCGCCGAGTGGGCGAGGTTTTCCGCGACTTCGCCGACGAGAGGGGTTGGCCTCCGACGGACTACGCCCTCCGCGGCTATCTCAACCTGGACTGGGGACGCATCAACGTCGTGCTGGCTGCCGGGGCTTACAACGACCGGCCCACCGGGACGTCATACCGGGAAGTCTTCGAGTACCTCGATCGCCACCTCGCCGACGACCTATCGCTCCGCAACGCGATCGAGCTCTTCCTCGAAGGGTATACGGGCCCGGAGACGGACGTCTCGGACCTCTCGGGGAAGGGCGACCTGGACGTCTCCGACCTGATGAACCTCGACCGGCCGGACGTCGAGTCGCCGGCCGCGACCCGCCACGGATGAATCGAGTTACGATGGACTACACGATCGTCATCGGCCTCGAAGTCCACGTCCAGCTCCAGACCGAGAGCAAGATGTTCTCGGCCTGCGGGACCGACTTCGGCCTGCCCCCGAACACCCAGACCGACCCCGTCTCCCTCGGGATGCCCGGGACGCTCCCGGTGATGAACGGCCGGGCCTTCGAGCTGGCGCTCAAGACCGCCGTGGCGCTGCACGCCGAGATCGCCCCGTTCACGAAGTGGGACCGGAAGAATTACTACTATCCGGACCTGCCCAAGAATTATCAGATCAGCCAGTATGACCTCCCGTTCAGCCTCGGCGGCCGGCTCGACGTGCCGCCGCAGAAGGACGGCTCGGGCGGCGGGACGTGTCGGCTGACGCGGGTCCACCTCGAGGAGGACACGGGCAAGCTCACCCACGGGCAGGGGGGGTCCTCCGAGGTCGACCTGAATCGCGCGGGGATCCCGCTCCTGGAGATCGTCACCGAGCCCGACCTCCGGGCCCCGGCCGACGCGAGGGCCTGCCTGGAGGAGCTGCGGCTGACGCTGCGTTACCTCGGCGTCTCGGACTGCGAGATGCAGGAGGGGAGCCTCCGCTGCGACGCCAACGTCAACCTCCACATCGGGCGCGACGGCCGGACGATCGCCACGCCCATCGTCGAGATCAAGAACCTCAACAGCTTCCGGGCCGTCGAGCGGGCCCTGAACTACGAGGCCGAGCGGCAGTATGCGGCCTGGAAGCTCGACGGGCTGACGATCGCCGACGCGCCCAAGGAGACCCGAGGCTGGAGCGACCCGGAGGGGGTGACGAAGCCCCAGCGTCGCAAGGAGACGGCCGCGGATTATCGCTACTTCCCCGAGCCGGATCTTGTGCCCGTGGTCGTCGACCGCGACTGGGTCGAGCGCGTCCGGGCGTCGATCGGCGAGCTGCCCGGGGCGCGTCGGGCCCGGTTCGAGCGCGAGTACGGGCTCTCGCCCTACGATGCGAACGTCCTGGTCGAGCAGGGGGAAGACGTCGCCGACTATTACGCCGCCGTCGCCCGGGCGACCGGGGCGTACAAGCTCGCGAGCAACTGGGTCCAGCAGGACATCCTCCGCGTCGCCAAGGAGCGGAAGGTCACGCTCCGCGACTTCCCCGTCCGGCCCGAGACCCTGGCCGACCTGATCGGCCGCGTCGGCCGCTCGGAGCTGAACACGAACCAGGGGCGCGAGGTCCTCGCCCGGCTCATCGAGTCGGGCGGGACGATCGACGCCATCGTGGCGGCGGGCGGCCACGCCATGGTCTCGGACCGCGACGCGATCGCCTCCGCGGTGGAGGCCGCGCTCGCCGCCAACCCGAAGGCGATCGACGACCTCAAGGGGGGCAAGAAGAAGCCCGAGGCGGTCAAGGGCTTCCTCCGCGGCCAGGTCATGAAGGGGACCGGCGGCAAGGCCGACCCCGCCCTCGTCGGCGAGATCCTCGACGTGAAGCTCGCCGAGTTCCTCGCCTGAATGAGGACGGCCGATGTTCCGGCGGCCGACGGGTGGCCGGGCGACCCCGGTCGGCGTACCCTGTCCTGCCGGGCCATCGCAGTCGACGCGACCCGCACCCGACCGAAACCGAATCCGCCGGAGGAGCCATCGTGACCCCCATCGACCGCCGGACGTTCCTCGCGGCATCCGCCGCCGGGCTGGCAACCCTCCCGACTCCGGCCGAAGCCGGGCCCCGGGCCGTCGCCGCCACCCGATGGAAGAAGGCGTTCATGCTGGGGGGGGTGGCCAAGGGCCCGGTCCTCGAGCACTTCGAGCGGCTCCGCGAGGCCGGCTTCGAGGGGGTCGAGCTGATCAGCCCGAACGAGTTCGACCGCGACGAGGTCCTCAAGGCCCGCGACAGGACCGGCCTGACGATCCACGGCGTCTCCGGGGGACGGCACTGGACCGACACCCTCTCCGACCCCGACCCCGCCGTCGTCGGGCGCGGGCTCGCCGCGATCCGCCGCGAGATCGACGACTGCAAGGCCTACGGCGGGACGACCGTCCTGATCGTCCCCGCCGTCGTGAGCAAGAAGGTCTCGTATCGCGACGCCTACGCCCGCTCGCAGGCGGCGATCCGGACGCTCCTGCCCGCGGCCGAGGCGGCCGGGATCGTCCTGGCGATCGAGGAGGTCTGGAACAAGTTCCTCCTCAGCTCGGTCGAGTTCGCCCGCTATGTCGACGAGTTCGGGTCGCCCCGGGTGGCCGCCTACTTCGACGTGGGCAACGTCGTCGAGTTCGGCTTCCCGCAGGAGTGGATCCGCGAGCTGGGCAAGAGGATCGCGAAGATCCACATCAAGGAATACGCCAAGCCCAAACGGTTCGGCTACGAGCTGGGCGACCCGGGCGGCGAGATCGACTGGCCCGAGGTGACCCGGGCCCTGGTCGACGTCGGCTACGAGGGGTGGATCACGGCCGAGGTCTCCTACGGCGACCTGGCGCGGATGAAGGATGTCGTCCGGCGGATGGACCGGGTCCTCGCGACCGGGTGAGGCCCGGCGGGCCCGGCTACCCGCGGCGAACCGCGCCCCGACTCAGGGTGGCGGATCGCCGAGGGCCTTGAGGATCGCCGCCTCGAGCCTGGCGAAGTCGACGGGCTTGGTCAGGTGGGCGGAGAAGCCGGCGTCGAGGCTGAGCCGGACGTCCGAGTCCGAGCCGAACCCGCTGATCGCCAGGCCGACGAGCCGCCCGCGGTGCGACCGCATCAGCTCGAGGCCGTCGCCGTCGGGCAGCTCGATGTCGCTGATGAGCAGGTCGAACCGCGACGCGGCCGCCGCCGCCCTCGCCTCCTCGACCCGGGACGCGGTGACGACCTCGTATCCCCGGTGCCCGAGCATGGCCGCGAGGTAGCGGAGGGCGTCGGCGTTGTCCTCGACGAGCAGGAGCCGGGCCCGGCGGTGCGTCCGGGCCGCCGGCGACCCGACCGGCGAGGGCCGGGCGTCGGCCTCGGCCAGGCTCATCGTCTCGAGCTCGAGGCGGAAGGTCGAGCCGAGGCCGCGGCCGGGGCTCGTGGCCGTGAGCCGGCCCCCGTGCGCCTCGGCCAGCGACCGGCTGATCGCCAGGCCGAGCCCGAGCCCGCCGAGACGGCTCCTGGTCCTCGCGTTCCCCTGCTCGAACGGGGCGAAGATCCGCGGGAGGACCTCGGGCTCGATGCCGGCCCCCGTGTCCTGGAACTCGACGACCAGCCGCGAGGGCCGACCGCCCTGGCACACGTCGATCGGGGGCTTCTGGCCCCCGTGTCCTGGAACTCGACGACCAGCCGCGAGGGGCCGGCCTCGGGCCCATCCGGCGGGGGGTTCGACGTCCGGATCGTCAGGCGATCGCCGGGCTCGGAGAACTTCGCCGCGTTGTGGATCAGGTTCCAGGCGATCTGCATCAGCCGGGCGTGGTCGGCCTCGACGTGGTGGTCGGCGGCGTCGAGCTCGACGCGGACGTCGAGGCCCCCGGCGCGGATCTCGTCGCGGCAGATCTCGACGGCCTGGCGGATCGCCGTGTGGACGTCCACCCGCTCGATCTGGAGCCGGAGCTGGCCGCGCTCGACCCGGGAGACGTCCAGGAGGTCGTCGATCAGCCGCGTCTCGAGCTCGACGTTGCGCCGGATCATCGAGAACGCCTGGCGGACCTCCTCGGCCGGCCAGCCGGGGCCGTCCGACCTCCCGGCCTCGGGGTCGTCCAGCAGCGCGGAGACCGAGGCGAGGACGGGCGTCAGGGGCGTCCTCAGCTCGTGGCCGAGGACGGCGAGGAACCGATCCTTCGCCCGGTTGGCCTGGATCGCCGACTCGTTCGCCTCGCGGAGGGTCCGCTCGGCCGCCTTCTGCCCGGTGACGTCGAAGCTGATCCCGTCGAACCGGACGGGGGGCCCCGGCCCGTCGCGGTAGGCCCGGCCGATGGCGCGGACCCAGCCGGCCTGGCCGTCCGGGCGGAGGACCCGGAACTCGACGTCGAACGGCCGGCCCTCGTCGATCGCCAGCCGCATCGCCGCGCGGGTCCCGCGGCGGTCGTCGGGGTCGAGCCGGGCCAGGAGGGTCTCCTCGGAGTATTCCTCGGCGGGCTCGACCGCGTAATGCGCCATCGCCCGGTCGTTCAGGACGACCTTGCCGGTGGGCAGGTCGCAGTACCAGAGGCCGAGCTCGGCCCCTTCGAGGACCAGGTCGAGCCGCTCGCGGCTGATCCGGAGCGCCGCCTCGGCCCGGACCCGGTCGGTCACGTCGTGCGCCAGGATGAGGCGGGCCTTCCGCCCCTCGAACGCGATCGCGTGCGAGGCGATGTCGACCTCGATGACCGTCCCGTCCTTCTTGCGGTGCCGCCACCGGGTCTCGCCGTGGTAGGGGGTCGTCGCGACCCGGGAGACGTGCGCCACGAGCCTCGGCAGGTCGTCGGGCGGTCGGATCTCGGTGATCTTCATCCGCAGGAACTCGTCGCGGGTGTAGCCGTAGCGACGGGTCGCCGCCTCGTTCACCGCGAGGAACGCGAGCGTGGCGGTGTCGAAGACCCACATCGAATGCGGGTTCGACTCGAAGAGCATCCGGTACCGCGACTCGCTCTCGCGGATCGCCGTCTCGGCCTCGATCCGCCGCGAGACGTCGACCGCGACCCCCGCCACCCCCCTCCGCCCGGACGGGTCGGGGAGGACGAACTTCATCGACATCCAGTGCGCGACCCGCCCGGCGGGGTCGGCCGACCGCTCGATCACCTCCACGGTCATCCCCGACTCCAGCGCGGCGAGGTCGCTCGCCCGGAACCGCCGGGCCGTCTCCTCGGGCCAGAGCTCGAGGTCGGTCTTGCCGACCGACGCGGCCGTGCCCCCCTCGAACTGCCGTCCCCAGGCGGCGTTGCCCCAGAGGTAGCGGCCCTCCTCGTCCTTCAGGAACGCGACCATCGGGGCGTGGTCCATGAAGGCGCGGAACCGCAGCTCGGCCTGCTCGACCCGGCCCTCGGCCGCCCGCCGGGCCGTCACGTCGCGGAAGACCAGCACCACCCCGGAGATCGTCCCCGGCGCGCCGCGGATCGGGGCGGCGCTGTCGTCGATCGGCCGGATCGTGCCGTCGCGGGCGAGCAGGACGGTGTGGTTGGCGAGACCGACGACCCTGCCTTCGCGGAGGACCCGCTCGACCGGGTTCTCGACGGCCGCCATCGTCTCCTCGTTGGCGATCCGGAAGACCTCGACGAGCCGGCGCCCGACGGCGTCGGCCTCCGAGTATCCGGTCAGGGCCTCGGCCACCGGGTTCATCGAGACGATGTCGCCCCGATCGTCGGTGACGATCACGGCGTCGCCGATGCTCCGCAGGGTCGTCCGGAGCCGTTCGCCCTGGCGGCTCGCCTCGGCCGCGTCCTCCTCGGCCCGGAGCCGCGATCGGTCGATCGCCCGGACGAGCAAGATCAGCGCGACGGCCGAGGCCACGAAGACGGCGAGCGAGGCGAGCCTGTCCGGCGAGGGCGTCGTCCCGCGGCCCAGGTGGGTCGCCGCATTCAGGCCGGCGACGGCCGCCGTCGCGACCAGGCCGGGGCCGAGGCCGCCGTACCAGGCCGCGACGAAGACCGCGACGTAGACGATCCCGCCCAGCCCCGGCCCGATCGCCGGGATCGCGAGCAGGAGGACGCTCGCCCCGACGGCCGCCAGCGCGACGCCGTACCGGATCCAGGGAGATCGATTCGGCCCGGTCATCGATCCGGGTGCTCCGTCGCGCTCGGGTCCGGCGGGCGCCGCCTCGGGACGCCGCCCGTCACCTCCGACCGACATCGGGAGGAGATTGACCCTTGATATCCGTCCGAGTTGACCTATTCGGCGGATGGAATCGGTGGATCGCCGCGCGGCCACGGGCGATCCGCCTCGCCTGCATCCGTCTCCATCCCGGGCCGGCCGACGCCGTGGCCGAGTCCGGGCCGGTCCGGGCGTGACGCGGGCGCTTATTTCCCGCCGTCGGCGGCCCACTTGACGTAATAAAACACGATCGGGGCATCCCCGGTGTTGACGATCCCGTGCGGCGCCTCGGGCGCGGTGTACATGACCGACCCGGGCCCCACCTTCGTCGTCCGGCCGTCGCAGGAGATCTCGCCGTGGCCGGACTCGACGATCATCACCTCCTCCTCGGGGTGGGTGTGGGGCGGGTGCGGGGTCTTGCCGGGCTCCAGGACGAACCGGCCGGTGACGAACTTGCGGCTCGCCGGGGTGTCGCCTTCGAGGTAGACGCCGACCGAGCCCACGGCCTTGCCGTCGGCCGCGAAGGCCTTCATCTTCACCTCGTCGAGCGTCACGGTGGCGGACCGGAGCCGCTCGGCCCGCTCGCGGGCGAAGGCGCGCTCGCGGCCGGCCCATCCGATCGCCAGGGCCAGGGCCAGGGCCAGGAGGCCCGGCGCGGCCGTCTTCCACGACGGGTGACTGAGTGTCATGGTCTTCATGGATGTCGCTCCGGCTGACGTGTGCTGATGGGATCATGGCACGACAGTGGGCCATGCTATCCCGCCCCCGGCCGGCCGGGAAGGACCGGGCGGGGAGGCTCGCCGCGGGTCGTCGCCCCCTACGCGTCGATCAGGGCGGCCAGGACGAGGGAACGGACGTCCGTCGTCGCCGGGTCGGCGCCCGGCGGGGTGCCGTCGCCGACGAGGACGGGGCGGTCGATCGGGTCGACGGCGGGCAGGCCGTGGCTGCCGCGGACGAGCGCCGCGTCGAGCGGGATCACGTCGAAGAGGGTCCGGAACCCCAGCTTCTTGCGGGCGAGGCGGGCGATCAGCCGACCCTTCGGCCAGAAAAGTTCCGGGTCGAGGAACAGCTCGCACGGGTCGTAGCCGGGCTTCCGGTGGATGTCGACGGTCCGCGCGTAGTCGGGCGCCTCCCGGTCGTCGAGCCAGAACGGGTAGGCGAACCAGGCGTCCCGGTCGGACAGGGCGACCAGCTCGCCCGACCGGGGATGGTCGAGACCGACCTCGGCGCGGGCCTCCCCCGCGAGGACGCGGCCGACCCCGGGCTCCTCGCCAAGCACCCCAGCCGCCCGGGGGATGTCCTCGGGCCGGCGGACGTAGACGTGGGCGACCTGGTGGTCGCAGACCGCCAGGGCCCGGCTGCCGAAGGTGTCGAGGACCTCGCCGAACGGGCCGGGCCGGGCCGAGAGCAGGCCGGCGCGCCGCAGGGCCCGGTTGAGATAGACCGGGCGCGTGACGTCGCAATGGCCGTATTCGCTCACGACCCAGGTCCGCGCCCCCGCCCGCTTCGCGGCGTCGAGCAGCGGGGCGCAGGCGTCGTCGAGCTCGCCGACGAGCCGGGGCATGTCCGAGCCCGACGGGCCGAGCTTCTGCGGGTCGTAGTCGAGGTGCGGCAGGTAGGCCAGGGTCAGGTCGGGCGGGTCGTCCCCGAGCATCTTCGCGGCGCAGGCCGCGATCCACCGCGAGCACGGCAGGCCCGCGGCGGGGCCCCAGAAGGTCCGGAACGGGAACGGCCCGAGGTCGCGCTCGAGCCGGTCGGTGAGGCCCTCGGGCGTCCCATAGGTCCCGAACGCCTTGTCGCCGTCGGCCCCGTAATACGGCTTGGGGGTGACGCTCCACTCGACCTCGGCCCCCTGGTTGAACCACCAGAAGAGCTTCGCCGCCCGGAACGACCGGCCGCGCTCGCGGGCCAGGCGGAGTGCGGTCGCGTACAATGGCTCGGCGCCGATCAGGGCGTTCGACTGCTGCCAGAACCGGACCTCGCCCGTCTCGCGGAAGAGCCAGCCGTTGCCGACGACCCCGTGCCCCGCGGGGGTCTTGCCCGTCAGGAGGCTGGCCTGGGCCGTGCAGGTGACGGCCGGCACCACCTCGCGGAGCGGTCGCGACCAGCCGTCGCGGGCCAGGGCCGAGAGCCGGGGGGCCATCGGGAGGAGCCGGCCCGTCAGGCCGACGGCGTCGATCAGGACGAGCGGGGCGGGCTTGGAGGTCGGCGGCACGGCGGGTCGGAGGCTCCTGGGATGGGCGGCCGGCATGGTCGGACGGGAGGTCCCAGCATGATCGACGGCGACGACGGCCGCAACGACCGGCCCCCCTATTCTTACGTCCCCGGCGGCCCGTGGCCCCACCCGATCGGCGACCCGGCCGGGCATTCGACCGGGTCTCGGCCCGGGCCCGCCCTCCCCGTGGCCGGCGACGCCTGGGGCGAGTCGCCGGCCTACCTCCGGGGGGTCGACCTGTTCAACGACGGCTATTACTGGGAGGCCCACGAGGAGTGGGAGGCCCTCTGGCACGCCCACGGCCGGCGGGGGCCGGTCGCCGACGTGGTCAAGGCCCTGATCAAGCTCGCCGCCGCGGGCGTCAAGGTCCGCGAGGGGCAGCCGCACGGGGTCGCCACCCACGCGGGGCGGGCGGCCGACCTCCTCGACGCGGTCCGGGCCGGGCACGGCCCGCGCCGGCTCGGGATCGACCTCGGCGATCTGGCCTCGCGGGCCCGGGAGGTCGCGGGACGACCGCCGACCGCCGCGGCCGGGAAGGACGCGACGGTGGCGGTCGTCTTCGCGTTCCGGATCGAGCCGGGTCAGGCGTGAGCGACGGCGGGAGTCGCGTCCGCCCGCTGGCTGAGCCGGCGCCGCCAGGCCGCGCCGGCGGGGATGGCCAGGACGATCAGGGTCGCGATCCCGACGGTCCCCTGCGAGCCGCCCTCGCCGAACCCGTAGCTGTGCAGGCCGACGCCCAGCACGAAGTTCACCCCGTACCAGGCCATCAGGACCGAGAGGAAGCAGACGACCGACGCCATCACCAGGCCGAACGTGTTCACCCAGCCCGCGAACCGGCCGTGGAGCGGGACGAGGTAGACCAGTAGCGTGATCAGGGCCCAGACCTCCTTCGGGTCCCAGCCCCAGAACCGGCCCCACGAGTAGTCGGCCCAGACGCCGCCGAGGATCGTCCCCGCCGCGACGAGCAGGACGCCCACCTGCATCGACCGGTAGATGAAGTTGGCCAGCGGCTTGATCCGCAGCGCCGTCTCGTGCATCGCCCGAGCCCGGAGGTCGGCCGAGCCCGAGAGGTCCGGCGACCCGCCCGAGATCGGCGGCAGCGGCCCGCCCGCCCCGACCAGCTCGCGGTTGTGGGCCATCGGGACGGGAAGCTCGGCCACCGGATCGGGCTTGTCGGTCCCGGCGAGCGTCCGGGCATAGACCGAGCGATTGATCAGCTCGCCCACGACCGCCACCGGCACCATCAGGGTCGCCACGCCGCCCACGGCGATCAGCACCAGGGACGGCCAGAACCCGTAGTCGGCCACGAATCGTCCGAGGTCCAACCACGAGTACGACCCGGCCAGCGCGACGATCCCCAGCGCCAGGACGGGCGCCCCGACCGCGATCGGCGCGGCCAGCTCGGTGAACGTCGCCGATCGCCGGTAGGTGGTCGTCAGGTAATAGCCCGTCGCGATCATCCCGAGGCCCATCGCCAGCGCGAACGCGGCGTAGCTCGACACGATCGTCAGGACGTGGATCGAGAGCCAGAGGTTCGACCGGAGGACCGGCTGGAGGCTCTTGATCGTCGGGTCGAGCAGGGGGACCGTCGCCGCCAGCGCCGTCGCCACCGCGGCCACCCCGGCACCGGCCAGCGCGGCGTAGGTCTTCCGGTAGATCAGCTCCAGGACCAGGCCGATCACCGACGTGACCAGGGCGACCCAGATCACCGTCTCGTACATGTTGGTCACGGGGGCCCAGCCCGAGATCAGGACCCGCTGGCTGAACCCGAAGGCCTCCAGGCCGATCCCGGCGACGAACCCGAGCAGGCCCGCCGCGTAGAGGGCCCGACGGATCGAGACGACCAGGGGCGCCTCGCCGGTCCGGAGCGTCAGGCTCAGGAGGAGGAGGACCGCCCCGGCCCCGTAGACGAACGGGGCCCACCAGAACGGCGCGGCGGCGTTGAAGCCGACCTCGCGGGACATCGCCGCCTCGGACGGGTACGACGACGGGTTGAGCGACTGGCCGAGGTCGCGGGCCGACGCGACGAGGGCCTCGGCCGGGCCGGGCTCGACCAGGCCGGGGCTCGCGGCCTCGGCCGCCTCGAAGGCCTGGAACGCCGACCGGAACGCATCGACCTTGGCGACCGGGTACCCGGCCCGCTCCAGGTCCGACGTGCCGACTTCCAGCAGGATCGGCAGCGGGACCCAGACCGACTTGTCGCGGAGCCAGTCGGCGTACTTGGCGTCGAAGGCCGGGTCGGTGCCCGGGATCGCCATATCCTTGCGCTGGAGGTCTTCGAGGTACTTGTTGAGGATCACGGCGACCTCGCGGTCGAGCATCGCCGGCTCGAGGCCGCGGCCCTCGGCCTGGAACCGCTTCATCACCTCGCCCGAGTAGGCGATGTAGGTCGGGTTCGACGGCCGGGGGACGATCGAGATCGGCAGGAACCGGGTCAGCTCGCGGTCGCGGAGGGCCCGGTACCGGGCGTAGGCCGTGCCGACCTCGTAGCCCTTCTTCTCCAGCTCGGTGAGACTCGCCTTGACGCCCGTCTCGGCCTCGGCCGCCTTGCGCTCGCCGATCGAGTCGATCCACTCGGCGAACGGGACGGCACGGCCGCCGACCCCGACGCTCGACCTCTCGAGCTCCTTGGGCGCGAGCCACTTGTGCCCCTCGCCGAGCTTGGCGGCCAGGCGGGCGACGGCCGTCCGCGCCTCCTCGGCGAGCCCGGCCGAGCGGAGGTAAGCCTTCAGGTCGTCGGCGTCGACCTCGTCGAGCTTCGCCAGCCGGTCGAGCTCCGTCCGGTCCGCGGCGGGAGTCGCCTGGTCCTCGGCGACCTTCGCGAGCGCGGCCTTGACCGTCGGGGCGAGCAGGGCCCGCTTGAGCGGGAGGTATTCGACCTTGATGATCGGCCGGGCGTTCCAGTCGTCCGGCCGGGCCGACCAGTCGAAGAGGGCCGCGACGGGCTCCCACGAGGCGACGACCTCGTCGTCCTCGTTGAGGACCTTGATCGTCTCGCGGCCGTGGATCTGCTTGATCTCCTCGCGGGCGAGGGTGTCGATCGGCTTGACCCGGCCCTCGTGCATGACGGCGAGCCGGGCGAGAGCCTTGTAAGCGGCCCCTCGGCCGTAGTGCTCGACCTTGGGGGCTTCCCTCTTGGTCGCGGCGTGGGCCCCGGACGCGACGGCGAGGGCGAGGGCCGCCGCGAGGGCGAGGCCGAGGGGAGGCCAACCGTTACGTCGCATCGTCTGCTCCTGGCTAGGGGATAACGCCCGATCCTGCTCGATCCGAGGAGCCCCGCCCCGACACGCCCCGGCCTCGGTGAGGGCCGGAGGGGTCGAAGGCGGGGGCGGTCGCGATCAGAGGATCGCGTCGTCGTAATTCTTCGACCTCTTGGCCTTGGCCGGCCGCGCGGGGGGCGGCTCGACGGCGGGACTCGCCTTGCGGGCGAGGAGCCTCCGGGCGTTGTCGGCCGCCTTGTGCCGGTTGTCGGTCGCGCCTTCGGAGAAGACCCCCGACTTCACGATGTAGAACTGGAGGAACGACCCGAGCACGACCAGCAGGCTGCCGACATATTTCAGGGTCCGCCCCGCGTCGTGTCCGACCTGGAGGACCGACTGGAACTCGCCGGTCGGCCGCTCGGTCCGGGGGTCGACCAGACGCTCGTAGCTCGACTGGTAGAAGGTGTACTGCCGATGGGTCAGCGGCTGATTCATCGAGATCGTGATCGGCCTGTCCTTGATCCCCTTCGCCTCGTCGGTGAGCGTGACCTCGCTGGCGAAGCTCGACGCCTGCGCGGTCCCGGGGTCGAAGCCGACCTCGAAGTTGTTCAGCTTCAGGCTGAAGCCGAGGTCCTTGCGGTCGAAGTCATACGCGACCTCGAACTCCTTGCCCGACTTGAACGAGACCGGGGTGAACCGCGAGACGAGCCCCGGGGGCCGCTGGAGCCAGACCTCCTTCGTCTCGTCGCCCGCGGTCATCTCCAGGAGGACGGCGGCCAGGCCGTTGCCCCGCTTGCCGACGTCGAGCTCGAACGGGACGTAGATGACCTTGTCCTCGGCCGAGGGGATGTAGGCCTCGGCGCGGAAGGCCAGGGTCATCGGCATGTTGGGGTTGCCGCCGAAGGCGACCACGTCCTCGTCGATCTTCAAGGGGCCCGGCTTCCCCTTGAGGACGGCGGTCCGGGAGCCCTTCGACTGGCCGTCGGGGGGCGGAGCCTGGTCGCGGCCGAAGACCCGGTAGTAGAGCCGGCCCTGGGGGTCGCCCATCACCTCGACCGCGCCGAAGTTGCCCGCCATCCCGCCTCCCCCGAGCGCCGGGGGCCGGTAGTAGCCGATCGTGACCAGGGCCTCGTCCTGCCTCCGACCCTTCTCGGTCGGCAGGACGGCCGGGATCATCGGCTGCGCGGCGAACCCGGCGTGGAGGACCTCGGGGCCCGACCCCTTGCGGACGTTGAACTTCACGACGCTGAGCTGCGAGTCGCCGAGCATCTGGACGAACGACGGGTTCTCGGTGTCGCGCCGCTCGGCCGCGACGAAGGTGGCGGTCAGGTCGCTGTCGGGCAGGGGGATCGGCCGGTCGGGCCGGGCGTCGTCGATCCGGACCTCGAACGTCCGGGCCTTGCCCGATCGGTCGGCGTAGCGGAGGCGGGCGACGCCGAGGTCGCCCGGGTTCTCGGGGGGGTTGAGGAAGTCCTCGACGATCTCGGGACGGTCGACGTACAGGAAGGCGAACTTGGCGGGGCCGGCCTTGCGGGAGACCCGGTGGCCCATCGCCCGCTCGGGGATCGCGAACCAGCGCTGCTCGGGGTCCTCGAAGACGTCGGCGAAGGCCTTGGCGCCGGGGGGCTTGACCTTGGGCCGGAGCCGGAGCATCGGCGTGCCGTCCTGCGTCGCGAGCCGGACCCGCTTGCGGGCCGAAGCCGGGTAGTACGCCTTGACCGCGACCTTGAACGGGTCCTTCGGCTTGCTGATGACCTGGGACTTCCCCTCGGGCCAGTCGAACGGGCCCCCCTTGAACGGGAGCTCGAACTCGCCGTCCATCTTGCCGGTCCGGGCGTCGATCGGCCGGACGCGGACGACCGGGTCCTGGGTCCGGACGAGCTTGTCAATCACCCCGCCCTCGGGGGCGCCGGCCTGGCCCTCGTCCGAGTACTGGAAGCCCCACCAGGCCCCGACGATCAGCGTGATCAGCCCGGCGTGGGTGACGAGGAAGCCGATCTGCCTCCGCTTCCACGGGTAGCGGATCAGGGCCGCGCAGAGCACGTTCGTCCCGAGGAACGCCAGCAGGATCGAGAAGCCGACGCTCTGGTAGACATATTCCTGCGCGGCGGGCGTGCCGTGCCGGGACTCGAAGTAGGTCCCGTAGGCGAGCACCGCGGCGAGCGACGAGATCGAGATGACGGCGAGCTTGAGCGAGGCCAGGAACCGATAAACGGCCATCAGGGCCCGCAACGGCCAGGGGGCCGACGGGTCGATGGACCCGCGACGGGGGTGCGGCTTCGGGTCCGTGGTGCGATCGCGGGGAGTCGCCATGTCTGCGTCACCTGGGCTGGCGGGGCGTCGGGGGCGGGGACGGCGGGCGGGACGATCGGCTCGGCCGGCACGGCCCCTGGCGACGGCTCGCCGCACCGTCATTGTAGTCGCCCCGATGCGGGGGGACCAGACGGGCGGGGGCGCCTCGGCCTCGCCTCGTCACCCCCGCTCGACGACCCCGGGATGACGCGACCGGATTCCGACGTTGCTTGGATTCTTGTTTAACATCCCGGCCGAGTCAAGCGACAAATCGGCGAGACACCGCATTTCTTCGGGGAGGGCTCAGCCGGCGTGGTTGGCGCCGGCCCAGAGGCGTTCGAGGTTCGCCAGGCCCTGCTCGATCGGGGCGGCGACCAGCCGGCCGGCGTCGTCGTGGTCGGCCAGGCCCAGGCGATAGAGCTTGCTCAGGGCGTCGTCGATCTCGAAGTTGATCTCGCAGCCGGTCGCCTCCCGGAGGAACGTCTCAACCTTGCGGTCGAGCTCCTCGCGGGCGAGGTCGTGATGCCGCCAGAGGAAGTAGTAGGCCAGCAGGGTCTCCTTGTACTCCTCCTCCTCGGCCGAGTCGATCAGCCGGGTCAGCACGCTGCCGTTGTTGGCGAGCGTGAGGTAATACAGGTTGCGGATCATGTGCGAGAGGTGCTTCGCCTTCGCCCGCTGGAAGCCGAAGAACGAGTTGACCCCCGCGCTGAGGGGGGCCATCAGGGCCGTCCCCAGGAGCATCGGCGAGATCGTGATCGCCAGCAGGAGCTTGGCGGCGGCCGTCGGGATGCCGACCATCAGCGGCGAGGCGATCTGCGCCTTGTCCAGCCAGCGCATCTTGACCTTCGTCCCCTGCTCGGGCAGGTGCATCTCCATGTCGACGTGCGGGACGTCCTTGAACATCCGGAGGTAGAGGGCGTCGGTCCGGGCGTGCGGGCCGAGCTTCTTGGCCCCCTCGCGGAACTTCAGGACCACCACCAGCCGCTGGTAGGCGTCGAGCAGGACGGTCCGCTTGCGGAACTTCGTCCCGACGTTCCGCGAGACCCTCGCCAGCTTGGTGAAGCCCCGGGCGTAGACGTTCAGGTGCTCGAAGAGGGTGAAGTCCGGGACGTAGTTCAGCCCCAGCTCGTTCGGGGCCTCGATCGCCGCGCGGATGACGTCGAGCTTCAACGGCCGGTAGTTCGCCCGCTCGAGGGTCGCCTCCAGGAGGGCGAGGAACTCCTCGTCGATGGTGTCGGTCGCCTCGCGGGTATGGTCGGGGATCACCGCGTAGTCGGAGTCGGGGTCGAGCGGGCCGTACAGCTCCTTGAGGTCGCGGAGCCGCTGGTAGAACTCGTGGTGGAAGTACGACCCGAGCATCGGCCCGAGCTGGGCGAGCCGGAGCCGGTCGACCTCGGGCAGCCCCGGCTGGGCGAGCAGGAGCCGGGTCAGGTCCCCCGGGCGGATCGGCAGGGCCTTCTCGCGGACGTCGGCCCCCGGGAGGCCGAGGACCGCCGAGAGCGGCGGCGACCCCGGCGGCAGCGCCACCCCGATCTCGGCCGACTCGTCGGCGACGAGGGCCTCGGGTTCGAGCGGCGAGAGTGCATCGGTCGCCATGAGTGGCCCTGCCCGGGGGGACTCGGCCGCGACCGTCGCCGGCGACCGTCTCGGCGTCTCCCGACACCCGGATTATAGGCGACCGCCGGCCCTCGGGTGAGGGGCCAGGCCGATCGGCCCGGAGACGGGTGGTCGATCTTCCGGCACGATGCGATGATGGGGCGAGACGGGGGAAGGCCGGTGTCTGGTCAAGGTCAAGGGGGCGGGGCGTTGGCGGCGACGAAGCAAGTCCGGCTCCGGGTCGGCGTGATCGGCCTGGGTCGCCTCTGGGAGGCCCGGCACCGCCCGGCGCTCACCCGGATGGCGGACCGGTTCCGCGTGGCCGCCGTCTACGACCAGGTGGCCCGCCGCGCCGAGGTCGAGGCGAACGCCCTCGGATGTGCGGCGGCGACCGGCATCTCCGAGCTGGTCGGCCGGACCGACGTCGATGCCGTCTACCTCCTCTCGCCGCAGTGGTTCGGCCTCCACGCCCTCGGCCCCGCCCTCGACAGCGGCAAGCCGATCTATTGCGGCCTGCCCCTGGCGGGCGAGCCCGCCTCCCTCGATCGCCTGGAGGCCCGGCTCCAGGAGTCCGGCCCGCCGTTCATGCCCGAGTTCGCGCGGCGGTTCTACCCCGCGACCCTCCGCCTCCGGGAGCTGATCGCCACGAAGCTCGGCCCGCCCCGGCTGATCGTCGGCCAGGTCCGGCTCGCGGGGTTCGACCGCTACAGCCCGCCCGGCCCGTCGACCCAGATCGCCCCGGCCCCGCTCCTGGTCGACCCCGGCGGCTACCTGCTCGACTGGTCCCGGTCGGTCTTCGGGGCCGAGCCGACCCGGGTCGAGGGGGGCGGGGGCGTGATGATCCCGGGGTCCGTCCCGGGCGAGCGCGACGTCGAGGCGATGGTGGCCGAGTTCCCCGGCGGCGGCCTCGCCCAGTGGACCGTCGCGCGGTACCACCGCGGGGCGTGGGGCGAGGCGAATCGGATCCTGCCGGCGCCGGGCATCCAGGTCTTCGCCGGGCGCGGGGCGGCCTGGCTCGAGATGCCCGATCGGATCGTCTGGACCGACGCCGAGGCGACCCACGACGAGCGGCTCCCGCTCGAGCCGACCGTCGGCGAGGCCCTCAACGCCCACTTCCATCGCGCCGTCGTCCAGGGCCAGCCGATCGCCCCCAACGCCGACGACGCCCTGGCGGTCGCCCGCCTCGTCGGCCGGCTGAGGCGGGAGTGACGAGCCGGCAAGGGGGCGGCTGAGACGGGTCGGAGGGAGGGGCGTGCCCAGCGTGTCGAAAAGTGGGTCTGCGGTCCGGAAAGCACGGAGCACAAGGGCCCCGAAGCGGCAGATCGGCCAGGGAAGCGGGATCCTCCGCGGCCCCATCCAAGCTCGAACCTCCGCACCCTGGGAGTCAACTCTGTGCTTTGTGCGATCGGCTTCGATCTCCGAACTCTCGGCCATGTCCACGCTTCCCGATGCGCCTCGCTCGTCTTCGCCATGTGAAGCCGGTCCCCCGTGGCGTCATCGATCACGGCCAGGAAGGCGAGATACCCGACCATGGACGGAGCCCGCGCCACCCCTGCACCGCCCCACGCGGGCCCCGGCGCCTGGCCGGGGATCGTCGTCGCCGTCGCGGCGGCGGTCGGCCTGGGGCTGGCGGCCCATGCGGCCCTCGTCAGCTCGGCGACCTACGACGAGTCGGCCTATCTCCGGATCGCCGCCGACTGGTGGCGGACGGGGTCGTCGGTCGAGATGACCCGGATGGGCTCGCCGTCGACGTTCTTCAAGCTCCAGGCGGGGCCGGCCTTCCTCGCGCTCGAACGGCTCGGGCTCGGGGCGATGATCGACCGGCCGGCCGAGCACGAGTCGACGCTCCTGCCGGTCGTCCGGGTCGGGTCGCTCTGGATCTGGCTCGCGGCGTTCGGGCTGACCGTCGGCTGGAGCCGGCTCGCCCACGGGCCGCGCGCCATGGCGATGGCCGCGGTCCTGTTCGCGGCCGGGCCGAATCTGCTGGGCCACGGCTCGCTGGCGACGATGGAGATGCCGCTGGTCGCGACCACGGCCGCCGCCTGGCTCCTCTTCTGGATCTTCCTCCGGACCGGTCGCGTCCGCTGGTTCGCCGCGAGCGCCGCGGCGTGCGGCCTCGCCTTCTCCTGCAAGTTCACGGCGGCCCTGTACCCGCCGATCCTCGGCCTCGTGTGGCTGGTCGACCGCCGACGGAAGGGCGATGGGAGGCTTGTGCGCGTCGCGAGCCGGGTCGGGGTCGGGATGACGACTTATGTCCTCATCTTGCTGGCGAGCGACCTGGCCGCGACGGGGTTCGCCGTCGTCAGGCCGAGCGCCAGCCGGGGCGATCATCCGTCGGTCCCGGCCTCGCTCGGATGGCTGCTGGAGACGCCGATCCCGCAGGACTGGGTCGGGTTCGCCCTCCAGGTGAACCACCAGCGCCGGGGCGGCACGAGCTACCTGCTCGGCGCGCGGAGCCCGGATGGCTGGTGGTATTACTACCCGGTCGCCCGCGCGGCGAAGCTGCCGCTCGGGTGCCTCGTCCTGGTCGCGGCCCGGGCCTGGATGACGGCGCGGGAGCGGTCGGCCCGTCGTGACTGGATCTTGCCGACGATGCTCGCCCTGTTCCTCCTGGCCGCGATGGCCGGCTCGCGGCGGAACTATGGCGTCCGCTACCTGCTGCCGATGGCCCCGGCGGCGATCGTCTGGATCAGCAGGCTGGCCGAGGGACGGGGAGCCTGGCGGTGGGCCGTCGGCCTCGGGCTGGCGATGCAGGGGGTGGCCCTGGCCTCGGTCCACCCGCACGAGCTGAGCTTCTTCAACCGGGCGGCGGGCGGGACGATCGGCGGCCGTCGGCTCCTCGCCGACTCGAACCTGGATTGGGGCCAGGGCCTGCGGGCGCTCGCCCGGATCGAGGGGCGGTTCCCGTCATTGACCCTGTTCTACTTCGGGGACACCGACCCCGCGCGCTACGGCGTCCGGGCCGAGTCCTACGTGATCACGGCCACCTCGACCTCGCGCCCGCTCCCTCGGCGGCTCCGAGTCGCGACCCGGCATGTCGCCGTCTCGGCCTCGCTCCAGCACGGGCCGTGGGGGCCGGAGGGCTATTTCCGCGACCTCGACCGACTCCGGCCGGCCGCCTTCACGGACGACGGGACGATCGCGATCTACGACGTCGCCGGCGTCCGCGGGGTCGACGCGTCCCTCCCCGAGTGACCGCGAGGCTCAGGGGGCGAGCTTCGCCCCGCAGTCGGAGCAGAATTTGGCCCCGGTCGGTGCCGCGACGGGCGGGACGGCGGGGGCCGGGCTGTGCGGGGCCGAAGCGGGAACGGCGCCGGCCGAGGTCTCGCGGATCATCCCGGGGATCGCGGTGCCGAAGTCGGCACCGAGGCCGGCCTGCATCGCGCCCGAGGAACCGCCCCCTTGCGGGGCGGCCTCGGTCTACACCTTCGCCGCCTGGAACTTGAGGAAGGCATTCATATCGCCGACGGCCGCCACCCCGCCCCGGGAGTCCATCCGCTGCTGGACCTTGTCTGGCGACGTCGCGTCCGAGACCAACAGATCGGTCGACTCGACGCCGTAGGCGCGGCGTCTGTTCGTGCATCGTCCGCCCCTCGGGTGGGTCGCCCGGGACGCCGGGCCGGGGGGTGATTCGTCGTCGTCGAGGGGATATTGCGACGCTCGGCCCCGCGACGGATCGGCCCGGCCCGTCGATCAGTAGAGGTCCCGGCCGCGCGAGAGGCGGTCTTCCAGGCCGTCGGCGGCCTCGGCCATCCGCCGGACGAGGCCGGGGGCGTCGGCCCGCGCGGCCTGGTCGGCGGCGAGGTTCTCGATCACGACGAAATAATCCTCGCCCCGGAGGGTCTTGATGGCGAAGTGCCCCTCGACGATCCGGGCGTTGAGCTTGAGCAGGAGCCGGGCGTCGCGGTCGCTGGCCGGCCCGCAGATCGAGACGACCGAGAGGATCGGCCTGCGCTCAAGGTCGGTCCCCGCGTAGCCGAGGTAGACCGCCTGGCGACGGTCCTGCGGCAGCGGGACGACCACCCGCCAGCCGTGTCCCGACGGGGTCGCCTCGAAGCCGGACCGGGAGACGAGGTCGCGGATCAGGCGGTTCGTGTCGGGGTCGGCCGGCTCGGGGGCCTCGTACGGCCCGAGCGCGTCGGCCCCGACCCCGGCGTCGGGGAGCATCGAGCCGAGCGGGAGCCCGCACTTGAGGCAGAACCGGGTCGACGGGTGGTTGGCCTCGGTGCATCGGGCGCACGCGAAGACGGCGATGATCATGGCCGCGGTCTCCCTCCGGTCCGGCCGATCGGGGCCAGGTCCAGGCGGGGGGAGGCGCCGCGCCGCCCCGTCCCGCCGATCCCGAGCATAGGGCAATCCGAGGCCCGGGGCAACCGGCGCGAGGGCCGCGATCGGGGGCCTCCCCCGGACGAGCGAGATCCGGGCCGCGGCGGGGGGAGGTCGCCGATCGCACGTCGCGAGAAGGCGTTGGGGGCCGGAGCCGGATGAAACCTCGGGCGGTCGGGCCGCGTATCCCTCGAAAGGCATGGCCGATGGCGTAGAATCTTGGGCTGGACCCTCCCCCCGACGAGACGATCAGCCATGGCGCTGACTTGCACCCGCTGCGGACGCGGCACCGATTACTCGGGGGAACGGCCCTCGTTCTGCGCCTACTGCGGCCAGCCCTTCCCCGGCTCGGTCCCCCCCGAGATCACCCGGACCGAGGTCGAGGCCGACGCGACGGTCGACTATCGTCGCGTCGAGCTGACCTCCGCCGTCCCCGGGACGATGACCCGCCGGGCTCCCCTGCCCGAGTCGATCGCCGGCTACCGGCTGATCCGCAAGCTGGGGCAGGGGGGGATGGGCTCGGTCCACGAGGCCGAGGACTCGACCTCGGGGCGCCGGGTCGCCCTGAAGCTGATCGCCCCCGAATACACGGCGTCGGCGCCGGCCGTCGAGCGGTTCCTCCAGGAGGGGCGGCTCGCCAGCGCGATCACGCATCCCCGGTGCGTCTTCGTCCTGGCGGCCGACCAGGCCGACGGCTGGCCGTACATCGTCATGGAGCTGATGCCGGGCGACACGCTCAAGGACCTGGTCGAGTCGCAGGGCCCGCTCCCGCAGGGGGAGGCGGTCCGCAAGATCATGGACGTGATCGAGGGGCTGGAGGAGGCGCACCGGCTGGGCGTGATCCACCGCGACGTCAAGCCGTCGAACTGCTTCCTCGACGCCCACGGGCGGGTCAAGGTCGGCGACTTCGGCCTGTCGAAGTCGCTCCTCGGCTCCGACGCCAACCTGACGCGGACCGGGTCGTTCCTCGGCACGCCGCACTACGCCTCGCCCGAGCAGATCAAGGGGGAGCTGATCGACGCGAGGAGCGACGTGTACTCGGTCGCCGCCACCCTGTTCTACCTGCTCACGGGCAAGCCGCCGTTCGAGGCCAACGACGCGACCGTGGCGCTGGCCCGGATCGTCTCGGACGAGCCGCCGACGGTCCGGTCGATCCGGCCCGAGGTCTGGTCGGCGCTCGACTCGGTCGTCCTCCGCGGGCTGGAGCGCGACCGCCGGAAGCGGTTCCGGAGCCTGGAAGAGTTCCGCGAGGCGCTCTTCCCGTTCCTGCCCGGCCGCGTCGCGCTGGGGCGGGTCGGCCTCAGGGTGGCGGCGTACGCGTTCGACTTCTGCGTCAACTCGGTGCTCATCAGCCTGGCGCTGATCCTGACCGGGCTGGCCCGCGAGCTGATGCCCGGCACCGCGGACCAGTGGCTCCGCGGGTGGCAGACCGAGGTCCTCACGGCGATCGTGGTCGTCGGCTACTTCGCCCTCTTCGAGGTGTTCGGCACGGCGACGCTCGGCAAGCGGCTGTTCCGGCTCCGGGTGGCCTCGGTCGCGCGGGGGGGCCCGGCCCCGTGGCGGGACGCGATCCTCCGCCTGCTCGTCTTCGCCGCCGTCGTGGTCGTGCCCAGGCGGGTCTGCACGATCTTCTTCGCGCACCGGCTCCGCGACTTCGTCTCGATCGGGACGTTCGTCCAGGCGATCTCGTTCCCGGCCCTCTTCCTGACGGCGCGGGCCTCGAACGGCTACCGGGGGCTGCACGAGGGGCTGAGCCGGACGGCCGTGATCAGCCTGCCGGGGATGTTCCGGCGCCGCAAGGCCGCGCGGGCGCTGTTCGACCCGGCCGAGCCGTCGCTCCACATGGCCCGGCCCGAGGGCCTGCCCGCCGCGGTCGGCCCGTTCGAGGTCGACGGGGCCTTGGTCTGGACCGGCGACCGCCGGGTGTTGCTCGGGGAGGACTCGGGGCTGGGCCGGCCGGTCTGGATCGTGATCCACCCGTCGGGATCGCCGCCGACGTCGACGCCTCGGCGCGACGTCGGCCGGATCTCCCGGCCGCGGTGGCTCGGCTCGGGCGAGATCGGCGGCCGGGCCTGGGACGCCTTCGTCGCGCCGATCGGCCGCCCGCTCCCGGACCTGGTCCGGACCCTCGGCGGGCTCGACTGGCCGCAGGCCCGGTCGATCCTCGAGGCGCTCGCCATCGAGCTCGACGCCTCGTGCGAGGACATGACCCTGGGCGACGGCCTCTGCCTCGACCGGATCTGGGTCAAGCCCGACGGCCGGGTCCTCCTGCTCGACCGGGCGCTCGACCCGCTGGCCGGCTCGCCCGAGGAGGTGACCGCGCCCGACGATCAGTCGCGGGCTCTGGAGCTGCTCCGCCGCGCGGCCGTCTGCGCGATGGGGGGGACGCCCGACGCCGACCCGTCGCGGCCGGTCCCGGTCGGCGGCCCGGCCCCCGGCCACGCGATCCCGGCCCTCGACCGCCTCTGCCGGCTGTCGACCCCCTACGCGACCGTCGCCGAGTTCCGCGCCGACCTCGACCTGACCCGCGACTGTGCCCCCGAGATGGCCCCGTTCCAGCGGCTCGGCCACGCCGCCTACACGCTCGTCGCCACCACGGTCAAGGCCTGGCTCCTGCCCGCGGCCGTGACCTTCTACCTGATCCTGCTGTCCGTCCTCGCCCGCGAGCCGGCCCAGATCCCGACCGAGGCCGACTTCGACCGCATCCTCCAGTTCCAGTCGACCCTCTGGGTGCTCCTGGCGATGCTGATCCGCGAGGGGGTCGGGGGCCTCCTCTTCAGCGCGACGATCGTCCGGGCGGACGGCCAGGCCGCCTCCCGACTCCGCCTCGCCTGGCGCGAGGCCAGCCTCTGGCTGCCGCTGCTGGTCGCCGACAAGGCCTTCGAGATGATCCCGCTGGCGAGCCCGTTCGTCCCCCTGCGCGAGTACGGGACGGGCATCGTCGCGCTGATCATCCCCGTCGCCCAGGCCGGCCACGCCCTGATCGACCGCGGACGCTACCTCAACGACCGATTCGCCCGGACGGCCGTCGTGCCGAAATAGGGCGAGGCGTCGACCCCGTCGGCCCGCGCGACCCGGCCCGCGGGCGACCGGGTCGCGGAGGGACTTCAGGACGTCTTGATCCGGACGTTGCGGAACCGAACGATCGAGCTCTGGTCGTGGTTCTGGAGGCCGACGAAGCCCTCCTTCCCGCGCGATCCGGTGTAGTGGTTGATCTCCTCGCCGTTGAGCCGGATCGTGTACTCCTGCCCCTTGACGCGGATCTCGTAGGTGTTCCACTCGCCGACCGGCCGTGCGGGGGGGGCCTTCTCGGCGGCCTTGAAGCTGTAGATCGCGCCGGTCCGATGCTCGGGGTCGGCGCCGTCGCAGATCTGGATCTCATACCCGGCCTTGACGGCGTCCCACGGGTCGGCCGGGGGGTCGGGGAAGCGGACGAAGACGCCCGAGTTGTTGTCGGGCTTCGACAGCTTGTAGTCGACCCGGAGCGTGTAGTCGGCGAACGGCGACTCGGCGTACCAGAGCATCCCCATCCCGCCCGCGGTGACGAGGGTCCCCTCCGACCCCGACTCCTCCGTCACCGACCCCGGCCCGACCTGCTTCCAGCCCTGGGAGAGCGGGTCGCCCTTCCTGTAGAGGTAGCGGAAGCCGGGCTCGTCGGCGACGGCCTCGAGCGGCTTGACCGGCTTCTCGGCGGGCCCGGCCGCGACGACCAGGCCGGCCAGGGCGTGGGCCGTCGCGGGGAGGGAAACCCCCTTGGTCCCGAGGGGCGGGTGCGCCGCGGCCGGGGCCGAAGCCCCTCCTTCCTTCGTGATCGAGGCGATCATGGCGTCGAACCCGGGGGCCGCCGACTTGACGGTCGCGTCGGGGCCGATGAGCTTGAAGAAGTAGCCGGCGGCGTCGGTCTGGACGATCGCCCCGAGCAGCCGGGCGTTGGGCCGGTCGTTCTTCTCGGTGCTCCCGGGCATGACGGCCGCGACGTACCGGCCGGCGACCTCGACGCGGGTGACGTCGACGTTCGTCCCCCTCTTCTTGACGACCTCGGCCTTGGGGGCCTTGCCGTCGGCGCCGGCGAACTGGGACTCCCACCGGGCGACGTTGGCCTCGACGGTCCCGGCGCCGCGGGCGAAGACGGTGATGACCAGCTCGGCCGGATCGTCGTCCCCCTTGGCGGGATCGATCTTGAGCTGGGCGGCCCGCATCGACGACGTCGGCCGCCCCTTCTTCCACGACGCGGGGACCTTCATCGCCAGCTCGCCGGCGCGGATCGGCTGGGTCGGCTGGTCGGCCCCGGCCAGGAAGCAGACTGCGGCGGCCGTCAGCGCGGCGGCGGCGAGCCTCGGACGTCTCGTCGGCATGGGAGGGTCTCCTCGGTGGGTGTCGATCCGGTTCGGGTGGGGGTGGGGATTCGGCGGCCGGGCGGGCCTGGGCGGCTTGCGGCGCGTCGTGGGGGGACTTATCATGCGTGTCGATGGCTTCGGTCCGACCGAGGCGTGTCGACGACCCATTCGCCGGGAGCCAGCGACGTGATCCATCTCCGCCACCGTCCCCGCCTCGGACTCGCCCTCGCGGTCGCCGCGGCGGCGCTCGCCGGGCCGAGCCCCGGGGTCGCCCTCGCCCAGAAGAAGAACCCGGCCGGGACGGCGGTCCTGCTCCTCTCGGGCGGCCAGCGCGAGCACCACGGCTATCGCGACCAGGCATTCTACCTGGCCAGGACCCTCGAAGACACCGGCAAGTACCGGGTCACGATCGTCGAGGACGCCGCCGTCCTCGAGTCGCCCAGGCTCGACCGCTACGAGATGATCCTGATGACGGCCGATCGCCGCGACGACGAGTTCCGCCTGACCGAGGCCCAGCAGCGGGCGCTGCTGGGCCGCGTCCGGGACGGCGCCGCGTTCGTCTCGATCCACGCCGCCGACAACGCCGCGAAGGACTGGCTGCCCGAGTGGCGCGAGATGCTCGGCGGCGTCTTCTCGCACGTCGGCCTGCCCGACGGCAAGGTCCGGACGGGGACCTACACCGTGAAGATCGCCGACGGCTCCCACCCGATCACCCGGGGGCTCGCCGACTTCACCCTCGTCGACGAGCTGTATTATCACATGCAGATGCAGCCCGGGGTCGAGCCGCTGGCGACGGTCGAGCATGCCGGCGAGGCCTGGCCGGTCGCCTGGACCCGGACGTTTGGCAAGGGGCGGGTCTTCCACCTCCCGCTCGGCCACCGGGGCTTCGGCCCGGACAAGCCCGACCCGCTCCGCGACCCGAACCTCGGCCGGCTCCTGCTCCGCGGGATCGACTGGGCCGCCGGCCGGCCGGGCGCGACCCCCTGATCGGACCCCGGGTCGGCCCCGGTCCCCTGGAGTCTCCCCCCATGAGCGAGCCCCGGACCCTCCCCGAGCCCGGCGACGGCCGGACCGTCCCCACGTTCCTCGCGACCGGCGAGTTCCCCGCCGGGCTCGGGCCGACGGTCGACGGCTTCGCCGCCCGCGACACCCCGCCCCCGGACCCCTCGGCCGCCCCGTCGTACCGGCTCGAAGGCTTCGAGATCGAGCGCGTGATCGGCCGGGGTGGGATGGGGATCGTCTACCTCGCGCGGCAGCTCCGGCCGTCGCGGCCGGTGGCGATCAAGGTCCTGCCGCCGGCCTTCGTCGACGACCCGCTCCGGCTCGCGCGGTTCCACACCGAGGCCGAGGCCGCCGCCAAGCTGACCGACTCGTGCGTCCTGCCGATCTACGAGTTCCGCGAGTCCGACGGCATCCCGATGATCGTCATGCCGTACGTCGACGGCACGGACCTCGAGCGGATCATCGTCGACCGGAGGGCGGCCCGCTCGGGCGAGGCCGGCCGCGAGTTCCACCCCTGGGCCTACCTGCCCGACCAGGCTTACCTCGCCCGGATCCTCCCCGTGCTCGACCAGGCGGTCAAGGCGATCACCGCCATCCATCGCGCGGGGGTGCTCCACCGCGACGTCAAGCCGTCGAACATCCTGGTCGACCACGAGCGGGGCAACGTCTGGCTGACCGACTTCGGGCTCGCCCGCCTGAGCCTGGAGGCGTCGGCGACCCTCCCCGGCTCGCGGGTCGGGTCGGCGGGCTACATGAGCCCCGAGCAGTGGGAGGCGGCCGGCCGGGTCGACGAGCGGTCGGACGTCTTCAGCCTCGCCGCGACGATCTACCGGGCCGTCGCCCTGGCCCTGCCGTACGGGACCATCAGCATCAGCCGGCACGCCGCGCCGCCGTCCCCGCTGACGAAGCGGCAGCCCCTCGTCTCCCGCGACCTCGACGCCGTCGTCCGTCGGGCGCTCGAGCCCGAGCCGTCCGACCGTTATGCCACGGCGGAGGACTTCCAGTCGTGCTGGATGGCCGCCCGGGCCGGCCTCGTCCCCCCCCTCGACGCCGTGGGCCTGGCCCGCCGGGTCGAGCGGTTCGTCCGCCGCAACCGCGCGGCGATCGTCAGCGGCACGCTGTTCGTCGGCGTCGCCCTCTACGCGGCTCTCCAGCTCTACAGGGACATGCTCGAGCCCAAGGTCATCCCGCCGACCGACCTCCGCAAGGTCACCGTCGTGACGAAGCCCGAGGGGGCCCGGGTGATCCTCGTCCCGCTCGACGCCCAGACGGGCCTCCCCGAGCCGACCCGGGCGATCCGGCCCGAGCACAACGCGGCGACCCCCGTCACGGTCGAGGTCCCCCCCGGGGACTATCTCGTCGAGGCCGCCGTGCCGGGGCTGGGCTTCCAGCAGGCCTATCGCCACGTCCCCAGGCCCCAGGAGCTGGCCCGGGGGATCTACCTCCACCACTACTGGAAGGGAGGGCCGGGCGGCACCATCGTCCTCCCGGCGATCACGATCCGGGCCGTCGAGCCCCCCCCGGGGATGGCCCTCGTCCCGGGCGACGGCCAGTTCTATCCGAACCGGCGGAAGAACAACCCCAACACCCCCAATACCCCGCTGCGCCAGGGCGTCCGCGCGTTCTACATCGACACGCGCGAGGTGACGGCGAAGGAGTTCTTCGCGATCTTCAAGACGCCGATCGAGCCCGTCCGGAAGCACCGGGCACCGGACGACCACCCGGTCGTCGGGCTCTCCCACGGCTACGCGATGCACTATGCCGAGTTCGTCGGCAAGCGGCTGATGACGGACGTCGAGTATGCCTACGTCGCGACCGATCGCGACCGGTCCGACTACCCGTGGGGCGACGCGCCCCCCGCCTGGAAAGACGACTGGCGGCTCGGCCCGGCCGGCGCGCCGAAGGAGGACGCCTTCCGCGGGACCGCCGACGGCACGCCCGTCTTCGGCCTCTACTCCAACGCCGGCGAGATGACTTCGACGTGGCTGACCGCCCTGCCCGGGGTCGAGCCGACCGACGCCAACCGGAACCTCCGGGTCGCCCGCGGCGCCCCGGCCCAGGTCCTGACCGAAGGCCGCGGGCAGGAGAACGTCAACGGCACCGGGAACCGGACCGGGGTCGACCTCCACGACACCGACCGGCTCGGCCTGGGCTTCCGATGCGCCCGGAGCGTCGGGCCCGAGTACCTCGACGATACCTGGGCCCCGCCGCCGCCGCCCCGCTAGGCCTCCCGGGCCAGGACGACGCCGAAGGCCCGGTCCGACCCCGGCCGGCGGAGGACGATCACGTGTTCCTCCTGCCCGTGGACGACCTCGGCGTGCGGCAGGCCCTCGGCCCCGCCGGGGACCTCGAAGCCGACGACGTGCTCGTTGTGCCCGCCGCCGCGGCGATGGCACCGGACCGTGTACGACCGGACCCGCCGCCCGGTCCCCGGGATCGCGTACTCTTCGGTGTCGATCACCTCGACCCGGCCCTCGGACTCGTGGATCTCCGGCCCGGGGCCGAGCACCGCCAGGCCCTCGGCCCGGATCGTCCGGGTCACGAAGACGGCCATGGCCTGGCCGATCCCCGGGCCCGGCTCGAAGCAGCCGGGGCCGTCCGGGCACGGGCCGGTCTGCATCGGGGTCGACGACGTCACGACCACGGTCCGCGACGAGCCGCACTCTTCGCATTCGTACGTGAACGGATTACTCGAGATCTGATTGATCGGGCAGAGCATGGTCGGGCCTCGGGGGGGGGTTGGGGGCGAGGAATCCGGGCTCTAACTGCCGACGAGGAGGCTAACCGAAACGGATCGACGACGCAACATCCCGGTACGATCCTTAACCGAGGGTCACGTCGATCCGGGCCAGCTCGTTGGGGGTCAGGTCGACGAACACGGCGTCGCCGTCGATCGAGAGGTCGACGACGACCTCGTCGTGGAAGTCGACCTGGCGGGCCCAGACCGGGTCGCGGAAGAACCGGACCTTGCACCGGGCGGACCGGCCGGCGGTCTCCAGCAGGGTCAACGCCAGGCCCCACCCCCGGCCGTCGCCCGAGCGGCCGAGGTAGGAGAGCCCGACCGCGGCGACCGCCTTGCTGTCGACCGCGACGAGCCACCCCGCCGGCCCGAGCCTCGGCGGGCCCGCCGCCGTCGGCACGACGAGGGCCGGGGCGAGCGAGTCGACGGCGGCCTGCCAGGTGTGCTCGAGGTCGAGCGCGACGCCGAGCCGGAAGGACCGGGACCGTTCCTTCCCCGCGACCAGGATCGTGTCGAGCATCCGGGGGCCGACCTTCCGATGGTGGGCGAGGCCGCCGAAGAGGAGCGAGGTCCGCCGCCTTCGCGACGTGATCTCGACGGCGTCCGGGGTCTCGGGCCGGTCGGCGGTCGTCGGCTCGGCGGCGAGCAGGCCGAGGCGGCGGAGCGACGACTCCGGGTCGGGCCAGGCCCAACGGCAGCCGAGGTAGCCCGCCCACGGGCTCGCCCCGGCCATCGCGTCGAGCCAGGCGGGGTCGAGGTCGGCGAGGCTCACCTCGATCTCGAGCGCGGGGCGACCCGTCCAGAGGCGGAACCGCTGGCGATAGGTGGCGAGCACGCGGCCGTCGGCCGGATGGAGCAGCGACCCCTCGGCGGTCGCCTGGACCATCGCCGGGCCGCCATATTCGACCACGAACCGGGACTCCTTCATCGTCGAGGTCGCGGGCTTCCCGTCCGGGCCCGACAGGCCGACGACGACGAGCTGCTGTCCGAGCCGGGCCGTGGCCTCGCCCGTGCCATGCACCCCCCGGATGCCCCCGGTCGTCGGGTCGACGACGACCGACATCAGCTCATTCTGCAACGACCGGTCGCGGATCGTCAGGGCATCGGTCCGGTCGATCGGTGCGGTGATCGGCGACTCGCGCGGGACCCAGGCGTAGCCGAACGCGGCGAGTTCGACGACCCCCCAGACCCCCTCCTCGGTCGGCTGGGCCGCGCGGAGGGGGCCTTCGGGGCGGAGGTCCATCGCGGCGTCGGGCAGGAGGACGGCGGCCCGTCGGGCGACCCCGGTCGGGTTGAGGACGAGGTAGCCGGGCCGGCCGTCGCGCGCGTCGCCGGCGATCGCCCGGGCCGCGGCCCCGGCCCAGGCCGCCTCGGCGAGGCCGAGCGGCCCGGCCGCGTCGTCGCGGCGGCCGGTCTCGATCGCCGCCTCGACCGGGCCCAGGTCGGGGACCTCGCCCTCGGCCTCGCGGCCGAGCGCCGAGGCCAGGGCCTTCGTCGCCTCGACGGCGTCGAACCGGGCCCGGATCCGCGCGTGCTCGGCCCGGCCCGAGATCGGCGCGGGGTCGCCCCGGCGGACGGCCTGGTCGAGATACGGCGACACGTATTCATCCGGGCCGACGCGGAACGACTCGAACGGCCGGTCGGTCATGTGGAAGAAGTCGTTGACGGTCGACCGCCGCATCAGGCAGGGGGAGTAGCCGAGGGCCCTGCGGAGGTCTCCGTACCAGTGCGCGACTCGCCCCGCCCAGTGGACGACGGGGATGACCGCCGTGAAGTCGTCCTTCATCGACCGGGCGAGCCGCCAGGGGAGGCGGGCCCCCTCCGACTCCCGGTCGGCGGCGATCGGCGGCCGGTTCAGGGCCTCCAGGGTCGAGCCGTCGGGCGACTCCCAGAGTCGCTTCATCTCGGGACGGATCGGGAACTTGCCGGCGTCGAACCCGAGGTGGAGGGCGAACCGGTAGCCGAACCGTCGGGCGATCTGCGGGAGCATCGGGTAGAGCCCGAACCGGCGCCGGGCCAGCGTCTCGACATTCCGGCCGTCGAGGTGCTCGCCGTAGACCTCGCCGCCCTTGCGGAACTGCCAGAGGATCGAGTTCAGCGGCAGGAGGGGCTCGTCCACCTCGTCGTAGGCCCCGCCGATCACGTCGGCCCACCCGCCGTCGATCGCCTCCCGGAGCGCGGCCAGGCGGTCGGGGTCGCGTCGCGCCAGGTTCTCGATGCCGCGGGCGGGGGTCAGGAGGGTGAACGGCGACCGGGCGGCGAGGGAGTCGGCCAGCTCGTCGGGCCGGCTCGACGGGTCGAGCAGGCAGAGGTCGACGAGGTAGGCGTCGACCGGATAGAACCGCTCCCTCGCCTGCGTGAGCACCTCGAACGCCGCGCGGAGGCGGTTCCGGGCGGCGGCCACGTCCCCCCCGGCCCACGACCTCGCCCCGGCGAGGGCCTCGCGGGCCAGCGCGTCTCGATCCAGCCCGTCGACGTGTCCCATGGCCACGGTCAGGTCGTCGAGCCACCGGGTCGCCGCCCCCAGCGCGAGGAAGTCGGGGACGACCTCGGCCTGCTCGGTCGTCGGCTCCCCCCCATCGGCCCCCGCCCGCGCGAGCAGGAGGGCGATCGTCGCGGGCCGATCCCCGACGCCCTCGACCAGGGACGCCCCCGCGTCTTCGAGCCCGGTCCGGTACCCCGACGGCAGGCGGTCCGAGGCCCCGGCCGCCAGGAAGCGGAGTTCCCTCGGCTCGGAGGGTGTCGGACTCTCGACATCCTCGACCCGGGGCAGGGCCTCGGATCGGGCGAGGATCGCCGGATGCCAGGCCGAGGTCGTGGCCTCCCAGGCGGCGAGGGCGTCCGGCTCGGTCAGGTCGGCCGGGGGCTCACGCCCGGCGCCGGGGACGATCGCGACCGGCCGGAGCCCGGGGCCGAAGTCGATCGGGGGCGGGATCGGGTCGGGGACAGCCTCGCCGAAATTGGGCTCGGGGGCGACCTCGGCGGCGATCGGCTCGGGGTCGGCCGCGGCTTCGGTCGCCTCGGGCGCGGGATCGGACTCCATCGGATCAGGCCCCCAGGGAGGACTTGAGGGCACGCAGCTCGTCGGCGAGCGTCCCGACCGTCGCCCGGAGCGACTCGACCTCGGCCCGCAGGGTCGCGAGGTCTTCAGCCAACCCCGGGGGGGCGACCCTGGCCGCGGCCGGCCTGGCCGTGGGCTGACCATGTCCCGCGGGGGGCTCGTCGTCCTCGTCGGGCTGGCCGTGGCCGTGCTTCTGCCGCTCGCGCTCGAGCTCGGCGGGGAGATAGAGGCCGTGCGTGACCATGACGCCCCGCTTCAGGCCGGGCGGCGAGAGCGGGACGACCAGGTCGCGGGCGATCAGCCCTTCGAGGAGGGCCTGGAGGGTCGGCAGGTCGGGGATGGGCTCCATCCGGCTGGCCCGGGCCCGGAGGTCCCCCTCGGTCTGCGACCCGCGAAGCAGCAACTCGGCGATCACGGCGATCTCGACCTTGCTCACCTTCAGCCAGTCGTAGAGCGTGTGCTTCCACCGGACGACCCGCCCGCCGGACTCGACCATGACGGTCGCGCCCTTCTTGCGGAGTCCCTGGAGGATCTCCTCGACGTCGTCGGCGTCGAAGTCCGTGACGGGGTCTCGATTGGACTTCTGGTTGCACCCGCTGACGAGCGCGGCGAGGGTCATCGGGTAATACTCGGGGGTGGTCTTCGCCTTCTCGACGAGGACGCCCAGGACCCTCCGCTCGCGCGCGTCGAGCGGCACCCAAGCCCGGTCGGCGGCCGGTTCGATCATCGGATCGTCGTCCCTTCCTCATACCCGTGGGGGCCCGGCCCCCTCCGCCGCCCGGCCCGTCGGCCGTCGGCCCGCCTCGCCTCGCGACCGGCTCATCGTAGCCGTGGGCGGGGCGTCAGTCCATCATGGGGGGCCGAGAGTCTTTGGGGCTGCGGCACAGCCAGGCCTGCTCGTTTCGGGATCATTTCCTCCTAGGGCGACCGAAGGACCCGGCGATCCGGGGGACCACCTCGCATCGCGGATCGAGCATTTACAGTCACGAGGATGGCGATCAGTACCGCTTCAGCCGCTCGATCAGGGCCGGGAGCTGGGTGTCCATCCGGCCGGGGTCGGGCCAGGCGGTGAGGAAGCCGGTGTAGTTGATCTCCTCGAGCGCCCCGAGGTACTCGATCCAGTCGAGGGCCCCGGGGGGGAAGCCGAGGCCGCGGGGGTTGGCAATCCTGGTGGCCCGGTCGCCGGTGGCCGAGTCGCTGGCGTAGGCGTGGACGACCCACGGGCCCAGCTCCCGGACGGCGACCACCGGGTCGATCCCGAGGCCCAGCAGCGCGGCGGGGTCGAGGCTCGCGGCCAGGGACGGGGTCCCTCGGGATTCGAGGAAGGCCCGGAGCGTGGCGCCGGACTCGGACCGGGTCTCCAGCCCGAGGCGGATGCCGCGATGGTCGGCCGACTTCGCCAGCTCGGCCAGCGCGGTGTCGTAGGTCAGCCGACGGTCGGCCTCGGCCTCCGGGGGGACGGCACCGGCATTGACCAGGACGAGCCGGGAGCCCAGGTCGTAGGCGACCTCGAACGCCCGGTCGGCCCTCCGGAGCCGGAGGTCGAGGTCGTCAAGCACGTCGTACCCGCGGCGGGTGGGCAGGAGGACGGCGACCAGGTCGAGCTCGACCGAGCGGAGGAGGTGGCGGACCTCGCGACGGCCGGTCTCGGTCAGCCGCTCGGGGTGGAGGTCGCCGCCGGCCTCGATCACGACGCCCCGGGCCCCCAGGGTCGCGGCGAGGCGGACCTGCTCGCGGATCGGGCCGTCGGGATCGAGTCGCACGCCCAGGGGTTGCCTGATCATAGTAAGATCGCTTAGGGTTTTCGAAGGGTCGCGTGGTCGTTGTCGGGGGCTGACATCATAATCGGGATTTGCCCGGCGGCGGCTCGTCGATTGCTATTCTTACCTCCGGTTTCATTGGAAGGCCGCGAGATGGCCCAGGGGTATCCCTCCGTGCCGATCGGACAGGAACGGATTCTCCGACGGACGATGACGCTGACGGTCGAGCGTCTGGCGTCGATCATCGGCCAGTGGCCGGGGGCGGCCCTGCTGGAGAGCGTACCCGGATCGGGCCGGGGCGGGCGGTGGAGCATCCTCGCGGCGCGGCCCCGGCTGGTCTTCGAGGCGACGGCCCGGTCGTGGCGGATCAAGTCGGATCGGGCCGGATCCCCGTCCGAGACCGGCAAGGGGAACCCCCTGGCCCGGCTCGACGTCTTGCTGGCCGAATTCGGCCTTGGGCAGCCGTCGGACACGCCCGAGGTCGGGTTGGATGCCCCGCCGTTCCGGGGCGGGCTGATCGGCTATTATGGGTACGACCTCGCCCCCCAGCTCGAGCGGCTCCCGAGGAAGGCGGCCCGCGAGTCCCGGATGCCCGACATCCGGTTCGCCCTCTACGACTCGGCCGTCGTCGTCGACCACGAGACGGGCCTGGTCGAGTTCCGCGCGTACGACCTGCTGGGCGAGGGGGAGGACGCGCTCGAACGTCGCTGGGAGCGGTGGGACGCCGAGCTGCACCGGACCGATCCGCACGTCGGCATGGCCTGGCTCCGGCCCCCCCGCAGCGAGTTCGCCAAGGCGGATTACCTGGCCGCGGTCGGCCGGGCGCTGGAGTATATCCGGGCGGGCGACGTCTTCCAGGTGAACCTCTCGCAGCGGTTCGTCAGTCGGGATGCGGGCAGCCCGATCGTCCGGCCCGACCCGCTCGGGCTCTATCTCCGGCTCAAGGCCCGAAGCCCCGCGCCGTACACGGCCCTCCTCCGTTGGAAGGACCTGGCCATCGCCAGCGCCAGCCCCGAACTCTTCTTCGAGACCAGGGGCCGGCGGATTGTCACCCGGCCGATCAAGGGGACCCGCCCCCGGGGCGAGACGGCCGAGTCCGACCGTCGGCTCGCCGGCGAGCTGCTCGCGAGCCCGAAGGATCGGGCCGAGCTGACGATGATCGTCGACCTCGAGCGCAACGACCTCGGCCGGGTCTGCGAGTACGGCTCGGTCCACGTCGTCGACCCGGTCTCGGTCGAGACGTTCGCCCAGGTCCACCACCTGGTCGCCACGGTCGAGGGCCGGCTGAGGGGGGGCGTCGGGCCGGTCGACGTCCTCCGGGCCGTCTTCCCCGGGGGGTCGATCACCGGGGCGCCCAAGATCCGCGCGATGGAGATCATCGACGAGCTCGAGCCGACCCGACGGAGCGTCTACACGGGGGCGATCGGCTACTACAGCCGGGGCGGCATCAGCGCCTTCAACATCGCGATCCGGACCCTCACCGTCGAGGGCGACCGGGTCCACTACCAGGTCGGCGGCGGGATCGTGGCCGACTCGGACCCCGAGGCCGAATACCGCGAGACCCTCCACAAGGGCGGCGGGCTCCGCCAGGCCCTCGAATGGAAGAGCCCGCGCCCCGAGTCGTGGGACCGCGGATGATCTGGCACGACGGCCGGCTGGTCGAGCCCGGGTCGCTCCGGGTCGGCATCGCCGACCGCGTCTTCGAGCACGGCCTCGGCCTGTTCGAGACCTTGCGGACCCATCACGGCCGGGCCCCGCTGCTCGGCCGGCACCTGGCCCGGCTCCGCCGCTCGGCCGCGGACCTGGGGATCGACCTCGGCCGGGTGGCCCTTCCCGGCCGCGACGCCGTCGCCGCCCTGGTCGCCGCGGCCGGGATCGGGCCGGACGTCCTGCTCCGGCTGACCGTCACGGCCGGGTCGGCCCCGGCGGAGGGGGAGCCCCCGGTCGCCTGGCTCGCCGCGCGGCCGCTGCCGCCGCCCGAGCCGGTGCCGCTCCGAGTCCGGTCCGGCCCCGTCGACCTCGGCCCGATCGACGACCCCGACGCAACGGCGGTCCCTCGCCATAAGATGCTCAATTACTGGGCAAGGAGGCAGGCGTACGAGGCGGCGACTCGCCTCGGTGCCCGGGAGACGCTCCTGGTCGGGCGTCCGGGAGGCGTCCTCGAAGGCTCGCGGAACAACGTGCTCATCGTCCCCAGGGGCGAGCCCCGACGGGTCGCGAGCCCCGGCCTGGGCCTCCCGGTCTTGCCGGGGATCATGCGGCGGGCCGCCCTCGACTTTGCTGCCGCGAGCGGGTATCGGGTGGACGAGCGGCCGGTCCAGATCAACGAGCTCTTCGAGGCCGAGGCCGTCTTCCTGTCCAACTCGGTCCGCGGGGTCCGGGCCGTCGGCCGGATCGACGACCGGTCCGTGGGCAGGCCCAACGGGGACGAGGCCGTCCGCCTCTTCGCCGACGACCTGCCCCGGTGGATCGACGCGCTCCCGGACGACGAGGAGGCCCTGCCGTGATCGCCGTCGCCGACCTCGAAGCCTGGCTCGAAGGGTTCGCCCCCCGCGCCCTCGCCGAGCCGTGGGACAACGTTGGCCTGCTTTGGGGCGACCCGTTGGCGCAGGTCGAGGCCGTAATGACGTGCCTGAGCGTGACCCCGGGGGTCGTGACCGAGGCGATCGAGGAGGGTGCGGGGGCGATCGTGAGCCATCACCCGGTCCTCTTCCGCCCGGTCCAGTCCGTCCGCGCCGACCGGCCCGGGACCGGCGACCTCTGGCGACTGGCCCGCGCGGGGGTCGCGGTCCTCAGCCCGCACACGGCCTTCGACAACACGTCCGGAGGGATCAACGACGGCCTGGCCCGGGCGCTCGGACTCCGCGATCTCCGGGGCCTCCGAAACGGAAAGCCCTCGCCGAGCTTCAAGATTGTCGTCTTCGTCCCGCGGGGCGTGCGGAGGGCGGTCCTCGCGGCGGCGTTCGACGCCGGGGCCGGTCGGATCGGCGGCTATCGCGAGTGCTCGTTCACCGGCGAGGGCCGGGGGACGTTCTTCGGCGGCGAGGGGACGGTCCCGACGATCGGCGAGCCGGGCCGTCGCGAGACCGTCCGCGAGCGCCGGGTCGAGTTCGTCTGCCCCGGCGACCGGCTCGCGGCCGTGCTCGCGGCCGTCCGGTCGGCCCACACCTACGAGGAGCCCGCGATCGACGTCTACCCGCTGGCCGACGGCCCCTCGGCCGGGCCGGGGCCCGGGATCGGCCGGGTCGGGAACCTGGCCGCCCCGGAGCCGCTCGGCGACCTGGCCCGACGGGCGGGCGCGATCCTGTCCGCCGGCGCCGTCCAGTTCGTCGGCGACCCCGACCGCCCGGTCGCCCGGCTGGCGATCGCCTGCGGCGCGGGGGACGACTTCCTGGCCGATGCCCACGCCGCCGGGGCCGACGCCCTGCTGACGGGCGAGGCCCGATTCCATCGCGGCCTGGAGGCCGAGTCGCTCGGGATCGGCCTGATCGTCGCCGGCCACCACGCGACCGAGCGCCCCGGGGTCGAGGACCTCGCCCGCCGGATCGGCGAGGCCTTCGCCGGGCTGAGAGCCTGGCCGAGCCGTCGCGAGTCCGATCCGTTCCGCTCGGCCTGATCTCCGGCCAGGGCACGGACCCGGGATCTCACATGCATCCCAGGCATGAAGCTCGCGAACGCAGAGCCCAGAGTTCCGGGCGCAAAAAGAATCCTCCGAAGATCCCGTGCTCTGTGCTCGCAACTTCTCCATCCGGGGCCCGCATCAAACCATCCCAACGCACCCTGCACGGCCCCCCCTCGATCCGCGTCCCTCCGGCCCGAAGCCCGGGGAAAAAGGAACCCCCGGGGGGGCCGGGGGTGCAAGGGGTCGAGATGGATCCGTTGACGTGGCCCGGGGATCGTCCGATTCGGACCGAACCGGCCCGCTCAGCCTCAGTTGGTCGAGGCGGCCTCGGCCTCGGACGGGTTGCCCTTGCCGCCCCGGGTGTTGGGGACCGTCAGGTACGACTGGTGCTCCCACTGGCCGGCCCAGGCGAGGCCCGCCCAGTGCTGGAGCGAGATGGCCTTGACGGTCGGGCGATCCTCGTCGCGGATCACCTCGCCCCAGGCGCCGGCGTAGGCCGCGCGGACCTGGGCCGAGCTGCCCCCGTAGCAGAGGAGACGCTCGCCGCCCGGGGCGAGGAGCGCCACCGCCCGCCAATCCTGAGGGGCCGTTGATTCCGACATGCTCATTGTGGCGAAAATCCCCGCCCGTCGATCCCGGCCCGCTCCGGCGGTCGTCGTCGCGACCGACCGGCCGCGGCCATGGCGACGGGTCTTGCAGAGTGAGAGAAGGCGGACCGTGGTCGGGGTCGACACGAGGCTCGAGTCGCGCGGGGTCTCCGCGGCGGACCCACCCGGACGTCGCCCTCTTCGTCATGCGAATCGGTCGACGTCGTACCTCGCCCGCCGGGGCCTCCAGGTGTTACGCGAGGAGCCGCCACGACCGGGTCTGGCGGTCCGATAAACAGGCACGACCGTCGTCGGGCGTCACGGGCCCGGGGGGTTGGCGACGTCGGACCGTAACGACGACCGCCCGGCCTGCGGGGGCCGGACGGGTGCTGCGTTGCGATCCAGAGAAGATTGTAGCGGCCCGGGCACTCTCGGGCGACTTAATTCCGGGAAGTTTGCCGTAACTTCCCGGGCTCCCGTCCTTTATTTTTCTCGGATCGGGCGCCTGCGCCCGGCCTTCATGTTGGCAATGTGTCGCCCGGCCGTCAGGTTTGGCGTCTCAGGACGGGGTCAGGAGCGTCTTCCCCCGGCGGCCGACCGAGTCGGCCTCGCGGGCGGCGTCGAGGATGGCGTCGAGCGGGAAGGTTCGCCCCGGGTCGCTGGCGAGCACGCCCGAGCGGATCAGGCCGGCGATCTCGCGGAAGAGGGCGACCGCCTTGAGCTTGTTGCGCGACTGCATCCAGTGGCCGAGCCAGAATCCCTCGATCACGCGCTTGCCGGCGATCATCGCCCGGGGGTCGAACCGGATCGGCTCGTCCGACAGCAGGCCGTAGACGACCATCCGTGCGTCCTCCGCCAGCGCCCGGAAGACCTGCGAGCCGGCCTCGCCGCCGACGGGGTCGATCGCGTGGGCGACGCCCTGGCCTCCGGTCAGGCTTCGGACCTGCTCGTCGATCGGCGCGTCGGCCGAGCAGATCACGGCGTCGGCCCCGAGCGCCTTCAGCTCGTCGACCGCCTCGGGGCGGCGGACGACGTTCATCGTCCGGAACCCGTCGTGGCGGCCGAGCTTGATGATCATCCGGCCCAGGGTCGACCCCGCCGCCGTCTGGAGGAGCCAGGCCCCCTTCGGCACCCTCAGGACGTGCCTCGTCAGCGCCAGGGCCGTGGCCGGGTTGACGAAGAAGGACGCGACCTGGTCGTCGGGCAGGTCGGGGGGGACGGGGACCACCCGGAGCGCGGGGAGGACGACCTTCTCGGCCCAGTTGCCCCCCTCCTGGTTGATCACGGCGACCCGCCTCCCCCGGTAGAACCGGCCGAGCAGCCCCGGGCCGGAGTCCTCGACCACGCCGACCCCCTCGAACCCGGGCGTCGCGGGCAGGGGGGGCAGGACGCCGTACCGGCCGCGGACGACCAGGAGGTCGGACGGGTTGACCGGGCTGGCGATCATCCGGACCAGGACCTCGCCGGGGCCGGGGACGGGCTCGGGGACCTCGGCGACGCGGAGGACCTGGCCGGGCTCGCCGAACGCATCGAAGCGGACTGCCTTCATCGCGGAGGGGCCTCGCAGGGCGCGGCTGTCGGGTCGGGGGGCGGCCGGCTATCCTAATCGCTCGCGGGCGACGCGGGAATCCTCCGGGATCGAGGCCCGGACGTCGCCGACGCCTTCCCAGCCCGACCGAGGCCCGCCATGACGCCCCGCGACCCGATCGTCACGACCGACTGGCTCGAAGACCACCTGGCCGACCCGACCGTCCGCGTCGTCGACATCCGCGGTTACGTCATCACCAGGCCCGACGGCCCTGGCGTCGAGGTCGCCACCTACCGCGGGGCCCCCGAGGAATACCGCGCGGGCCACATCCCCGGCGCCGTCTTCGTCGACTGGACGTCCGACATCGTCGACCCTCACGACCCGGTCCCCGCGCAGGTCGCCGGGCCCGATCGGTTCGCGGAGGCGATGGGCGTGCGCGGGATCGGCGACGGGACACACGTGGTCGCCGTCGACCACATCGGCGGCCAGTTCGCCACGAGGCTCTGGTGGGCCCTGACCTATTACGGGCACGACTCGGTGAGCATCCTCGAAGGCGGCTGGGGCCGATGGGTCGAGGAGGGCCGCCCGGTCGTCGCGGGCGTGCCGACTCACGCCCCCGCCACCTTCACGCCCCGGGTCCGGCCCGACCGGCGCGAGACGGCCGAGGGGGTCCTCGCCCGGCTGGGCGAGCCCGGCCTCCGGCTGATCGACGCGCGCGACCCCGGCCAGTTCGCCGGCACGAGGCGGCGCGGACCCCGAGGGGGTCACATCCCCGGTGCGATCAACGTCCCGAGGGAACTCTTCTTCGCCGAGGAGGGTGGGTTCCGGCCCGTCGACGAGATCCGCGCGATCCTCCAGGATCGCGGGGTCGGCCCCGACGACGCGGTGGTCGCCTACTGCAACGGGGGGGTGGCCGCGACGGTCGTCCTCTTCCACCTCGCCCGGCTCGGCTTCCCCCGCCTGGCGAACTACGACGGCTCCTGGAACGAGTGGAGTCACCGCGCCGACCTGCCGGTCGAGCCCTGATCCCCGGCGCATCTCGCCCCGAGACAGGGACGCGGGAGAGGCTCCCCGGAGGGATCTCGCGGCCGGTGCCGCCGGTCGGGACGCCTACAGTGAACGGGCCGCTCGGCCCGGCACCTCGGATCGTTCACCCGTTGAAGGACCCTCATCCATGATCTCGATCGCCCTCGCCCTGGGACTCGCGACCCTGCCCGGGCCGTCCCCGCTCGCCGATCCACCGGCGTCGAAGACCCCGCCGTCGAAGGTCCGGAAGATCGCGCTCGGCGGCGAGGGGGGCTGGGATTACCTGACGGTCGACCCCGCCGCCCGACGGCTCTACGTCTCGCGAGGGACCCGGGTCGTCGTGATGGACATCGACAAGGAGGCGGTCGTGGGCGAAATGGCCGACACGCCCGGCGTCCACGGGGTGGCGGTCGTCCCCGACCTCAACCGGGGGTTCACCAGCAACGGCGGCGACGACTCGGTGACGGCCTTCGACCTCAAGACGCTGAAGGCGACCGGCAAGATCAAGGTCGGGGGGCGTCCCGACGCGATCCATTATGATCCGGCCGCGAACCGGGTCTTCACCTTCAACCACGGCAGCAAGGACGCCACCGCGATCGACCCGACGTCGGCGACGGTGGTCGGCACGGTCGCGCTCGAGGGGGTGCCCGAGGCGGCGGTCTCGGACGGGCGGGGCCGGGTCTTCGTCAACCTGATGGACTCGAGCCAGGTCGTCGAGTTCGACGCCAAGACGTTCAAGGTCCTCAACCGCTGGCCCCTGGCGCCCGGCGCGACCCCGACCGGCCTGGCGATCGACCGCGAGCACCGTCGCCTGTTCAGCGTCTGCGGCAACCAGAAGATGGTCGTCCTCGACGCCGACGACGGCAAGGTCGTCGGCTCGGTGGCGATCGGGCGCGGGTCGGACGGGGCCGGCTTCGACCCGTCGACCGGGTTCGCCTACAGCTCCAACGGCGGCGACGGCACGGTGAGCGTCGTCGGCGAGGCCTCGCCCGGCCGGTACGCGGCGGTCGCGACCGTCCCGACCCAGGCCGGGGCCCGGACGATGGCCCTCGACCCGAAGTCGCATCGGCTCTATCTCTCGGCCGCGACGGTCGCCCCGACCCCCGCCGGGCAGCCCCCCGAGAAGGGCCGCCGTCGCAGCTACGTCCCGGGCTCGTTCGTGATCGTCGTCGTCGGCGAGTGATCGGAATCCGGACGAAACGTGCGCAAGCACAGAGCCCATGAGTCGGAGCATGAACTCCACAGACAGTTCGATCAGTGCTCTGCGCCTCGAGACGATCCCGAGACGCCTCGCCGGGGATCGATGCACGTACGGCGCCCCGAAGTCGCTCATCGGCGTCGGCAATCACTTCGCCGAGCTTTACGACTCCGCGGGCTGGGGGGAGTGGAGGTATGGCCGGTGGGTCGTCTGCGACGACCACCCCTGCGAGTGCGAACATCGGGACTGAGCCGTGGAAGCACCCCGGCCTGCGAAGCGGTGGGCTGTCCTGACCGCCTGACCGGCTAGGGCCGCCCAGGTGATGATCGTCGAGGGAGACGACGCCCGGGCTGGGAATTTACGGGCTCTCTCTTCCTCGCCCATCGGAGTTACCTGCCGTCGTCGGCTCCCGTCGGGCTCGGTCGAATCGCCATCCGAGGCGAAGGCTTCGCCTTTCCTCCAAAGTCTTGTGAGGCCGGGCCTCGATCCTGCACTTTCTCTCATAGACAGGCCAGGTCCCGGCGAGTCGAATCGATGGCGAGTCGTTCCAGCGAGTCTCCCATTCACCAGATCCAGGTCCTCTTCGACGAGGGGGCGGTCGGGAGCCTGTCGGACGGACAACTGATCGAGCGATTCCTAGCCGGGGACGGCGATGTCGCCACCGCGGCGTTCGGCGCCCTGGTTCGGCGGCACGGCCCGATGGTTCACGGGGCCTGCCTGCTCATCCTCAAGGACCGGCATGAGACGGAGGACGCTTTCCAGGCGACGTTCCTCGTGCTCGCGCGCAAGGCGGGCTCGATCCGTCGTCGGGATTCGCTACCCTCCTGGCTCCTCGGGGTCGCCCGCCGAGTTGCGGTGCGGCTCAAGCGTAGCAGTTCCAGACGCCGCGTCATGCATCAGCGGCTCGCCGGCGCGACGGACGGGTGGTATTCCCCCGAGGAAGGGCGGCCGGAGGAAATCTCGGTGCTCCACGAGGAGATCGGGCGTCTCCCCGCAAGGTTCCGGGTGCCGGTCCTGCTCTGCTACCTGGAGGGGATGACCTACGAGGATGCGGCTCGGGCCCTCGGCGCTACCGAGGGTTCGATCCGTGGACGGCTGGCCCAGGCTCGGGAGCGATTGCGCCGCCGCCTCGCACGTCGGGGCCTGGCCCCGGACGGTGCCCTCCGGACGATGGTCCTCTCGTCCAGGGATTTGGCGGAGGCGAGGGCTGCCGTGATGGACTCGACGATCCGGGGTTCGTTGCGGATTGCGGAGAGTCGAGCGACCGTCGCCGGCTCGGCGTCTTCATCGGTCACGGTACTTACCGAAGGGACCCTCAAGGCCATGCGATTTTCCAAGATCAGGGCCGTCGCCTTCGTCGTCCTGGCGGCTTGCCTCGCCGCTGCCGGTGCCGGGGCGGTCGTCCCGGCGGGGGGGGAGGGGCCGGCCGAAGTGCGGGAGGCTGGCCGGGTCACGAATCCCACGGCTGCGAGCGAGTTCGACGCGCTCCAGGGGACCTGGGTCAGGATCGCAACCGAGTCGGGGGGCACGAGTCGGCTCCTCCCCGAGAGTCAACGCAACACGCTCTTGATCAGGGGCTCCCGCTTCAAGTTCGGGGGCCAGGCGTCCCCCGAGGAAGCCAGGATCGAACCGGCCAGGACGCCCAAGGCGATCGACCTGATGCCCACGGGGGACGACGCCGGTCCCCTCAAAGGCAAGACCTACTTCGGCATCTACGAACTGGAGGACGACACCCTGATGCTGTGCCTCGACATCTACCACAAGAGCGAGCGTCCCACGGGGTTCACGACGAAGCCCGGCGACCGCCCGTTGATCGACCTCTACAAGCGAATCGGTCCTTGAGACCCCCGCCCCCCTCGGGCATCCCGCCCTTCGCTCGCCGGAGCCGCCGCCGCCCCTACACGACTCGGAGATGCGGATCGGGGTCGTCCTGGCTGGGCTCGCCCTTTAAGCCGAGCTCTTCCGACTCATGCGGACTCAAAGCCAGGCCCGAGCTCTCTGGGGCGGGTTCCTTGCCTGTAGCTTGATCACACGGACTCGTCACCTTGCTCGGGTGGACGATGGACGGACAACCGTCTTACCTGGCCCGCGGTGCGGACGCCGAAGGCTGGGGGGGCCGGCGGACCATCGTGAAGTCGTCGCCGCCCGGGACGTGGTCGTCGCCCCTCGTCCGGTCGGACGACGTCCACCGGAGCGCATCCCGGCCGAGCCGGGTGATCGTCTGGGTCGCCGAGACGGCCTTGCCGTCGTGGTGGACCCCGTGCGACTTGATCATCCAGCGGTCGCCCGACCGGCTCCAGTAGCCCTCGTTGAAGCCCCCTTCGGAGTCGAAGACCCACGAGCGGATCTGCTTCAACGACGGGTCCCAGCCGATCCGCTGCGTCCCCTTGATCGCGGGCCGGCCGGCGACCTGGACGGTGAAGTCGCGGAGCAGGTAGTTGCGGTCGTCCGACCACTTGACCGTCGAGAGGACGACGGCGTCCTGACTCTCGTTGACCCAGTCGCCGACGAGCCACTCGATGTCCCTGAGCCGGTCCGAGGGCGGGGGCTCGACGTCGTCGAAGTCGCGGAGGCTGGAGTGGAGCCATCGCCCGTCCCGGCGGACGTAGACGACGGTGTACTTGCTCGACGCCCGCCGGCCCGACCCGGCCGCGGGGGTGATCACCGCCCGGCCGTCCTCGACGGCGACGTCCCGGGTGATCAGCCGGAGCGACTCGGGCTGGACCTGGATCCGGGCCTTCGGGTTGTCGGCGAGATAGGCGGCGAACCGCGCCTCGATCGCCTCGCGGCCCCGGGTCGTCCCCGAGTCGTCTGCGACCGTCGCGTCCTCGGCGAAGGTGGCAGCGAGCGACCGGGCGTCGCCGGCCTCGAACGCCCTGACGAACGTCGCGACGAGCGCGGCAAGCTCGGCCCGGTCGGCCGCCCGGTCGTCGACGACGACGGCCGCCGCAGTTGCCACCGGCCTCGGGGTCGCAGCCCCCGGGGCCTGGGCCGTCGCCGCCGGGCCGATCGCCAGCACGATCCCGGACACGACGAAGGGGGTTCGGTTCATGGTCGGTCGCTCGCTCGCAGGAGGTTCGCGGATCTCGGGGGAGGCTAGCCGGCCGACGATTCGCGGGGTCGGGTCGTGCCCGTCGGGCCGACCCGCGCCGCGGGGCAGGGCCCGGTCATCGGGTGAAGTTCAGGCCCGGGTCCTCGGGGCCGTTGCCCACGAGGCGGAAGTTGAACTTCTCCGGGCCGTCCCACGTGACCTTGCCGGCCAGGGGCGGCCCGTCGGCCTGGGTGAGCGTGAGGACCTCGTTCTGGTAGGTCGACTGCCCCTTGATCGGCTTCGACTGGCCCTTAGCCGTCACGTCCCAGGTGAACGCGCCGTCCTGGCCCCGGTTGAGGGTGATGGCCGTGTCGGCGTTCGGGCTCGCCTTCCAGTTCCCGGACAGGTCGAAGGTAGGCCCGGCCGGGGCGGCCGGCGTGGCCGGGGTCGGGTTGGCCGGGGGGACGTCCTCGGCGGCGGGGGCCGGATTGGTCGCGGGGTTGGCGGCGGCGGTCGGCGTGACCTCGGCGCCGGCCGGGGCCGCGGCGATCGGCGTGGCGGCGGCGGACGGCTCGGGGGTGGCGATCCGCGCGAGGCGGAGGACGAGCTGGTCGTTCGGCAGGAGCTTGGCCAGCTCGCCGTACTGCTTGGTGGCGGCGTCGGCCGCACCCTGGCACGTGTAGAGATAGCCCAGCACGAACCGGGACGACGTGTCGGTCGGGTGCTCGGTGCTGGACTTCTCCAGGTTCCGGAGCTGATCCGTGTACGGCTCGACGCCCGGGTAGAGCGAGATCAGGGTCGTCCAGTCCCAGCCGGGGCCGGCGGTCAGCACGGTATACAGGACCGTCGCCGCCTCCTTGTACAGCCCGAGGGCGAACAGGGTCACGGCGCGGAACTCGTGGGCGTTGGCGTCGTTGGGGATCGCCTTGATCGACCGGTCGGCCAGGGTGAGCGCCTGGCCGTAGTCGCCGTTCCGGAAGGCCTCGCGGGCCGCGTCGAGGTCGGTGAGCGCCGGCTGGACCGCGGCCTCGTCGACCGGCAGGGCGGTCGTGTCGAGCGGGCGGGTGTAGTCGTACGAGGTCAGCGCGATCGCCGAGGGCGCGATCGCCGGCTGGCCGATGAATGGGGTCGCCTGGGCCGCGTAGAACGGGTTCGAATAGCTCGAATACCCCCACCCGTACGAGTACGGGTTCAGCCCCCAGCCGCCGAATCCCCCGACGGCCAGCCCCGCCAGCCCGCCGAGGGCCAGGCCCGTCCCCAGCCCGTTGCCGCCGTAACCGGAGTTGCCGAAGCCATAATTCCCGGAGCCACCATAGCCGCCGATCCCGTACGGGTTGTATCCGTAGTAGTGCCCGGGCCAGTAGCCGTTGACCCAGCGCTGGTGATACGGCGAGTACGGCCGATTGTTGTTCCAGCGGCCGTCGGGCACGTAACCGTTGCTCCACGGTCGGGTGTAGTTGCCCGATTCGGGACGGTTGATCCCAGTCACGCTCGTGTTGATACGATTGATGGTGTTAATATTATTGATGTTGACGTTGTTGAAATTCCTGTTGAGATTCGGGTTGATCGGTCGGCCGGCGATGTTGTTGCTGAACGCGTTGACGTTGGGCACGCCGGCGGGTCGGAACTCCGGGTTGTAATTCGACCGGGGGAGGCTCATCGACGGCGACTGGGTGAAGCCGGTGGGGAAGTTGGGATGATAGCCGCCGCCGGGGACCCCGCCCTGGATGCCGCCCGGCCGGAACCCGCCACCCGGGATGCCGGAGGGCCGGACGTTGCCCCCCGAGAATCCGCCGGGCATCCCGCCACCCGGCCGGATTCCTCCGCCCATGGCCGGGGCCCCGCGGAACCCGCCGCCACCGCCACCGCCTCCGACGTGGGCACCCCCGCCCCCGCGCCCCTGGAAGCCCTGGCAGGCGGAGGCGAGTCCGAGCAGGACGAATGCGGCCGAAAGGGTGGGCCGAGGGTTGAGGCGGGTCATGGATCTTGGCTCCTCGGGGTCGAACGTGGAGCGCGGGCGGCTGCCCAGCTCCGTCGCGGTGCATCCCTACTGGCCGGCATTCCCCGTGCCGGATTTCCTAGGCGAACACACCTTCGCCCGGCTTCGAGCCCGCCCCATCCGACGGGGCCCGGGCTCCCCGGTCGGGCGGATTGCCGGGCCGGCGCGTCGTCGCCGCGATCGACGCCGACCCGGAGATCGCGCCGCTTTCGTGGGCGATCAGGACGGCCCGGCTGGGGCCGCCGTCGCCGACGGAGAACTGCACCCGGACGGGGTGATGCCGGGGGACGGGCTCGTGGATCAGGCGAGCGAGCCGGCCCGGCGGCGTGAGGCGACCAGGTCGCCGACCGCACAGCCCGAGCAGCCGCCCGCCCCCGAGTCCGCGCCCGAGCCGCAGCCGCCCCCGGTCCCGCAGCCGCCCCCGGTCCCGCACGAGCCGCAGCCGTGGTCGGCCTCGACCTCGGCCTCGTCGGCCGGGTCGGGCTCGGGGTCGGCGTCGCGGCCGACCGGCTCGAAGACGAGGTCCAGCCCGCTCGCCTCGAGGAAGGCCGCGCGCAGGCCCGAGACGTCGAGCCGGTGCGGCCCGAGGTAGTAGAGCACCGCGCGGCGGTCGTCGAGCAGCGTCTCGACGTCGATCGGCTCGATCGGCCAGACGCCGCGATCGAAGACCTGCCGGCACTCGGCGAACCGCCCTTCCCGATCGGCCTCGGCGCGTCGGGCGCGGCCGAGATCGTCGGCGTCGGCGGCCCGGAGGATCGTCGGGCCGGGCGTCGCGGCCCCGTCACCGTCGGCGGGGGCCTCGGCGACGACCGTCCCCAGCTCGGTCCCGCGCCCGGAGCGGACGACGACCGCCTGGCCGCGCCCGTAACCTGAGTTCGGGGCGGAGAACCGGCCGATCCGCCGCATGAGACCGTACTGGACGTGATAGACGCGCGACATCGGCGATTCGTCCTTGATCGGGGGGGATCTGGACTAAGTTTATCGCACCCGGCCGGGACCAGGCAACCCGGACCCCCACGGGCGTCGAAACCGGGCATCCGTGTTCGCGCGACCTCGGGGCCCGCCTATAATTTCGCCGGGGGGCCGAGGGCCGGCCTCCGTCGGGGCCGGGGGGGTGGAGGATGGGACGATCGCGCTGCACCTGGAAGGTCGAGGGGCTCGACTGCTCGGTCGAGGCCGACGCGCTGGGCGCCGCCCTCGACGGGTCGCCCGGCGTCGATCGGCTCGACTTCGACCTGATCCACGGGACCATGACCGTCCACTACCGCGACGACGAGGCGACCCCCCCCGAGATCGAGCGCCGGATCGGGACGAGGACCGGGATGAAGGCGGCCCGGGTCGACGCCGGCTCCGTCGCCGACCACGCCCCGACGACACCCGGATGGTCGCGGTGGCTGCCGACGGCCGTCGCGGGGGCGGCCCTGCTGGCGGGGGTCGTGCTCGACGCCACGGTCGGTCACGGGGCCGCGCTCGTCGGCTATGTCGCGGCGGTCGCCGCGGGCGGGTTCGAGCTGTTCCCGAAGGCGGCCCGGGCGGCGTCGCGGAGGTCGCTCGATATCCACGTCCTGATGGCCCTGGCGGTCGTCGGCGCGGTCGCTCTCGGTCAGTGGGACGAGGCGGCGACGGTCGCCTTCCTGTTCGGGCTCTCGGAGTCGCTCGAGGCGCTGAGCGTCGGCCGCGCCCGGTCGTCGATCCGCGCCCTGCTGGAGGTCGAGCCCGAGGTGGCCGAGCGGGTCGGGCCGGGCGGGACCGTCGAGGCCGTCGCGGCGAGCGAGGTCCGGCCCGGCGACCGGGTCCGCGTCCGCGCGGGGGGCCGGATCCCGGTCGACGGCACGGTCGCCTCGGGGCGGTCGAGCGTCGACCAGAAGGCGATCACCGGCGAGTCGCAGCCCGTCCCCCGGACGGCCGGCGACCCCGTCTACGCCGGGACGATCAACGGCGACGGTGCCCTGGAGGTCGTGGCCACCGCCGCGCTCGGCGACGCCCTGATCTCGCGGATCATCGAGCGGGTCCGCGCCGCCCAGGCGGACCGGACGCCGATCGAGCGGACGATCGGCCGGTTCGCGGCGGTCTACACGCCGATGGTGGTCGGCCTGGCGGCGGCCATGATTCTCGTCCCGCCGCTGATCCACCTCGCGATCGGGACGACCCCGGGCTGGTCGGCCTGGCTGGGACGGGGCCTGGTCCTGCTGGTGGTGGCCTGCCCGTGTGCCCTGGTGATCGCGACGCCGGTCGCGGTGGCCAGCGCGCTGGCCTCGGCGGCGAGGCGGGGCGTCCTGATCAAGGGGGGGAGCTTCCTTGAGGAGTTCGGCCGGCTCCGGGTCCTCGCCTTCGACAAGACCGGGACCCTCACCCGGGGCCAGCCCGACGTGGTCGAGGTCTTCGCGGCGGAGGGCCGGGACGACGACGAGGTCCTCCGGATCGCCGCGGCGCTGGGAGAGCAGGGGGGCCACGTCCTCGGCCGGGCGATCTCGCGGCACGCGCGGGCCTTGCGGCTGGAGGTCCCGGTGGCCGACTCGTACGAGGCCGTGCCGGGCCTGGGCGCGTCGGGCCGGGTCGACTCGGTCGAATATCGGATCGGCAGCCACCGCTACCTCGACGAGTCGGGCCTCTGCCCGCCGGACTTCCACGCCAGGCTCGGCACCGCCGAGTCGTCGCAGGGGACGGCCGTCGCCCTGACGGCCGCGGCCGGCCCGCTCGGCTGGATCCGGTTGGCCGACCGGCCGAGGCCGGAGGCGGCGACGGTCCTGGCCGACCTGAAGCGGCTGGGGGTCCGCACGGTCATGCTCACCGGCGACAACCCGGCCGCCGCCGGCCACGTCGCCGACCTCGTCGGGATCGCCGACCGCCGCTCGGGCCTGCTCCCCGGCGACAAGGCCGACCTGATCCACGAACTCTCGGCCGAGAGCGGCCCGACCGGGATGGTCGGCGACGGCGTGAACGACGCCCCCGCGCTGGCCGCGGCCCGGGTGAGCGTCGCCCTCGGCGGGATCTCCAGCCCCGCGGCGATCGAGACGGCCGACGTCGTCCTGATGGCCGACGACCTGTCGAGCATCCCCTGGCTGGTCCGCCACAGCCGCCGGACCCTCGCCCAGATCCGCCAGAACATCGCAATCGCCCTGGTCGCCAAGGCCGTCGTGATGGTCCTGGCGGTCTTCAGCCTGGCCACGCTCTGGATGGCGATCATGGCCGATGTCGGCACCAGCGTCGTCGTCACCGCCAACGCCCTCCGGCTCCTCCGATCGAAGGACTGACCGGCCCGTTCGCGAGGTCAAACATGCCCGAGTTCCGTCTCGCCCGGGAATCCGACGCCGCCGCCGTCCAGGCGATCTACGCCCCCTTCTGCCGCGACAACTCGCACGTCTCCTTCGAGGTCGAGCCGCCGACGATCGAGGAGATCGCCCGGCGGATCGCCTGGACGCTCCCGCAGTTCCCCTGGCTCGTAGCCGAGGACCGCGGCGAGGTCCTCGGCTACGCCTACGCCTCCACGCACAACGAACGGGCCGCCTATCGGTGGTCGGCCAACGCCGCGATCTACCTCGGCGAGGGGGCCCGACGAAAGGGAGTCGGGCGGGCGCTCTACACCTCGCTCTTCTCCGTCCTGAGGCTCCAGGGATACTACAGCGTCTTCGCCGGGATCACGCTTCCCAACCCCGCCAGCGAGGGCCTGCATCGCGCGATGGGTTTCCAGGCGGTCGGGATCTACCGCTCGGTCGGCTACAAGGCCGGTTCCTGGCGCGACACGGCCTGGTTCTGCCTGCCCCTCCGCGAGCCGGCCGCGAACCCGGTGCCACCACGCCCCCTGCCGGCCGTCGTGGACGACCCGGGATGGGAGCCGGCCCTGCGGTCCGGGTTCGCTCATCCTGGCTGACCCGGCGATCCGGATCCGAAGTCGCAACCCCAACCCCGCGACGCCCCGGGACGACCTCAGAGGATCGTCGCGACGGCGTGCCAGTCGTCCGCCGACCCTGGGGATCGGGTCGCCTCCGAAACGACTCGGCGTGGACCCTTCCGATGTCTCTTGCTATCATCCCGCGACGCGAGATCGCTTCTTCATCCACGGGAGGGATGCCGTGAAGCTGCCCCGCCTCTCGATTGCCAAGCTGATGGTCGTCGTGGGCGTCGTCGCCCTCAACATCGCCGCAGCCCGCCTCCTCTTCGACTACAACTCGGAGATGCTGATCGGGGTCGCGCCGAGCGGTCTTGTCCTGCAAGTCGGGCTCTTCCAACTCATGCGGAGCCGAGGCCGGGGTCGAGGGTTCTGGGCCGGGTTCATTGCCTGTGGCTTGATGGCGATGACGACTCTCGTCTGGGCCATGCTGTTCCCCGAAGTCCTCGGCATGACCACGACCATGACCTTGGTCAAGATGCCCGGATCGTCCATGTACACGGTCTGGTACGGCTACGCCAACTTCGTGTCCGAGCACATCATAGCACCTGTGCTCTACGACCCTCGTATCAACCCCGGTCTTCATCTTGACTCGCTTCTGGGTGGTGCTCTCATCGTGGGCATCAGGGCCGTCGTGTGGTTCTTGCCGCAGTTACTCATCGCCGCGGTCGGCGGTCTGCTGGCCAGCCTGATCGGCAGACGACGCAGCAAGTCACCCGCGGGCGATTCCCGGTCGCCAGCGGCGAGCCTCCTGTCTGCTGGACACCCCTGATCCCCAATGGCCATCCTCGGCCGGCACGAGAACGAGTCGCCTCAAGGGTCGTCACCGGCGATCCGGATACCCCATCGATCTTACGAGTCTGATGGCCCGGCACGGGACGACCTCAGAGGATCGTCGCGGCGTCATGCCAGTCGTCCGGCAGCCGGGGGAATCGGGCCGCCTCGTCGTCGGAGACGGCACGCTTGGCCCGGACGGTGAAGTGGATCCACCCGCCGCAATCCGGGCAGCGGCCCACGAACCCGGTGTCGTCCCACCAGGCCCGGACCAGGGGGTCGTGCACCGAACGTCCGTGGTCCTCCAATCGAAAGTCGATCGCCTGGAGATGCCTCCCGCAGCCTGGATGGGGGCAACCGGGGTCGGGATACACGATGTGGGGTGCCATCCGACGCTCCCGGCCCCCCTCCAGGTAGAGGGCGTGCATCCGATCCAGGTCCCCGACGGTCGGGGCTGTTGGTCCGCCCGTCCGTTCGGCCATCGCCGGGCTCCCCCTCCTGAAACACGGATGACGCCGCCGGGGACAGAAGTCCTGGGCGACTCTCCTCGATCTTACGCGATCTCCGGCCGTTCGACGAGCCGGTCCCCATCGCCGCGAGGAGGCTTACGACCATGATCCGAAGGATGTGAGTTAACGTCTGCTCATAACCACACACCCGTGACTGCCATGAGGCACCAGAGAGCGATCCAACCAATCATCAAGATCGATAATATGCCGATCCCGAATGCGACCCATCGCCGGCCGACAAAAATCACAACGCCCAGCAAGGCGTGGATGAGTTGAACCCAGAGGAGGGCCTCGATCACCGGGGCTGGCCAAGGCCTTGCTCCGTTTGAAGGCCTCTGTCGTTCGAAGAAGACGCCGAGGGCCATGATCGTGATCGGCGAGATCAGGCCGAGTCTCAGCCAGACGAAGAAGGAAGGCCAAGTCGAACGGGCCCAGAGATCAGGACGCGATGTCAGGCCTTTCTCTTTCCGTTCGGCACGAACGACCACGACAAGGCTTACGGCCCAGATATAGAAGATGGCCAGGAGGGCGGATTCCTCGGAGAACGTCCGGGGGAAGCCGACGAGTTGCTTCTCGTGTTCGAGTCGCCTGGACAGGCAGCTGTCGGCCAATTCCTCATAATTCGCAATTGCTGCGGTCTGCTTCAGTGCAATGGCCTCTTGATGGGCTGCTCGCCACTGTTTTTCCTGGCGTTCATAGTGATGAACCTGTCTCTCGTGACTCATCCGTTCGATGGATCGGACGAGGGTCATCAAGACGGCGATGAGGGCTACCAAGATCAAGGCCGACAGTATCGTGAATCGAAATCTTCCATTATGCACAGATAAAAGTTCCATAAATGTATTTATTTCAAGATCTATGAATTTTATTGGCGACAACGAACGGATGGAATAAAGGGCCTGGTCGAGTAACCTACCCGACCAGGCCCCTGAAATCGTGCGACGCTATCGCATCCGTTCGTTTCGTCTTCGACTTTGCCTCGATCCGTCACTTGATGAACAGCATCTCCTGATACGTCGGCAGGGGCCAGAGGTCGTCGGCGACGATGGTCTCGAGCTTGTCGGCCGCGGTCCGGACGGCGGTCATCGCGGGGATGATCGCGTCGCGCGAGTTCTTGGCGTGGGCCAGGGTGTCTCCCTCGGCGTGGTGCTCGACGGCCGCGTTCAGCTTGGACGTGGCCGAGTGCAACTCGTCGATCGTCTTGGAGAGGTCGGCCAGCAGCGACTTCTGGGAGGACGGGACCGCCGTGTCGCCCGCCGCCGCCTTCAGGGCGGAGATCGACTGCGCGACCTCGCCCTGGTACCGCATCGCGGCGGGGAGGATCTGCCGGGTGGCGATCTGCGAGGTCAGGCTCGCCTCGATGTTGATCGTCTTGACGTAGTTCTCCAGGAGGATCTCGTACCGCGAGTGCAGCTCGCGCTCGCTGAAGACACCGTACTTGCCGAACAGGGCGATCGACTTCGGCGAGATCAGGTCGGGCAGGCTCTCGGTCGTGTTCCGCTTGTTCGGCAGCCCACGCCTGGCGGCCTCGTCGTGCCAGGCCTGCGAGTAGTTGTCGCCGTTGAAGATCACCTTCTTGCTCGCGGCGATCATCTTCGGCAGCAGGGCCTGGATCTCGGCATTGAGATCCTTGCCGGCCTTGACGGAGGCCTCCAGCGTGGTGGCGACCTCGTCCAGCGCCTCGGCCACGATCGTGTTCAGGACGACCTGCGGGCCGGCGATCGACTGGCTCGACCCGACGGCGCGGAACTCGAACTTGTTGCCGGTGAAGGCGAACGGGCTGGTCCGGTTCCGGTCGCCCGCGTCGCGCGGGAGGGTCGGCAGGGTCGTGACCCCGACCTGCATCGTCCCGCCGGTCTTGGTGCTCTTGGCGCCGCCCTGCTCGATCTGCTCGACGATGTCCTGGAGCATGTCGCCCAGGAAGATCGAGATGATCGCCGGCGGGGCCTCGTTGGCGCCGAGACGGTGATCATTGGCCGGGGTGGCGATCGCGGCGCGGAGCAAATCGCCGTGCTTGGAGACAGCCTGGATCACCGAGGCGAGGAAGACGAGGAACTGGGCGTTGTCGTGCGGCGTGTCGCCCGGCTTGAGCAGGTTATTGCCGAGGTCGTCCGACATCGACCAGTTCAGGTGCTTGCCCGACCCGTTCACGCCGGCGAACGGCTTCTCGTGGAGCAGGAGCGTCAGCCCGTAGCGGTCGGCGACCCGCTTCATGGTCTCCATCACCAGCATGTTGTGGTCGGTCGCCACGTTGGCGTTCTCGAAGATCGGCGCGATCTCGTACTGCGAGGGGGCGACCTCGTTGTGCCGGGTCTTCACCGGGACGCCGAGCTTGTACAGCTCCTGCTCGGTCTCGAGCATGCAGGCGAGGACGCGCTCGGGGATGGCGCCGAAGTAGTGGTCCTCCATCTCCTGGCCCTTCGGCGGCTTGGCGCCGAAGAGGGTCCGGCCGGCGTTGATCAGGTCGGGGCGGGCGTTGTAGAAGTGCTTGTCGATCAGGAAGTATTCCTGCTCGGGCCCGGCCGTCGTGTAGACCTTCGTCGCGGTCGACCCGAACAGCTTCAGGACGCGGACGGCCTGCTTCGACAGCGCCTCCATCGACCGGAGCAGCGGGGTCTTCTTGTCGAGCGCCTCGCCGGTCCAGGAGCAAAAGGCGGTCGGGATGCAGAGGGTGGTGCCGTTGGGGTTCTCGAGGATGAAGGCGGGGCTGGTCGGGTCCCACGCGGTGTAGCCGCGGGCCTCGAAGGTGGCGCGGATGCCGCCGGAGGGGAAGCTCGAGGCGTCGGGCTCGCCCCGGACCAGCTCCTTGCCGCTGAACTCGAGGACGGCCTTGCCGTCGTCGCTGGGCGCGAGGAACGAGTCGTGCTTCTCGGCCGTCAGGCCGGTCATCGGCTGGAACCAGTGGGTGTAGTGCGTCGCCCCCTTGGCGATCGCCCAGGCGCGCATCGCCTCGGCCACCGCGTCGGCGACGGCCGGGTCGAGCGGGGCACCCTTCTTGATCGTCTCGCGGAGGGCCTTGTAGATCTTGTCGGGCAGGCGCTCCTGCATCACCTGGTCGGAGAAGACGTTGGTGCCGAAATAGTCGCCGACGCCGTTCTCGGTGGCGGGGATGCGATTGCCGTCGGACTTCCACGAGGTGACGGACAGGACGGCCGATTGGCGGGCGTTGAGATGGCCCATGATGGGATCAGGCTCCGGGCAAGGATGGCAAGGGGACGTCCCTGAACGGGTCGCGAAGCGCCGCGCCGGTTCCGTCCGGCCGGGGTCGGCTCCAGCCGATCGAAGGGGGTGGAACGTTGAGGACGAGGGACGCGATCCGGGGAGGTCCATCGGCGGCGAGCGGGGATCGGACGCTCGACGACGAGCCATGACGGCGCGGGCGCGGGCCGCCGGGCCCGGGCGCGACCCTTCCGATCCGATCCGAACGACCTCGCCCGGGGGAGAGCCGGGGGCGGAGCGCGGGACGGGCGAGGCCCCGGGTCGAGGTGACTTGACCCGGACGGACTCGTCCTTCCCGGTCCTGGGTCGCCGGTCGGGCGGGCGCCGGACCGGAGGGGCGTCGGGATCGGCGGGCCCGAGAATCGTGCGAGCCCGGCCCCCCTCCACCCCCCCATCTCGTCTGTCGGGGACGGATTATAGCCGGGCCGACGCCCCGTTGCCAGACTCCGCCGCCGCGACCCAGGACGATTGCAAAGTCCGTTTCGGCTGTTTATTCCTTGACAGGGGAGGGACTTGATTCGACCACCACCGGGATGGACTCCCATGACTCAACCC
>JAABUQ010000132.1_pt1 | contig 153981 bp, 136 predicted proteins | sample 5560001 | NCBI WGS metagenome assembly JAABUQ01 (sample SAMN10711888, study PRJNA513371) | rock metagenome | isolation source: Antarctica rocks | place: Antarctica: Victoria Land, Finger Mt nord | collected 2015-12-18
CCGCCGCCAGCACCTCCTCGGTATCCTGCACCACCTGGAAGTCGTCCAGCACCACGATGAACCCGGCCGGCGCCCGCCCCAGGTCGCTCAGCAGCAGCCGCGCCAGCCCCACCCCGTCGCCCCCGGCCGCCAGCCCGGCCCGCAGCTCGGCCACCGCCCCGCCGCTGCCAAAGGCCCCCTCCAGCACCCCCGCCAGCCGCCCGAACAGCGCCCGCGGGTCCCGATCCCCGGCCTCCAGTGTCAGCCACCCCACCGCTGCTCCACTGCCCCGCGCGTACGCCGCCGCCAGCGTGCTCTTGCCAAACCCGGCCGGCGCCACCACCAGCACCAGCGGCCGCTGGCTGTTCCGATGCAGCAGCTCCAGCAGCCGCTCCCGCGCTACCTCGTGCGGGACCGGCTCAGGAACTCCCACGCGGCGTGGTGCCGGGTCCGCGTCGTTCATCGCTCGCTCGGAAGCCCGGATCGCCCGAGTGACACAGCTCTATTCAGGGTCCTCATCACCGTTGCGGCTCGCAGCACCTCGAAAGCACGTCCGTTGCCTCGTCCAAGAAGGCGCGTCTACAGTATGCGCGGCCATCGCGGCCCTGCGACGTCCGGCGGCAGCCTTAGCCTAACTGACGAGCGCCCAGTCCCAGCGCCACTTGACACATCCGCCATGGTGCCACCAGGCATAAGTTCCATCGCCGAGCCTGGAGTTCGGGTGTCGGCCGCCCGGGTGGCACGCTGGGTGCAGGGGTATGCCTGTCGGCGTTGCTCGCGGGGGCTGAGGACCGGTTCCACCACGGCGGCGTTACAGGGCGGGGCGCGTGGGCCACGGCGATCGTCGGGCCGGGGATAATGGCGACACCCCCGCGGCGGGGTCAACGCCACCGCACAACGTTGTCCCGACTGACGCGGAGCTGTGGTCTGCCGTGCGCGCCGCGCCAGCGGTGCTGTTCGCTCTGGATCCCGACGGGATAGTAGCGCTCTGCGAAGGACAGGCCCTGAGCGCTGTCCAGGTACGGCCGGGGGACGTGGTGGGCCAGTCCATCTTCGACCTGGCCGCCGACGTCCCTGAGGTCATGAATGGCGCGCGGCGCGCCCTCGCGGGCGAGACCGTTACCAGTACCGTGCCGCTCGGCGCGCACACGCTCGAGGTGCGCTGGGCGCCGGTGGTGTCTGAGGCGGGCGCTGTGACCAGCGTGATCGGCGTGGCGGTGGACGTCACCGAGCGCGCCGCCGAGTCGCGCCAACAGGCCGCGGTCGCCGAGCTGTCGCATTGGGCTCTGCAAGGTGCTCCCGTCCAGGACTTGATGAACGCCGCCGTCCACGCGGTGGCGCGCGTCCTCGACGCGCCGTTGGCGCGCGTGGTCGACGTCCTGCCGGCCCGCGATGGCGTCCGCGTCATGGCCGCCTTCGGCTGGCCACCAGCCGCGATCGGCGCGGTGGAGCGGCACCCATCCCACCTGGACTTTCTCCGCGACCCTGTGAGCGATGCAGAGACGCTGATGGTGCCAGATTGGCGTGCAGAAACCCGCTACCAGCTGGCGCCGGAGCTTCGGGCTCAGGGTGTCGTCAGCTCGCTTACGGTTCCTATCCTGGCCCAGTCCCACACGCGCCGGCGGAGCTTTCTCAGTGTGTACGCGACAGCGCCACGCATCTTCACTGCCGGCGAGACCGCCTTTCTGCGCTGCATCGCGGACATCCTGAGCGACGCTTCCCCGCGCATCTCGGCCGCCGAGGCGGAGCGCACGGTTCTGTACGGCGAGGTACTGGAGCGCCTGGAACACCTCCAAGAGATTGTGTCGCGCCTGCTGTCCAGCCAGGAACGCTCGCGGCGTGCCATATCCCTCCAGGCGCACGGCAAGCAGCTCACTGACCGCGAGCTCCAGATCCTGCGTCTGGTCGCCGAGGGCTGGAGCAACCGCGAGATCGGCGTCGAGCTGGCGCTGGCCTCGGGCACCGTCAAGAACCACGTTGCCAGGATCCTGGCCAAGCTGGACGTGACCGACCGGACGCAGGCGGCGGTCCGTGGCCTGGACCTTGGCCTGATCCAGCCTCGCCCCTAGACGGCGCGCCGTACCACCGGTACGCTCCCGTCGCGCGCCGGCGCCGGCGCGGCGGCACCGATTCGTCCGAGGCGGAGGCAGGTATGGCGAATGGACACGTGGGCCTCATCGGGCTCGGCTCGATGGGACGCGGGATGGGCATGAACATCCTGAAGCACGGCTTCGCGCTGACGGTGTACGACGCGAACCTGGCGGCGGTCGAACCACTGCAGCTCCTCGGGGCGGAAGCCGTCGACACGCCGCGGGCCGTGGCCGAGCGGTCGGACATCGTGGTCACCGTGCTGCCGAACGGGCCAGACGTCGAGGCCGTCGCCCTCGGCGCGGCTGGAATAGTCCAGGGGGCGCGGCCCGGTAGCATCGTCATGGACTGCAGCACGATCGCACCGGCAGCCTCGCTCGCCGTGGGCAAAGCGTTGGCAGCGCGCGGCCTGCGCATGGTGGACGCCGGGATGGGTCGCTCGTCGAAGGAGGCCGACGAAGGCAGACTGCTGTTCATGGTCGGGGCGGAGCCGGCCGACTTCACGGCTGTCAAGCCCGTCCTCGACGCGATGGGAAGCGACGTGTTCCATGTTGGCCCGCCAGGCCACGGGATAACGCTGAAGCTGGTGCACAACATGCTGTCGCTGACAATGCTGGCGGCGAGCGTGGAGGCGATGGTGCTGGCGGCCAAGGCGGGACTTGATCTGCGCCGAACACTGGAGGTGCTGCAGGCCAGCACGACCGGCCACGGGCACCTGCGGCTGACCATCCCGGACCAGGTCCTGACAGGCGACTACACGCCGGGGTTCCGGGTGGCGCTTGGCCAGAAGGATCTCCGTCTCGGGCACGAGCTGGCCACGGACCTCGGCGTGCCGCTACAGACGCTGGCCCTCACCGGCCAGCTGTACACCGCGGCAGTCGCGCGCGGACGCGGCGACCTGTCCCACGGCGCGATAGCGACGGTGATCGAGGAGATCGTCGGGCTCCGGCTGGCCGACATCGCGGCTCAGCAGGCCGACGCACCGAAGGATGAAAGGATGAAAGGCTAACGGGCTAAGGGCCAACGATCATGCCGGCGGCCACGGTGCTGTTGGTACTCTCGTGCACCAGGATAAAGCTGCCGGTGGCGCGGTTGCGCTGGTACGGGTCGTACATCAGGGGCTTGGTCGCCCGCAATCGGATGCGACCGATGTCGTTGAGCCTCAGCTCGGTCGCGGTGGCGTCGTGGCGCAGGGTGTTCACCTCTAGCCGGTAGTCCAGAGCCTCCACGAGCGCGCGCGCCCACCGCGTCGTGTGTTTGAGAGCGTACCTGTCTCCGACGCGCAGCGACGATTGCTCGGTGAGCCAGCACACCATGGCGTCCAGCTCCTGTCCCATGCTGGGCCGCCGGTTTGGGCGGCACAGCATGTCGCCACGAGAGACGTCGATCTCGTTGGCCAGCGTCAAGACGACCGACATGGCCGGGCGCGCCACGGCGACCGGCCCGTCCGGCGCCTCGATCACGCGGATGGTGGAGGTGAAGCCGGACGGCAGCACGACGACGTCGTCGCTTGGCCTGAGCACGCCGCCAGCCACGGTCCCCGCGTACCCTCGGTAATCGTGGTGCTGGCTCTCGTACGAGTGGGGGCGCAGCACGTACTGGACCGGGAAGCGCGCGTCCTCGCCGTGGCGATCGGCCGGGATGGCGACCGTCTCCAGATGGGTCAGCAACGATGGTCCGTCGTACCAGGGCGTACGGGCCGAGCGCGATACCACGTTGTCGCCGTGGAGCGCGCAGAGCGGGATCGGCACCACCTCGCTCCCGTCGAGCCCGTCCGCGAAAAGGCGGAACTGGGACGCTATCGTCTCGAAGACCGCCTCGTCGTACCCGACGAGGTCCATCTTGTTGACGCACAGGACGATGTGCCGAATGCCGAGCAGCGACGCGATGAATGCGTGCCGTCGGGATTGCTCGAGAAGCCCCTTGCGGGCGTCGACCAGCACGAGCGCGACGTCGGCGGTAGAAGCGCCGGTGACCATGTTGCGGGTGTACTGCACGTGGCCCGGTGTGTCGGCGATGATGAACGTCCGCCCGGGCGTCGCGAAGTAGCGGTAGGCGACGTCGATCGTGATGCCCTGCTCGCGCTCGGCGCGCAGCCCGTCGGTCAGCAGCGCCAGGTTCGTGTAGTCGGCGCCCACCCGCCGGCTGGCGCGCTCGACGGCCTCGAGCTGGTCGTCGAAAATGGACCTGCTGTCCAGGAGCAGGCGGCCGATCAGGGTCGACTTGCCGTCGTCGACGGAGCCAGCGGTCACCAGCCGCAGGAGCGGGGCTAGGCCCAGCGACGCCGTTGCCTGCGCCACTCCTCCTGCCATCAGAAGTAGCCTTCCCGCTTGCGGTCCTCCATGCCGGCCTCCGAGATGCGGTCGTCCGCTCGCGTCGCGCCCCGCTCGGTCAGCCGCGTCCTGGCGGTCTCGTCGACCACCTCGTGGGCCGTCGCTGCCGTCGACTCCACGCAGCCAGTGCAGGTCGCGTCGCCGACCGTGCGGAAGCGGACGGTCGTCTCGAACGGCTCCTCGTTCGGGAGAAGCGCCACGTGCGGCGAAACGGACAGGAGCATGCCGTCCCGCCGGAACACCGACCGGCGATGGGCGAAGTAGATGGACGGCAGCTCGATGCCCTCCGCGGCGACGTAGCGCCAGACGTCCAGCTCCGTCCAGTTGGACAGCGGGAAGACGCGGATATGCTCGCCGCGGCGGTGTCGCCCGTTGTACAAGCTCCACACCTCCGGCCGCTGGTTCTTCGGATCCCACTGGCCGAACTCGTCGCGGACCGAGAACACGCGCTCTTTGGCGCGCGACTTCTCCTCGTCTCGCCGAGCGCCGCCGAACACCGCGTCGAAGCGGTGCTCGGCGATGGCGTCCAACAGTGTCACCGTCTGCAGCCGGTTGCGCGAGGCGCGCGGGCCGATCTCGTCAACGACCCTGCCACGAGCGATCGAGTCCTCGACCGAGGCCACGATCAGCCGCACGCCCAGGCGCATCACTGTCGCGTCGCGGTAAGCGATGACCTGCTGGAAGTTGTGGCCCGTATCCACATGCATCAAGGGAAACGGCAGCCGGCACGGCCGGAAGGCCTTGACAGCGAGATGGAGCATGACCGCCGAGTCCTTGCCGCCCGAGAACAGCAGCACCGGTCGCTCGAGCTCCGCCGCCACCTCCCGCATGATGTGGATAGACTCGGACTCGAGCTCCTGCAAGTGGCCGCGCGCAGGTGCCTCGGCGTCCAGCTGTGCGGTCCGCCTCGGTGCCAGACCGATCCCCGTCCTGATCTCCATAGCGCGTCGTAGGCGGGGATGGTACGGCACGCGGCCGGCGGGGCCGCCGTTTACACCACTGGCGATGGGATCGAGCATCGCGGGAGAAACGAATGACGCGTCCGCCGCGTGCCGCCGGCCGGACGGCGGGCGCGCCGGGCTTGCAGCACGACGTCGTGTTCGAGGACGCTCAGCTGAAGAGCGCCTAGCAAGCCTCTAACGGGGGTGGGTGCGCCGCCAGGCGTCGTACTCCGCTCGGGCCTCGTCGGTGAGCGGGTAGTACTTGCGCAGGTCGCCGCCTTCGGCGAGCCGCATCCGGCTGAACTCTTCCCACTCGACGTGCTCGGAGGCCTTCTGGGCCAGCTGGGGCGCCAGGGCGATCGGCACGACGGCCGCGCCGTCGTCGTCCGCGACGATGATGTCGCCAGGCATGACGAGGACACCGCCGCACGCGATGGGCACGTTCACCGCGAACGGAAAGATGTTGGTCTGCGTGTGGAAGTTGGGCGTGACCCCCCGCAACCACAGCCCGAGCCCGAGCTTCTTGATCTCGGCGGAGTCGCGGATGCACCCGTCGATCACGACACCCGCGCCGCCACGGCCACGAAAGTACGTCATCATCATCTCGCCGAAGACGCCGCTGGTCATGTCGCCGCGGGCATCCACCACGACCACGTCCCCCGGCTGCGCGTGGTAGAGGACGTGGCGATGGAGCTGCTTCTCCGGCTCGACGTACTCGGCGTCCGGGTACAGATCCTCCCGCTTCGGCATGAACTGGAGCGTCAGCGCCGGCCCGACGACCGAGGCGCCGGGTGTCATGCAAACCGGCCCCTGGATGAAGACGTTGCGGAGGCCGAGGCGCTTCAGCTCACCGCTGGTCGTGGCGCTGCCGATCGCCCGCAGCGAGTCGATCAGCGACCGTGGCGGCCGGGTGACGTCGGTCGTCGTGACCGGGCGAGCCTGGTCGTCGTTCAGCATAGCGTCGCTCCTACTCGTGTGGCGGCCATACTCGGTCGCCGTGGGTGCCGCACGTCTGGCTCCAGCCTACCACCCCACTGGGCCACTCATTCGATCCCCGCATCCCACGGGCTGTTCGCGGGCGCGGGGCGTACAAGTGCTGGGCACATTCGGCGCCCCCGGGTCTCTTGCCATAACGCCCAATCCGGCGTAGGCTGTGGGACACCTCAATTCTTTCGGGAGGGCACGGCATGGGCCGTATCATCGTCGCCAACCGTCGCGGTCACCAGGTCGTCGAGTGGAACGCTGAGACCGATACTGACGAGGCCCGCGAGACCATTGTCGAGGCGGAGCGGATCTTACGCGAAGCTCGTGACAAGGGGTGCGCCGTCTCCAAGAAGGTCGGCTCCCAGCACGTCCTCGACGACGGCCCCTTTGATCCCTACGCTGAGGAGTACCAGATCGTCGCGCCCATCGCCGGCGGCTGACGGAGCGCGGCCACCTGCCAATTCTCGACGTATTCGGCTCGTTCTGGCGCCACATCACGACGTGGAGCCTCTTCCCGGTTCCGGGTCCTGAGGGCGCCAGACGGGACGGGCCACTCGAGCGGCCCTGGCGCTACTACTGGGATCACCTCCCCAAGCGCAGCGCCGGGCCGGACTTCACGGCGGACGACTACGCCGACGCGCGGCGCCGCGCCGAAGAGGTGGCACGCTCCACCCTGGGCGGCGAGCTGTGGGACCAGCTGTTCCTCGACGGCTACCTGGACGTGCCGTCGAAGCGCTTCTCCGGCATCAGCTACCGCCTGCGTATCGGCCGGCGTATCGAGGTGCTGTGCGATCGCGGAGCACACTCGCCATGGCCGTACCCGTTCCTGTGCATCAATCCGGCGTATCCGCTGCCGGAGGTGGAGTTCTTTGCCCACCTCTACCTGTACACGCGCGACCGCGAGGACGTCCTGGTGCGGGTTGCCGCGCCGCAGCCCTGGGATCAACGCCTCGGGCGCACCTTTTAGCCCGCGCTGCGAGCCCGCGCTTCTAGCCGGCGCTCGGCGCTAGCCCGGGCGCAGCAGCAGCCGCTCCACCAGGAGCCGCAGCGCCGCGATAGGTTCCAGCTCAGGCGACGTGCGCAGGACGTCGGCATAGAGCCGGCCGGCGTCCTGGCGACGGCTCGCGGCGAGGTCCATGGCCCGCCCCGCTTCCGCCTGGAGATCCAGCCAATCCGGCGGCGGCTCGCGATCCACGTAGAGACGGTCCAGGTACTGCTGGGCCCGTTGGTCGCCAACGAGCTCGAAGCCGCGGTACAGATCCAGCAGCTCGGACGGCGGCAGACCGTGCTCGAGCCGCTCCTCGATGGCGAACCGACGCAGCTTGCCCTGGGCGGCGAGAGTCAGATCGAACAGGTCGGGCGAGCGGTCCGCAAGGCGTTCCTGCTGTAGGGTTGCCGGATCGACGTCGTCCAGGGCGTCGAGATCCTCGGGGTCGTCGAAGATGGAGCGCTGCGCCCTGGGTCGGCCTTCGGGCATGCCGGCCAGGCGGGACAGCTGCTCCAGGGGGTCCTGGCCGCGCATAGCGACGCCGGTGGCCCGGCGCCAGGCGACCACCAGCTCCATACCCCGCTCATGAGCGCTCTCTTCGAGGTCGAGCACGCGGTTCTCGATCTCCCGCCACTCGTCGGGCAGCTCGCGCAGGATGAAGCGCCGGTCCGCGTAGCGGACCGCCAGCTCCTCACCAGCGAGGTCGGCGTAGAGGGCGATCACAGCGGTCGGCGCCACGCCACGCTCCAGCGTGCTGGTGACTATGAAGTGCACCAAGCGGGAGCGGGCCTCATCCGACAGGTGCGCCAGATCCGGTACCTCGCCACGCGACGGGGCCTCGTCCAGCTCGTCCACCGGGATCTGGTCGAAGTCCCGTGTCGTTTCCACGCAGAGCGCTCCACTGGCTTTATAGCACCCCGGCCCGTGCCGGCCTCACTTGCGGCGGCGCGGCGACCGTGCTGAGCCGCCGCCTCGCCGCTGGACGAGGGCGGGCGCACGCCGTCCCGGCCCGGGCGTCGCCCGGCGCTTGGGCCGCCGGTCGGCGACGTCGTCGACGAACGCTGGCACGACCCATTGCTCCCGCTCCGCCACCGCGTCCGCCGTATCGTCCACCTCCGGCAGGCCGCCCACTGCCCAGCGGTAGCCCGCCTCCACCACGCCGTGCCGGAGCAGACGGTCAGCCTCGTCGAGCGCGGCCACGAGCCCCTCACCCAGGGGACCACGCAGCGCGGCGCCTTTGAGCTGGCCGATCAGGTCAAGGGTCTTCTGCAGGGCGGCGACCAGGTCGCCCTCTTGCAGACGCGCGCGCTGCGCGATCTCCGCCAGCTCCTCGCCCTCGGCCCAGGCCAGCGCGACGCCGTGGAACTCCGCCGGCAGCGGGCGGGAGATCTGGAGATTGTGCCGCTCCTCCTCGCGCAGGACGCCGCCGTGGAGAGCGTCCAGGATCTCGCGCAGCCGGTGCAGGCGCTGCGTCAGCGCCAGGCCCCGCATCGGCGAGTCGCGGTCGGTGGCGAACCAGGACAGCGCCTCGGCCAGCTCGGGGGGCTCGAGACCTTCCAGCTGGCGATTGGTGAGCAGCTCGCACAGGGTCAGCGCGTTGGTGTCGAACAGGCGGCGGAGGTACGGCGACTTGGCCGTCGGCCGCCCGGCGCGCAGGTAGTCGTACCGCTCCAGGACCTGCACCAGCCCCTGCACCGTCCGTTTGGCCTCGACCGTCGCGGCGCGCCGGGCCTGGCGCAGCTCGTAGTCGGCGCGGGTCAGCTCGTGCGCCCGCTCGGAGACGTCCCGCCGCTTCGTTCGGCCAGCGCGGTCGGCCGACCGCTCGCGCTCGAACTGGTCCTCGAGAGCCTGCTTCCGCTCGGTGAGCTCCTTCAGGGCGCGGTCGTGCTGGAACCGCCGCAGACTGCGCGCGTACAGGTCGGCCAGCCGCTCCTCGTCCTCCGGCCGCAGCCAGAGGTTCATGGCGGTCGAGTACGTCGGCCGGAACGCGCTCTCCAGCGGCAACAGCTCGCCGTTGATGACGCTCATCGCCTGCGGGAACGTCACCCACGGGGAGTACAGGACGAGCGACACTCCGCGCTCGTCGATGCCGCGCCGGCCGGCGCGGCCGGTCATCTGGCGGTACTCGTTCGGCGTCAGCAGGCGTCGCTGAACGCCGTCGTACTTCTGGAACTCGGCAACCACCACCGTGCGGGCCGGCATGTTGATCCCCAGCGCCAGCGTGTCGGTCGCGAACACGGCCCGCAGCTTGCCGGCCTGGAACAGCTCCTCGACCAGCATCTTCAGCTGCGGCAGAAGTCCGGCGTGGTGCACGGCCACGCCACGCGGCAAAAACTGCCCGAGCAGCTGGCTCACCTGGCGCAGGGCGCGGTCCGCGGGCGCCATGTCGGCCAGGCGGCTCTTCGCCTCGCGCACGAGCTCCGCGGCGTGGGCCACTGGCCGGAGAGCCAGGCACGACGCCGCGGCCTGCTCCGTCGCCCGGCGGCTGAACAGGAAGTAGATCGACGGCGTCAGCTCCTGGCTCTCCAGGTAGCGCAGGACACGCCACGGTGCCGGCACATCGCGCGGCGCCCGGTCGTCGTCGTCCGCCACGCCGTGGTCTCCGGTGCCTGGGCCAGTCGGGCCACCCCAGCGGACGCGGCTGGCCAGCTCGCCGCCCACCTTGCGCAGCAGCGTCGGAGCCACGGTCCGCCCGTCAGGATCCAGGATGGGCCAGACGCGGAACGCGGCCTCAGTCGCGTCCTGGTCCGGCAGCCAGTAGCGGTGCTCGATGGGGACGGCGCGCTCGTCGTGGAACACACAGGACAGGTCGCCGTGAGCCTCGCGGATCCATTCGCCAATGTCGCCGGCGTTGGGGACCGTGGCAGACAAACAGACCAGCTGCACGTGCGCGGGCGCCAGCAGAATCGCTTCTTCCCAGGCGGTGCCCCGCTCCGGGTCGCCCATGTAGTGCACCTCGTCGAAGACGACCACTGCCACATCCGCCAGAGAGCCCCAGCCGCCGCCGCCAGGGTCCGTGACCAGCTGGTTGCGGAGCACTTCCGTCGTCATCACGATGATGGCTGCGTCGCCATTGACGACGACGTCGCCGGTCAGCAGACCGACTTCGGCGTCGCCGTAGCGGCAGCGAAAGTCGCGGAACTTCTGGTTACTGAGCGCCTTGATCGGCGTCGTATAGAGGGCGCGGAGGCCGCGGCCGCGGGCCAGGAAGACGCCGAACTCGGCCACGACGGTCTTGCCAGTGCCCGTTGGGGCCGACACGAGGACCGAATGCCCTTCGGCAAGGGCAACCATGGCCTCTTCCTGGAACGGGTCCAGCGGGTGGGGCAGGCCGGCGCGAAACTGCTCGACGAGGGGATGGGAAGCCAAGGGCAGATTCTACGGATGCCTCGCGTAGTACAGGTGGTGGCCGTCCTCGGAGCGCCGCACCCGGCCGTGTGCGCGCAGCTCCTCCAGGTGGCTCAGGGTCTCGGACAGGGCCATGCGCTGCTGGAGCACTGGCAGGTCGTGGAAGGAGCGCCTTCGTCTCGTCCACGGGATACTCGCCGCTACCTCAGCTGCCGTGATCGTTCGGTTGCCGAGGGCATCGAGCACAGCTGCCTCGCGCTCGTCGTGGTGCACCAGCAGCTCGTCCACGCGGCGCCTCAGGCCCACGAAAGGCTCGCCATGGGCGGGCAGCACGAGGTCGGCGTCGAGCGCGGCGACGCGGCGCAGCGATTGCAGAAACTGGCCCAGTGGGTTGCCGGCGTCGCCGTGCCACAGCGAGACGTTCGGGGTGATCGGGTCGAACACGTGGTCGCCCGAGATGAGCACACGGCGCTCGGGGTCGAACAGGCAGATGTGGCCGGGCGTGTGGCCGGGCGTCCAGACAACGCGCCAGCTGTGGCGTCCGACGCCGATCTCGTCGGCATCCTCGAGCTCCTGGTCGGGTTGGACCACTGTGAACCGACCAAGCGAGGCGAAAGCTTCGCGGTCGGCCTCGCCGAGACTCTCGTCGAAGCCGTTGCGCTGCAGCCAGGCATTCGATAGCCGGCCGTAGCCGGGGAGGTCGGCCAGGTTGTCGCGCACGTACAGCCAGTCCAGCCGGTGCATGAGTAGGCGCAGCTGCCCCAGGCCGACCAGACGTCCGGCCATGCCGTAGTGGTCGGCGTGGTAGTGCGTGACCACGAGCCGGCGCACGTCGCCAAGGGCGACGTCGTGGTCCTTCAGCGCCTCCTGGAGCGCCTCCAGCACCTCGGGCAGATCCCAGCCGCAGTCCACCAACACGTAGCCGTCGTCGGCCTTGATCAGGTAGCTGTTGATGTGGCGCAGCGGATTGTCCGGCATGGGCAGCCGGATCTGACGGATCTCCTTGGGCAGGTCGAGCACGTTGACGGCCAGGATACCGGTCCGGCGGGCCCACCCCCGGGGCGGCGACTCCAAGGTCAGGGGGAGAGCGTGAGGCCGAGCACCTGGGCCAGCTCGCGCAGCGGGGCGCCGCTCGCTCCCGCCAGCGCCTCGATGGCCCTGGGGGTATTCAGGTCGTCTTCGAGCGCCGCCCGGAAGGCGGTACCAGCCTGGCCAGCGTAGTCCGGCTCGCCGGCCGCGATCGCCAGACGCTCCGCCAGGCCAGCCGCCGTCTCCATCTCCGTCGTCGACCACTCCCAGACCGTGCGGTAGTGGTGCCCCAGGAGCAGCAGCCGAATAGCGTCCGGGGTGTACTGCCCCAACAGGTCGCGGACGAAGACCATGTTGCCCAAACTCTTGCTCATTTTGGCGCCGTCCAAGTGCACCATGGCGGTATGGAGCCACAGCTGGACGAAGGGCCGCACACCGGTGGCCCGCTCGCTCTGGGCAATCTCGCTCTCGTGGTGCGGGTACACCAGGTCGGCACCGCCACCGTGGACGGTGACCTGCTCACCCAGATACTTGTAGCAGAGCGCCGAGCACTCAACGTGCCAGCCGGGCCGTCCACGGCCCCATGGACTCTCCCAGGATGGCTCGTCGGACCGCCCCGTCCATCCCTTCCACAGAGCGAAGTCCAGCGGGTCCTCCTTGCGCGGGTCGTCGACGTCGGCGTCGTCCTGCTGGCTCGCGATGGCCAGCATCTCGGCGCGAGACAGTCTCGACAGCTCGCCGTAGGTGGCGGCGGAAGCGACGCGAAAGAAGACGCTGCCCCCGTCGACGCGGTACGCCGCTCCCTCGGCGACCAGCCGGCCCACCAGCTCGACGATGGTCGGCATGGCGTCGGTGGCGCGCACGAAGTGGTCCGGGTCGCGGACGTTGAGCGCCCGCATGTCGGCGCGGTACCGGATCGTCTGCTCGTGGCCGAGCTGGCGCCAGTCGACGCCGAGCTTGCGGGCACGCTGCAGGATGGAGTCGTCGATGTCGGTGACGTTCTGCACGTACAGGACGTCGCGACCGAGCCAGCGGAGCGCTCGCACCAGGACGTCGAACTGGACGAAGGTGAACGCATGGCCGAGATGGGTGGTGTCGTAGGGGGTGACGCCGCAGACGTACAGCTTCACGGCTCCGTCTGGGATCGGCCGCGGCGCACCGGAGAGCGTGTCGACGAGGAGGCAGCTCACGGGGACAGCAGTAGCGTATCGGATTGTTCCGCCGTATCGGGGCGTGCCTCGCCCGTACAATGCACCCCGTGCTGACGTATCGGGTGGGCGACCCGGATCGGCCGCGCGGCCACGCGCTGCTCTTCTTTCGCGACGCCACGGAGCCCCAGCGCGTCTCCGCGACGTACCTGGTCGTGGTGCCGATTGCCATGGACCTGGGCAAGTACATCCCGGCGGCGTTCGCCGGCCAGCTCGCCGGGCAGCTGGCCGCCGGCGCTCCGGCCGCGTACCCGCTGCCGCCTGTGCCGGAGCCTGTCGCGGGTGGTCTGGCGCAGCTCGAGCGGCTTGCCGAGCTGCGTGGCGACGACCTCATCGACGGCGGCACGCTGAACATGGCCGCGCCCTGGCAGGCGCTGCATCCGGTCACCGACGTCGGCAGCCAGTACGCCGACGCGTGCTCGTCGTACCTGGCGGCTGCGCCCGCCGAGGCGCCGCCAGCCGCGGTCGAGCTGCCGTCAAGTCAGGGCGACGCCGACGTCGACAACCTCCTTCTCCAGGTCATGCCGGACAGCGAGAAGGTCAGCCGGCTGGCTCGGTTGACCGGCACGCTGCGCTACGCGGTCGGTGGCGGCGACAGCGCCCTGGCCGACGAGACGGTGGCCGAGATGCAGCGCATCGGCCGCCACCTTGGCGACAAGTACCAGCTGGAGCTGCTGGTCGCGGCCGCGCGGGCGCCAGACGAGCGCTCCGGACAGCTGGCACAGCTGTACGTCGAGCGTTGCTACCGTCTGGCCGAGGAGGACTACGCCGCCCTGAGCGACCTGGACCGGAGGATCGCCGAAGCAGCCCAGTAGCCGTGGCCGACCTCCAGCGCGTCAGCCTTTCCGGCACGCTGCCACAGCGCGAAACTGGAGGTAGACAAGCCAGGCCGCGATGTGCGACGATGGAGGTGGTGAAAGGAGGTGATGCCACTAAATGAGTACCCATTTAGGCGTCACCTCCGAGGCCGCGTAAGCTGCCCCGGGGCGTGACGCCATAAAGTTTCACCATAGTAGGGGCGACCTAGCGGTCGCCCCTACTCGTGTGCCCGGCGCGCCCACCCCTGCTGCCGCTACCCCACGACCAGCCACGGCCCGTGCTCTCCTCTAGCCTGGCCGCGAGCCATCCATCCGCGAGGTTCTTTCAATGGTCAGTTCCGACGGCGCGCTGCCTACCATCCCCGAGGGCGAGAGCGTCCTGATCGTCATGGCGCACCCGGACGACGCCGAGTTCGGCTGTGGCGCAACCATCGCCAGCTGGGCCGCCGCCGGCAAGGTCATCAACTACGTTCTGTGCACCAGCGGCGACAAGGGCAGCAGCGATCCGTCGGTCAATCCGTTCGAGCTGGCGCGGACCCGCCGCAGCGAACAGGTCAACGCTGCCCACGCGCTCGGCGCGCGGGACGTGACGTTCCTGTCCTACAGCGACGGCGTGCTGCGCAACACGCTGGAGCTGCGCCGGGACATCGTGCGCGAGATCCGCCGCCTGCGGCCGGACGCGGTGGTGTGCCAGGACCCCACCCAGCGGTGGGGCGGGACGGGCTACCTGAATCATCCGGACCACCGCGCGGCCGGCGACGCCTGTCTGGACGCGGTCTACCCGTCGGCCCGCGACCCGCACGTGTTTCCGGAGCTGCTGCTGGAGGGCTGGCACCCGCACAAAGTGCGCGAAGTCTTTATGTCGACCCAGTCCAACGCCGACGTCTGGGTGGACGTGACCGGCGGGATGGACAGGAAGCTGGCCGCCCTACGGGAGCACATCAGCCAGACGGGCGAGCGGTGGGATCAGGTGGAGGAGCGGGTGCGCGAGCGCTCCCGCGCCCTGGCGAAGTCGCTCGAGCTGCCCTTCGAGTACACCGAGGCCTTCAAGTACTTCAAGCTAGGCTGAGGCGAGCTATCAGCCATCAGCTATCAGCTAAAGAACCGCACTGCCGTGTCGCACCCAAGGCGCGGTGGGGCGGTCTCTCCGATGCGTGCTGACGGCTGACGGCTGATGGCTGACAGCTGACAGCTCGTCCGCTGACAGCTCGTTTAAGGAGGGTGCTACAGTGGGGGAGGATGCCAATGATGTCGTCCATCGAACAGTGGGTTGACGGGGTCGCTCGGACGACGCGCCCGGACCGGGTCGTCTGGTGCGACGGCAGCGACGGGGAGAACGAACGCCTCATCGCCCAGATGCTCGCCGACGGCACGCTCCTGCCGCTGAACGGAAAAGCCCAGCCGGGCTGCTACCTGCACCGCAGCAACCCCCAGGACGTCGCCCGCACCGAGCACCTCACGTTCATCTGCAGCCAGCGGCCCGAGGACGCCGGCCCGACGAACAACTGGATGTCGCCCGGGGATGCCCGCGAGCGCGTCTGGCCGCTGTTCAACGGCAGCATGCGCGGCCGCACCATGTACGTGGTGCCCTACCTCATGGGCCCGCCGGACTCGCCCTACAGCAAGGTCGGGGTGGAGATCACCGACAGCCCGTACGTCGTGGCGAACATGCGCATCATGACCTGCATGGGCCAGGTCGCGGTCGACCGCATCGCCTCGGGTGTCGCCGACTGGGTGCCAGGGCTCCACTCCCTGGGCGACCTCTCGCCGGACCGGCGCTTCATCATGCACTTCCCCGAGGAGCGCACCATCTGGAGCATAGGGTCCGGCTACGGCGGCAACGCCCTGCTGGGCAAGAAGTGCTTCGCGCTGCGCATCGCCTCGACCATGGGCCGCGACCAGGGCTGGCTGGCCGAGCACATGCTGATCCTCGGGCTGGAGTCGCCGGAGGGCGACGTCACGTACATCGCCGGGGCGTTCCCCAGCGCCTGCGGCAAGACGAACCTGGCCATGCTGAAGTCCCCATTCGAAGCCGAGGGCTGGAAGGTCCACACGGTGGGCGACGACATCGCCTGGATCAACGTTGGTCCCGACGGCCGCTTCTGGGCGATCAACCCGGAGGCCGGCTATTTCGGCGTGGCGCCCGGCACTAACTCCAGGACCAACCCGAACGCCATGGTGGCGATCAGTCGGAACACGATCTACACCAACGTCGCCGTGGCCGCCGACAACACGGCCTGGTGGGAAGGCATGGACGGCCCCGTTCCCCAGCAGGCGCTGGACTGGCAGGGGCGCCCGTGGACGCCCGCGTCGGGCAGCAAGGCTGCCCACCCCAACGCCCGATTCACGACCCCCGCCGACCAGAACCCAGCGATCTCGCCCCACTGGCAAGATCCGCGAGGTGTGCCCATCTCCGCCATCCTGTTCGGGGGCCGCCGAGCGCGCACCGTGCCACTGGCGTACCAGGCGTTCGACTGGCAGCACGGCGTCTTCCTGGGCGCGACCATGGCGTCAGAGACGACGGCGGCGGCCACTGGCGCGGTTGGCGTCGTGCGGCGCGACCCCATGGCCATGCTGCCCTTCTGCGGCTACAACATGGCCGACTATTGGGCCCACTGGCTCGAGATGGGCCGCCGAGCAACCAACCCACCGGCTGTGTTCGGGGTAAACTGGTTCCGCACCGACGAGAACGGCACGTTCATCTGGCCCGGGTTCGGCCAGAACATGCGCCTGCTCCGCTGGGTGCGGTCGCAGGTTCGCGGCGAGGGCGGAAACGCCGCCCGTGAGACGCCCGTTGGGCTGGTGCCAACACCGGCGGCGATTGGGGCTGACGATCTCGGCCTGTCCCGCCGCGACGCCGAACCGCTGCTCCAGGTGGACCCGGACGAGTGGCTGCGTGAGGCCGAGGACCAGGCGGCCTTTCTCCAGAAGTTTGGCGACCGCCTGCCGGCCGCGATCCGCCAGGAGCACGAGTCGCTGGTGGGTCGGCTGGCGCCGATCGCCGTCTAGCCCCCGGGCACTGGACGGGGCCAAAACGTACTAGCATGGGTCAGCTGGGCCAGCCGCGCTCGTAGCAGCCAACGACCGACGGCTCACTGCTCACTTTTTACGGTTACTGGGCACCGCTCGCAGCTACGGAGGAGCCTCTGTGTCGATTAAAGTCGCAATCGTCGGCGGAGCCGGCCGGGTCGGCTCCACCACCCTGTTCCAAATGCTGCTGCAGGGCGTGGCGCAGGAGCTCGCGGTCGTTGACGTGGTCACCGAGCGCGCGGAGGGGGAGATCCTCGACCTGCTGCACGGCACGCACCTGTCGCACCGCGTCGCCTTCAGCGGTCCCGGCTACGAGGCGTGCGCCGGCGCGGACTTCGTCGTCGTCACCGCTGGCATTCCCCGCCAGCCCGGCGAGACGCGGCTGGACCTGCTGAAGAAGAACGTGGACAACCTGCGCGACAACGTGCTGCCCACGCTGTCGAAGTACGCCGGCGACGCCTTCATCATCATGGTGGCCAATCCAGCCGACGTGCTCACCTACCAGGCGGCCAGCCACGGCGCCTTCCCGCCCGAGCGGGTCATCGGGACGGGCACTCTGCTCGACTCCACCCGCTTGCGGTCGCTCCTGGGCCAGCGTCTGGGCGTCGACCCGGGCCAGGTCTACGCCTACATGCTGGGCGAGCACGGCGACAGCCAGGCGGCCGTCCTGAGCTCGGCGACAGTCGCCGGCATCCCGCTCGCCGACTTCCCCGGCTATTCGCCCGGCATGGTGGACGAGGTGCTCAACGCTACCCGGTTCGGCGGCGCCGAGGTCATCAAGCGGAAGGGCGGAACCTTCTACGCCGTCGCTCCCATGATCGTCGAGCTGGTGCGCGCCATCCGCGACGACACCCACCAGGTGCTGCCAGTCTCGACGCTCTTGAAGGGCGAGCTCCTCGGCATGAAGGACGTCGCCTTGTCCTTGCCGTGCCTGATCGGGAAACAGGGCCGCCTGGCCATCGTCCCGCCACCCATGTCGCCAGAGGAGCAGACGGCCCTGTTGAACTCCTACACGGTGCTGCGCGAAGCGTTGCAGTCGGTAGGGCTCTGACGCTGACGCTGGCGTTGATGCTCTAGCTCCAGGCTCGAATGGAGGAGTCATGGCACACAATGTCACACTGATCCCTGGCGACGGCACGGGGCCCGAGATCATGAAGGCCACCCGTCGGGCGATCGAGGCCACCGGCGTCCAGTTCAACTGGGACGTCCAGGACGCGGGCGTCGACGTCATGGAGAAGACCGGCACGCCTCTGCCTGACGCGGTTCTCGACTCCATCAGGCGCAACAAGGTGGCCATCAAAGGTCCTATCACCACGCCCGTCGGCAAGGGCTTCCGGAGTGTCAACGTCGCGCTCCGCAAAGCGCTCGACCTCTACGCCAACCTCCGCCCGTGCAAGTCGTACGCCGGTGTGCGGTCGCGCTACGACGACATCGACCTCGTGGTGGTGCGCGAGAACACCGAGGACCTGTACGCGGGCGTCGAGTTCGACCTTGGCGCCGAGAACACGAAGGAGCTCATCCAGGACTTCCACCGCCTCGGCGGCTTCACCGTCCGCGAGGACTCCGCGCTCGCCATCAAGGCCATCTCGGTCACCGGGTCGCGCCGCATCGTCCAGTTCGCGTTCGACTACGCCCGCAAGAACAAGCGGAAGAAGGTCACCGCCGTCCACAAGGCGAACATCATGAAGTTCGCCGACGGTCTTTTCCTGCGCGTCGCGGGTGAGGTGGCGCGCGACTATCCGGACGTCGAGTTCAACGACGTGATCGTCGACAACATGTGCATGCAGCTGGTCCAGAAGCCTGACCTGTACGACGTGCTGGTGCTGCCCAACCTGTACGGCGACATCCTGTCGGACCTGTGCGCCGGGCTGGTGGGCGGCCTGGGCGTGGCGCCGGGCGCCAACATCGGCGTCGACACGGCCGTGTTCGAGCCGATCCACGGCAGCGCGCCGAAGTACGCCGGCCAGAACAAGGTGAACCCGACAGCCGCCATGCTGTCCGGCGTCATGCTGCTCCACCACCTGAACGAGCCCGATGCCGCCGGCAGGTTGGAGCGGGCGGTGGCGGCGGTGATCGCCGAGGGCAAGGACGTCACCTACGACCTCAAGCCGACACGCGACGACCCGTCGGCGGTGGGCACCGCCCAGTTCGCCGACGCGGTCATCGCCAAGATGGGCAGCAGCTAGAGGCAGCGCGGCGGACGGGAGCCGGCCAGCGGAATCGAACCGCTAACATCCAATTTACAAGATTGGTGCTCTACCGTTGAGCTAGGCCGGCGACGCGGGAACGCCGCAAGTATACCCCGACCACCTGGCATGGCCTGTGCCCCGTGCCTCTGTCATGCAGATGAGTGCTACGACCGATTCTGGTGGGCGCGGGGACGCGGACAGCCTGATCGTGGTTGCCGTTTTCGACGGGCAGGCGGCCGCTGAGGCGGCGGTGCAGGCCCTACGCGGCCGCGGCTTCGACGATGCGCACGCCGAGCTGGTGTCGAACTCCGCGTCGCCGGAGGCGCTCCAGCGCCTCGGACCTGGTACCGGGGAAGCCGGCGACCTGGAGGCGATGCTCGTGGGCCTTGGCGTGCCCGCGGGTCAGGCGCGCTTCTACGACCGGGCAGTGCGGGAAGGCGGCAGTCTGGTGGCAGTGGCAGCAGGCGGCCAGGCGTCGGCGGCGCGGGACATCCTCCAGGCGCACGGTGGCCGCGACGTCGAGTCGCAGGGGGCCGACCTGGTGCGGCCACCAGAAACAGCCGACGCGGGCACCGGCAGCGCGCCGGCCGACGTCTCGACGCGCTGGGAGGACGTCGCCTCCCGCTACGAGATGTTGTGGGGCCAGCATTACGGGGCCGAGGACGGCGAGTGGTCCGACTACGAGCCGATCTACCGCTACACGTGGCAGGTGGCCAACCAGCCGGCCTACCGCGGCCGCGCCTGGGACGCCGTCGAGCCGTCGCTGCGCCAGGCGTGGGAGGCGCAGGCGCCAGGGGCGTCGTGGGACCGGGTGGCCGGGCCTATGCAGGACGTGTGGCAGGACGTCGCCGAGGAGGCGCAGACCAGCGCCGAGGGCGGCGCGGCCCGCCGCACCGCCCGCCCCCTGGAGTAGCGGCTCTGCGGCGAGCCAGGCTGCTCCCGTAAAATGGTCCCTGCCCCCGGTGGGGTGGCCGAGTGGTTAATGGCAACGGTCTGTAAAACCGTCCGTCGGAAGACGTACGCAGGTTCGAATCCTGCCCCCACCACCCGAGCTGCGAGCGACCACGTTCTCGGAACCATCAAGGGAGCCCTGACGGCGCCTGCTACGCGCGTGCGACTCGTTGCCTCCCAGTGTGTCCGCAGCCCTACCGCCGAGTAGGACGGTGGCCGGCTTCGGCTCCGCAACAGCGGCCAGGGCTTGACGTAGCCTCAACTGTGCAGCGCGCGGAATCTCCACTGCACCGCTGCTCAGTACAACGCCATCGGATTGGCAGTCAAGTGATACATGGTATACACTTGGTCCACGTCTTGAAGGAGGCACGAACGTTGATTACTACGATTCGTAAGAGCGGCAATAGCTTCGTGATCCGTGTCCCCCGCGAGGAGATGGACCGCGTCGGCGTCCAGCCTGACGAGCACGTCCTCGTCGAGATCCGCCCCATTGAGATCCGCCCCAAGCTCACGCCGGAGCTTCAGAATGTCGCCGACGAGATCATAGCTCGACCCGGCACGGCCAAGGCCTTCGCCCGACTGGCGGATGGCTGAAACGAAGTACCTGACGGCCAGCGACGTGTTCGCGCTGACTGACTGGTTTCTGCAGCGCCTCGGGTACCGGCCAGTGATCCTGCGGGGGAACGGCCAGGCGCTGCTCGATTCAGCCGTCCATCGGGCCCAGACCGCTGCCTACTATGGTGGCGCCGATCTCTTTCTGCAGGCTGCCGCTCTGGCCAATGGCATCGCGCTGAACCATCCGTTTGTCGACGGCAACAAGCGCAGCGCCTGGGCGGCGTGCGTCGCCTTCCTCTGGCTGAACGGGCACCCTGTGCCGGACAACGCGATGGACCCCCTGGCCGAGCAGTTGATTGCCCAGCACGAGCTGACCGATCGCACGGAGGCCGATGAACTCCTGGCCCACTGGCTGCGTGCCCGATTGGGGACCCGTCAGGATGATCGCGCCCAGGGACCGCCGCGACGTTAGTACTCTAGTCGGGAACGCCGAGAAGGCCAGCGACCGAGAGATCTTCGTCCACCTCTGGGCACCGGCGCCATGGACGCGGACGGCGAGGACATCGGCGGCGTTGGCTCCGTGGGCACGGGGACGGGCACCGGCGGCGTCGGCACAGGCGGCAGTGGCATCGGCGCTGGCGGGACCTCGGGCCCCTAAGCGCGTAGCGCGAACAAAGGCAGGCGCCTGAGCAGGTGGAGCTCAGATGACCAGAAACGAGCAGGACTCGGGACCACCTGCTTAGGCCCAGCTCCCGCCGGGCTACCGCGGCACGTCGGCGCGTCGCCGGGCCAGGTTGTCCGCGCGCTCGTACAGCTCAGTTGTGCAGAAGGCGCAGCGGCGCGCCGCTTTCGGGATCTTGCTGAGGCACTCAGGACACTCGTGGGTCGGCATCGGCGCCGGCGTGGCCGGCGTGAAGCGCGCCACCAGCGCGTTGATCGGCACTACCACGAAGTAGTAGACGACCGCCCCGATCACGACGAAACTGATCACGGCATTGATAAGATCGCCAATGAGAAAATGGCTCGTGTTGATCGTAAAGTACATGGCCGAAAAGTCTGGGACCCCACCAAATGCGCCGATCAGCGGCGTTATGAGATCCCTGACCAACGCCTGGACGACGTTCCCGAACGCCGCGCCGACGACCACGGCCACCGCTAAGTCGACAACGTTCCCACGCAACAGGAACTTCCTGAACCCGCTCATTCCTTCGTCGCCTCCTGGAGCCACGTCTGGGCCGCCGCCGTGTGATGCGGGGCCGGTCCCCTACCCGCGTTCCAGAGGCCATGCTACATGACGACGATCTCCGGACCTGTCATTGTGGTCGGCGCTGGATTGGCTGGCCTGAGATGCGCCCGCGTGCTCGACCAGGCTGGCGTGCCGGTTGAGCTCTTCGAAGCGCACGATGCCGTTGGCGGCCGCGTCCGCTCGGACGTGACGCCTGACGGCTTCACCCTGGACCGCGGCTTCCAGGTGCTCTTCACCGCCTACCCGGCGTTGGGACGGGCGGTCGATCTAGGAGGGCTCGATCTGCGACCGTTCGACAACGGCGCGGCGGTCGTCACGGCCCACGGACCGGAGATACTGCGCGACCCGGTGCGCCATCCGGGCCACCTGCAGGCGGCGCTGACCTCGCGCGTGCTCACCTGGGGGGACCGCCTCCGTCTGGCGCGGTGGGCGGCGGACCTTGTCGCGTCGCCCTGGGACGGGGTGCGCGACGTGGGCGACGACCCGCGGACGACGGAGGAGGCGCTGCACGCCCGCGGCTTCTCCGACGGCTTCGTGGAGAGCTTCTTCCGCCCGTTCCTCGCCGGGATCCTCCTGCGCCGCGACCTCTCGACGAACGCGGCCGTCCTCCAATTTCTGCTCAAGATGCTGGTGCAGGGGCGCAGTGCGCTGCCCGCTCACGGGATGCAGGCCCTGCCTGACGCCATGGCACGGGCGCTGCCCCCGGATTCGGTGCGCCTCGAGTCGCGCGTCCTCGGGCTGCTGGGTGAGGCCGGCCGGGCTGTTGGCGTCCGCACGGCGGCAGGCGAGATGCGTGGGCGCGCCGTCGTTCTGGCGACCGACGGCGACAGCAGCGCCACCCTGGCGGACGTGGCAGTGCCACGGGTCTCGATGGGCAGCACCACCCTGTACTTCGCCGGCCGCGACCGGCCCTACCGCCAGAAGCTGCTCGCCCTGAACGCGCTGCCCGACCCATTCGTCAACGACGCCACTCTGCTGACAAACGTGGTGCCCGAGTACGCGCCGCCCGGCTGGCACCTGCTCGCGGCCCACGTGCTGCACGCCGAGCACCTTGACGACGGCGTGGTCGAGAGCCGTGCCCGGGCCGACCTGGCGCGCTGGTTTCCGCACGTCGACCTGTCGCGGTGGCGCACGCTGAGCATCGCCCGGGTGCCGCACTCGCAGTTCCCGCAGCCGCCCCACACGCAGGCGCGACTACCTGGCGCCCGGCCTGCCTCTGGCCCCGCGGGCCTCTATCTGGCAAGCGAAGTGACCGAGGACAGCAGCATCAACGGGGCGCTGCGCGGCGGCGAAGCCGCGGCGGCGGCTGTGCTGGAGGATCTCGACACGCGCTGACAAACTACACGCTGACACGGGACAGGTGCGCCGCGCGCGGGCGGGCGGTACAGTCTCCAGCCACGGCGCCGCCACACGGGGCCGGCCGCCACCTTCCCCTGGCACCTCTCGTCAAGATCGGGGCACACGACGTATGGATTCGGCTCGGAAAGCAACTTCCTCAGCCTCAGCCCGACCGCGGGCGCGCAGCTTCGGACTAGCGGCCATCGCGCTGCTCATGGCAGCCTGCGGCACGGCGCCGACCGGGGCGCCGCCCACCGCCGCTCCTAGTCCCCAAACCGGTGCCACGGCCGCTTCAGCCGGCAGCTTCGACGGCACGATCGTCTTCGGCGCGCCCATCTCGCTCACCGGCAGCACCGCCAAAGAAGGCAGCCTGACGCGCGACGGCTACGACCTCTGGCGCGACACCTACAACAACGCCGGCGGCATCCAGGTCGGCGCCAAGCGCTACAAGATCGAGACGAAGTACTACGATGACGGCAGCAACGCGCAGCAGAGCGCCACTCTCGCCGAGAAGCTGATCCAGGAGGACAAGGTAAACTTCTTGCTTGGACCCTACGGCACAAGCTCCACTTTACAGGTCAGCACCGTCGCCGAGAAGAACAAGATGCCTATGATCGAGGGGAACGGTGCTGCCGAGAGCATCTTCAACCAGGGCTACAAATATACCTTCGGCGTTCTGTCCCCCGCGCGAAAATACCTCGTCGGCGTGGTCGACGTCGCCCTGAGCCAGAGTCCAAAGCCGACGACATTGGCCCTGCTGAGCGCCGACGACCCGTTCTCGGTGGAAGTCGCCGATGCTGCCCGTGCCTACGCCGAGCAGCAGGGCTTGCAGGTCGTCTATTACCAGAAGTACCCGAATGCGTCGAAAGACCTGCGGGCTCCGCTCACCGAGGCGCGCTCGAAGAGCCCAGACCTGTTCTTGAACAGCGGGCACTTCGAGGAGAGCGTCGCCATCGTGCAGCAGGCGAAGGAGCTGGGGCTCAACGCCAAGGGCTTCGGCTTCAGCGTTGGCCCCTCCGTTCCCGACTTCGAGAGCACGCTCAAAGGCGACGCGAACTACGTTTTCGGCGGCACGCAGTGGACGGGCGCGCTCAAATACCAGGGCGACGACCTGTTCAAGACGCCAGCCAGCTACCAGGCGCTGTACAAGCAGACCTACAACTACGAGCCGTCCTACCAGAGCGCGGAGTCGACGGCGTGCGGGATCGCGTACGTCAAGGCCATCCAGGCGGCTGGCTCGCTGGACGGGGGGGCGGTGCGCGACGCCATCGCCAAGCTGGACGCCATGTCGTTCTTCGGCCAGATCAAATTCGACGAGCGGGGCATCAATACGTTCAAGCCGATGGCCGTCGAACAGTGGCAGAACGGCAAGAAGGTCACAGTGGGTCCGCCGGAGGTCGCCGAAGCAAAGGCGCTGTGGCCAGCGCCCGCCTGGAGCGCCCGTTAGTCCATCCTGATGGACCTCGCTCAGCACCTCGTCAACGGGCTGCTGCAGGGTTGCCTGCTGGCGCTGGTGGGCCTCGGGTTCTCCATCGTATGGGGCGTCCTCAACATCATCAACCTGGCCCACGCCGCGTTGATCATGCTGGCCGCCTACCTCACCTACTTCCTGTGGTCAGCGCTGGGCCTGGACCCCTTCCTCGCCCTGCCCATAACGATGCTGGCGCTATTCGGGCTGGGGTACGCGCTGCAGAAGTACGTGATCAACCTCGTGATGGGCGCCTCAGCGCTCAGCACGTTCCTGCTGACGTTCGGCTTCGAGGCTCTGCTCGTGACCCTGGCGCTGCGGCTCTTCTCCGCCGACACCCGCCAGACGAAGCCCTTCTACGCGAATGCATCGCTGTCGCTAGGGCCGCTGTACCTACCGTACACCCAGCTTGGCGCGGTGGTCGTGGCTCTGGTGCTCACGTACCTGCTGTACCTGTTCCTGGACCGTACCCAGACCGGCAGCTCGATCCGAGCCGTCGGCCAGGATCGCATCGCGGCGCGGCTGATGGGCATCGACATTGGCCAGACCTACGCGCTCACCTTCGGCGTGGGCGCCGCGCTTGCCGGGGCCGCGGGTGCCCTGCTGTCGACCACCAGCGGCTTTGCGCCGAACGCGTTCGGCGCGTTCAACGTGCTGGCGTTCAGCGTCGTGGTGCTCGGGGGCCTGGGGAGCATTCCGGGGGCGCTCCTGGGCGGCCTGGTGTTCGGCCTGGTCTACGAGTTCGGCGGCACCTACCTGCTGGCGCAGCGCGACGTCGCCATCTTCGCCATCCTGATCCTCGTCCTGGTCGTCAGACCAACCGGCCTGCTCGGCCGCGAGGGCTACCGCGGGTGACTCCCCGCCTGGCACCGGGCAAGCTGGCGCTCGACCGCCGCGAGCGGCTGTGAACCTGGCGATCCTGGTCGTCGGCGCGGCGCTGGCGATCGTGGCCGCCCGCCCGCAGTCCAGCCGCGCGCTGGCCCGCGCGGCGACCGCGGCCCTGTTCGTCGTGATGCTGGTCGCCCCGCTGCTGTCCGGCACGACCTCGGTGCTGTTCGATGCCCTGACCGCGCTGTGTGTCGCGTACGGCTGGAACATCATCGGCGGGTTCACTGGCTACGCCTCGTTCGGCAACGTGGCCTACGTCGGCCTGGGCGCGTTCGTCGCGGCCGGCTTCATGAGCCGCCAGCCGGGCCACGCCGGCTGGCCGTGGTTTCTCGGCATCCCCGTGGCGGTGGCCATCGTGGCGCTGGTGGCCGGCGTGGTCGGGCTGGTGGTGCTGCGGCTGCGCGGCCACTACTTCTCGATCGCCACGCTGGGGGTCTCGGTGGCGATGCCGGAGATCATCAGCTGGGACGCTCTGTTCGGCCCGCATGGCGTCGTGCCGGGCTTCTTCGGGGGTGGGCTGCCGCTGAATTTTCCCCTGGCTGAGGACGTGCAGATAGGCGCGCTCCGGCTCGATGCCGACCGCTTCTTCCTGTACGAGCTTGGGCTGCTGGTGGCGGCCGTCGGCTGGGCGGTCACCCGGGCGGTGCGCCGCGGCAAGTTCGGCTACGGGCTGGTGGCCATCCGCGAGAACGAAGAGGCCGCCGAGGTGCTCGGCATCGACACGACCCGGGCCAAGATCGTCGCCTACATGCTCAGCGCCGCCCTGGCCGCCCTGGGCGGCAGCGTGCTCGGCTACAAGCTCACCAACATGACGACCGAAGCCGAGGCCCTCTTCAGCACCACCAACAACCTCCAGATGATCATCATCTGTCTCATCGGCGGCGCGGGCACCCTCTGGGGGCCCTGGATTGGCGCGTTCGTCCTGTTTGCCATCCAGGAGGCGCTGCGGCTGCTCTCGAGCAACGCCGACTTCCTGGCCTGGCAAGGGGTCGTTTTCGCCCTGCTCATCGTGCTCGTCGTGCTGTTCCTGCCGCGGGGCGTTCTCCAGCTCGTGCACAGTCGGGAGCGGCCAAGCTGGCGCACGTTTGCCCGGGGTATCGGCGCCACGCGGGTATGAACGGGCGCACCCCGCTGCTGAGCGTGCACGACGCCACCAAGCGCTTCGGCGGGGTGATGGCCGTGCAGGGCATCAGTTTCGACGTGTACCCGGGCGAGATCGTCGGGCTGATCGGCCCGAACGGCGCCGGCAAGACCACGCTCGTCAACCTCATCACAGGCGTGGCGAAGCCCAGCCGTGGCACGATCACCTTCGGCTCCACCCGCCTGGATGGGCTGAAGCCGCACGTCATCGGGCGCCTGGGGATCGCCCGGACCTTCCAGGTGGTGCGTCCCTTCCCCAGCCTGACAGTGCTCGAGAACGTCGCGGTGGGCGCGATGTACGGCGCCGGCGGCGCCCACCGCTCGGCCGCGGACGCTCTGCACAAGGCGGCGGAGGTTCTGGACTTCGTCCACCTGGCCGAGCGGAGCGGCGACCCGGCCGAGAGCCTGCCGATCGGCGGCAGGAAGCGGCTGGAGCTGGCCAAGGCGCTGGCCATGGAGCCGCGCCTGCTGCTACTGGACGAAGTAACCGCCGGGTTGCGGGGCGCCGAGATCGACGACGCCATGGACATCATCCGCGCCATCAACGCGCGCGGGGTGACCCTGCTGGTGATCGAGCACGTGATGAAGGTCATCACCGGCGTGTGCCACCAGGTGGTCGTGCTGGACTACGGGAAGAAGATCGCCCAGGGCACGCCAGACGCGGTCACCTCGAACCCGGCCGTCATCCAGGCGTACCTGGGCAAGCGCTACGCCGGCGCCAGCGGCCAGGCGTGACACGGGGCCAGGGCCCGCTACTGCGCGTCGAGCATCTCGACGTCGCGTACGGCGACGTCCAGGTGCTGTGGGACGTGAGCCTGGACGTCGCCGCGGACGAGATGGTCGCGCTCGTCGGCGCGAACGGCGCGGGCAAGACCACGCTGCTGTCCGCCATCAGCGGGCTGCTGCGGCCGCGTTCAGGCAGCATCACGTTCGACGGAGGTCCCATCGGCGGCGCCCCAACGAAGCGCATCGTGGAGCTTGGCATCGCCCACGTGCCGGAGGGTAGGCGCCTCTTCCCGGCCATGTCGGTGCGGGACCAGCTCGTCCTGGGTGCGTTCCGCCGCCGTGACCGGGGAGAAGTGAAGGCCGACCTGGAGCACGTCCTGACGCTCTTCCCCCGGCTGCGCGACCGGCTGCACGCCCTGGGCGGCACCCTGTCCGGTGGCGAGCAGCAGATGGCGGCCATCGCCCGCGGCCTGATGGCGCGACCCCGGCTGCTGATGATCGACGAGCTGTCCCTCGGTCTCGCGCCGGTCGTCGTCGAAAGCCTCGTCGAGATCCTGCAGCGGGTGAATCGCGACGGGACGGCCGTCCTGCTGGTGGAGCAGGACGTGCAGACGGCGCTGGAGATCGCCACGCGCGGCTACGTGCTGGAGCGGGGCAAGGTGGCCCTCGCGGGCGCTGCCGCCGCGCTGCTTCGGGACGAGCGGGTACGGCAAGCGTACCTGGGGGTGTGACGGGCGGCGGCGGGCGCGGTAGCATCGAGCCCATCGTGCTCTGGCGAGTGCCAGCGGCGGCGGTGAGTGGGTAGGAGTAAGGCGTGACGCTTGACGGGTCGGCGGCGGCGCTGCCGCACAAAGTGCTTGGGAAGACGGGGGTCGAGGTGACCACCCTGGGGCTCGGCTGCGCCTGGCTGGGGCGGCGCGGCGATGGCGTGGACGAGGAGCTCGGCCTCCAGACCGTGTGGGCGGCGCTGGAGGAGGGGGTCACGCTGATCGACACGGCTGCTCTGTATCTTGGGACGGTCAGCGAACGGCTCGTCGGGCAGGCCCTGCGCGAGCGCCCGGACCTGGCGCGCGGCGTGACAGTGGAGACGAAGTGCTGCCGCCTGCGCGAAGGCTCGGACTACTCGTTCGACGCCGCGCTGCGCTCGGTCGAGGGCAGCCTGGAGCGCCTCGGGATTGGCCGGATCGAGCTGCTGTACGTGCACGATCCGCCCAAGGAAGCGCTGGCCCAGGTGATGGGGCCGGGTGGCGCGCTGGCGGCGCTGCGCAAGCTGCAGAGCGAAGGCGTGGTCGGCCACGTCGGCATCGCGTCGAACTACCCGGACGACAACGCGCCGTTCGTGGAGACTGGCGAGTTCGAGATGGCGGTGGTTCCTGACGCGTACAGCTTGCTGAACCAGGTGGCGCAGGAGCGGATTTTGCCGGCGGCCGAGCGGTTCGGCATGGGCGTCGTGGTAGCCACGCCGCTGGAGAAGGGGCTGCTGGCGGTCGGAGCGGGCAAGGCCCAGGAGCCGGGCGTCGTGCCTGCGACGCGCCGGTTTGCGCCCGAGGTCCTGGCGCGGGTCGAGGCCATGGAAGAGGTGTGTCGGCGCCACGGGTTCAGCCTGCTGGCCGCGGCGCTGCAGTTCGTGACCCGCCATCCCGCCGTCGCCGCCACTATCCCTGGCGCGCGGACGCCCGACGAGATGCGGGCCAATGCCCGGGCCGTCCGCCAGCGCATCCCCGAGGCGTTCTGGCACGAGCTGCTGCCACTGGTGACGACGTGGGACATCGTGGCTCGCTGACGGCTGTCGAGACGCGCCACACCCGGGCCAGCAACGCGACAGGAGCCCATTTCGGCTAGAATCTGGCGCACGGACCGGTCGCGCGACGGCGCCGCTCAACGGCGCGTCACCGGGCACGCCCACGTAGCTCAGTGGTAGAGCACACCCTTGGTAAGGGTGAGGTCGTGAGTTCGATCCTCACTGTGGGCTCCGACGCACCCATCCCCCGTCCCAGGGACACCAGGTAGGCACCATGGCAAAGAGAGCAGACCGCACCCTCATCACGCTCGCTTGCAGCGAGTGCAAGGAGCGCAATTACCACAGCGAGAAGAACAAGCGGAACGATCCTGACCGGCTGACTCTCCAGAAGTTCTGCCCGCGCTGCCGCCAACACCGGGAGCACCGCGAAACCAAGTAGCCTGTAACCGAGGCTAGTGCGGGCGCCGCGTCGGTGGTATAAGAATAAGAACTGGACCGCCGTATCACAGAGGGGCGTAGCTCAGTTTGGTAGAGCACTCGTCTCCAAAACGAGTTGTCGCAGGTTCGAGTCCTGCCGCCCCTGCCGCTCCACGGCGCTCTCCATGAGTCGGTGGACCCGTTAGAGCGGCGACAACGCCTCACTCACGAGCGCCGACCGCCCATAGCGCGGATGAGCCGCTCCGACCGCTGGTCCGCGTAGTGGTTGTTCACCACGAACAGGGCGTGGATGACGCCGGGCGCCCAGCCGAGCAGGGTCAGCGGAATGCTCAGCAGCGCCTGGAACGGCTTCCCGCACAGAAGCACCGCGAGCGGCGGTAAAACGACGGCAACAAGGTACAGCATGCAGAGCGGCCCTCACACACTTGTTCGGAGGTAGGACGCACCCGCCGCGGTGCCGGTTGCACCGACCGACCGCGTCGCCACTGTCCTGGCACGCCGCTACGTCTACTCTTTCTACTCATCGGGAGGCATCGGGATGTCCTCGGCAGCTCTGGCGGCCATCGAGCACGTCGTCGTACTGACGTTCGAGAACCGGTCGTTCGACCATCTCCTTGGGTTCCTCAAGAGTCCTGACTATCTGATCGATGGCCTGACCGGGGACGAATTCAACCTGGAACAGCCGTCTGATCCGAGCAGCGTTCGCGTTCCCGTGTCGGCGGACGCCCTGACGGGGCCCGACCTGAGCCCAACGCCGAACCACGACGTGCGCGACGTGACCGTCCAGCTCTACGGGTCGCCCGTGGTGCCGCCGGCCGTCGCCGGACACAGCAACGGCTTCGTCTTCGACTACGGCCAGATCACGGGCAACAGCGGTCTACCCGCCCACCGCGTGATGCGCTGCCACGACCCGGCGAACCTGCCGGTGCTGACCAGGCTGGCTCAGGAATTCGCTGTGTGCGACCACTGGCACTCCAGCGTGCCCGGGCCGACGTGGCCGAACCGCTTGTTCATGCACGCCGCGACGTCCGACGGCTTCGTCGACAACAATGCGCGCGACTACGGCATGCGGACGATCTACCAGAATCTTGACGACGCAGGGAAGTCCTGGAAGATCTACTTTCACGACCTGCCGCAGGCGCTGGCCCTGAGCCACCTGCGCTCTTCACTGGAGCGCTTCGCGCTGTTCGACGAGGCCTTCCACGAGGACTGCGCCAATGGCACGCTGCCGAGCTACAGCTTCATCGAGCCCCGCTACTTCGACTTCCTGTGGCTCAAGGCGAACGACCAGCATCCGCCCCACGGCGTTCTGCCCGGTGAGCTGCTGCTGGCCGCCGCGTACGAGAGCCTGAGAGCCTCGGCCGTCTGGGACAAGACTGTCCTAGTCGTGACCTGGGACGAGCACGGCGGCCTCTACGATCACGTGCTGCCCCCGGCGGCGGTCAGTCCGGATGGCAAGTCGACGCCGGAATTCGCCTTCGACCGGCTGGGTGTCCGCGTCCCGGCGCTGATCATCTCGCCGTTCGTTGCGCGCGGCACCATCGACCACGCCGTGTACGAGCATGCCTCTATCCCGGCCTTCGTCAAGCGGGTCTTCGGCCTGCCGAGCTTTCTCACGGCGCGCGACGCGGCCGCCGCGACATTCGAGGGCGTGCTCGGGCTCGACGCAGCGCGCGCGGACACGCCGGCGACACTGGCGCGTCCCGCCGGGGGCGTGTCCCCCCTGCCCGTCGGGACCAGTCTGCGCCAGCTCTCCGCCGAGGCCGTCCTGGCGGCGAAGGCGGCGGGTCAGCCCTCGACCGCCCTGACCACTGATCTCCAGGCCAGCCTCGTTGCCCTGAGCGACAGTCTCGCCGCGATCGAGACACCTGCCCAGCGTGCCGTGCGTCTGGCAGCCCGGATAGCCACCGAGCACGATGCCGCGGTGCAGGCTCTCGGCGCGGCCACGCGCATCTTTGGCCTCTAGCCCCGGTCCCGGAGCCGCTCGGCCAACGACTGAACCTGTGCCAGGTCGGCACCGGCACCCGGCCGCGCCAGCAGCCCGTCCAGACCGCGGAGCACGAGCTCCAGCTCGTCACGGCTCAGCTGCACGTCGCTGACGGGGGCGGCGGCCTCGTGGCTGGCCGCGGCTCCCGTGTCCGCGAGCGTCTCCTGGGCGCCGACTGGCGCGGCGGGGCGAACCAGCAGCAGCGGGACACCCGCGCGCTGCAGGACGCCCGTGGCCACGCTCCCCATCACGAAGCGGGCCAGGCCACTCCGTCCGTGGGTGGCCATGGCGATCAGGCCGGCCTGGAGCTCCGCCGCCACTTCCGCGATGGTCCCGACCGCCTGGCCGAACTCCACCCGCACCGTCACCGGCCCCGCCGACCCGCCGGCCGCGACTCTCTCGGCAACCGAGTCGAGGTAGACCCTGGCTGCCTTGAGCTCGGGCTCCGGATCGATCGGTGCGTAGTACGCCATGTCGTAGAAGACTGGCTCGACCACGCGCATGACCACCATCTCGGCATGCAGCTTCTCGGCCAGCTCGCGGGCAGAGTCGAGCGCGGCCTCGCCAAGGACGGAGCCGTCGAGCGGCAGGAGCATCCGCAGGGGCTGGTCTGGCCGCCAGCGGACCGTGTCCGCGTGCGCCGTTAGCAGCACTGGCACGGGCGCCTGGCGCAGCACCTGGTCGGCAACGCTCCCGTAGATCCATCGCCCCACGCCAGACCGCCCGTGGCTGCTCATGACGATCATGTCCGCGCCGCGTGCGCGCGCCTCTTGCAGGATCGCGGCGCCCGGCGCTCCGGCTGGTGTGGCCGTCTCTGCCGACAGGCCATGGTCCCGCAGACGGCTCGCCACCGTCTCGAGGTACGACTCGACCTCGGCCTGCAGAGCCGCCGGCACTGGGGGTGCGATGGCGCGAACCGCGACGATGTGCGCGTCGGTGGCTCGTGCCAGCCGCTCGGCGTATGGCAGGGCGAGCTCGGCAAGCGGGGATCCGTCCAGCGGCAGGAGGATCGTGTGAGGCATTGTCTCTCTCCTTGTGTGCCAGCGTGCTGCTGATGACGACCGGACGTTGGCCGGCTCGTTGCGACGGGTCAACAGACGCCCGCGGCGCATGGGCCAGGCAGCTTAGAGCGTCTCGCTCGGCGACGGGAGGGTGAACAGAAACGTGGCGCCCTGGCCCGGCTGCAACCCGACCCAGATGCGCCCACCGTGGCGCTCGACGATCTTCTTGCAGATGGCGAGCCCGATGCCGGTGCCAGGGTACTCGGCCTGCGTGTGCAGCCGCTGGAACATGACGAAGATCCGCTCGCCATACCGCGGGTCGATACCAATCCCGTTGTCGCGGACCGCGAACAGTCACTCGGCATATCCAGGCCCAGCAGGACGAGGTCGGGGCGTGCTCGAAGAAGAGCTGGAGCCCGGTCTCGCCGCGGCCCTGTTCGGGTGGCAGGGAGACAGGCGCGGCGCTCCAACATAGTCGCTGACGCTGGTACTGTGTGAGGAGCTGCGAACCGGCCACCACCACCAGCGTGCCTGCCACACAACGCCTGCTGACGATCAATACGGGCTCGTCGAGCCTGAAGGCCGCGGTCTACGACGTCGACGACGACGGCTGCCACCGCCGGTTCGCCATCGCCGCCCAGCGCATCGGTAGTTCCGGCAGCCACCTTCAGATAGTCGACGCGGGCGGCGCGACAGTGGTCGACCAGGACGGCGACCTGCCGACCCACGACGCCACTATCGCGACCGTGCTCCGCTTGGTCCGTGACAAGGAGGGTGGCGCGGGGTTGGCCGCGGTGGGGCACCGCCTCGTCCACGGCGGCAGCCAATACAGCGCGCCACAGCGCGTCACCGACGACCTGCTGGCAGCGCTGCGTGGGCTGATCGCCATCGACCCCGAGCATCTGCCCCAGGCGCTGGCGGCGATCGCCGCGGTGCGGCGTGTCTATCCGTCGCTGGCCCAGGTCGCCTGCTTCGACACCGCCTTCCATCGGCGGATGCCCCCGGTCGCCCAGCGGTACCCTCTGCCGCGCGCGCTCGCGGCGGCCGGCATCGTGCGCTACGGGTTCCACGGCCTCTCGTACGAGTACATCATGGGCCAGCTCCGCGCCCTGGACCCGGCCGCGGCGGAGGGGCGGGTCGTGATCGCGCATCTCGGTAACGGCGCCAGCATGGCGGCGGTTCGCGGCGGCCGCGGCCTGGAGACCACTATGGGGTTCACACCAACCGGAGGCCTCATGATGGGTACGCGGACCGGCGACCTCGATCCCGGCGTCCTGCTCTACCTGCTCGAGGTCATGCACATGAGCGCCGCGGACGTCGGCACGCTGGTCACGCAGCGCTCCGGCCTGCTCGGCGTCTCGGGCAGCACTGGCGACATGCAGGAGCTCCTGGCTCGTGAGCCTGAGGAACAGGACGCCGCGGCGGCCGTCGAGCTATTCTGCTACCAGGCGAGGAAGTCTCTCGGGGCCCTCGCCGCCGTTCTGGGTGGGCTCGACACGCTGGTCTTCACGGGCGGCATCGGCGAGCACGCCAGCCCCGTCCGCGAGCGCATCTGCGAGGGGCTGGGCTTCCTCGGCGTGCTGGTGGACCCGAGCCAGAATGCCGCTCACGCGCCCGTCATCTCGGCCGCCAGCAGCCGCGTGACGGTTCGCGTCATGGAAACCGACGAGGACCTCATGATCGCCAGGCACACAGCTCAGGTCATCCGGGACGAAGGGGCGCCGCGTGTTTCGGTTTGATGCGACGATCTCCAGCGCCGTCGTCGACGGCTCCTCCCCGCCGACACCGACACAGGGCGCGCGCGAGCCGCGGGGACCGCTGGCGGCGGACGAGCTGGAGCGCATGCAGCGGTACTGGGACGCTGCCAACTACCTGACAGTTGGCCAGATCTATCTGCAGGACAACGCGCTGCTGCGCGAGCCGCTGCGCGCCGAGCACATCAAGCCGCGTCTTCTCGGCCACTGGGGGACCTCGCCGGGCCTCAGCTTTCTGTACGCGCACCTGAACCGGCTGATCAAGGCGCACGACGTCAACGCCATCTACCTGGCCGGCCCTGGCCATGGCGGGCCTGCCATGGTGGCCAACGTGTACCTCGAAGGCACCTACACCGAGATCTACCCGGAAGTCACGCGGGACGCCGCCGGTCTGCGCCGCCTGTTCCGCCAGTTCTCGACCCCCGGGGGCATCCCGAGCCACGTCAGCGTGCCCACGCCGGGCTCGATCCACGAGGGCGGTGAGCTCGGCTACGTGCTGGTGCACGCGTTCGGCGCGGCGTTCGACAACCCGGACCTCCTGGTGGTCGCGGTCGTCGGCGACGGGGAGGCGGAGACCGGGCCGCTGGCCGGCTCGTGGAAGGGGGTGAGCTTCCTCAACCCCGCCCGCGATGGCGCCGTGCTGCCCGTCCTGCACCTGAACGGGTACAAGATCGCCAGCCCCACCGTGCTCGGCCGGGCCAGCGACGACGACGTGCGCGCCACTATCGAAGGCAACGGCTACGACCTCCACTTCGTGGAAGGCGACGAGCCGGTCACCATGCACCAGGAGCTCGCGGTCACCCTCGAGGAGTGCTACGGGAAGATCTGGGCCATTCAGCAGGCGGCGCGGGCTGAGGGGGTGTCCGGCTGGCCTCGCTGGCCGGCGATCGTCCTGCGCACGCCGAAGGGCTGGACGGGGCCGAAGGAGCTGCACGGCGCGGCGGTCGAGGGCACGTTCCGCGCACACCAGGTGCCTCTGGCGGCGGTGCCCGCCGATCCCGAGCAGCTGGCGATGCTGGAGAGCTGGCTGCGCAGCTACCAGCCCGAGCGTCTGTTCGACGAGGCCGGCAGGCTGCGGCCCGAGCTGGCCGAGCTGGCGCCGGCGGGCGACCGGCGCATGGGCGCCAACCCGCACGCCAACGGTGGCAAGCTGCTGGTGGACCTCGACCTGCCCGACTTCCGCCAGTACGCGGTCGAGATGGCGGCGCCGGCGACCGAGCGGCAGGAGTCCACCCACCGGCTTGGCGAGATGCTGCGCGACGTCTTCGTCCGCAACGCGGATCAGGCGAACTTCCGCATCTTCAGCCCTGACGAGCTCGCCTCGAACCGCCTCAACAGCGTGTTCGAGGTGGAGAACCGCTGCTTCGTGGGTCGGACCATCGACATCGACGACCACCTGTCGCCGGACGGTCGCGTGCTCGAGGTGCTCAGCGAGCACAATTGCGAGGGCTGGCTGGAGGGGTACCTGCTGACTGGCCGCCACGGACTGTTCGCGACCTACGAGGCGTTCGCCATGATCTCGGCGTCCATGACGGTGCAGCACGCCAAGTGGCTGCAGGCGGCGGAGAACCTGGCCTGGCGGGAGTCGGTCGCCTCGCTGAACATCCTGCTGTCGTCGACCTGCTGGCGGCAGGACCACAACGGCTTCAGCCACCAGGGGCCCGGGCTGATCGACGTCATGCTGTCCAAGCGGGGCACCGTCACCCGCATCTACCTGCCGCCAGACGCGAACTGCCTGCTCTCGGTGGCCAACCACTGTCTACGCAGCCGCAACTACGTGAACCTGATGGTCATCGACAAGCAGCCACAGCTGCAGTGGCTCGACGTGGACGCCGCCGTCGAGCACTGCGCGCGGGGCGCCGGGATCTGGCGCTGGGCGAGCACCGACGAGGGCGACTCACCAGACGTCGTGCTGGCCGCCGCCGGCGACGTGCCAACCCAGGAGATTGTCGCCGCCGCCTGGTGGCTGCGCACGCGCGTCCCGGAGCTTCGAGTGCGGGTCGTCAACGTCGTCGACCTGATGAGCCTCTTCCCGCGCGAGTTCCACCCCCACGGGATGAACGAGACACGGTTCGTCGAGCTGTTCACCGCTGACCAGCCCGTCGTCTTTGCGTTTCACGGCTACCAGCGAGCCATCCACGAGATCCTGCATGGCCACGTGAACGTCGACCGATTCCACGTGCGCGGCTTCAGCGAGCAGGGCACGACGACGACGGCCTTCAACATGCTGGTCATGAACGGCATGAGCCGGTACCAGCTAGCGGCCGAGGCGCTGCGCCGGGTTCCCCGCCTCCGCGACCGATCCCCGGCCCTGATCACCGAGTGCCGGGACTTGACCGCCAAGGCGACCGAGTACGCGCGCGCCCATTTCGAGGACCCGCCGGACATACGCGACTGGGTCTGGCCGCGGCCGTAAGTCGCCGCTGGCTCGTCGGTCCGACGGCCCGGATAGGTCAGGGCGGCGTGATGCATATGGTATAAGTGTGCAACTGCCCTTTGCGGCGGCCACAGATCGCAACCGAACACCATTTTCTGGGGTTGGCTTACACACCCGAAACTGCCGTGTCCTTCACGGTGGGGCCGCCTTGGGGTGGTGTTTTCTGTTGTCCCGCGTCCTCGTTCGCCGTCCACCCCCCGTCTCAATAACGGCCTTTCTCCATCTCGCCGGAGGGTTCAGGGTTGCACGCACCACCCATCCCCAATGCCATCTGGGCATCCGCTGGAGCCGCCGAAGGCGACTCTGAGCTCAACGCGTTCGACAACGCGCTCCTGGCCGCCCAGATCGGCAACCTGAATCTCATCAAGGTCAGCAGCGTCCTGCCGCAGGGCGCCGCCCTCCTCGACGAGCCCCCCGGCATCACGCCCGGCTCTCTCGTCCCCACCGTCTACTCGATGCACGTCTCGAGCGAGCCCGGGCAGACGGTCGCTGTCGCCATCGGCATCGGCGTTGCCAAGGACTCCCACGGCATGATCTACGAGTCGCACGGCCACTCGCGCGCCCAGGCCGAGACCGCCGTCCGCCAGATGATCGACGAGGGGTTCGCCCGTCGCGGGCTGACCCTCAAGGACGTCGTCGTTCGCTCTATCGAGCACAGGGTCGAGCGTATCGGCTGCGCGGTCGCGGCCGTCGTTCTCTGGTGGAGGTAGCCGCGTGAAAGCTGTCGGGCGCCACCTCATCCTGGAGATGTGGGGCTGCAAGAACTTGAACTCCGTCGAAGTCACCGAGCAGGCCCTGCGCGAGCTGGTCGCCGCCCTCGACGTGACACTGCTCGATCTGAAGGTCTACCCGTTCGCGCCCATCGGCATCACCGGGATGGCCATCGTCTCGGAGAGCCACCTGGTCATCCACACCTGGCCGGAGTACGGCTACGCCGCGGTCGACCTGTTCACCTGCGGCCCCAAACGCGACCCCGAGGCGGCGGTCGGCGTGCTGCGCGAGCACTACGCTCCAGACCACGTGCAGGTCATGGAGATGGTCCGCGGGCAGATGGACGACGAGTGGCGCCCGCGGCCAAAGCAGCGCGAGCGCAGCCTCACGGGCGTGGGCGCCTGACGGTGGAGGACTGGTTCGCGGAGCCGCCGTTCGCCGGCTACCAGCAGCGCTACCGGGTGAGGCGCCGTCTCCACGCCGCCACGTCGCCGTGGCAGACCGTGGAGATCGTCGACCTCGAGTCGTTCGGCGTCTCCCTGGTGCTCGGCGGCACCTTGCAGACCAGCCTGGGCGAGGAGTTCACCTACCACGAGATGCTGGTCCACGTGCCGATGTTCGCGCATCCTCGCCCCCGCCGCGTGCTCATCATCGGCGGCGGCGACGGCGGCGCGCTTCGCCACGTCCTGCTCCACCCGACGGTGGAGCGCGCCGTCGAAGTCGAGATCGACCGCGCCGTGGTGGACGCCTCACGACAGTACCTGCCGGCGGTCAGCGGCGGCGCCTACGACGATGAGCGCGCCGAGCTGCTCATCGCCGACGGGGCGGAATTCGTTGCCACGACGGACGAGCGCTTCGACGTCATCCTGATCGACTCCACCGATCCGGTCGGCCCAGCTGCCGCGCTCATCGGGGACGCCTTCCTCCAGGCCACGCGCAACGTCCTGGAGACCGGCGGTCTCGTGGTCATGCAGAGCGGCTCCCCGATCACCCAGCCCCGCGAATGGCACGCGACCACCGCCGCTTTTCGGCGCGCCTTTGCCACGGTGCGTCCGTACCTCGGCTGGGTGCCGATCTACCCGGGCGTGCTGTGGAGCTGGGTCGCCGGCTCCGGCTCCGACGGCGCCGACCCAGCCGCTCTCGACGACAGCGCCGTCGCCAGCCGCCTGGCCGGTCTTGCCGAGCCACTGCGCATCTACAACCCCGCGGCGCACCGCGCCGCTTTCGCGCTGCCTACTTTCCTGACACGGCTCTACGACGTTGACCGTCCACTCGACGCCGCCGCTCTTCGCGCCGCCGGCCACCCCTTTCCTGGCGTCGTCGCCTGAGACCGCGGCCGGCGGACGCCCGCCGGCCCGGGCCGGCGCGGCGCTTTTCGGCGCCCCCCTCGATCTCACCGAGACCTTCCGGTCCGGATCCCACGGCGGGCCGACGGCCGTGCGCGCCGTCTCCGACGCCCTCGAGACGTACAGCCCCGTCCTGGACCGCGACCTGGCCGACGTCTCCCTGCTCGACCTGGGCGACCTGCCGCTCGACGGCCAGCCTATGGAGGCCGCCCTCGCGGCCATCGCCGACGCCGCTCGCTACGCGGCCTCGGCGGCGCGCCTGGCTGTCATGATCGGCGGCGAGCACACCGGCAGTCTCGGCGGATACCGCGGCGTCAAGCAGGTGCACCCGGAAGCGGCGCTCCTCCACGTCGACGCTCACCTGGACATTCGCCCGGCCTACGAAGGCACCGTTCTGACGCACGCCAGCTGGCTCTACCACGCCGGCCAGCAGTTCGGCTTCGACAGTATCTACCAGGTGGGCCTGCGCTCTGGGGAGCGCCAGGAGTGGCGCTTTGCCCGCGCCCACACGGCTCTATGCACGCCCGACCTGGCGCTGCCAGCCGCGGCCCGCCGCCGCCTGGGGGCTGGCCCCGTGTACCTCACCATCGACGTCGACGTCCTGGACCCCGCGTTCGCCCCCGGGACCGGCTGCCCCGAGCCAGGGGGCGTCTCCTTCCGCGAGCTGGCGACCTTCCTGTACGGCCTGCGCGGCCTCCACGTCGTTGGCCTCGACGTGATGGAGGTGTCGCCCAACGTCGACCCCGCCGGTGTCGCGGCCGTCGGCGCCGCCAAGCTCATCCGCGAGGCGGTGCTCCTGTTCTCCTGAGCGCGTAGCGCGAACAAAAGGAAGAGCCTGAGCAGGTGGAGCTCAGATGACGAGAAACCAGCAAGACTTAAGCCTTGAGCCTTGAGACCACCTGCTTAGGCTGGATCCAGGTCAGTGGGCCAGGCCTAACTCCTGCGCCACGACCGCGAGCGCCTTGGTCCGCTGGGGGTCGTCGTTGTTCACGATGTCGGCGTCGGTCATCGGGACCTCGACGTCGGGCGTGACTCCAGTCCCGTCGAGCTGGACGCCTGACGGCGAGACGAAGCGGTGATTCGTCACCTGGAGCATCGACCCGTCGGCCAGCGGCACGGCCGTCGCCACGCCCACGTTGCCAGCGGTCTTCGTGCCGATGAGCGTCGCCACCTTCGCTTCCTGGAGCGCGGCCGCGATGATCTCCGCGCCCGAGGCTGTGTCCTTGTCCACCAACAGCACCACCTTGATGTCCTTGGTGAGGTCCAGCGGGTCGGAGGTGAGCGGTGTCTGGCGCCGCTGCCTGTCTACCTCATAGCCAACGACCGCCTGATCCTGGTTGAGGAACCCGCCGGCGACCGCCAGAACCGTCCGCAGGTCCCCGCCGGAGTTGCCCCGAAGATCCACGATCCACCCCTTGATGCCGCGCTGCTGCGCCACCTGCAGGTACCCAAGGGCGTTGTCGGCGACCTGAGACGAGGCGAAGCCACGGATGCGCAGGTAGCCAATCGGGACGGTACCGAGAAGCCCGACGGCCGCGGTCACCTGGTCCACCTGCACCATGGCCCGCTTGATCGCGACGTCCAGCGCAGCGGGGGCGTTCTTCCGCTGCACCTTGAGGTGAACGGTGGTGCCGTTCTCGCCGCGGATGAGCTGGGCAACGTCGGAGACGCTCAGGCCGGTGATGTCGGTGCCCTCGACAGCCAGAATCCGATCGCCGCGCTGAAGGTGGCTGCTGGCCGCTGGGCTGTTCGGGATCACCTCGCCCACCAAGGGCTGGCTGTTGTCCTCGGACTTTGCCAGCACCACGCCGATCCCCGCGAAGCTGGTCTCGGTGCGCCGCTTGACGTCGTCTGGCGTCAGGAACGTGGTGTGCCCATCGTGGAGGCTACCGGCCATGCTGCGCAGGACGGTCCAGTCCGGGTGTTTGTCGGCGGCCCAGGCCGGCATCTTGCCGACCACCGAGTCGTAGGCATCGCCAAAACCCTGCCAATCCTTGGCCGCGTCACCCGTGCCCGCGGCGGGCAGCAGGCCCAGGGGCAGCGCGATCATCGGCAGGGTGGCTTGCGCGGCGACGTCCTGCCGCAGCGCCTGCGCGGCGGCCTGGATCAGCTGGCCACCATCGACTGGGTCGACGTAGGTGTCGAGCAAGGCTTGATAGGCGACCCGGAGATCGGCCGACGACATGGCTTCACCCGGCGCCTGAGGGCGGGCGGCCGTCGTCGTTGGCACGGCTTGCGCCCCGCCCGGGCTGGGCGTCCCAGCCGGCTGAGCTGTCTCGGGTGGAGGGGTTACTATGCGGTTGCCGCCGCTCGAGGAGCCCGCGCCGGTCGGGGCGCAAGCCGTGCTCGCCACGAGCATCGCGACTCCCAGCAGAGACGGCCACAGGCGAGGAGAGCTGATCATAGGCTGACGGTCTGGCCGGCCTCGGGGAGCGGGTCCGACCGGATGATACCGCACGCCCCAGCTTCTCTGACGTTTCGCTAGCATCTGCGGGGTGAAGATCCGGGCCGTGACCCTCGGGCTCGATCTGCCCACGCCCGCGGACCCGACCGAGTCGCTGCGTCGGGCAGCCAGCTTCCTCGCTGAGGCCCGCGCCGCCTTTGGCGCGGCCGGCATCGACGTGCAGACGGTCCGCGTTGCGGGACAAGCGCTCGACGCGGTGTGCGCGCGCCTGAGCCTAGCCGATCTCCAGGCAGCGGCCCGCGGCGTGGAGGCGGCGGCGCGCGCGGCTGGCATCGACTTTCTCGCGCTCGGCCGCATCCCGGCGAACCGGCCCGACGTCGTGCGCGAGGCGGTCGCATCCATCCTGGCGGGCGGCGAGCTCGTCTTCCTGTCAGCGGATCTCGTCGACAGGGGTCGGCCAAGCCCCGCCATGGCGGCGGCGTGCGCCCACGCCGTGAAAGAGCTGGCGGTCGCCACCGACCAGGGCTTCGGGAATCTGCGCTTCGCGGCCACCGCCGGCTGCCCGCCGAACATCCCGTTCTTTCCGGCGGCGTACCACGCGGGCGGCCCGCCACGCTTCGCCATCGCCGTGGAGGCCGCCGATGTGGTGCTCGGAGCCCTGCGCGGGCCGGGCGGACTCGAGGAGATCGAGGACCGTCTGGTCGAGACGCTCGAGCAGGCGGCTGGGCCGATCGAGCGCGTCGCCGCCAACCTGAGCCGTGAGTCAGGGTACCCGTTCGTCGGCGTCGACCTCTCGCCCGCACCGTTCCCGACCGACGCGATCTCCATCGGCGCCGCCATCGAGGCCGTTGGAGTCGACCGTTTCGGGGCGCCGGGTACGCTGTACGTGGCCGCCCTGATCACCCGCGCCATCCGACGCACACGGCTGCGGCGCACCGGATTTTCGGGCCTCATGCTGCCCGTCCTGGAGGACTCCGTACTGGCCCGGCGCACCGCCGAGCGGCCCGCGGGGCTGTCCGAGCTGCTCCTCTATTCGGCCGTGTGCGGGACCGGGCTGGACACGGTGCCGCTGCCCGGCGACGTCTCGGAGGCGGAGCTTGCCGGCGTCTTCCTGGATGTCGCGGCCTTGTCCGTCGCGCTCGACGGCAAGCCGCTGACCGTCCGACTCATGCCCGTGCCGGGTGCAGTGGCCGGCAATGCCACCGCTTTCTCGTTCGCCTACTTCGCCAACACCCGCGTGCTACCCGGGGCGGCCGGTGGCGCGGCGGGCATCCTGGCGCGCGGCGGGTGCGGGTGAAATTCTTCAGCACGCTGCTGGTCGCCGTGGGGGCGGCCCTGGTCGTCTACGCCGCCCGCCATCGCATCGTCTACGCCCTCAAGGTGGGCGCGATGGTCTACATCGTCATGCTGCCGCTGCGGCTGCTGACGGTGGCCGGTGAAGCCTTCGAGCGCTTGGATGAGCTCATCTGGCCCTTGGTCGGCCTGCTCGTCCTGTGGGTGGTGCTCTGGTGGGTGAGCACGAGCTACGAGCGGCGCAAACAGGCCAGGGAGGCCAGCCGGCGCGCCACGCCCGGACCGGCGCCCACGGTCAGGAGGCGGAGGAGCCCCTAGTCACGGCCGTCGTGGCAACCCGCGGCTGCCGCTCGTGCAGCTGCCGGCTGGCGGCCTGTAGGCGCCCGACGCGATCGACAAGAAGCGCCTGGCCGTCGCACACGGCGTCCGACTTGTGGAAGCGGTAGCCATTGGCCAGCAGTTGGAACGCCCGCGTCAAGCTCGTCAGGCTGCGCCGCACGTCGCGATCCGTTGCCGCCGCCGGCCGCGGCACCTGGAGCTCGCGCAGCCGCTCGCCCATCATGGCCAGCTCCCAGCGGTTGACCGCCGCGGTGTTGGCGAGGCGCTCGGCGTCGCTCTCGAGCTGGGCGAAGGCAAGCCACCGCTCGGACATGTCCTGCGTCTGCTGCGCGACACTGACAATAGCGGCGCGGTACCGTTCGAGCGCCAGCAGCTCGTCGGCGGACGCCGGCCGTAGCCACTGGAGGAGCGTGTGGAAAGGCATGATAAACACTCGACGAGGGGAAAGCGTGCCCTGATCGTACAGCCGTGAGGAGACGATCTCTGTCACGTTCGCTACACAAAGACCGTTTGCCTGCCCGTACTCTGGCCCGCTCATGCCGACGACCGGTCGTCGAGGTGGGGAGCCGACGGGTTCCCGCTCTACACTGCCTTTAACCACCAACCACCAACCACCAACCACCAGCACGTGTCGCCGGGGAAGATGTTGCTCAATCGCTACGCCGCGCTCTACAAGAAGGTCGCCGACATTTTGCAGCACGAGCTACCCGCCGGCTGGGCCAAGAGCTGGGCCTACGCCGAGATGAGCGAGCGCGACGACTCGGTCGTGGTCTATTACGTCGATGATGAGTGCAAGGTCGGCTGGATCAAGCCGCCGCTGGCGCTCTACGAGCGTTTCCGCGAGCTGAACAACGCGTCGCGGATCGCCGACCCGACCCAAGCCTGGACGACACTGACTTTTGCGCTGCACCGAAGCGGACAGTTCGACGTCGACTTCGGCTACGAGGCCATCCCGATCGACGACGAGCTCGCCCGCCGCTCTGCCTGGAAGGCGCGCTACTTGCCCGACCCGACCTAGGCGTGATCCCGCGCGAGTTAGGTCCCAATAGCAAAGCTATCCAGACGCCACTGCGCCCACTTTCTCGGCTGGCTTTTCAGTTTGGTGCTAAAGTGAACGCCGAAAGACACACGCAATGGTCACCCTGGCGACCCTGAACACCCTCGCAGAGCTAGAGCAGGAGATGGTCCGCGCCGGCCGCGTGCCTGAGCGACGGGCCCTGCATGCGGTGCTGTGCTCCTTCGCCTCACCGGCCAGCGGCTACCTAACGACAGGGGCGGCGGCCGCTGCCCTTGGCGTCTCCCTGCCCACCGTCAAGCGTTGGATCCAGCGGGGGCCACTCCGCGGCGTGTGCCTCGGCACGCGGTGGCTCGTCAGCAAGGAGAGCGTCGACCAAGCGCTCCGTCTGCGCACGGCCCTGGCAGCTCTGGACGAAGAGGGCAACCCCTCACCCGAAGAGATCCAGAATCTGCTGGACCGCCCACGATAAGCATCCGTCCCCGCCGAGCTTTTTTGTTCCTAAGCCGATGGCCGAGTGAGGCCAGCCCCCTCCAGGGCTTGCCCGCCCGCGTCATGCTCAGCCCCGCCGTGACCCTGGTCGCCGCCGCCGGAGTGGCTCATGGACATGCTCGCTCGCCGAGAGGCCGTGAACCGGGATCGCCCCTCAGTTTCCACGGGCAGCGGTCAAGCCGGTCTCGCGGGGAGCCGCGCTCTGCGCCCAGGCGGCGGAGAACAGGACAGCGAGCATGATGAGCGGGAAGTTCGCGTAATCGGTCCCCGTCAGGATGCCGACGACCAGCATCACGATCCCACCCAACAGACCCGGACCGATCCAGTTGCGGAACAGGCCGGCAGGGCCTGGCGCTCGCCACGGAATTCCTACCGCCAGGCCCACCGACCACAGGATTGTGCCGTAGGCGATGAACTTGACGCCGGTGGCGATGCCCTGCCAGAACTGGACCAGCCCCAGCACGATCAGCGCGAGCACCGCCGCGAGCAGCGCCAGAGCTACGACACGCCGCCAGCGAGCTACTGCCCCGAACGGTACACCCCAATGCAGGCGGTGGACTGTCGGCATACCGTCCACGGCGGCTAACGGAAACCGCAGCCAGAAGCCCACGGTGAAGTACACGGCCACGCCGACTGCCGCGATCACAGCCCGCGCGGGCGATGGGAATCCCAAGACCAGGGCGGCGACGGAAAAGTCGGCGCCGTTACCCTGGATGTCGCCGTAGGAGCCGATCAGGTAGGTCTCCACGCCGACGTACGGCAGGGTCAGCACGGTCGCCCAGGCCAGGAACCTGCCGAGTGGCGCTGGCAGCCGCGCCGCGGAGCGGGTCACGAACCGGAGCAACACGACGCCCGCGACGATCGTCAGCAGGGGGGCGACGAGGCCGAAGACGAGCATCTGCCAGGGGGCAGGCGCGGGAAACCCCGGGGCCAGACCGGCCGCGCTCGGGCTCAGGAGAACCGCCTGGAGGCCAACAGCGCGGCCGGTCACGATGTGCGTGAGCTCGTGCAAGGTCAGGACACTGGTCGTGGCCAGAATCATGAGTAGCGCGTCGCCCACCAGACGTTCCAGTCGCTGGAATGGCGTGGTCGCCGCGGTCGCCGCGGCCGTCTGGGCAAGGGTCATGGTTCGTGGCGCTGTCCAGCGCCGGCGCTCGATGCCTGTTCCATACGCGTTCTTGTCTCCCCACCCCTTCGCTCAGCGTCACTGCAGCGTAAGCTGACCATCCCCGAGTGTCATGAGGAAAACTTCATTCGGGGTGCGCATCCTGCTTTGGGTGGCGACCAGCCTGCCCATGCTCCACCCCGTCACGATCGGCTTGGTGGAGAGCTGCTCCACCGCGCTGGCGACATCATCGGCGTAATCGCGCATACCAGTGACCGAGAGATCGGCTTCTCGGCCGTTTCCATGGCCACGTAGGTCGATGGCCTGCGAGCTCAGCCGCACCGGCATCGGCGGCCCTGTGTCGGCCGCGTCAGGGTCCTCGCCCCGACCGAGACCTCCGGTGGGCTGCCGGTCGTCATCCTGTCCGAGCTGGCCAGCAACCACGGGCCCAGCGTCACCAACACCGTCGAGCAGCTCGAGCACTACCTGGGTGTTGAGTATGCTCCGGGAGTGAGCGCCACGCGTGCTGAGACGGTGGCAGATCTCGAGAGAGCCGGCCGTTTTGTCGAGCAACGGGCCCGACCCGATGGCACCTTCGACGGTTGGGACGGGCGGGAGGTGCTCTGCCATTTGGCCGCCTATGCGCGGCTGGTTGGGGCGGTGCTGCGGAGCACGGCGCAGAGCCGCCCGCCCTCGAATTCAGAGTTGTATGGGCGGGAGCTGACGGAGGACGAGCTGGCTCTGACCGATCTCGACGCCGTCAACGAGTCCCTGCGCCGTGAGTACACTGCGCTCTCCTACGACGACGCGCTCGCTTTCTGGCGCGCCATGCACGCCGAGGCTGTCGCCCAAGCCGCCCGTCTGACCGATGACCAGCTCGCGGCACCGGGCCCATCCGCACCACCGAACTGGTCGCGCCCACACCTTGCCGATGCAGTAACCGCGCTGATTCAGCACTACGAGGGGCACATGGGGGGCCGAGCACTGAACGCTTAGGGCCATGCCGTGCGCCGCGGGATGCTCCCGCGCTTCCGCGAGCCCGACTGGCGGCGCATCGCGCGCCGAGCTCGAGCAGCTCATCGGCCAGGAGCTCGGCGAGCCCGCCTGCACGTGCCACGTACCGGGAGCCCGTCCGTAACCCCCTCGTGGATCCCGCTTGGCCGGCGTAGCTCTTGGCGGAGGCGAGCAGGAATTTCTGAAACGCGGAAGCCGGGGCCGCGGCCGGGTGAAACCTGCGCGGAGCCAAACGGAGAGGCCGAACGCTCTGCCACGCGCATCGTCACTACCGCGCGATCGGGCACCGCTCTCTCCTCGTCGAGGCGGTGCTTTCTTGCGAGTCAGTACCCTGACTGCCTCACCCATGCCACGGCTCTTCCGCATTGTGCGGTGGTCCAGTCTGGAGGGCGATCCCTTTATCTCCAACCTGGCAGCGTGTCGCCTGCCGCGTGGGCCGGAGGTCGCCGATCCACTCATTTGGGCAGGCCTGAGCGTTCTCGATACCCACGCTGCGGCTGAGACGTTTGCCAGGCGCTATCACGGCAAGCTTGGTGGCTTCATCGCCGTGTTGGCGGTCCCAGAAGACGATCGGCGCGCTGTAGTGCGCTCAACGCTGGGGCCAGGGCACTACACCCTGCTCGTCTGTCCTGCTCTCTGTCAGCGTTGGGTTCAGAGCGTTATCCCTATGCCCGGCTTGACGTCGTCCGTAGAGTAGAGGGATGAGCTTCGAGCTGGTCGACCTGGAGACGGGAAACTTCGTGGGGATGTACTCCACGGAGGAGGCCGCATTGCTGGACGTCGCCGAGATGATCCGCTCGAGTGGCCCCGAGGCCGTCGCCACCCTGGCGCTCGGGAGTGATGAACCCGCGCCGGACGGCCGGGTGATCGCTGAGGGTCCGGCCCTGGCTGAGCGCGCTGCTCACGCCGTCTCACCCTCAGAGGTACCGCCTGTTCACGATTCTCTCGTCGCCCGCGGCTGTGGCCAGGAACTCGTGCCGCAGGCGGGCGCGATCTTGACCTGAGGCAGTGTCGGCCAGGGGTTGTCGGGCGAACAGGACGCAAACAGTACGTCCTCTTGCGTGTGAACAAACGGCTTGTCGGCCAGCATCTCGTACTGGAGTACCGCGGCAGTCTTCCTCCCGCCCTTGGCCGTCGGTACCCTACTGGTGGAGACGGGGCAGTCGTCAGCAACTGCGATGAGGATATTGTAATAATGGAGACCTGCTCTGCTTGGGCTCCGGAGGGCTCGTCTGAAAGGTGCCAGGAGGTACGCTTCAGCATCTTCATACCTTGGCCGGGTCATAGTTGCCGGTTGCTCTCCTACCGCCTGGTCGATTCGTACCCGCGAAGCGGGCCTGGGCTCAGCTACTCCTGTGACCAGAACTCGTCCGAGGTGATGTGAGTATCGGCGAGCGTGGGCAGGGTGATGGCGGCGCCGTGGACCACCTGCTTGCCCCGTACAGCCCGGCACTGCGCAACCTGGCGCTCGCGACGCGTGCCCTGGTGCGCAAGCTGATCCCCGACGCGGCTGAGGAGGTCGATCCTAAAGCGAAGCTGTTCGGCTACACCTTTCTGCCGGGCACCTACAGGGTCTCATTCTGACCAGTTCCCCCCAGAAGGCCTACGTGACCATCATCTTCAGCAAGGGTGTCGAGTTGGCGGCGCTCGATTCGACTGGTCTGCTCGAAGGCACGGGCAAGGTCGCCCGCCACGTCAAGGTCCACGACGAGCAACGTCTCAAGGACCCCGCGGTCCAGGCGTTGATCGAAGCGGCCGCGGCGCGAACTCCGCGCTGACTTGCGGCCTCTGCGGTCTCAGTTCGCTATTCTCCGGGGGCGCGTCAATTCAGCTTTTGCAAGCTGCCAGCTGCTTGAAGCACTTGCGACTCATCGGTCCCATGAATGGTGATGAACGTCCCCCCGATCGTCATTTCCAGCCGAACAGGACCTCCGCCCTCAAACAGTGTCGCCGCACGGCCTGCTACCGTCACTGACCGCGGCGCAGTGCCAGCTGGGACCGGCATACCCGGCGTTGGCATGTCCCCTGGACCAAGTGGTGGTCGTTCAATGAGCGAGACCTGCCCAGGCGCGCGCACACCGTTTACAAACGGGTTTGCGTAGGTGACATCCACGCTATTGATGTGGGTCGTGCCTCGTTGAGCTTCGTCGTGAGACATCCCGAATAGCGGCAAGCCTCCAAAGGAAGAACCCAGCCAGTACACGTCGAAGGCATGAAACGCATTGGCCGTCCCTGGCGTGAGTGCCGTGTACGATGAGTAGTTCCAACCCGCGGGAATCGCCGTCGAAAATGTATCGGTGGGCAAAAGCGCTTGCTCTATATGCTCGACCAGACTGTACTGGATCAGTTCGGTTCCCATAAGTTGGACCCCGCTTGGGTTCGCCGGGTCAACCTGGAACGCGCTCTGCCGCAACGGCAGGCCTGACTGTTTATCGAGATTTATCTCGTAACGGGTAAGACCACTATCACTATCCAGTACGGCCGGTGTCCGGATCCTTGTAGTCACGACGCCCGCGAAAGACTCCTCGCCCAGGACTTGTACCCGACCTGCGTCGAGAAGAGTCTTGAAGGCGAAGACCTGATCGTGCACCGCGTTCAGATACGGGGCAGTTCCGTCGGCCGCCACCTGCAAAATTGCAGACTTACCGTCCACCATAAAGGTCGCGAGGCGTAGCCCTTCGCGCGCCGTCGTAACGTCAGGCTTCCCTGACGCGCCTCTCTCCTCTAGCCGCGCGCTGTTAGTTTGTGGGTCGAGCCACAACTCCGACTGACGACGACCTACTTCCTGGCCTGCTGGCCCATACCACACATGTTGTGCCTGCAGGTGTAGTACTCCTGGCACGTCAAGGTCGCCTGGAGATTCCCCACTGAACCCTGCTTCCGCCTCTGCTCCACTGCTAGACGCCCCAATCGATCCAGTGGCGGCAAGACTCACCACTGCCGAGATGAGCAGCCCCAAGGCTCCAAGCCGAAGGCGCCGGTCCAATCCGATGCGCGCGAGCATGACAATCCCCCGTTTTGCTCCCGACCCCACGGCTCAGGCGCTCATGGCAATCCTGAACCACCTTGCGTCACCATCAATGCTATGCGGCGTAGACCCACAACGCCACGACTGTGCTTAGCCATGATCGGCAACTCAGACCGGTGCGCCTCCCCGCCCGCGCGGGACGCCGAAGTGGGCCAGGGCGTTGCGCACGAGCGCCGCGACGCCCGGGTCGACCGCCAGCGCTCCGGTGAAGCCGATGCTGCCCGCGTTGAATACCTCGCCGCCGGCCGGGCGCTGCCAGTACACGATGTCGGCGCCGTGGTCCTGGCTCAGGCTGTAGGACTCGATATTCCTCTGGCCGAGCGCGCTCGCCAGAACCACCTGGCCTGGCAGCGGCCGGTCCACCAGGCCGACCGTGTCCGGGGCGGCGTCGAACTCGTAGCCGCTGGCTCGCGGCCCATTGAGATTGCGCTCGCCGAGGGTTCCCGCCGCTGTCAGGGGGACCTCCTCGGGCTCGTGGAACAGGGCGTGGTCGGGACGCAGGACCGTGAACGAGGCGAAGCTCGTGGGCGTTCCATCGTCCACCATCCCCTGGGTCTCGAGCCCAAGGGTCTCGAAGGCCGGGCGGCCGAGCATCGGCCACGCGCCGCCGGGCGCGCCGTCCAGCTCGTGCCACCGCTCGCCCCACTGGCGCGGCGACAGCCATCGGGCGTCGTCGGAGTCCACGGCCTTGCGCGCCTCCAGAACCGTGCGCTCCTCGTCGAAGGTCGTCCGCCAGCAGAGCGTGTTGCCGGAGAGGGACAGCACCCGGCCGCCGTCGCCGAGAAAGCGGTCCACGCCCGCTCGCATGCGGTCGGTCCAGTACTCGTTGTGGCCGACGATCAGCAGCACACGGAAGGCGGCCAGGCTGTCCGGCTCGGCGTCCAGGTCCGCATCCGTGAGCAGCTCGTACGGGTAGCCCTGCTGCTCCAGCCAGGCCTCGGCGTAGCGCTCCGGGCGGACGAGGTGCGCATGCCGCTGGCGGGCGGCACGCTCGGACTCGAACCCGTACGGGTTGGCCCGTGGGATGGGTGCGTGGCTGCCGACGTAGAAGAACGGGCGACCATTCTGGTGACACGAGTAGAACGACGCGCTCAGCCCGGCGATCGGCAGCTCGTTGGTGGGGCGGCGCCCGTAAGCCAGCCACGTGTTCGTGGCCAGCAGCAGCGCCACACTGTCAGTCTGGCGCGGTTCGGTCCGCACGATGGCGAACGGGATGGCCAACGCCGTGTCGGGATCCTGGCCGACGAGGCACACCCGGCCGGCGTACAGGCCGGACGGCGCCGAGTCGGGCACGCGCCACTCGTCGCTCACCGGCCAGTCGCAGTCGACCAGGTCGTCGCTGGCCAGCCGAAGACCGTGGCCGCGATCCGGGTCCGACGCCGGATCGTAGCCCGGAGCGCCCCGCGATGGGTCGTGAGCCGGGCCGCCGACCTGCCAGGTCGGGTGGTTCACGAGGCGGCCGGTTCTGCCGTTGCCGGACCGGTCGCGAACCGTTGCGCCGCGCTCCTCGTCCAGCGGCCACAGGCCGTGAAACGCGCCCAGGCCCAGGGCCGCGGGATCGGTACGACCACGGTCGGCGGCGAGTCGGCGGGCCGCAGTGTCGTCGAGTGTGAACGCGCCGACGAACGGCGCCGCGATATCGCCCTCGAGAAAGTTGGCCGCGGCCCCGGCCTCGCCAGTCGCGCCGAGACGCAGTCGCGCCGCTGGCCCCGGCTCCGACGGCGGAGCGGAGCGCGCCCCGCGGTACACGAGCTCACCGTCCGCGAACAGGGTGACATCGCTCTCGCCGATGGACGCGGCCAGGTGCAGCCACTCTCCCAGACGCCGGCCAAGCCGTATGTCGGCAAGGTGCAGCCACGCGTGTCGGAACAGGCCGCCGTCGCCCGCGTACACCCCGATGCGCCCGGCGTGGTCCAGGATCAGGCCGAAGCGGCAGGCGTCCGGGTAATCCAGGTCGGCGATGATGCCTTGCCAGGCCCACTGCACGGCGTCGATGGCCGGCAAGCGCCAGGGACGCAGCCAGGCGGAGAGGGTCAGCGGGCCGTCCGGGATCGCTGGCCCTGCCACGTACACGTAGGAGCCAGGCGAGATGGTGCGTGGCTCGGCCGACTCGTGAAAGCGCTGGGCCAGCAGCTCCACGTCGGCGCGGTCGGCCGTGGTGTCGGCGCCCGGTTGGAGGATGGCGCGCCGTCCCAGCCGCACCAGGCTGAACTGGTAGGCGGCCGGCGCGCTGACGTGGAAGCGCGCCACCTGCCCCGGCTTGACGCCGAGGCTGTCGACGTAGCCCCAGGTGCCCGGAACGGGAAGGCGCCGCGCCGGCTCCGGCGGCACTAGTCGGCGAGCGGCAGCTGCACCCGTTGGCCAGTCCGCGCCGAGCGGTAGATCGCCTCGGTGACCTCCATGTAGCGGAGCCCCTCTTCGAAGTCCGGTGTCACCGGCGTCCCGGTCCGGATCGCGGCGACGAAGTCGGCCTCCGCCGACCACACCCGCTCCTGGTCAGGCGGTATTGGCACCTCGCGCGGCTCGCCGTCCAGCCCGCCGACCATTATGCGATTGGTGTCGATTGAGTACACGATGGAGCCGCGGCTGCCGTACAGCTCGAGCCGCTTCTCGCCAGCGTGCCTGGCGACGCCGCTGAGGTGCAGTACCGCCAGCGCCCCGTTCTTCAGCGTCCCGACCACGCCCACCGAGTCCGCGATGCGCACCTCGACCTGCTGCACCGAGCCGGGCCTGGCACGCCGTGGGATGCTGTAGGCGGTGTGGGCGCTGATCGAATCGAAGTAGCCGACCCAGCGGTGCAACACTTCGATGTGCATGCCAAGCTCCAGCGTGTTGTAGCCCGACAGGAAGGCGTCCTGCCGCCAGTGGAGTGGCGCGGCCGGATCGGCGAAGGTGGCGGATAGCCCGCGCGAGACGACCTGGTACACAGTGCCAAGCGCGCCCTCGGCGATGAGCCGCTTCACGACGTAGTCGCCCTTCATGGCGTGCGGCGGCGGGCAGAGCATGGTGACGAGATCGCTGCGCCGGGCCCGCTCGTACATGCGCCGCGCCTCGGCGTACGTGCGCGCCATCCGCGCCTGGCAGAAGACGTGCTTGCCGGCGTCGAGGGCGGCGATGGTGGCGTCACAGTGCAGGTACGGGGGCGCCGCTATGAACACCGCGTCCACGTCGTCGCGATCGATGACGTCGCGCCAGTCGTCGCAGACGGTGGCGAACCCCCATTCGGCCGCGACCTGTTCGCCCGATGCCCGGCTGCGGTTGGCCACGGCCGTCAGCTCGACGCCCTCCACGGCCCGCAAGCCGGGCAGATGCCGCTGGCGGGCGATGCCGCCCGCGCCGATGAAGCCTATGCGCAGTGGCGCCGTGTCCATACAGTCTCCCTATCCCGGAGTGTCATGGTACCGGTCCGCCGAGGAGCTCCACCGTGTCCGCGATGGCGCGCACGTGGGGGTGGTCCTGGCGGGCCGGGCAGAAGTCGTACGGGTCGAAGTGGACCGGGTGAAGTCCGGCCGCGCGCGCTCCCCGCACGTCGAAGCGGACGCTGTCGCCAATGTACACCGCGTGCTCCGGCGCCACGCCCAGCTGCTCCACGGCGTGCCGGAAGATCGCCGGTTCCGGCTTGGCCGACCCGAACACCGTCGAGTCGATGATAGCCAGCACGGGCACGCCGAGCCCTTCGCCGACCTGAGCGATGCTCTGCGCCCGCAGCTGGGCCTCCACGGTGCCGTCGGCGTTGCTGACGATGCCGAGCTTGCGGCCAGCCTGGGCCAGGTGGCGCAAGCCGGCAACCGATTCCTGGACCGGGAAGCGCCACAGGTTCTCGGTGAACCACACCTCCCGGAGGGCATCGCTCGCCCGCGCCAGCGCGTCATCCGGCAGACCGAGCTCGCCCACGAATGCGTCCAGGTAGGCATCCCACTCCCCGCCCAGGTCCAGCGCCCGAATGCCGGCGTAGTGGGCCCGCAAAATGGACCCCTGAGCCGCGTCGAGATCGGCGGACGCCAGGTGGTCGCCGATCGTCCGCGGGTCGGGCAGCAGGAAGACGCCGCCCACGTCGAGAATGATGGCCTCGATACGGCGGGCGCGGTCGTCGTTCATCATACCGCCAAGGCTACACGGGTAAGCTGAGCGGGAGGCGGAACGTCGGCCGGAGGCCCGCCCCGCACATTCCGCACACGAGGTACGGGATACGAGAGCCGAGATTTAGGCTTTAAAATACGAGGAGGGGTGCCGTGACCGATGGGCCGATCCGAGTCACCGTCTGGGGCGAGAATCTGCAGGAGCACCAGAGCGACGCCGTGCGGGCTATCTACCCCGATGGCATGCACACGACGATTGCCGCCGGCCTCCGGACGCAGCTGGGCGAGGACGTCCAGGTGCGGACGGCCACGCTGGACGAGCCGGAGCATGGCCTCAGCGCCGGGGTCCTGGTCGAGACGGACGTCCTCACCTGGTGGGGCCACATAGCGCACGACCTCGTCGACGACGCGGTTGTCCAGCGGGTGCAGGCGCGCGTGCTGGCAGGCATGGGGCTGCTGGTCCTGCACTCGGGTCACTACTCGAAGCTGTTCCGGCGGTTGATGGGCACGACCTGTGGCCTGCGCTGGCGGGAAGCAGGCGAGCGGGAGCTGGTCTGGACGGTGAATCCCGGACACCCCATCGCCCGCGGCTTGCCGGAGGTGTTCGCCATCCCGGAGCAGGAGATGTACGGCGAATTCTTCGACATCCCCGCCCCGGACGAGCTTGTGTTCATCAGCTCCTTCAGCGGCGGCGAGGTCTTCCGCAGCGGCTGCGCCTTCCGCCGCGGCCAGGGGCGGATCTTCTACTTCAGCCCGGGCCACGAGACGCACCCCGTGTACCACCAGCGCGAGGTGATCCACGTGTTGGCGAACGCCGTGCGCTGGGCGAACCAGGGCTCGTTGCCGCCGTACCCGACCCACACCACCACGCCCAACTCGCCGACCGGCTGGTACGGCGCGACGTAGCCCGCGGTGGTCAGGTAGCGGGACCAACGACGCGCTCGGCCGCGCGACGGAAGCGGGCCCCGCTGTCCGGGGAGTCGCGGAGGTCGCGGTTCGCGGACTCCTCGTGCGCCAGCGCGGCCTGGACCGGCAGCGCCAGGTCGATCGTCTCACGAATGGCGGCCACGGCGCGCGGCGAGTTGGCGGCGATCCGCGCCGCCATGGCGACGGCTGTCTCCAGGACGTCCTCCGGGCGCACTACCTGGTTGACGAGCCCGATGCGCAGCGCCCCGTCGGCGCGCACCTCGTCGCCGGTGAACAGCAGCTCGCGCGCCTTCGGGTCGCCCACGATACGCGGCAGGACGGCGCCTCCGGGCGCGAACCCGTAGCTGGCCCCGTGGAACTTGAAGCGGGCGTCGTCGCCACAGATCCTGATGTCGCAGCTGATCGCGAGGAGCGCGCCGCCTCCGTAGCAGTAGCCACGAATCGCGGCCAGGACAGGCTTGTGGGCCGCCCGCAGGGTCGCGGACGCCGACGTGCGCGGCCGGGCGACGCGACCGTCAAGCTGCGCGACCTGCTCGGCCATGTCGCCCCCAGCCGAGAACGCCCGCTCGCCCGCGCCCGTCAGGACGATGGCGCCGACGTCGTCGTCCGCATCCAGCTCGCGCAGGGCGCGATCGAGATCATCGACGAGCTGCGAGGACAGGGCGTTCAGCTTGCCCGGACGGTTCAGGGTGAGCACGCCCACGCGGCCGCGACGCTCGCGCAGCACCAGGGGATCGTCGGTCATGGGTGTCAGACTCCCCGCCACACGGGCTTGCGCTTCTCCAGGAATGACCGTACACCCTCCTGGAAGTCCTGGCTGAGGTAGCACGACAGGATGAGGTCTTCGGCGTCGCCGAGCGAGACCGCTGCCGTGACCCGGCGGGTAGCCTCCTTGGCAGCGGCGAGGGTCAGTGGCGCCAGGTCGGCCAGCCGACCGGCCAGGTCGCGGACGCGCGTTGGCAGCTGGTCGCCCGGGTGGACCTCGTCGACCAGCCCGATCGCCTGGGCTTCATTGGCGTCCAGCAGGCGCGCTGTCAGGAGCATCGCCCGGGCCCGCACCGGCCCGATGGTGGCGACCAGCCGCGAGTAGCTGGCCGGTGCCGGGAAGTTGCCCAGGGTGCGCGCCACCGGGACGCCGAAGCGGGCGTGGGTCGCGGCCAGGCGCAGGTCGCAGGCGAGCGCGATGAACAGCCCGCCGCCAACGGCGTCGCCCTGGACCTCGGCGATCGTCGGCTTGTTCACCGCCGCCAGCCGGCCCAGGACGCGGCTTGTTCGAGCCTCGTAGGCCAGGGCATCGTCACGCGTCTTGAAGTCGAGGAACTGCCGGATGTCGGTGCCGCTGGCGAACGCGGTGGTGCCAGCCCCGCGCACCACCAGCACGCGCACGTCGGGATCGGCGTCCAGCCGGTCGCACGCCTGGTAGAGCGCCTCGTACATGTCCCAGGTCATCGCGTTGCGCACGTCCGGGCGGTTGAACGTGACAGTCGCTGTGCGGCCCTCCTGCTCGACCAGGATGTCCGCGGCCGCCGACCGCTGTGTCGCGGCATGGCGCTCCGGGGCACCACCGGGGCTCATGGGCTAGACCACCCCGTCGCGCCGGAGCCCGGCGATCTCGGCGTCCGCGTAGCCGAGCTCACGCAGCACCTCGTCGGTGTGCTGGCCGAGCTCCGGCGTGGCGGAGCGCATACTGGGCGGCGTGCGCGCCAGGTTCACGCCATGGCCGACGAGGCGCTGAGCGCCGAGCGTGGGATGCTGCACGTGCCCGACGACGGGCAGCGTCTGCACCTGCTCGTCGGCGAAACACTGCCCGACGTCGAGCACCACCCCGGCTGGGACGCCGGCCTCGGTGAGCAGCGCGACCCACTCGGCGGCGGCGCGCTGCGCCAGCGGGCGCTCCAGCTCGACGGTCAGCTCCGAACGGTGCTCCAACCTGCCGCGGCCGGAGACGAAGCGCGGGTCATCGACCAGCTCGGGCACGCCAAGCGCCCCGCACAGGCGCCGGAACATGTTGTTGCCGCCGGCCTGGATGATGAGGCTACCGTCACGCGCGCGGTAGACGCCCGTGGGTTGCGAGATGGGGTGGTAATTGCCGGCCTGCTCCGGCACCTCGCCGAGGGCCAGGTAGCGCGCCGCCTGGAACTCCATGAGGCGAATGTTCGCCTGAAGCAGCGAGGTGTGCACCCACTGGCCGCGACCTGACCGCTCGCGCTCGAGCAGGGCGACGACGATGCCGTAGGCCAGCATGAAGCCCGCTGTCAGGTCGGCGATTGGCAGGCCCACCCGCATCGGACCGCGACCTGGCTCCCCGTTCACCGTCATCAACCCGGACAGACCCTGGGCGATCTGGTCGAGACCGGGCCGGTCGCTGTACGGGCCGGTCTGGCCGAAGCCCGAGATACTGCCGTACACCAGGCGCGGATTGACCTCCGCCAGGGTGTCGTAGTCGATGCGTAGGCGGTGCTTGACGTTGGGCCGGTAGTTCTCGACCAGGACGTCCGAGCTCTCCACCATCTTCAGCAGGATGGCGCGGCCGGCGGGGTTCTTCAGATTGAGCGCCAGGCTCCGCTTGTTCGGGTGGATGTTCTGGAAGTCGTAGTGGTGGCGCTCCTCGGGCCGGCCATCTTCGGAGTCAGGCGCTTCGACCTTGATGACGTGGGCGCCCATCTCGCTCAGCTGGCGTACGCACGTCGGCCCCGAGCGGGCCCGCGCCAGGTCGATGACTTTGATGTGGGACAGGGGCCCGTCGTTCCGGTCCCCGCTCGACTGCTCGGCTGCGTTCATGGCTTAAGTTTCAAAGTCTTCAATCTCAAGTTTAGACCCGCCTGAATTTTTGCAGGCTGTGGCACCCAGGGTGCCACAGTCCGTCGCGACTGAGCGCGGTGTGGGTGACCTCGGCCACGTACAGGTCGCCGTGTGCGTCGACCCACAGGCCGTGCGGAGAGGCGAAGCTGCCCGGCTGGCACGGGTCGGGGCCGCCCCAACGGGTGAGCAGGTTGCCGTCGAGGTCGCGCACGCTGATCTGCGCCGGCCGCGTCTCCGGCAGGCGGCGGCCGGCCATGCTGGTGTCGCCGGCCCGCCAGGCCATCTCGCCCAGGTAGACAGTGCCCTGCCCGTCGATGAAGAGGTCGCCGGGCCGCGTCACGGTGGTCCACGTGGTCAGCAGCGTCCCCGCGGGGTCGAAGATCTGGACGCGGTCGTTCTCGCGGTCGCAGACGAAGACGCGGCCGTCGCTGTGCACCCAGACGCTGTGGGGCAGGTTGAACTGGCCGGGGCCCGAGCCTGGCTCGCCCCACGACTGGATAAGGTCGCCGCTGGCGCTGAAGCGGTGGACGCGGGCGTTGCCGTAGCCGTCCGAGACGTACAGCTCGCCGTTGGCAGCGACCGAGAGCCGCGTGGGCCGATTGAAGGGGCCGGCGCCACGCTTGATGGAGAGCAGGTTGCTCGGACCGGCCGCCGCGTAGCCCGTGTCCGAGGGATGGTGCGCGGTGCCGAGGGTCATGAGCAGCTCGCCGGTGAGCGACAGCTTGCGGACTGTGTGGTCGGTGTCGTCGGCGCAGTAGACCAGGTCGTCCTTGATGGTGATGCCGTGGGGGCGGGTGAACAGGCCCTCGCCCCAGGACGCGAGGAAGTGGCCCGCGCGGTCGTAGACGATGACCGGGTGGTCGCCGCGGTTGAACACGTAGACGCGATCCTGGGAATCGGTGGCGACCCCGGCGACGTCGCCGGGGCTCCAGCCGTCAGGCAGCTGCTCCCACCGTGGCACCAGCTCGAACTGGACCGCCCTGTCGCCAACAGTCACCGGGTGCCTCCTTCCGAGCTATCAGCTATCAGCTATCAGCCATTAGGGTAATCTCCCTCACGCATGCCGTGCTGGCGCCTCATTGGGTTGGCCACCGATTCGGTGCTGACAGCTGACGGCTGACAGCTGATGGCTCGTAGCTCGTTACTCGAGCAGCCGCCCGCGGACCTGCTCGCCGGCGATGATGCGCTGCTGGCCGGTCCGCCTCGTCCGGGCCGCGTCGTCGTCCGCTGGTACCGCGCGACCTGTGCCGCCGTCGTCCTCGGCTTCGCCCAGCGGCTCCGCTCGGCACAGCTCGTCGACCGCCTCCGCGCAGACGCCCGCGGCGTCGCCCTGCTCGAGCGGCGCGCCGGCGGCGGCGCGGTGCTCCTCGACGAGCACATGCTGTGCCTCACCGTGGCCCTCGGCCTGCCGCACCCCCTCGTCGGCGACGACCTGACGGAGTCGTACCGCTGGCTGGGAGACCGGTTCGTCGGCGCGCTGCGTGGGCTCGGCGTGGCCGGCGCGCGCCGGGTGGAGACGGCTGAGGCCCGCGCCGACGGCGCCGCACTGCGGTCCCGTGCCGACAGCGTGGCGGACCTGCTGCGCGCTACCTGCTACGGTGCGGTGTCGCCGCACGAAGTGGTCTGCGACGGTCGCAAGCTGGTCGGGTTCGCCCAGGTCCGGCGGCGCGATGTCGCTCTGTACCAGGCTGGGCTGCTGCTGCGCGACCAGGCGCCCCTGGCCGACCTGCTCCGCATCCCGGACAGCGCCGTCCGCGAGGCGTACCGCCACGAGCTGGCGGCCCGCACGGTGGGTCTGGATGATCTACTCGCCAACGTCCCGGACGCGACAACCCTAGCGCGACACCTGGCTGCGCCGCTCGCCAGCCACCTGACAAGCGCCGGGGACGATGGAACACGGTAGCTGCCCCTTTCGCGGGGTGACGCCGAGCTGAGGCGTGCGGCAGTATTGAGGCGGCTTGCCGCTGATGGCCTCGATGGTGCCGCGCCTGTCGCTTCTACCTCTGCTGGCGATGCTCGTCGCTGGCGGGTGCGCGCCAACTCTGCCGGGGCGGGTGGCTCTGGTGACCAGCGTTCCGGCGGCCGACGGCGTGTTCGACACGTCCCCCACCCGTCTCGAGCTGCGCTTCAGCGACGCCGTCCTGCCAGGGCAGAGCTCCGCCGAGGTGCTGGACGAACGGGGCGGCCGGCTGTCGGGCGACGCGACCGTGGACCCGGCCGACGCGGCGGTCCTGGTCACGGCTGTCCAGCCCGCCCTGGGGCCAGGCCGGTACGCGGTGCGGTGGCACGCGGTCTCCGCCCGCGAACGACAGCCGCTCGACGGCGCCTACGACTTCACCATCGCGGCCGGCGCGCCGAGCCACCCCCGGCTTCAGCTGGACCGCGGCCAGGCAGACACGCAGGAGGCGGTCGACGTAGCGGGAACCGGGTTCGCGCCGTCAGCGCCGGTCGCGCTCACGATCGCCGACGACGATGAGCCGCTGGCAAGGGCGTCGACCGATGGCAACGGCGCCTTCGACACGCAGGTGCAGGTCCCGGACGACGTCCCGTTCGGCCAGCAGCCGATCGCGGCCCGCGACGCGACCGGAGGCAAAGCGTCGGCGGCCCTCGACGTACGCTGGGGCGGATGGCCGCCGCTGCGCGTGTTCACCATCGGGACGCCCGGGCCGGGACGTGGCGAGGTCACGTTCACCGTGTCGGGCCGCAACCGATCCGACTACGTCCTCGAAGGCATCCGCGTGTTCCTGCTGGTCCCGCCGGGCGCCACGCCGGTAGCGGCAAGCCCGGGGAGTTGGATGGACGGCGACGACGTCGTGTGGGATGCGGGCTCAGTCGACAGGACCGCCATCGCGCCGCGGACCATGACGCTGCGCGTCACCGGACCCGTTCAGACGCGGGCCCGCGTGGAGTTCCGCCACCGGCGCCCGCGGGGCTGCGTGGGTGACGCCTGCCTGCCGTCTTTCGTCGACGAGACCGTCTCCCAATCGAGCGTCGTAGACCCCGGCCAGTGAGGCGCTGCGCTCCTGCTGGTCAACACCCGGAAAGCTGGCAGGCTCTGCCGGCCGACCACGGCGCCAGGAGCGGACCCAGGCCACCAGCGGCAGCACGAGCGGCAGGCCCCCGTAGAGCAGGAAGATCCCGTCGGGGACATCGTCCTGCAGGTAGTAGTGCACGTACAGCACCGGCAGCGCGGTGAGGGTGTAGGCCACCACCACGCGTGTGAGAAGAGAGCGCCAGCCAAGCAGCGCGGCCAGAGCCAGCGGCAGGATGTAATACCAGGTCTGCACCCAGATGGACACGAGCAGGATGACCACCAGAAGCAACCGGGTCGCCGAGCGCGCCAGGGCCGTGACGGCCACGTGGCCACCCGGCTCCGACGCGCGCCACAGCTGCCACAGCTCCCAGGCGAGATAGGCCAGGGCCACCGCGTCGACGGCTATCTTCACCCAGCCGCGCGCGGTCGCCCGCGCGGCGGGGAGCGCGGCGCCGCGGGGCACGAGCACCTGGTCGGCAACGGTGAGCGCCACCAGGTCCGGCACTGTGTTGGCGTACAGGCTGCCGCCGGTCTGGCTGAGGAGCGGATCGAGCGAGTCTGGCAGCTCCAGCCACGGCGCGAACAGGCCCGCGCCGACGACTAGCGCGAGCACGCCCGCCACCACGACGGCGCCGACGCGCGCCCGCCACGTGCCCATCTGACGCGCCCAGACCACCACCAGCAGCGGACCAAGCACCCCGGACAGGTATTTGACCAGGCCGCTCAGCGTGAACAGGACCACCGCCAGCGGGTACCACGGGTCGCGCAGCCGTGGCCGCCGGCCCTGCCCGGCGCTGGCCCGAACCCGAACCAGCAGTGGCACCAGCCCGAGGAGGAGGAGGAACACCACGAGCGCGTCGTTGTGGCCGTTGCCCGGCGATTCGAACAGCACCAGCGGGTTCCAGGCGAAGACGGTGAAAGCCGCGAGTCGCGCCGGCCGCGTCGAGCCCGGGTGCAGCCGGCCCACCAGCCACCACACCAGGCCCAGGGTGAGCCCATGCAGGACGTTCGCCAGCAGCTTGTAGGCCATCACCTGGTCGACGATGGGCCGCTCCCAGAGCGGGTGCGCCAGGGCCCAGCTGAGATCCGTCCAGACAGGCCCGTACGGGCTGGGCAGCGTCCGCCAGATAAGCGCCACCCACGGCAGGAGCGCGTCGCGGGTGAAGCTGCTCGGGGGCCAGATGTACGGGTTCAGGCCGTGGACCGCCGGGATCTGGCCATACTCGAGGTAGCCGAAGATGTCCTGGGAGAATAGGCCGGGCATGACCAGGACGGTGACCTGGTACAGCGCCGCGAAGAGGAGCACCACCAACAAGGCCCCGCGGCCGTCCGCCTGGCCGCGGTCAACGAGCGCCAGGCCGGCAAGGTAGCCGACCGCTGCTGCGCCGCACGCCACCGCGAGCACCGCGGTCAGGAGATTCAGGTCAGGTGGCGGCTCGATGTTCGGCACAACGGGGCGAGCGGCGCCGAGGAGCAGGTCCAGAACGGCCCGCAGCGCCGGGAAGCGCTGCAGGTACGCGGCGGTGAACTCCTGGTTGTGGGTCAAGCGGAAGCTCACCATCCACAGCATGAGCAGGCCAAGCTGCAGGACCAGACCTGCCCCGGCCAGCAGCAGCACACCGGACCCAGACCGCGACGCCGTCGCCGCGGTCCCGGCGCCGTTCACGCTCTGCAAGCGATGTGCGGGACGCATGCAAACCGGTAGACGGACATCGTTTGTTCTTAGCAACACTACAGGAGTCGGCGTTTTTGGGCGCCGCGGGGCTCCGGGGACGGCTGGTTAATGGTCAGGCGAAGCCGAGCGCGCGCCGCAGGGGTCCGGGCAGCCGCGGGTGCCAGGCGAGGCGGGCAAGAAGATGGTCGACCGTCTCGGGCGCGCCGGCCAACACTGGCTGAGCCCAGTGGCGCAGGGCGGGCGGGTCCGGGCCCCTGTCCGGCGTGGCCGCCGCGTAGTGCGCCAGCGGCTGCCAGCCACCGCCATGCCAGGTCAAGGCTCGGCCACCCGCCTCCTGGACGATCAGGGCGCCCGCGGCCACGTCCCAGATGTGCGGCCGCACGAACACAGTGGCCCGCAGCGCGCCAGCGGCCACCAGGACGAGCTCGGCGGTGCAGCTTCCCAGCGAGCGCGCGTCCGGCAGCGCGCGGCGCGGCCGCGGTTGCCCCGTTGCGGCCCGGCGCAGGCGAAAGGTGCGCAAGAAGAACCCTGGCAGAGCCATGATCTGGCCGCGCTCGTCGCCGGCCCGCGACACCGCCACGGGCGCGTCGTCGAAGCCGGCCCCGCCGCCGGCGCGCGCGTGGTACACGCCCGGAGTCAGGTCGGGCCCGACGGGCACCCAGATACAGCCGACCACGGGGGCTCCGTCATAGAGCAGACCAAGCGAGACGCCCCACAGCGGCAGGCCCGAGGCGAAGTTTGCCGTGCCGTCCAGCGGGTCGAGGACCCACACGAAGCGCGCGTCTGGGGCGATGTCGTCGGCGTCCTCCTCGCCGAGGATGCCGTGATCCGGGAAGTGGCGCCGCAGCTCGGCACGCAGGAAGGCTTCCAGGTCGCGGTCGGTCGCCGTGACCGGATCGTCGGCCTTCTTCCCCTTGAACTGTAAGGTCCGCGTCGCCTGGAACGCGGCCAGGGCGCGCTCGCCCGCCTGACGGGCCACCTGGACGGCAACCGCCTCGATGGCGCCGAGATCGTCCGTCTCGGTCATGCGGCGTGCGCTGGCTGCTGCCTCCGGCTCACCCAACGTGGACACCGACCGCTCGGTAGCGGGCGGAGCGGCTGGCGACCAGCGCCCCTGGCTCGAGCCACGTCAGCTCGGACAGGTGCTCGACCAGGGCCTCGCGCACGGCTTCGGCGGCCGCCTTGTGGTCCGTGTGTGCGCCCCCGGGCGGCTCCGGGATGATGCCATCGACAACACCAAAGCCCAGCAGGTCCCGGGCGGTGATGTGCATAGCCTCGGCCGCCTCGGGTCCGCGGCCGCCGTCCTTCCACAGGATGCTGGCCGCGGCCTCCGGCGACGCGACCGAGTACACCGCGTGTTCGAGCATCAGCACGCGGTCCGCCAGCCCGAGGGCCAGGGCGCCACCCGAGCCGCCCTCGCCAATGATGACGCTCACGATGGGCCCGCGCAAGCGCGTCATGGCAAGGAGGTTGTCGGCGATAGCCAGCGCCTGCCCGCGCTCCTCCGCGGCGAGCGACGGGTCAGCCCCAGGTATGTCGATCAGGGTCACGATCGGTATGGCGAACCGCTCGGCGTGCCGCATCAGGCGCAGCGCCTTGCGGTACCCCTCGGGACGCGCCATGCCAAAGCGGCGCTGGACGTTCTCCTTCGTGTCCCGCCCCTTCTGGTGGCCGATCAGCATGACGGTCCGACCCGCCAGCGAGGCGAGCCCGCCCACGACTGCGTGGTCGTCGCCGAACAGGCGGTCGCCATGCAGCTCGGTGAAGTCGGCGAAGGCGAGCTGGGCGTAGTCGAGCATGTATGGCCGCTGCGGGTGGCGCGCCAGCTGCACCTGCTCCCAGGCGCCCCCCACATCCAGCGCCGGACGTCGATCAGGCGCCACTGTGCACCACGCCGTTGCGGCGTCCGGGCGCGGACACCGGCGCGCGGCGGTCGAGCGCAGCGGCGTACAGGCGCAGCAGTCGCTCGAGCGTGCCCCGCAGCTCGCGGCGGTGCACCACCAGGTCCACCATTCCGTGCTCCAGGAGGAAGCCCGGCCGCTGCGCCTCCGGCGGCAGCTTCTGCTTGGTAACTTGCTCTATGACGCGCGGGCCGGCGAAGCCCACGAGCGCGCCCTGTTCCGCGATCAGCACGTCGCCAATGCCCGCGTAGCTCGCGATCACCCCACCGAGCGTCGGGTCAGTCAGGACCGAAATGTGCGGCACGCCCGCCTCGGCAAGATCGGCCAGCGCTGTGACCGTCTTGGCCATCTGGAGGAGCGAAAAAATGCCCTCGTGCATGCGCGCACCACCCGACGCATTCACCGTCACAAGGGCGGTCCGGCGGGCGCAGGCCCGCTCGGCGGCGCGGGCGACCTTCTCGCCCACCACGCTGCCCATGCTGGCGCCCATGAACGCGAAGTCCAGCGCCAGGATCTCCAACGGCCAGGTCTCCAGGGTGGCCGAGCCGCTGATCGCCGCCTCGGCGTCGCCCGTCTTGGCCGCGGCGTCACGCACCTTGTCCGTGTACGCCTCGCCCGCCGCCACGAATCCCAGCGGGTCGGCGGGCGCCAAAGCGGCGTCGTGCTCCACGAACGAGCCGGCGTCCACCACCTGCCCGATGCGCTCGCGCGCGCCCAGGCGCGCGTGGTGATCGCAGGCGTGGCACACCTTCAGATTGTTCTCGAACTCCTTGACGTACAGCAGCTCACGGCAGCGGTCGTTCCCGCAGCGCACCCACAGGCTGTCCCCGGCCTTGCTGGCAGCGCCGACCTGCGGCCGAGCCTGGGCGGGCAACGCCAGATAGGGAGGTCCTTTGCGAAACAGGTTGCGCATGGGATTGAGAGCGAGGTGGAGCGTCGAGCGGGCTAACGGCTGACCATGGACCGCCTCAGCGGGGTCCGGATACGGACTCTACCACCTGGAGGTTCTCCTGACCGACCAGGGTAGCCAGCTGGCCCTGCAGTTCCGCCGAATGGCGCACGTGGATCTGCGCGCCAACGAGCTGGACCGGGCGTCCCTCGCGGTCCAGCAGGGTCAGCTCCAGCGGGTCGGAGCCGGCTGACCGCTCCACCAACGCGTGCAGCTGCTCGAGAACCCGCAAGGCGGCACGCTCATCGGGCCCGCGCGGCACCGTCACGCGGAGCATGACCGACGCGGTGGCGACGCCGTGGCCATTGCCGTTGCCGTTGCTGTTGCTGTTGCTGTGGCCGTTCTGCGCCGCGCCGTCCCGGCCAGCTGGGGCCGGCCCGGTCGCCGGTCCCGGACCGTGCCCGTTGGCCTCTGGCGGCAGCGGCGGCGCCTCGTCCGGCGCCGGCGGCGGGGTGCCGTGCGCCGGGGGCAGCCACTCCTCGGCCCGCTCCAGCAGCAGCTGCGCCCGCTCGTTGCGCGTGTCCACCTTGCCCTCGACGATCAGGATGGCATCCTCACGCCACAGGTCGGGCGACTTCTCGAAAGCGCGCGGGAAGACGACCACCTCCACCGAGCCATGGAGGTCCTCCAGCGTGAGCGCCGCCATCTGGTCCTTGTTGCGGGTCACGATACGGCGCACGGCAGTCACCACCCCCGCAAGCTTCACCTTTTCGGCGCCGAGGTCCAGCGTGACGTGGCTGCTGTTGTGGCTGACCTGGTCGCGCAGCCAGGGGGCAGCCTCGCGGAAGGGGTGGTCGGCGAAGTGGAAGCCGAGCGCCTCCTTCTCCCAGGTGGCTCGCTGGCGGCCGGCGGCCGCGGACAGCGGCGCGGCAGGGCGCGCCGCCGCTGGGAGTGGCGGCAGCGCGGGCGCGGCATCCTGCGCCTCGGCAGCGCCGAACACGTCGAACAGGCTGACCTGGCCGCTGATGGCCGCCTTCTGGTCGCGCTGCGCCGCGGCCATCGCCCCGTCGAGCGCCGCGAGCAGCCCGTCGCGAGCGCCGAAGTCGTCCAGCGCCCCTGCCTTGATGAGAGACTCGAGCACCCGCTTGTTGACGGTGCGCAGGTCGAGCCGGCGGCAGAAGTCGTCCAGCCCGCGGTACGCCCCACTCCTGTCCCGCTCGGCCACCACCAGGTCGACGGCACCCTCACCCACGTTCTTGACCGCCGCCAGGCCAAAACGGATGCCCCAGCACCCCTCCGCTGACGCCAGGCGCTCCACGGCGAAGTCGAGGCGACTGGCGTTGACGTCGGGCCGCAGGATCTCGACGCCCAGGCGGCGGCACTCGCCGACCACGCCGACCACCTTGTCGGTGTCCTGAGCCACCGTGCTCAACACCGCCGCGAACCACTCCACGGGGTAGTTCGCCTTGAGGTAGGCGGTCTGGTACGCGACGAACGCGTAGCAGTACGCGTGGGCCTTGTTGAAGGCGTAGCCGGCGAACGGCTGGAGGAGGTCCCACAGGTGCTCGGCCGTCTTACGCGCGTAGTTGTGGGCGACCACGGCCTCGATGAACCTGGGGCCCTCCTCCGCCATGACGGCCCTGTCCTTCTTGCCCATCGCCCGGCGCAACACGTCGGCCTGGCCGAGGCTGTAGCCAGCCACCTTGCGCACGACCTGGAGAACCTGGTCCTGGTAGACGATGATCCCGTAGCTCTCCCGCAGAACGTCGTCGAGCGACGGGTCCGGTGGGGCGGCCGACTCGCGGCCCTCGCGGCGCGCGATGTAGCTCGGGATGTGCGCCATGGGGCCTGGCCGGTACAGGGCGACCATGGCGGCCAGGTGGTCGACAGTGCTCGGCTTGAGGTCCTGGATGTAGCGCGTCATGCCGACGCCCTCGAGCTGGAACACGGTTCGCGTCTCGCCCCGACCGAGCATGGCGTACGTCGGCGCATCCGCGAGATCGATCTGCCCCAGGTCGATGGCGGCGCCGGTCGTCTGGCGGATGTTCGCCAGCGCTTTGGCCAGCATGGTCAGGTTGGCCAACCCGAGAAAGTCCATCTTCAGCAGCCCGATCTTCTCCAGAACCTTCATGTGGTACTGGGTCATGACGCTGTCGCCACGACTCGACCGCTGCAGCGGGACGTAGTTGACCAGCGGCTGATCTGCCACCACGACGCCGGCGGCATGGGTGCCAGCGTGCCTGGCCACGCCCTCCACGCTCCTGGCGGTGTCCACGAGGCGAGTGACGTTCGGGTCCGACTCGTACAGCCGCTTGAGCTCCAGGCTCTGCTCGATGGCCTGGTCTATCTTCAGCCCGATCGGAATCGCCGGCACCAGCTTGGCGACGCGATCCACCTCACCCAACGGGTAGTCCATGGCGCGCCCGACGTCGCGGATAGCCGCCCGTGCCAGCAGTCGTCCGAAGGTGATGATCTGGGCCACGCGCTCGCGGCCGTAGCGCTCGACCACGTACTGGATCACCTCGTCGCGGCGGTCGTCGGCGAAATCCATGTCGATGTCGGGCATCTGGATGCGTTCCGGGTTGAGGAACCGCTCGAACGTCAGCCCGAAGCCGACGGGGTCGACGTCCGAGATGCCCAGGCAGTAGAGGACGATGCTGCCGGCGGCGGAGCCGCGCGGCCCACAGGTGATGCCCTGCCGGCGCGCCCAGTCGACGAAGTCCCAGACGAACAGGATGTACGCCGCGAAGCCGGTGCTCTCGATCACGTTCAGCTCGTACTCGAGTCTGTCCCGGTGCTCCTGCGTCAGCCGCGAGCCGTAGCGCGGCTCCAGACGCTGGCGGCACGCTTCGGCCAGGTACGACCGCGGCGTGTGGCCCGGCGGTATGACGTGGTCCAGCGCCGGGAAGTTCAGCCGGCCGAACTCGAGCGTGAGATCGCACCGGTCGGCGATGGCGACCGTGTTCTCCAGCGCCTCCGGGACGTGGCCGAACAGCTGCCACATCTCCTCGGGTGAGCGCAGGTAGAACACCTCCGGCTGCATGCGCATGCGCTGCGGGTCGGAGACCAGACTGTTCGTCTGGATGCACAGCAGGATGTCCTGGGCGGGGGCCTGGCTCGCCGTCGCGTAGTGGCTGTCGTTGGTCGCCACCAGCGGAATGCCGAGCTCATGGTGCAGCTCGAGGAGACCCGCGTTGACGGTCTTGTCGTCAGCGCTGCCGTGGTCCTGAATCTCCAGGAAGTAGTCCTCGCCGAACAGGTCGCGATACCAGCTGGCCGCCTCGCGGGCGCGCCGCATGTCGCCATCCAGAATGGCTCGCGATGGCTCGCCGCTGAAGCAGCCGCTCAGCGCGATCAGCCCGGCGGCATGCTCGGCCAGGAGCGCGCGATCGATGCGCGGCTTGTAGTAGTAGCCCTCCAGGTGCGCCCGGCTGACCAGCTTCAGCAGGTTCTGGTAGCCCTCGAGGTTCTTGGCGAGCAACACCAGGTGGAAGTAGTTGCGGTCCTGGGCGCCGCTCTTCTCCGCCATGCCCCGGGGGCTGACGTAGGCCTCGACGCCGATGATGGGCTTGATGCCGGCCGCCTTGGCGGCCGAGTAGAAGTCGATGGCCCCACACAGGCTGCCGTGGTCGGTGAGGGCGACCGCCCGCATGCCCGAGCGCTTGGCCTCGGCCACGATCTGCAGGACCGGCGACAGGCCGTCGAGCAGCGAGTACTCGCTGTGGACGTGCAGATGGACGAAGTCGCGCTGAGGGCGGGCCGGCGCGTCCGGGGACGCGGGCGGGGTGCCGGTCGCGGACTCCTGGGCCTCGATCTGCTCGAGCAGCCCTTCGAGCTCGTCGTCGAGCTGCTCCGGCTCAGCTTCGTCCCACCACGCGCGGACAGTGGACAGATCGGGGCTCTGCGGGCCAGGGTTTGACGGCACGGGCGACCCGTGGATTATCGGGCAACGTGCCTCGTCCGGCGCTAGGGAAAGCGCGACGAATGCGACTCAGTGGCCGGGCGAAAGCCGGCGATCTGGTCGGGAAACTCGCGCCAGTCGCGCACGACGATGTCGGCGTCGGTGGTGACGGGGGCGTCCGCTGATCCAGGCAAGTAGCGCGCCGCATGCACCCCGGCGCGGCGGGCCCCCTCGACGTCCAGCTCCTCCAGGTCGCCGACGTGGAGCGCCTGCGACGGCGGCACGTCGCCGAGAGCCGCCAGCGTGTGGCGGAAAATGCGGGGGTCCGGCTTGCTCCAGCCGAACTCGTTCGAGAAGACGGTGACGGCGAAAAAGTCCAGCAGCTGGTGGCGGCGGAGCACCTCGCGCAGTGTGCGGCCACCCGCCATCCCCGTGTTGCAGATGACCCCGAGACGATAGCCGGCGTCGTGCAGACCGCGCACGGCCGCGGCAACGTGGGGCATGGCAGCCGGCAGCGGGTCGAGCGTGATGTCCTCGTAGGCCTGCTCGACCACCTGGTACGGGATCAGGCCGTCGGGCACGCCGAGCTCGGCGGCCAGGGCCGCCCAGCGGCCAGGCGGCCCAACGTCCCGGTACGACTCCCGCGCTTCGAGAGCCACCCGATCGAGCGCCCGGTGGTAGGCGCGGCGCAGGTCGTCCGCGTCGTACGCGTGGCCGGCACCGACCAGGGCTCGATGGAGACGGGCCAGCCGTTCGGCGGTGCGCGCGTCGGTGACCGCGCCGTCGACCAGCGTGCTCCAGAAGTCGAAGGTGACGACCTTTAACGGCAACCGCAACCGCCGGCTCATCGGCGCCGGAAGGTCACGTTCTGGAGGCGCAGGTCCAGGTCCTCCACCGTCCAGCCGGCGTCCTCCCAGGCGCGCTGCTGGACCTGGTCCTGCCAGTTCGCGTCGATGCGGCCGCGCTTGACGTGGCCGCCGAGCCACCACTGCTCGTACGAGCGGGCCGACGGTGGCAGGGGCTCGCCGACGAGCGCCTCGATGCGCCGAAAGCCGAGCGAGACCTGCTTCTGGCCCCTGGGCAGGCCGGCCAGGAACGCGGCGAGCGGCTCGTACTTCGGCACCCCGCCATCTTAACGCTTAACGCGTCAAGCCTTAATGCCTAGCCTTTCGCCGGTCGCCAGAGGTTTCTGCGCCATACTGGAAGACGCCGTGGCCAACATCCGCCTGCTCCTCGTCGACGACCACGCCGTCGTGCGCCTGGGACTGGTCAGCCTGTTCGGCGCCGCGCCCCACGTGCAGGTCGTCGGCGAGGCCGGCAGCGTGGCTGAGGCGCTCGCGCTGACCCGCCGCCACCAGCCCGACGTGGTGCTGATGGACGTCCGCCTTCCCGACGGCAGCGGCGTCGAAGCATGCCGCGAGATCCGCGCCGACCACCCGGGCACGCGCGTGGTGATGCTGACGTCGTTCGCCGACGAGGACGCCGTGATCACCGCCATCCTGGCCGGCGCCAGCGGGTACCTCCTCAAGGCGAGCCAGCCAGAGTCCCTCATCACCGCTGTCGAGCGGGCCAGCGAGGGAGGCTCGCTGCTCGACCCCGCCGTGACGGACGCGGTGCTCCGCTGGATGCGTGACGTGCCCCTGGGGCCGGTGGCGGGACCGCTCCGCGGGCTGTCGGAGCAGGAACGGAACATCCTGCCGCTGATCGCCGACGGCAAGACCAACCGCCAGATCGCCGCGGCGCTGTACCTGAGCGAGCACACCGTCAAGACCTACGTGAGCAACATTCTGCGGAAGCTGAAGCTGACACGCCGGGTGGAGGCGGCGACGTTCATGGCCGGCCACGGCCTGGCGGCGCAGCGCTAGCCGGGGCAGCGTCCAGGGAGCAGCGAGAGGCCGCTCAGGGGCCCGGGATGACGCGAACCTCGTTGGCGGTGGCCTGCTCCACGCGATAGCCAGTGGCGTACTGTCCGTAGTCGTGGCCCGCCAGCGGCTGCAGCACGGCGACCAGGCGTGTCGCCAGGTCGGCATCCAGTGTCAGCCCGACATCCGAGGCGGCCGCGCCCAGGGCGGCGCGCATGGCCGCCTCGTCGGCCGCGCGTCCCGTGACGACGGCCTGAGTCGCCCGCGACAGCACCGTCGCCGCCTTGCCCCAGTCGCCCGCGACCTCGGCCAGGTCGCGGGTGGCGCGCAGCTGGTCGTACGCCAGCTTCAGTCGGGCGGAATCGAACGGCTTGTCGGCCGCGCAGCGCGCCACGACCCTGACCGCGCCGATGAGCGCCGCTTCGCCCGTCACCGGCTTCGCCGACGGCGCCGCGACGGTCAGCGACGCGTCCACGCCGTCGGCGACAAGCACTGTCGTGGCGTAGACCAGCGCGGGCACGAGAGTGATGTTGTCGGTGTGCACCGTCACGCCCCCTCCTGGGTCGCGGCAGGTCACCGCCAGGCTCGATATGGCCTGATCGGTGGGAGCGACGGGCAGGCCAGCGGCCCGCAGCGTGTCGGCCATCTGGTCGCGGGTCAGCGTGTCGACGCTGACGGCGGGGCCCACCGAGAACCCGCCCAGCAGCTCGGCGCGATCGTCGTCGGTCAGGTCGCCGCCGAGAACGATGTAGGTCTGGCCGGCGGTGACCGGGGGGCGAACCGCCGGGAACGGAGTCGGCCCGGCCAGCCGAGCGCCCGCTTGCGGGGATGGCGCCGCGGAAGGGGCGGGGGCAGCCGCCACCGCAGACGTGGTCGGCTGCCCCGCCACCGCGGCCGCGGTGGCGGCTGGCGGAGAGGGCGTCGACCGCAGGCCTGGCGCGGCGACGATCACGACCGCGGCCAGCGCCGCGGCTCCTGCCGCCGTCAGCGGCAGCGCGAACGGCGGGATGCTCGGGTGCCATTGGGGCGGGACGGCCAGGTGCAGCCGGCCCATGACGGCCGAGACGAGGGCCTGTCCCGGCGGCGCGGCTGGCAGATCAGCGCCGAGGTCAGCCAGCGCGTGCTCCAGCTCGGCCCCGCCCAGGGCCGCCAGGTCGCTCGCGACGTGCGGGGTGGCGTACACGCCCACCGGCAGCAGGGCGAGCTCGCCGAGCTGCTGCCGGTAGCGGCCCAGCGCGCGCGACAAACGGGATTTGACAGTGCCCCGCGACCAGCCGAGAGCCTCCACCATCTCGCCCTCCGACAGATCGAAGAAGTACCTGTACGAGATAGCCAGGCGGTCGTCTTCGCGGAGCTCCTGGAGGGCGCGCACGAGAACGCCGCGCTGCTCGTTCGCCAGAGCCGTCCCCTCTGGTGAGGGCACATGGCCGCGTGCCGGGTGCTGAAACGAGGCCCGCGACACCAGGGTGCTGCGGCGCTGCGCCGCCTTGCGGACGTTGCGCGCCTCGTTCGCCACGATGCGCAGCAGCCAGGGTTGGAAAGGAGCCTCGAGACGGAAGCGGCCCAGCGCCGCGTACACCTTGAGGAACGCCTCCTGGGTGGCGTCCTCGGCCTCGGCGAAGTCGCCCGTGATCAGGTAGGCGACACGCAGGGCGACGTCCTGGTACCGCTGGACCAGCGCCTCGTAGGCGTCCCGGTCACCCTGCCTGGCACGCGTGATCAGCTCGGCGTCCGGCGGTGGATCGCCCACCGCCGGATCAGTGCTTGTCGGATTGATGCGGGGCCAACCCGGCGCAAGTGCGCATGCTACGTTGTACCACCGCGCCGAGCGCTGCTGTCCCGTGCGGCGCGCCGTGGCACACAAGCTGCTCGTGAGGGCGCACTGTTGAAGGCTTAATCAGGCCCTGAGGAGGTGGAGCACACTATGAAGGACGAGCCAGTTTTTCCGTCCCAGCCCATGGAGCGGGTGCACGAGGGGATGGCGGTGGTCGACGCCGCCGGCAAGCGGTTGGGGACGGTTGGCCTGTTCAAGATGGGCGATCCCGAGGCGGTAACAGTAGCCGGCAACGATCCGGCCCAAGCGCCAGACGCCGGGACGGCCGCCCGTCTGGGGAGTGCCCTTGGCATTGCCTCCCCGGAGCCCAATGTGCCGGAGCCACTGCGGCGCGATCTGCTGCGCGTGGGCTTCATCAAGCTGGACGGCGCCGACGTCCCGGAGGACGCTCGCTACATTCTGGCCGACCGGGTCGACCACGTGTCGAGCGACACTGTCCATCTTGGGCCAGAGCTGACGACCGCCACGTCGGCATCAGCTGCCCCACCGCCGCGCCGGGCCAGGACGACTGTGGCCGAGCCAGTCACCGGCGTCGCCGCGACGAGCACGGCGGCGCCGGCGTGGGACGAGGACGCGCCCCAGACCCGGTCCAGGGTCATGGCCGCGGGCATCGGCGTCGCGGGCGGTTCTCTGCTCGGCGTCTTCGGCGGCGCGCTGGCCTGGCTGTTCGCGCAGTGGCAGCGGTCGCGCAATGAGCCGCCGACCCGCGTGCGCCGCCAGCTGCAGCGGTTGGGCAAGGGGACGCCGCGCAGCCTGCGCCGCTCGGAGGGCCGCCCGTGGCTCGTCCCCGCGCTCGGCGTCGGCGGACTGTTGGCCACTGGCGGGGCGTACCTGTTCTGGCGCTCGCGCCACGAGGACGGCGCGGGTCTCTGGGGCTCCACGGGTTCAACGGATACCCTCGAGCGGGTCGCCCGGGAGGGTGGCCGGCTCCAGCTCGTCGAGGAGGAGCTTCAGGCGCAGAAGCGCGACGTCGGCGGCGAGGTGCGGCTGTCCAAGGAGGTCGTCACCGAGGAGCGCAGCGTCGACGTACCGCTGACCCGTGAGGAGATCGTCGTCCAGCGGAGAGCGGTTGATCGGCAGCCAACCACTGAGCCTGTGGGTACGAACCAGGAGATCGAGGTCAGGGCGACCGCGGAGAAGGTCGTGGGCGTCGAGAAGGACACCATAGTCACCGAGGAGGTGCGCGTCGGCAAGCGAGTCGAGCAGGAGACCGAGCAGGTGACGGACACCGTGCGGCGCGAGGTGCTCCGCGTCGAGCGCGAGGGCCAGGGGCGGGCGCGCGAGGAGAGCGACGTCGAGCGGGAGCGCGAGCGACCCACCGACCGGCCGTGACGCGCGCCTGAAATATAAAACAGCTACTGCCGAGCGACGTCCTCACGGAGCCGGCGGGTCTCGGCCTGGTCCACGGCTCCGTCGTCGCGCAGCGCCACACCGTAGCTGTCGCGGGCGGCGGCCGCGGACACGAGACCGTCTAAAACGTCGTCGCGCACCAGCTCGGGCTCACGCTCCGTGGGGCGGCCGAAGCCGCCGCCGCCGGGGAGCCCGAGCTCGAGCTGCTGGTCGGGCGCCAGCACGACTGTCCGCTTGGGGTGCAGTGACGTGCCATCGCCGAGGGCGAACCACCCTGGCGCGCCGGCTTGGCCGCCGTCGAGGCCCGGGGCCGGGTGGCGCACGCGGTCAGTGAACGGCGACAGCCGGTAGGCCTCCGCCAGGCGCAGCCCGGAGTACACCAGGCGATGCCCGAGTCCACCCCGTCTGCGCCCGGCGCCGCCCGAATCTTGCCGAAACTCCCGCTCCAGCAGCACAAGTGGGCAGCGGCTCTCGAAGACCTCGGTCGGGATACCTGACACGCCTGACGGGAACGCCGTGCTCGATAGGCCGTCGAGATCGCGCCGCGCGCCCGTGCCGCCGCACATGAACGAGAGGAGCGTAAACCGCCGGCCATCCCCGTCACGCCCGACGACGTTCGTGCTCCACAAACCCGCCATCCCCTCGGCCATGGCCCGTTCGGGCACCACCGGCGCCAGCGCCGCCAGGATCATGCCAGGCAAGAAGTGGCCCAGGAGATGGCGGGCCGCCGTCGGCGCCGGATGTCGGCAGTTCAGCACGCTGCCCTCGGGCACCACCACCTGTACCGCCCGGAAGCTGCCCTCGTTGTTCGGGACGTCGGGCGCCAGGGCGCACTTCAGACCGAACGTCGTGTACGCCTCGGTGTAGTTGAAGACGACGTTGATCGCCTCGGGCACTTCCGGCGAGGTGCCTGTGTAGTCCGCGGTGAGGCGGTCGCCGGCGATGGTGATGGCGAGGGCCAGCGTGATCGGGGTACCGAAGCCGTCGGTCGTCGTCTGGTAACGGTAGACGCCGTCAGGCAGGGCGGCGATCGCCTCCCGCATGGCGCGCTCCGAGCGCGCCACCAGCTCGTCCGCCAGCGGCACGATGCTGTCGAGCCGGTACTCCTCCATGAACTCGACCAGTCGGCGGCCGCCCACCTCGTTGCCGGCCGCCTGCGAGTACAGGTCGCCGACCACCTCCTCGGGCGACCGGACGTTCGAGCGGATGATGCGGAAAAGGTCCTCGTTTGGCCGACCGGCCTGAAACAGCTTCAAGATCGGCAGGTGCAGCCCCTCTTCGTAGACGTCGATGGCGTCCGGGCCGTACGGGCGCCCGCCAATGTCGGCGGTGTGGCAGATGTTGCCGAAGAACGCCACCAGGCGGTCGTGGTGGAAGATCGGCGTGACCACCGTGATGTCGTAGTGGTGGCCGGAGGTCAGCCAGGGGTCGTTGGTCACGACCACGTCGCCCGGCGCCAAAGTGTCCGGGGGGTACTCGGCCAGGACGTGCATGATGCAGCGGGCCATCGAGTTGATGTGGCCCGGCGTGCCCGTTACTGCCTGCGCCAGCATGTAGCCGCGCGGATCGAAGACGCACGCGGACAGATCGCCACACTCGGACACCGACGGCGTGAAGGAGGTCCGGATCAAGGCGACCGCCTGCTGTTCGACGGTCGCGATCAGCCGGCTCCAGAACGTCTCGAGCAGCAGCGGGTCGAATCCGGTCATAGCAGCGCAACCACGAGGTTCAGGCAGTCGTCCACGCGGCCGGTGCTGGCGGGCCCCAGCACCAGCGTCGACTCCCGCTCCTCGACGATGGCCGGACCCGCCAGCGTCGCGCCGGGGACCAGGAGGTAGCGGTCGAAGACGGGCGTCTCGCGGAAACCACCGAGGTCGGGGAAGTACGCTGGCCGCGTCCCTTTGCGGGCAGCGGCGGACGCCTGGTCCCGATCCCGTGGGGGATTGAGCGCCAGGCGCAGCTCCGGGTTGGGGCCGGCCACGCGGACCCGCCAGCTGACGACCTCCACAGGCACCCGCGGAGGTGTGCGGCCGTACAGTCCGGAGTAGGTCATCTCGAACGCCTGGGCGAGTCGCGGCTCGTCGCCGGCGCGTGGCGGCGGCTCGGGCAGCGCGACGGTAATCTCGTGAGCCTGCCCGATGAGCCGCATGTCGACGGCCCGTTCAACGCGGATCTCGGCCGCGGGCGCGCCCGACGCCTCGAGCAGCGCCTGGCCCTCCTGCTCCATCCCGCTCAGCAGCCCGGCGACCGCGTCCCAGGCGAGGGCGTCGAGCCGCGCCGGCGCGGTGCGCACGAAGTCGAACGCCAGAGGCGCGGCCAGCATGCCGATGGTGGAGCCGACGCCCGCGGCCAGGGGGGCGATCAGCTCGCGCACGCCCAGCTTGCGCGCCACGTTGAAAGCGTGGACGGGCCCAGCACCGCCGAAGGCGAACAGCGGAAACTGGCGGGCGTCACGACCCCGCTCGACGGCGTGGACGCGGGCCGCGTTGGCCATGTTCTCGTTGACCACCTGGTGGACCGTCCAGGCGGCGGCCTCCACCGTCAGCCCCTGCAGCCGCGCCAGATGGACGGCTACTGCCCGCCGGGCGGCCTCGACGTCCAGCGCGAATCGGCCGCCCAGGAAAAAGGCCGGGTCGAGATACCCGAGCAGCAGGTCCGCGTCCGTCACGGTGGGCGCCGTGCCGCCGCGGCCGTAGCAGGCGGGGCCGGGATCCGCGCCCGCCGAGTCGGGACCAACTTTGATGAGCCCGAAGCGATCCACCCGCGCGATGCTGCCGCCGCCCGCGCCGATCTCGACCAGCTCGACGCTGCTCGCCTTGATCGGCAGGCCCGACCCCTTCTTGAAGCGTTCGAGCCGGGCGACCTCGAAGTCGGACGAGACTGACGGACGCCCGTCCTCGATCAGGCACGCCTTGGCCGTGGTGCCACCCATGTCGAACGACAGGAGGCTTGCCCGTCCCATCAGGCGACCCGTGTACGCGGCCGCCAGCGCGCCGGCCGCCGGCCCCGACTCGATGAGGCGGACGGGAAAGCGGCGTGCCGTGTCCGGGGTGGCCACCGCCCCGCTGGACAGCATGATGAGCAGCTGGCCACGGTGCCCGATCGCTGCCAGATCCCTCTCCAGCTCGCCGAGGTACTGGTCCACCATGTCCAGGACGTAGGCGTTGGCGGCGCACGTGGAGGCGCGCTCGTACTCCCGCAACTCGCCCACCACCTCATGCGAGAGCGAGACGTTGAGCTCCGGATACCGCTGCAGCAGGACCTCGCGGACGCGCCGCTCGTGCTCTGGATGGCGGTACGCGTGGAGGAGGCAGACGGCCACTGCCACAACGCCACGGGCGCGCAGCTCGTCGGCGATGCCGGCGACCGCTGGCTCGTCCAGCGGACGCAGCACCTGGCCGTCGACGAGCACCCGTTCCGGCACGCCGAAGGTCAGCCGTCGCGGGACCAGCGGCGTCGGCTTCACCAGGCGCACGTCGTACATGTCGTAGCGGTGCTCGCGCCCCATGAGGAGCACGTCGCGGAAGCCCTCCGTCACCAGCAGGGCAGTGGTGGCACCCTTGCGCTCGATGATGGCGTTGGTCACCAGGGTGGTGCCGTGGACGACTGTGGCGAGCGCATCGGCGGACACCCCGTGCGCCGGCAGGGTGGCCTCGAGGGCGGCGCGCACGCCTGCCGCCGGGCTGGCGGAGGTGGTCAGGACCTTGCCAATGGCGAACCGGCCGCTCGACTGGTGGACCAGGAGCAGGTCGGTAAAGGTGCCGCCGATGTCGACGCCCACCTGCCACGCGGCCGCGGGCAGCGCTGCCACCTACGACAGCACCCGGCCGGGCAGGGCGCCCGTTGGGGCGCCGCCCTCGACCACCGGCGTGCCGTTGACGAAGACGTGCCCGATGCCCGTGGGCGGCACCGCGGGCGTGGCGAACGATGCTCCCGTGCCCACAGTCGCCGGGTCGAACACGAACAGGTCGGCGTACAGCCCCTCCCGAACGAGGCCGCGTTCGCTCAGACCGAGCCGCTCCGCGGGGTAGGACGTCATCTTGCGAATCGCGTCCTCCAGGGTCAGCTCCCCCTCCTGGCGCACGTACAGACCGAGGATCTTGGGCACCCAGCCCCAGCAGCTCGGATGGTTGGCCACCTCGCCGCGGCCGCCGCCGCGGGTGCCGCGGAAGCCGTCCGACGACAGGGCGAACAGCGGGTGGGTCAGACAGGTGCGGACGTGCTCCTCGCTGAAGAGGCGACCATTGACAGTGACGCGGTCCAGCCCTTCGCCTTCGTCGCTGAGCAGCCGAAGCAGGAGGTCGATCGGCTCGATCCCGAGGCGCCGCGCCAGCGTGTCGAACCGCTCGCCGATCCACTCGGGATGCGCCTCGGTGAAGGCCACCGTGAGACGGTCCCACTCGCCCATGGCGACGAAGAGCCAGTAGCGGTCGTAGTCCTGCCGGATCTGGGCGTAGAGCTCCGGCGTCCGCAGCCGCGCCAGAGTGGCCCGGCTGCCGCCGGCCAGCGCCCAGCCCGGCAGGAAGCCGGTGACCAGGCCGGGGCCCGTGTCGTAGGGGATCATGTCGGCGGCGACGTCCTGACCACTGCCGCGGGCGCGCTCCATGTGCTCGACCACCGTCTCCCAGGCACGCGGCGCATGCCCGGGCTTCACCATGAGGTGCGACAGCTGCAGGCGGCACCGGCCGTGCCGACCGGCGTCGACCATCTCGTCGACGGCCTCGACGAAGCGCCGGTCCCGGTTGCGGACGTGGGTGGCCAGAAGTCCACCATGGCGCCCGACGACCTCGGCCAGCGCGGCCAGCTCGTCTGGGGTAGCGGGTCGCCCGGGCATGAACTCCAGGCCCGTCGACATGCCGCGCGCGCCGGCCTGGAGCGACTCGTCAAGCAGGGCCTGCATGCGCTCCGTCTCCACTGCCGTCGCCGGCCGGTCTTCGGCGCCGACGACCGCGCCGCGCAGCGTGCCGTGCCCGACCAGGACGTAGCAGTTGACGCCGTTGCCGGCGCGCACAGCGTCCAGGTACTCCGCGACCGAGGACCAGGTGACCGCGACGCCCGGCTGCCAGCCGGCGGAGCGTTCGGCGACCGCCGCGCGGTTGCGCTCTGTGATCGGGGCGTACGTCTGGCCACAGTTGCCAACCACCTCCGTCGTGACCCCCTGGCGCACGATGGAGCGGGCCGACCGCTCCTCGAGCAGGGTGAAGTCGGAGTGGCTGTGGATGTCGATCACACCGGGCGCGACCACCTGGCCGGCAACGTCGATAGTACGGACGGCGTCCACCTGGCCCGGCGCGCCGACGTGGGCGATGCGGTCGCCGACGACTGCCACGTCGGCGCGACGGCCGGGGGCACCGCTGCCGTCGACAACCGTGCCGCCGCGCAAGAGAAGGTCGTACATGGGTGGCCTTTCAGACGTCCGTCGGACTGGCCTTTTGGGCCCTAACCCTTGACCGCTCCGGCCGTCAACCCGGCGATGAACTGGCGCGACAGGGCGAGGTAGGCGATGACGACCGGCAGCATAGATATGGTGACGTTGGCGAATATCAGCCCCCACTCGGTGGAGTACGTGCCGAAGAAGCTCATGATGCCCACGGGCAGCGTGTGGGTCGCCGGCTTGGTTGAGAGTACCAGCGCGGTGAAGAAATCGTTCCACATCCACACGCCGTTCAGGATGATGAGCGCCGCTATGGCTGGCCGCATGAGCGGCAGCATGATGTCCAGGAACACGCGCAAGTGGCCGGCGCCATCGATGCGGGCCGCTTCGTCGAGATCCCGCGGCAGGGTGGCGAAGAAGCCCACGAGGATCATCACGCCGAGCGGAATGCCGAACACCGAGTAGACGACGATGAGGGCAGGTAGCGTTCCCAGCAGCCCCAGCTCGCGCAACAGGATGAACAGCGGCAGCGTGATCAGCTGGACGGGCACAACCAGGCCACCCACGAACAGCAGCCGCACACCGCCGCGGAACCGAAACGGGAAGCGCGCCAGTCCGTAGGCCGCCAGGCACGACAGCACAGTGCTGAAGAACACGGAGCTGAGGGTGACGACCACGCTGTTGGGGAAGGTGGTGGCGATGCGGGCCTCGCTCCACGCTTTGGCGTAGTTGGAAAAATCCAGCGACTCTGGCGGCCCGTAGGGCGACTGGAAGAACTGCTGCACCGTCTTGAACGACCCGAACACGAGAAAGACGATGGGGACCAGGACAACCAGACAGGTCGCCAGCAGCACGCCGTGCCAGGCGACCACGCCGACCACCGCCCGCGCCCGCCCGGTGGGCATCACTGGAGATCTCTCTCGCGCCGCCCGAGCGCCGTCAGCAGCAGGGCGGAGACGACCGCCACGATCACGAACAGAGTGACGCCTTCGGCGATGCCGTAGCTCATGTGCATGTTGCTGCCGAACGAGCCGCCGGCGCCGAAGGCGTCCGAATAGATCAGGGTGCCGAGGACTGACGTAGCGCCGTCAGGCGCCCCCGTCGGTCCGCCGAGGACGTAGATCAGGTCGAACGAGCGGAAAACGAAGATGAACGTGAGCACCGTCACGATAGTGAACGCCGGCGCCAGCAGAGGAAAGGTCACGTGGCGGAAGGTGAGCCACGCGTCAGCACCGTCGATACGGGCCGCCTGCCGCAGCTCTTCGGGCACGCCTTGCAGGCCAGCCAGGTAGAGGACGACGGCGATCCCGTTCAGCTGCCAGAACTGGATGAGCGTGACCACGGGCAGGGCCAGAGTCGACTCGGCAAGCCAGTTGCGTTGCAGGGACCCGAGGCCGATGTCCCGCAGCAGCGGGTTGAGCGCGCCGATGTTCGGACTGAGCAACGTGTCCCAGATGAAGCCGGTGGCGATCGCCGAGGTGATCGCGGGCAAGAAGATGATGGCGCGGTAGACGTGCGACCAGCGCGAGCGACGGTTCAGTAGGAGGGCCAGGCCCAGCGAGACTGTATTTTGCAGCGCGAAGATGGCCACGAACATGGCCAGGTTGTGGCTGGCCGCGCGGTAGAACGGCGCGCTGGAGAGGATCTGGGCAAAGTTGGCGAGGCCAACGAACGCCATGGACGTGCCGATGCCGCTCCAGTTGAAAGCGCCCAGCCAGAAGGCGATGACCGTCGGGTAGACGAAGAAGGCGAGGTAGACGGCGAGGGCTGGTGCGATGAAGTAGACGTAGGGCGGGAGGGTGGCCCGCCGCGCCGCCGCGTGGGTGCGCGGCCGCGCGGTCGCCGCGGCGGCCGCTATGGGCTCAGGACTTGATGCCACCCTGCAGCGTCTTCGCGAGGTCGGCGGGGCTCAGGCGGCCGTTGAAGATGCCACCACCCTCCTTCTGGAAGATGTCGAGAACCGCCGACGCCTGGGGCACGTCGAGCCAGACCGGGACGTTCGCCTGGCCGGCGTCGACCATCTCCTTGGCGACCCGGTCCTCGGTGGAGGCAACGCCCTTGACCACCGGCTGGGCAATCGTGTTCGCCACCAGTTGCTGAGCCTCTTTGGTGGCCAGCCAGGCGACGAAAGCGGTGGCCGCGTCCTGGGCTTTGGATTTTGCATTCACCGTGTAGATGAGCTCCATCCCCGTGACGGTCACGGCCTTGCCGGGTTGTGGCGGCGGGAAGCCGAAGACGCCAACGTCGACGCTGGGGTTGACCTGCTTGTACCCGGTGTAGTCAGCCGAGCCGCCGATGATCATGGCAGCGCGACCATTGGCAAACTCGGCCTTGCCCTCGGTGTAGGAGACGGACTCGAAGCCGTTGTTGTAGTAGGGCTGCATGTCGGTCAGCAGCTTGGCCGCGGGAACCAGGTTGTCGTCGGTCAGCTTCACCTTGCCGCTGATCAGGTCTTTGAAGCCTGACTCGCCGAGAATGCTGGAGACGGCCATGTGGTAGAAGAAGTACGGGAGGATGCCGTCTTTGCCGGGCATCTCCATGGGGACGACGCCGGCGTCCTTCAGCTTCTTGCTGGTGTCGAGCAGCTCCTGCCAGGTCTTGGGTGCAGCGAGGCCATACTTCTGGAACATGGGGCGCTGGTAGAAGACGCCGACTGTGTAGGCGGCCAGCGGGGCGCCGTAGACCTTGCCGTCGAGCTGGACCTGGTTGGCGGCGGCGACGATGAGGTTGTCGACAGGCACCTTACCGGTGAGGTCGGCGATCTGGCCCGACTTGGCCGCCTCGGCGACGCTGGTGCCGGGCAGGAAGCCGATGAGGTCGGGCGCCTCGCCGCCGGCGAGGGCCGTGCTGAGCGCCGCCGGGTAGTCGGGACCCGGCTTGAAGTCGAGCTCCACGGTGACGCCTGGGGTGGCGGCGGAGAAGGCGGCGGTGATCTTGGCGAGGGAGTCCTTCCACTCGGGGTGGTTGCCCCACATGGTGATGGTGGCCGGCTGGGGCGGCTTGGCGGCGGCAGCGGGCGCGGCGGTGGCGGCTGGTGCCGGGGACGCGGCCGCCACGGCGGGGGCAGCTGTCGGCTTGGCGGCGGCAGCACCAGTGGTCGGCGCGGCGGGCGCGGCGGTCGGCGCGGCGGCTGGTGCCGCGGGCGCGCACGCCGCCAGCAGGCCCGCCCCGGCGACCATGGCCGCCCGGTGGAGCCAATGGCGCCGACTCATGCTCCTGTTTCCTGATGCCAGGGCCGCCCCATTCCGCTGTGGCTGCATGGTGTCTCCTCTACGACGAGCCGGGCCCGCACACCCGATCTACAAGGCGCAGAGTCTACCGGCCCCGCCGCCCCGCGGCCAAAACCGGCCGATGACAGGGCGTTGGACTCAGGGGTAGGCGGGGTCGCTGGTGCCGGCCAGCTCTTCGGGCGGTCGCAGCGGGAGGCGCTCGCCGACCGCGCGCAGGGCGGCAACCTGGCCGCTGAGGGTGGCGATGCTCGCCGCGTCCAGCGCCGCGTCCCCCGCCAGCGCCCGCTCCACGGCGCGCGCCAGCCGCGTGCCCTCCGGCATCCCAAACGCCCCGAGGGAGCCGGTGAGCTTGTGGGCCGACTCGGCCGCGTCGTGGCGCGCAGCCGGGTCCAGGCGGTGCTGGCTGAGAGCGCGGCTGGTGCGCTCCAGCTGGGCGATCCGTGCCAGGCTCGACGCCCGGAAGCGCGACCAGATGCTGGCCAGGCTGCCGGGGTCATGGCCCAGGCTTGGCGTGTCTGGCCCGGGCTGGTCGCTGCTGGCCGCCGCTGGCTGCGCCACCACCCAGCGAGCCAATGCCGCCCCTAGCTCGGCGCGCTGCACCGGCTTGGTGAGATAGTCGTCCATACCGGCGGCGAGGCAGCGCTCGCGATCGCCGTCGCGGGCGTGGGCGGTCATGGCGATGATCGGCGTCCGCGCCGCGCCGGCCTCCTGCCAGACGCGGATCTCCGCGGTCGCCGCGAAGCCGTCAAGGTCAGGCAGCTGGCAGTCCATCAGGACCGCGGCGTAGCTCGCTCGGCGGACGGCGTCGACAGCCTGGCGGCCGGAAGCGACCACGTCGACGCGATAGCCCAGACGGGCGAGCATGCGCGTGGCGACGAGCTGGTTGATCGGGTTGTCCTCGGCCAGGAGGACCAGGGCGGCGGCGGCTGACTGCCCGGCGGGGAGGGCGGTGGGATCGTCGGGCGAGCGGGCAGCATCATCGGCCCGGAACCTGGGTTGGTCACGCTCCTGCATACCCGTACGTTCAGTCTAACAGTGATAGGCGTGGCGATGGGCGCTAAGCCCGCGCCGCTGTTCCGGTTGCGCCCCGGCCCCCGCGACTGCTTTCCTTGCTCCTCGACATTTCCCACCTCCCACCCGAGCCAGCCAGTGACACCTCCCCTGCCAACCGCCGCCCAGCGCCTCTGTCTCGGCGTGCTGCTCCTGTCCCTACTCGCCGCGGCCACACCGCCCCGAGGCGTCGCCGCCGCGGGCGCCGGCCTGCCGGCCAGCACCGACCCGATCTCAGCCGACAACCCGCGCATCTGGCCCGCTGTGACGCGCTCCAGCCCGCTGCCCATGGGTGCCGTCGACGCCTTCGTTCTGCCCGACGCCGCCGCCGACATGGGGGTGCAGTGGCAGCGCATCCTGTTCGATTGGAGCGCCGTCCAGCCGGCGCGCTCTGACCAGTGGCTGGTAGGGTCGGCCACGCTCGAGCTGGCGCAGCGCGAGCGCAACTCCGGCCGACCCATCGTCGGCCAGCTCATCTCCACCCCCTCGTGGGCGTCCGGGACGGGCGACCCGAAGTCGCCACCGCGCGGACTCGACCTGCCGCTGGACGACCCCGGCAACGTGTGGGCGGCCTGGGTGCGCGCCCTGGTCGGCCGCTACGCCGGGGCTATCGACACCTGGGTCATCTGGAACGAGCCCGACGTCTGGGCGGACACGACTGGCGGCCGGCAGTGGACTGGCACACCCGAGCAGTACTACCAGCTGCTGAAGATCGCCTACGTCAGCGCCAAACGGGCCAACCCCCAGGCAACGGTCCTGATGGCTGGCATGACCTATTGGTGGGACGCGAGCTACGGGCGCGAGCAGTACTTCGGCCGCATCCTGCGGATCGCCGCCGCCGACCCCAGCGCGCCGGCCAACGGCTGGTACTTCGACGGCGCGGTGCTACAGCTCTACAACAATCCGCGCGGCCTGTTCGACGGGCCGCGCGTATTCCACGGCCTCATGCGCGGGTACGGCTTCGACAAGCCCGTCTGGGTGAACGAGACCAACGTCGTTCCGTGGGACGATCCTGTGGCGCCCCTGAGCCGTGCGCACTACCGCGCCACGATGGGCGAGCAGGCGGACTATCTGGTCCAGGCAACGGCGTACGGGCTGGCCGCGGGGATCGAGCGCCTGGCGGTGTTCAAGATGGAGGACGACGCCGGACTGAGGAAGGGCGTCGAGCAGGCGTTCGGCATGGTGAGAGCGGACGCCGGCCATACCCACCGGCCGGTCTACGACGTCTTCCGCCTCTTGCGGCGGGAGCTGGCGCCGACCGCTCGCGCCCAGATGGTCGACGAGGGGCCGGTCAACCTCGTGTACCTCGAGCAGCCGTCTCTCGGTCGCCGGCTCACCGTGCTCTGGAATACGAGCGCGCAGCCACGGGAGGCGCTGGTGCCGGCGCTTGGCGGCGGCGGCCAGGTGATGGACAAGCTCGGCACCGTGCGCAGCGTCGACGCCCAGCCGGACGGGTTCATCCACGTCTGGCTGCCGAACGCGACGGCCAACACGTTGCCTGGTTTTCCGAACGCCTACTTCATCGGCGGCGACCCAGCCATCATCGTCGAGGCGCTGCCGGACGGCTACCAGCCGTTCGACCCGACGCTCGCCAACCTGCCAGGCGCCACCTCGCCGTAGGGGCTGAGGGAATAGGACAGAGGGCAGAGCGCGGGCCGCGAACCCCTTTTCTCGCGACCGGCCAGGCCCTATGATCGCGGCGCACACCGTGATCCGCTCCCTTCTCCATCGGCGTCGTTCGCGGGTCTCCCTGTTCGGCGCAAGCGTCGTCGCGGCGCTGCTCGGCGGCGCCGCCTGCCTGCCGTCTTTCTCGTCGGTGACCACCAGCACGGGGACGCCGGCCGTCCCGTCGCATGACAGCTCGGCGGTGCGGATCGGCAAGGCGGTCCGCGGCGACCTGAGCGGCACCCTGATGTTCACCGCCGAGGTCGCCGCGAAGGGCAGCGTGGCGATCGTGCCGCGTGTGACCGCCCGGCTGGACAAGATCGCGGTGGCGATGGGCTCGCGGGTCCACGCCGGCGATACCCTTGCCGAGCTCGACCGGTCGGACCTCGAGCAGGACGTCCAGCAGGCGCAGGCAGCCCAGGCGAGCGCCGAAGCGAAGGTGGCCCAGCTGAAAGCGGGAGCCAAACCCGAAGCCCAGAATGCCGCCCAGGCGAGCCTGAACGCGGCCCAGGCGCGGCTCACGGCGCTGCAGGCCGCTCAGGGAGACGCCGCGAGCGCCGACGCCCTGGCCAAGCGTGTCGCCGACGCCCGCGCCAAGCTGGACGACCTGTCCGCGGCGACACCGCCGGACCCGCAGGTCGTGGCCCAGGCGAACGCCGCCGTCGCCACGGCCCGCGCCAAGCTGAGCCAGATCACCAGCGACCCCACGCGGTCGAAGGACCAGAACGCCGTCGACGCCGCCCGCAAAGAGCAGCAGCAGGCCGAGGACGCGGCCGCCGCCGCCGCCCGGCCAACCCCGCCGAACGCGGCGGCCGTGGAAACGGCGCGGCGCGAGCTCAACGACGCCGAGGCAGCCCAGTCCGCGCGGCGGCCTGGCCCGACCACCGCCGACCTGGACCAGGCCCGTGGCCTGGTGGCCCTCGCCGACGCGGAGCTGAAGCTCGTCAGCGCGCCAGCCTCGGACGAGGAGGTCCGGGCTGCGCAGGCGGCGGCCGATCAGGCGGCCGCCGTGGCGGAGCTGGCGCGCTCCCGGCTCATCAGCGCCACGATCACCGCCCCCATCAACGGTGTGGTCACCGACGTGAGCGCCCAGCCCGGCGCCACGGTCGGCCCGACCGCCGCCATCCTGACGCTCATCCCGCCCGAGCTGCGGACCACCGTGCAGGTCGACGAGACGCAGGCGGCCCAGCTGCAGGCGGGGCAGCCGGCGCAGCTGAGCATCGAGACGCTGCCCCAGGACTCCTTCCAGGGTGTCGTCAAGGGGATCGCGCCGATCCTCGACCCCCGCACGCGCACCGTCGCTGTCGAGATCGAGGTGCCCGACCCCCGCGGCAAGCTGCGACCCGGGATGTTCAGCCAGGTCCAGGTGCAGACGGGCGCACGGCACGACGCGCTGATCGTGCCCAAGGACGCCGTGCTGCGCGTGGCCGCGCTAGCGACGGCGCCGGCCCAGAGCATCGTCTGGGTCGTCGGCGACAACCGCGTACGGCGCCAGAAGGTGGCGGTCGGCGCCTCGGACGCGCAGAACGTCGAGATTGTTCAGGGCGTGAACGAGGGCGCGGACGTGGTGCTGAATCCGAGCCCCGATCTCATTGACGGGCAGCTCATCATCGCCGGCTGACGCGGCGGACGTCATTGAGACGGCGTTGTAGCGGCGGCGGCGTCCGGGGCGCCGCCCGCCACGCGTTGTCTGTGGTGGGCGAACAGCGCGACGACCTGTCCCGAACGTCGCTGCCAACGGCGACCCCATCTCCCGTCCAGGGGGTTCATAGTGACACCTATCATCTGGCACGGAACGGCCGATGAGGCCCTGTCCCTGCTCCACGCGGTGAACGAGCACTGCGCCTGCACGAGGGACGGCGACCGCGTGCTGACTCCCTGCGCCGCCCACCGCATGCTGACGGGTGAGCAGCGCTGCGTCGATGGGCTGCTGTTCGCGCGACACCTGCTGACGCGTCTCCTGGCGGAGGAGTTCGCGCCCGCGGCACCGGCGGACGGCGCACTGGTCGCGTAGGCCGCCGCGTGCGCTAGCCTGCATCATTCATGGACCACACAAGGCCGCTCATGGTGAGCCTGTGGCGCTACGCTGCGGCCTGCGGCCTGACGAGCCATGAGCTTGTGGGGGCATGTCGACCGGGAGGCCGGTGCGGGCGGACTCGACGGCGGCCAGGGTCACCCGGGTCACGTGCGCGGCCTCTTCCGGGTCCAGCGGCGACGGCCCACCGCGGCGGACCGCTTCCAGAAATGCCGCCAGCTCCAGGCTGTGCCCCTTGTCCTGCGCGCGCAGCCGCGCCACGCGCCTGGCGCGGCCCGCCTCGTGCACGGTGAGCGCCACGAAATCGTCCAGGACCGCCGTCCTGCCCTCTCCAAAAACCTCCAGCCGCTCCTTTGGCAGGGAGCGGTCGCCGCCGCTGGCGTAGACGATCGTCCCGATCGAGCCGTCGGCGAACGCCACGCTGACCAGCACGTCGTCCGCGGTGGGCGACGGCGACCGGGCCAATGGCTGCGCGTACACCCGCACGACAGACTGGCCCACGACGTAGTAGAGCGTGTCGACCATGTGGCACACCTCGCCAACCAGGCGCCCGCCGCCCTGCACCGGGTCGACGACCCACGAGCCCGGCGCGACCGCGCCGGCGTTCACGCGGTAGCTCAGTACCAGTGGGCCGCGACGGTCGGCAAACGCCGCCCGCAGCGCCCGCATGGCCGGCGCGAAGCGGCGGTTGAAACCCACCTGGAGCGGCCGGCCAGTGGCGCGCCAGGCGGCCAACAGCTCGACGACACCGTCCTCCGTGAGCGCCATGGGCTTCTCCAGGAACACGGCCCGACCCTGCCGCAGCGCCTCGGCGGCCACCACGGCGTGCAGGTCGTGGCGCGTGGCGACCAGGACGGCGTCGATCTCGGGGTCCTGGACCACCGTGCGCCAGTCGACGGTGGCGTAGGCGAAGCCGAAGCGGGTCGCCGTCTGTTGAGCGCTCGGTCCGGACGCGGCGGCAACCCCGCGTAAATGGACGTCGGGGCGCAGCTTCTGCAAGCGCGGCAGCAGCACGCCGCGGGCGAACGAGCCCGCGCCCACGACCCCCAGGCGTACGACACTCCGAGCGAGCGGCGCGCCAGACGGCGGCTCAGACCGCTTCAAGTCGACGCGCGTCTGGACCGCAGCGTCGTCGGTCGGGTACCGCAGAAGGACGCCGAGGTACGGCTCGGCGCTCTGGCCCGTGATGATGCGGTAGGCACGCTCGGCCTCGGCTATGGGCACGCGGTGCGTGACCAGTCGGCCCGGGCGCACCTTGCCTTCGGCGACCAGCTGCAAGAACGCCTCCATGTTCCGCTGCTCCGTCCAGCGCACGTACCCGACCGGGTAGTCGACCCCGTCCTCCTCGTAGGTGGTGTCGTAGCGCCCCGGCCCGTACGAGCGGGACAGCCGGACTTTCAGCTCCTTCTCGTAGTAGGCGTTGCGCGGCAGGTCCATGCCGATCATCCCGACCGCCACCACCACGGCCCGGTCCCGCGCCAGCCGCGGCGCCAGCTCGACCGGATCGTTCGACGCGGTCGCGGCGGTGATGAGGATGGCGTCGGCGCCGCGGCCGCGGGTGAGCTGGCGCACCTGCTGCTCCAGCGAGGCATCGCCACGGGCGCAGGCGCCGTCGGCGCCGAGGGCGCCGGCCAGCTCCGCCTTGTCCGGGGCGATGTCGATGCCGAAGACGCGGCAGCCGGCCGCCTTCAGGAGCTGCACCGTGAGCTGGCCGACCAGACCCAGGCCGATGACCACGCACACCTCGCCGACCCGGACGCCGGCGATACGCACGCCTTGCAAGGCAATCGCGCCGACCGTCACGAAGGCCGCGTCCTCCAGCGACACGCCGTCGGGGACGGGCACCAGCAGGTTCCGCGGGACGGCGACGATCTCGGCGTGGTTGGCGTAGCCGGCGCCGGCGCAGGCGACCAGGCTGCCAGGCTGCACGCCAGGGACCCCGCCGCCGACGTCGAGGACCACGCCGGCGCAGCTGTAGCCGAGCGGGATGGCGACGTCGAGGCGGCTTCGGACGGCTTCGACGGTGGCGGCGATCCCGTCGCGACGCCCCTTGTCGATGACCTGGCGCACCAGGTCCGGACGCGCCCGCGCCGTATTGATCAGGTTCGCGCCGCCGGCCGCCACCACCATGCGCTCGGTCCCCGGGCTGATGAGCGACCAGGCGTTGCGCACGAGCGCGCCCTCGCGCGGCGTCAGCGGCGCTGGCACGTCCTCGACGGCCGTCTTGCCCGAGCGTCGAAACTGCAACACTTGCTTCATAGCCAGAAACGGTGCCTCATTCTGTCACGTCCGGCGCTGGAGCTCGGCCATCTTCAGCCCGACCATGAACTCCTGGAAGGTGTGGAACACGCAGAACGCGAAACCCACCCGACCGTCGCGGAAGCCCTGGCGCACCAGGTACATGTAGACGAACAGCGCCAGCGGCTTGGCGGGCACGCGCGGCCACACCCGCTCGCGCAGCAGCCGCTTGCGTGCCACGGGCGAGCCGAGCAGGGAACCGCGCAGACGCGCCCGCGGCGGCGCGCCGGTGGCCGCCCTGAGCCGCGCCGCCGCTTCGAGCGACGAGTACCGGTTGTGCCGCGCCACGAACGCCTCCAGCCCACGACTGTCCAGGTGCAGCAGGTCGTGCTCGAGGTAGCCACTGCGGCCGTCGAGAACCACGTGCTCGTGGACCTCGCGGTCGTCGTAGCGCCCAAACCGGTGCTGGAACAGCCGCAGGTTCCAGCTCGGGTACCAGCCAGCGTGGCGGATCCACCGACCGAGAAAGATGAAGCGCCGATTGACGTAGTAGCCGCGCGGGCCTCCTGGGGACGGGGGAAGGCCCACGATGGACGCGATCTCGTCGCGCAGCTCGGGGGTGACCCGTTCGTCGGCATCCACGATCAGCACCCAGTCGTGGCGGAACGGCAGCGTCTCCAGCGCCCAGTTCTTCTGGCGCGCATAGCTCTCGAACCGGTGCTGGACGACCTCGGCGCCGCGCTCGCGGGCAATGGCAACCGTGCGGTCGGAGCTGAACGAATCCACGACGAACACCTGGTCTGCCCAAGCGACGCTGTCGAGGCAGGCGGGCAGATTGAGCTCCTCGTCGAGTGTCGGGATGAGCACCGAGACGGGCGCGGTCATCGTGCCCCGAGCGACAGCGCCAGGGTACGGCGGACCCCGGCGGCGTTGGCGCTCCACTGGAAGCCCGCCCCGCGCGCCCGCGCGGCCAGCGCGTACCGCTGCCTGAGCACCGCGTCGCCGAGCAGACAGGCGATGGCGTCCGACAGCGACCGCGCGCTCCCCGGCTGGTAGTAGCAGGCTGCCTCGCCACCCACTTCGCGACAGGCTGGGATGTCGGCCGCCACGGCGGGCGCGCCCATGGCCAGCGCCTCGGCCAGCGGCAGTCCGAACGACTCGCACCACGTGGGGAAGACGAGCAAGCGGGCCTCCTCGATCAGCCGGGGCACGTCCCCGTTCGGCACGGCGCCGACGAAGTCGACCCGTTCCGCCACGCCGAGGCGTCCGGCCAGCTCCGCGGTGCGCCGCGCCCAGCGCGACTCCTCCGGCGTCCCGGTCAGTTTCAACCGCAGCCCGGGCCACCGGGCGAGAAGCGGTGGCAGCGCGGCGACGAGCACGTCGAACTCCTTGTTGATGCCATGCTTGGAGACCCCCAGCACCACGTCGGCCGGCGGGTCCGACCACGTCCTGGCGTGGAACAGGTCCGCGACGCCCCACGGCACCACGTCGACGCGGTCTGCCACCGACGGCAGACTGGCGACGAGGTCCTGTCGCATGGAGCGCGTGGGCGCCAGGATACGCGTCGCGGCTCGCAGCGATGCCGACAGGAGCGCCCAGCGCGCCACGCTGTCCGCCCGCAGCCCGAACGGCTCCTGGCGGAGCAGTTGCCAGTAGTGGCGCGAGAATGGCAGCGCATTGCCTGCTTCCAGGACGGTGGCGCAGCCCGGCCGCAGCGGTATGAAGCTGCCGAAGGACAGCAGGACGTCGGCACGCCAGCGAGCGGCAATCCGCGGCAGGGCGAGCTGCTCCCATAGAAGACGGGCCGAGAAGCCACGATCCTGGGCCCGTTCGGCACGGTGCTCCCAGTTCGCCGGCAGCGGCGGCAGATCGCCCAGAAGATCGGGCTGGGCCACGACTAGGTAGTCGTCGGCCGGGCCGAGCCGCGCCAGCTCAGGCAGCAGGCCGAGAACGTGCGCGCGGGCGCCGCCCATCCGCGCGGCCGGCGCGTGAACCAGGACTCTCACCGGGCGAGGTTCTCGTCGAGCAGTCGCTCGAACGTCGCGAAGCGGCGCGCCCAGCTGTGCTGCCGCGCTTCGGCCTGGCGGGCGTCAACGCCGGCCGTGCGCCCCTCGGCCAGGGCGAGGTCGACCTGGGCCAGGAACGCCTCGGCCGAGTCGGCCAGCCGTATGGATTCTCCCAGGCGGCGCAGCGCCGGCAGGTCGGTCGCCACCACTGGTACGCCAGCCGCCAGGTACTCGTACGCTTTGATGGGATCCGCGTAGTAGGTGACGGCGTCGTGGACGAACGGGATGAGCGCCACATCCATCGCCGCCAGGTACCGTGGCACATCCTGGTACGGCCGCGGTCCCAGCAGACGGACGTTGGCGAGCCCGTCGAGCGGCGACACGTCGGTGCTGACCGGACCGACGAGAACGAGGAGCCAGTCCGGTCGCTGGCGGGCCAGGGTCGCCACGAGCGGAACGTCGACCCACTGGGCGATCCCGCCGACGAAGCCCACCACCGGGCGGCCGCCACTGCCCACGTCGGCGGCCGGCAGCGCTGGACGGGTGAAATGGTCCAGGTCCACGCCGTTCGGGATCCAGTACGTCTGTCTATTGAGCGGGGCCCGCGCCTGGCGCAGCGTCTCCGCGGTGGTGACGACGAGGTCGGCCTGGCGACACAGCTCGCTCTCCAGATCGGGCAGAGTGGCCGGAAAGCCCTTGACGTGGACGTAGTCGTCGGCACAGTGGTACACGAGGGCCCGCCGCGGCAGGCCGGGGAGCAGATCGACCGCCTGCGGCAGGCCGGCGATCACGATGGGCTGATTGAACTGGAGCCGGCCAAGATCGCGCCGCAGGCTTGGAGCGAGCAGCCGCTGGCCAAGCCTGTTGGCCGTCCGACTCCGCGTGAGCGGTGTGACGTCGTGGTACGGGATGGGGTTGAAGTAGCGTCGCGCCCAGACCCCGGGACAGACCGGGCGCGGCAGCCTGAAGCACGACCGTAGCTCCGGCAGCGCCGACGCGCGTCGGCTGGCCACGGTGAGTGGCCCGAGCGGCGCCTCGACGTACAGCACCCGGTACCCCCTGCCGGCGAGGTACCGCGCAAGATGGTGCTTGCTGAACTGGGCGGCGCCATCCCAGGGTGGCCCATAGAGCAGAACGACATCCCGGGCGCTAGCCTGCATTATTCCTGGGCCAGTACAAGGCCGCGGGAATACTTCGGGCTAGCCACTCAGGGCCTCGTGGTACACGGCCTCCATCGCGCGCACCTGGCGGTCGAGGGTGAACAGGGCCGCCACGCGCTCCCGACCGGCTTGGCCCATGCAGCAGCGCCGCTCCGGGCTATCCAGGAGGCGCTGGAGCGCCGCCGCCAGATCAGCGGCCGTGGGCGGGACGACGATTCCCGCGGCCGGCCCAACGATCTCGGCGCTGGGGCCAACGTCCGTCGCCACGAGCGGCAACGCCGTGGCCATCGCCTCGACGAGCGGCCGGCCAAACCCCTCCGCCCGGATGCTGGGAAACGCCACGACGTCCGCGGCGGCCAGGATCCGGGCGACGTCCGGCACGAAGCCAGTGACCACGACTCGGTCCCTGATGCCGCGCCGCCGGGCCTCGCGCAGCAGCCCGTCCAGGCTGTCGAGAGGCAACCCGAGCGCCCGCTTCAGCCGTCCGCGCGGGCTCGCCGCGTACGACTCGGGCAGGCCGCCGCACACAAGGACGAGCCGCGTCCGCGGCCGCTGTGCGGCCAGGAGCTCCACGGCGTCCAGGAGGAGCCAGTGCCCCTTGGCCCGCTGGACCGAGCCGAGCGCCATGACAACGTCGTCCTGCGCGTCGAGCCCCAGCCCGGCGCGCACCGCGGCGCGCTCGTCGAGCCGGGCTGGCGCGTACTCCGCGGGGTCCACCCCGTTGTAGACCAGTCGCACCGCCGATGACGGCGGCAGGCACGCCTGGACAGCCCGCGAGATGGCCACGACGCGCCGGGCGTGGCCGGCGATGAAGTCGGCGTGCCAGCGTCGCAGCAGCGGGTTCGGGCCCAGCACCTCGCGGACAGTCCAGACCACCGGGATACCCTGGCGGCGGGCCGCGGCCCCCCAGGCGAGCAGCACGCTGGTGTTCAGGTGCAACAGGTCGGGCTGGTACCGCCTGAGGGCCGCCTGCGCCAGCCGGACCGCCGAGGGGAACGTGGCGACGAAGTGGGCCAGCGTCCGCGGCGCCAGCTGGGCGTGGGCGGAGTAGAAGAACGCGCCACCGCTTGGCACGACGGCCGCCGGCACGGCGACGGCGCGGGCGTAGTCCAGGAGCGGGCCGGGCTCGGTCACGATGGCGCGCGGGGCAAAGCCGGACGGGTCCAGGCGGCCGAGCAGCTTCAGCAAACTGACCGGTGCGCCGCCCAGCCCACCACCCTGGTGCACGGCAAGGAGGGACAGGCGGGAGGCCGGGTGTCGCGGGGTGATGGCGGGGAATCTAGCACGGCCCAGCCCCCGCCTGTCGACGCACGCGCTCTAGCACGCCGTCCACGACCGCGGCGGCGTGGTCCCAGGTGTAGCCGGCCTCGACGCGGCGGCGGGCGGCGGCGCCGTAGGCGCTGAGCCGGGCCGGGTCCCGCAGCAGCGCCGCGATCGCCGCGGCCACCGCTTCCACGGAGCCCCCGTCCACCAGCACACCCGTCACGCCGTCGACCACGGCATCGCCCTCACCACCTGATCGGCCCGCCACCGCGGGCCGCCCCCAGGCGGCGGCCTCGAAGTACACCAGCCCGAGGCCTTCGAGCTCGCCGTCGGCCATTCGGCGCGACGGCTGCACGAACAGCGCGCAGCGGCGAAACTCCCTGTCAAGCTCTTCCTCGTCCAGGCGGCCCAGAAAGGTGACCCGCTCGCCCACGCCGAGCGCGGCCGCGAGTCGGCGCAAACGGCTCTCGTCCGGCCCGCCGCCGACGACGCGGTACGCCAGCGCGGGGAACATCCGCGCCAGGGCTGGGATGGCCCTGATGACCGTGTCGACGCCCTTGCGTGGCACGAGCCGGCCCACGGAGAGCAGCATCGCCCCCGTCGGCGGGGCGGCCGGCGGCCGGGGCTGCGCGCCGAACGGCACGCGGACGACCCGCTCTGGCGGGACGGCCCAGTCCAGCAGCAGGCTGGCGGTGAAATCGCCGAGGGCCAGGACGGCGTCGGCGCGGGCCAGAGCGCCACCCCGCAGAAACCCGTCGACGGGCGCCACGCCCATCGCTCGGCCGTGGCGCCAGACCTCCTGGCCAAAGGCGTACACGACGAACGGTGTACCCAGCCGACGCGCGAGCAGCCACGCCAGGGGCGCGAGGTACACGTGGCCAGCCTGGAGGACGTCGGGCCGGTAGGTTCGCGCCGCGTCGACCGCCGCCCGCCAGAAGGCCGCCGTGTAGTGCAGCGACGGATGGAGCGCCCAGCCAACCCGGTACAGGCCGCGGCCCGGCCGACCCCGCGGCGTGGTGGCGATGGACCGGACCGCGAGGTCCGGCGCGTGCGCCGGTCGCGGCGCCAGCACGAGCGGGGGCACCGACAGGCGGCGCGCGGTCTGGTAGAGCAGCGTCTCCATGCCGCCCGCAGACGGCGGGAAGCTTGGCGCCAGCAGCAGCGATCTCACCACGCGCGCCGGCCCCGCGCCAGCCCGGCGTAGAAGTGCAGGTCAGCAGTACCCGGCAGCAACGTGCGCAGGCGATAGCCGGTCGCGCGCTGGAACTCGGCAACAGCGATGCCGGCTGCCAGCAGGTACGCCACGGACAGGCCAGCCGCGGCGCCTGGCAGCCCGAACGCCTGGGCGCCGAGAGCCTGCGAAATCATCGAGGCAACCGCGAAGACCCAGGCTATGCCCGCCAGCGTGGCGCGCCGCCCCACCCGCAGCAGGTGGCCAGCCAGAAGCTGCCAGACCCCGTAGGCGACCATCCCTGGCAGCATGAGCACGAGCACGGCCGGCGACGCGGCGAAGCCGCGTCCGAAGATCGTCGGAACGAGCGGCGCCCCGAGGCCGATAGCCGCTGCCAGAAGCAGCATCCAGAGCAGCCCATGGCGGGTGACGCGCGCGGTGACGTCGGCGGCGCCCGTGGCCGGCCCGACGAGCCGCGCTTGCAGGACGGTCCGCAGTGCCAGCGACACCTGGAGCACCAGGCGCGCCACTGACAGCGCCACTGTGTAGACGCCCACCGCTGCCAGGTCCAGTCGGGCGTTCAGCACGTACGCGCCCCCCTCGCTGCCGATGAACATGGCGAGCAGGCCGACCTGGATGGGCGCCCCAGCCCGTGCCAGCACGACGGCGACGCTGGCCGCCGGGCGCCATGACTCGACCCGCCGCCGCCGCAGATAGCCGCCAGCGGCCAGGGCCAACGCGCATTCCGCGACCAGCCAGGCGAGCGTGGCGCCCAACGCCTGGCCGGGGAGTTTGGCCGCCGCCAGGACGACGAGGCCCAGGAACAGCGCCGTCCGGCCGACGTCGAGGGCGTTGTACAGCGGGACGTGGCCGTCGAGCTGGATGAAGCGGCGCGCCAGGAGGCCAACCAGCGACGCGCTGCTCCCGACCAACGTCAGACCCAGGAGCAGCGGGTCGACGTCGCGGAGGAGATTCGTGCTCAGGAACGGGAACGCCAGAACGAGCGCCAGGCCGACGCCCACGACTCCGGCGAGGCCGAGGGCGAGCGAGGCGCCGATGAGCGTCCCCCGCGGGTAGCGCCGCTCAGCGAGCAGCTGCAGCAGCACCTCTGGCACACCCCACTGGGCGACGGCCAGCACCAGCCCGGCGACCTTGACGGCGAGGGTGTACTCGCCGCGCCCCTCGGCGCCGAGCAGCCGCGCCAGCAGGATGCTGGCCAGCACACCGAACGTGAGGGACGCCAGGCTGCCAAGACTCTGCCGGGCGAACGTCACGGGAATGGACTACCCTGCGAGTCGCCGTGATGTCCGCCGCCGATTTCCGCGCCCAGCTGTACCGGCAATACGTCACCGGCTTCAAAGGCGCGGCGCCCGCGATGGACGGCGCCGCGCTGGCGGGATACTGGAGTTGGTGCGATCACAAGTACCGTCCGCTATTGGCGGGCCTTGACCGAGCCGGGCCGGTTCTGGAGCTGGGGTGCGGGGCTGGCAACCTTCTGGCGTACCTGCGGCGGCTGGGCTTCTCGCGGGTGCTGGGCGTCGACATCTCGGAACAGCAGGTGCGCGGCTGCCGCCAACGCGGCGTCGCCGCGATTGTGGCCGATGCCCTGCCGTTTCTGGCGGCGTGCCCGAACACCTTCGAGGCGATCATCATGGTGGACGTCCTGGAGCACTTTACGAAGGACGAGCTGCTCCTGCTGGCGCCGCGGCTCCGTGACGCCCTGCGGCCGGGCGGCCAGCTCCTGGTCCAGACCGCCAACGGCGCCGGCCTCTTCCCGCGCCAGGTGATCTACGGCGATCTGACCCACATGACCATTTTCACGCCCGAGTCCCTGGCCCAGCTGCTGAGACCCTTCGGCTTTGGCCAGCTCGCCTTCTACGAGACGGGCCCGGTGCCGGTCGGCCTGCGCGGCCGGCGCGACCTCCTGTTGTGGCGGGCAGTCAAGGGAGCGGCTGGCCTCGTGCGCCGCGTCGAGACGGGCAAGCGTCAGGCAGTCTGGACCGAGAACTTCATCTGCTGTGCCCGGCTAACGCCAAACCAGCACTGATACCACTCCGCCAGATTCCACAGGTTCCATAGGCGGAAGGAATGGTCGACGCTACCGGACCGCTGCTCCGCCACCATGCGGCGAACGTACGGCAGATTGAAGCGCTCGCGGACCAGGGGCGACTCCAGAATGCTCGCCTCGGCGCTCGCCAGCAGCGTCGGTGTCATCATGTTCGTCGCCGACCCGCAGAAGCCTTGCTTCTTGCGGTAAACGAGGTCGCGGTCCAGCCCGACGCGCTCGGCGACCTGCTTGAGGACCCACTTCGTCACACCGTCGCGGTGCTTAAGCTCTGGAGGAATGGCCAGGGCCAGCTCGACCAGCTTGTGGTCGAGGTAGGGAACGCGCGCCTCGATCGAGGAGCCCATGGTGACCTTGTCGACCCGCATCAGCAGGAGCTCGGGCAGGCGCTGGCGCAGCTCGATGCCGATCATGCGGTCCAGCTGGGCCGCCCGCGGCAGGACGCCGTCCACGTCCGCGTACAGGGCCCGCACGGTATCGCTGCCGGCCCGGTCGCCGCCCACCAGGCGCCGCTTGTGGCTGTCGAAGAAAGCGATTGCCCCGCCCCAGTAGAGCTCGCCGCCGTCGCTGGCGCGCTCCAGAATGTCGGCTCGGTCGAGCGACAGCGCCGAGCCGGCCAGACGAGACGCGGCCCGGCGCAGCGGGCTCGGCAGCGCCTGGTACGGCCGCCAGACCCGACGGTGGAAGTCCGCGAAGAAGGCGTACCCGCGGTATCCGGAGAACAGCTCGTCCGAGCCCTCGCCTACCTGGACCACCTTCGTGCCGGTGCGGCGCGCCTCGTCGGCGAGGTAGTGCAGAGGCACGCACACCGGGTCGGCCAAAGGCTCGTCCTGGTGCCACACCAGCCGGGGCAGGTAGTCCAGGAAGTCGCGCTCGGTGACGACGACCTCGTGGTGCCGCGTGCCGTACTGGTCGGCCACACGCCGCGCTTCGGCAAGCTCGTCCGACCGCGCGTCGCCCGCGATGGCCACGGAGTAGGTGCTCACCGGCCGGTCGGCCGCCTCGACCATCAGGGCCACGTTCAGGCTCGAGTCGAGACCGCCGGACAGGAAGGCGCCGTACGGCACGTCGCTCATCATGCGCAGACCGATGGACTCCCGCACCGACGCTTCCAGCCGCTCCACGTACTCCTCGGTTGGCAAGCGTGCGCCGGCGAGCGCCGGGTCGGGCAACGGCTGCCAGTACCTGTCGAGCGTGTGCTGGCCGGTCGCGGCGTCGACGACGAGGCGGTGGCCGGGCGGGAGCTTGTTGATGCCGGCGAACAGGGTGTTCGGGGCTGGGACGACGGCGAACGTGAGGTACGTGGACAGCGCCGCCTCGTTCAGCCGGGTCGGCAGCGACGGGTGGGCCAGGAGCGCCTTGATCTCCGAGGCGAACAGCAGCCGGCCGGCGTGGCGCGACCAGTAGAGGGGCTTGACGCCGAGACGGTCCCGGGCCAGGAGCAGCCGCTGGCGGCGGCCATCCCACAATGCGAAGGCGAACATGCCGCGGAGGTGGTGGACGCAGTCCGGGCCGTACTCCTCGTACAGGTGGATGATGGCCTCAGAGTCGGCGTGCGAGCCGTAGGTGTGGCCCCGGGCTTCGAGCCGCGGCCGCCAGTCGGCGTGGTTGTAGATCTCGCCGTTGAAGACGAGCCAGAGCGACCCGTCCTCGTTCGCCATGGGCTGGTCGCCGGTCTTCAGGTCGACGATGCTCAACCGCCGAAAGCCCAACCCGAGGCGCCGGTCGCGCGACAGGTGGAACCCCTCGGCGTCTGGGCCGCGGTGGGCGATGGTCGCCGCCATCCGGCGCAGGTCGGCTTCGGCCACCGGGTCGGCGTCGCGCCCGAGCGTCAGGACGCCGCAGATGCCGCACATAGCGCCGCCCGCTCGTGCTCGATGACCTCGCGCAGCGTCTCGTCCAGCGAGATCGACGGGCGGAAGCCGGTCGCGCGGACCAGCTTGGAGGCGTCGGGCACACGCCGGCGCGTATCCTCGAAACCGGCCGCCCGCTCCCCGTAGGCCGCCGGGTCCCCGTAGGGCACCAGGCGGATGTCGGACGCGCTGCCGGTCAGCTGGATCACGCGCCGGGCGAGGTCCACCATGGCCACCTCGCGCGGCTGGCCGATGTTGAACACCTCGCCGGCGGCCGCGGGTAGGTCGGCCAGCGCCACGACGGCGCTGACCGTGTCGCGGACGTTGGTGAAGCAGCGCGTCTGCCGCCCATCCCCGAACACTGTCAGAGGCTCGTCGCGGAGGGCCTGCCGCACCAAGCGCGGCACGACCATGCCGTACTCGCCGGACTGGCGCGGGCCCACGGTGTTGAAGAAGCGCACGATCACCACGTCGAGCCCGCCCTCCTGGGCGTAGGCGAGAGCGAACGACTCGTCGATCGACTTGGCGGCGGCGTAGAACCAGCGCGACAGGCGGCCCGACCCGAGGATGCGGTCGTCCTCCTCCGACAGCAGCTCCTTGTCGTTCTTGCCGTACACCTCGGAGGTCGAGGCGAGCACGACGCGCCGAGAACGGGTGGTACAGGCGCGCAGCACGTTCTCGCTGCCGGTGATGTTGGTCTGGAGCGACCGCAACGGGTGGCGTAGCACCCAGTCCACGCCCACCGCGGCCGCCAGGTGGTAGACGATGTCCACGTCGCCCACGAGCCGGTCGACGAGCGCCGCGTCCAGCACCGAGCCTTCGATGCAGGTGAAGCGCTCGTCTGCCGCCAGGGTGCGCAGGTTGTCGCGGCGGCCGGTGGAGAAGTCGTCCAGGACGACGACGTGGTCGCCCCGCTCGACCAGCCGCTCCGCCAGGTGCGAGCCAATGAAGCCCGCGCCACCAGTGATCAACGCCCGAGCCACTCAGACTCCCACGGGGGGCGCCACCGGCACGCGCCAGTCGTCGGGCACCGCGCGGCCGCGGGCCGCGAGCTCACGGAGGTAAAGGATGCGCATGTCCTGGACCAGCCGCGCGGCATCGTACCGGGGGTAGACGTGCGCCCGCCCTGCCATCCCCAACCGGTCCGCCAGCGCGCGATCCCGCAGCAGGCATAGCACCGCGTCCGCCAGCGCCGCCGGCTCACCCGGAGGCACTGTCAGCCCCGTGTGATTGTCGATCACCACCTCGGGAACCCCGCCGACGGCAGTCCCGACGACCGGCCGCGCGGCCGCCAGCGCCTCGATCAGCACGACTGGCGAGCCCTCGTTGAGCGACGTGAGGGCAACGACGTCCATGTCTGAGTAGACGCGCGGCAGGTCGCGCCGCCAGCCCAGGAAGTGGGTGCTGGAGCGGAGGCCCAGGCGAGCGACGGTGGCTTCGAGCTCGGAGCGGCGCTCCCCGTCGCCCACCACCAGCAGCCGCGTGTCCGGGTAGCTGGCCTGCACCGCGCGAGCGGCCTGGAAGAAGTGCTCGTGCGCCTTGATCGGCACCAGCCGCGCGACGATGCCGACGACCGGCGCCGTGTCTGGAATGCGGAGCTCCCGGCGCAGCTCGCCCCGGTGGCGCTCGGCGGTGAGGAAGGGCTCGAGCTCCAGGCCCAGGCGGATGGGCACGAGCTTGGCCCGCGGGGCGACCCCGTAGCCGGCAATCTCGTCGCGCTGGCTGTCGCCGACGACGACGATCCGGTCGGTCATCGCGGCCAGCCCCCGCTCGATGGCGAGGAACGCCCGCGTCTTGCGGGGGCCGAAGTAGCCGTGGAACACGTGGCCGTGGTAGGTGTGGACGACCAGCGGCACGCAGCAAATGCGCGCGGCCAGTCGCCCGAGAGTGCCTGCCTTCGCCATGTGGGTGTGGACCACGTCAGGCTGCTGGCGCCGGATGATCTGGACCAGGCGCGCCAGCGCGACCACGTCGTCCGCGGCGCTGATCTCTCTACCCAGCTCCGGCACGACGATCGGCTGGACGCCCCGAGCGCGCGCCAGGGCCGTGAAGTCGCCCTCGTGCGGAGCGGTGGTTCCGGCCACCAGCGTGGACTGGAAGGCGGCATCGTCGAGGCCCTGGGTCAGGAGGATCGCGTGGATTGCCGGCCCGCCGATGTTCAGGCGGGTGATGATCCGCAGCACGCGGACGGGCGGGCGACCGGCGGCGGAGGCGGTTGGCACGCCGCGCGAGTATAGAGGCTTTATCCTCACGGCGCGTCCATGAACGTCGCGTACGGAAAGCCTACCGCCGAGGGGCTGGCGCACCGGCCGAGCACGCTGAGGGCGACCGCCTCGCCGTGGCGCTCAGCGCCGCCGCTTGTCGTCCCGGCGGTCCTGCTGCTCGCGGGCGGACTGGTCGGCCTGCCGAGCACGCTGAACGCCGTCGTCGCCTGGCAGCGGCTTCTGGGACTGGTGGTCGCGGGGGTGTTGGCAACGCTGGCTCTCGTGCTGCTGCCGCGCGCACGTCACGCCACCCCCGTCCTGTCCGGGGGAGCGCTGGCCGCCGCGGCCGGCGGCCTGTGGGTCGTGGCCGCCTCCGGTCCGGACGCCTTCCACGGCCTGTTCGCCGACCCGCTGAAGGCGCTTTTCGGGCGCCTGTTCTGGACGGTCCAGCTCACCCAGCCCGTGGCCGAGACCAACACCTGGTTCATCGTCGGCTACAACGGCCTGGCTGACCTCTGTCTCGTGGTCTTCTTCGCGTGTCTGGGGATCCTGCTGGGCCGGCCCAGCCGCGCGGCCAGCGTCGTGGCAGGGGTTCCGCTCGCGGCGAGCGTCGTGCTCCTGTCTGGCACCGGCGCCCGCGGCGCCCTGGCGGGTCTGGCCGTTGGCCTGTGTGTCGTCGGTATGGCGGCGTGGCGGCGCGGCTGGCTCGTCGCTCTGGTGAGCGTGCCGGTCGCTATCGTCCTGGCGGCGCTCAGCCCGAAAAGCCTCGACGTCTCGTCAACGCTCGGCCGCTGGTCCTTCTGGGGCGACCTGGTGCGGCTGCTGACCGAGTTCCCTCTCACGGGGGTGGGGCTGGGCGTCGACACCGCGTACCGCGTTGGCCTGCTGTACGAAGTCAACCCTGATCCCGAGCGTCTGGCCTACGCGCACAACACGTTCGTCCAGGCCTACCTCGAACAGGGGCCCCTGGGCGCTCTTGGTATGCTGGCGATTCCAGTGGTGGCGGCGCTCGCGGCGGTGTCGGCCTGCCGCCACCCCGCGACAGTTGCCAGCGCTCGGGCGTTCCTCCTTGGCGGCCTGGGGCTTGTGGCCGCGCTCGAAGTGCACGGGCTCACCGACCAGGTTGTCACCACGAACGTCGGCACCGGTCTGCTCCTGGTGGGGTTGGCCACCATCCTGGCGTCCCTGGGCGACCGAGCCCGGCGTAGCCTGGGACAGGGGCTCCGTCGGTTGGGCCTGGGCGCGCTGGTGGCCGTGGTCGCCGTCCTGGCCGTCGGCGCGCTGCTGCCCGCCGGCCGGGCGCGCCTCCTGGTGAACGTGGCGGGCCTGCGCATGGTCCAGGGCTGGGCGGACGGGGGCTCGCCGGAGCAGCGCGCCGCGTCGCTGGCAGCGGCGGAGGGGCTGCTGTCCCTGGCGCTGACCCAAGACCCCGGCGACCCGGCGGCGCAGCGCGACCTGGCACGCACGCGGGCGCAGCGCTACGACGACGCCGGCGCGCTCGCCAGCCTGCGGGCGGCCAGCGCGTCACCACGGCTCGACGCGTTCGACATGCTGCAGGTAGCCCACCTGTACCGCGATCTCGCGTTCGCCAACGACGGCTACAGCTGGGCGATGCGCGCCTACGCCGCGTGGGGACGAACGCCCACCGACACGGACGCCATCCTGCTCGCCTACAGCCGGGCCACCCTCCAGGACAACCCGAACGCCCAGCGGTTGGCGGAGCAGGGCGAGGCGGCGCTGCGGGCCCGCGACTTCGAGGCGGCCCGCCGCCTGTTCAGCCAGGCGCTATCTTTCGGCACGGGCCCGCCGAACCCGTACCTCCAGGAGCGCCTGGCCGCGGCAGAGCGGGGCGTCGAAAAGTACGGGGGGTAAGGACGACGACGGCTCGCCCGGATCATTCACACCCGCTCATCCTGAGCTTGTGGTTCGACAGGCTCACCATGAGCGGCTCTTAGCAGGCTCACCATGAGCGGCCATGTGCGTGCTAGCCGTAGGGGCGGGCGTAGCCGTGGTTGCGGATCACGTAGAAGACGACGTTGCCGAAGGTGTCGCGGCGCACGTAGGCCGTCTCCAGCCCCGGCTGGCTCGCCAGCCACTGGTACGTCTGCTGCCACTGCCGCGCCCCGTCGCCGCCGGGGTCGGTCCAGTCCACATTGAAGTCGACGAGGTACGCGGCTCCGGTGGGGCCCATGCGCGGCATGATGTAGGCCCGCCGCTGGTCGTTCGTCCGGGGCTGCGAGCCCAGGTCGACAAGCCGATCCATGCCGTCCACCCCGAGGTCGGCGTACCAGGCCAGGTGGCGGGGCATGCCGGTGATCGTGACGTCGGTCGGCTCGAGGTTGGCCTTGAGCCAGTCCTCGGCGTCTACCAGCGCCACGACCCGGAGACCCAGGGGTGTACCACTGTCGGCGCCGCGATCTGACGGCCGCCCGAGAAGCGGCGTTGGCGTGGTTCGTTCCCGGACGAGGGGCGACCAGGCAACGACGAGAAACAGCGTCGCTGCCAGCGCTGTCGCGGCCTGGAGCGAGCGCCCGCCCCGTGTCACCAGCGTGGCGGCGCTGGCCGCCGCCCAGACGCCCCTGCCCGCGAGCAGGGCGAGCAGCGGGACGATGGGCATGAACGAGCGGAAGGTCAACGCGGCATTGGCCACTTTCGGGGTCGCGGAGATCACCAGGCGCTCGGCAAAGAACGACAGGACAACCACCCCGAGCAGAAGCAAGCCCCAGGGCGTTGGCCGAAGCTTTCTGCACACGTACGCCTCCCGCAGCGTGCCGACCGTCGCCAGGAGCAGCGCCGCGGCCAGCGCCGGCCAGGCTTCCGGCTGGCCGACGCTGCCCAGGGCGGCGCGGAAGACCAGCGTCGTCGGCAGCCAGACGACCGCGGCCAGCACCCAGCCCGCCGACCACCAGCCCGCGCGCCTGCCCGTCGCGAGGGCAGCCAGCGCCTGCACCACCAGCCCACCACCCGCCAAAATGGCAGCCCAGAGGAAGCCGACGCTCAGGTTCGTCGGGCTCAGCTGCGCTGCCAGCACGTCCGGGTAGTCCCCGAGCTTCGGCGCCGCGTCCAGGACGCTGGCCAGGATGAGAGGTGCCGACCCGAACGTGCGCTGCAGGAGGGGCACACGGGCCAGGTCCGGGGGTACGCCGCGGACCAGGAGCGCGCCACCGGCGACGACGGCCAGCGCCGACACCCCGAGGCCCAGGCGCGCCAGCGGCGACGTGCGCCAGCGCCTGGCGAGGGGGGTGAGCGCCGCCAGCACGGCGAATGGCGCGAGGGTCACGGCGGTGCTCTCTTTCGTCAACACCAGGAGCGTCAGGCAGGCCAGGGTGGCCATGCCGGCCGGCAGGCTGGGTCGGCGCAGCCACGCCAGGAGCAGGGACAGGTACGCCAGCGTGAGCAGCGTCGCCTGGCTGTCGGTCCAGAAGCGCCAGGCGGACTCCTGAAACTCCGGGGCCGCCAGCAGGAGCAGGGCAGCGCACACCGCCGCGCCGACCGGTAGGCCAGCCTGGCGACCGAGGAGCAGCACCGCCGGCACGCAGAGAGCGTTCAGCAGCGCCTGGACGGTCCGCCCCAGGGTGAGAACGTCCCAGGGAACGAGGAACGACAGCCCTGCCGCTTCGACGGCGACGGAGCGGCCTTCGGACGTGAGCCCGCCGCCTGACACTGCCCGGTCCCCGGCCCAGCCGCGCGCTATGTCGCGGGCGTGGATGGCGTACAGGTACTCGTCGGAGGTCGGCTCGCCCGCCAGGCTGTTGGTGGTGTAGACGCGGCTGAGTACGGCGAGCAGAGCGAGAGACAGCAGCAGCCAGACCGTCGGCGACGGGCCACTACGTGCGTTGTGGCGCACCGCCCTCGGCTGGCAGCACGGCGAAGGCGCCGGCGAAGTGCATCTCGACGAAGGTGGACGCCTGGTACGTCGGGAGGTCGAGCGCGGCGCACCGAGCCGTCACGTCGCCGACGAGCTGCTGCGCCGCGGGGGGGAGCGCCAGGACGACGATGTCCACGTCACGCTCCATGACCACGCGCTCGAGGTCGTCCATGGTGCCGAGGACGCGCACCCCGTGCATGGTGCGGTTGCGCGTGCCAGGGTCCGGGTCGATGAAACCGACTGGGTGGTAGGCCGCTGGGTGCGAACGGATGAGCGACCGAAGCACGATCTCGCCGACGTCGCCCGCGCCGATGACCAGGACGTGCGGCATGCGCCGGTTCTGGAGCCGGGCGAACGTGTCGTTCAGGGCCGCGAAGGACACCCGGGAGCCGATGAGAAGCATGGTGAACAGCAGCCAGTCGATCACCAGCACCGACCGCGGGATCACTATGACGTTCCGCAGGACGAATGGCAGGAAGAGCAGGAGAACAGCGCTACTGGCAACCGTCACCTTGGCCAGCGCTATCAGGTCGGCCACGCCAACGTAGCGCCACATGCCGCGGTACGTCTGGAACAGGACGAGCGCCACGACTTTTACCACGACGACGATTGCCAGCGAGGCGGAAAGAAGCTCTGGCAGGATGCTGTAGGGGTCGGGCCTGGTGACCGGGTTCGGCTGTCCGTAGCGGAGAACAAACGCGCCGACGTAGGCGACGCAGATCAGGACGAAGTCCAGCGCCACGAGCCCGAGCTCGCGCTTGAACATGATCATGCCGTTGACGATCGCCCGGTCGGCCAGGCGGTTCGAGCGCTCGACCGCTGCGAACTCGGCCGGGCCCAAAATCCGGACCTGAGCCAGGTAGGCCCCGAACAGGACGACGGCGGTCAGCAGCGTGCCGGCGGCGGCCAGGCTGGCCCAGACACCCACCGACCGCGCGATGAGCCCCAGGCTACCGAAGGAGGCGGCCAGCAGGTACAGGAGCAGCACGGCGCCACGCTCGCTCAACCCCATGGCGACGAGCCGGTGGCTCAGGTGGTCGCGACCTCCCTGTGACAGCGGCCGGCCCTCGACCGTCCGCATGATGGCCACGAGCGTGGTATCGAAGATCGGCAACCCCATCATGGCGACCGGGACCAGCAGCACGAAGAACACGTCGGACGCCATCTCGCGCGTGCCGAGGAGGGCGATGCCGCTCAGCGTGAACCCGAGGAACATGCTGCCCGAATCGCCCATGAAGATTTTTGCCGGATTGAAGTTGTAGATCAGGAAGCCGAGGGCGCCGCCGGCCACGGCCAGGCACAAGGCCGCCATACCGGCGTTGCCGACCGACACGCTGAAGCCGAACAGGAAGAAGGCGGCGATGGCGGCGGTCCCCGCCGACAGGCCGTCCATGTTGTCCAGCAGGTTGAACGCGTTGGTGATGCCGACCACCCACAGGATGGTCAGCGGAATGGCCACCGCGGCGAGATTGGTGGTCTCGACCTGGACACCGCCCACGACCAGCAAGCAGGCGGCGAGGATCTGGGCGATGAGCTTGGTGTGGGGACGCAGCCGGCGCCAGTCGTCGACCAGCCCCGTGATGAAGAGCAGCGTGCCGCCGGCGAGCAGGCCAACAAGCCGCCTATCGAGGTGGGCAAAGAAGACGATAACGAGCATAGTGGCCGCGTAGATGGCCACCCCGCCAAGCAAGGGCGTTGGCTTCTTGTGCCACCGGTCCTGCCGGGGTCGGGCCACCATCTTGCGAGCGGTAGCCCAACGGGCAACAAGTGGCGTCAACAGCGCCGATGTCGCCACCGCGACTGTCAAGACGCCGACGAAGAACGCTATCTCGACGGAGGAAGGAGGTAACACCGTGGTGCTTGCAATAAGCCTCGGCGAGCGGGTGCCAAGGAGCACGGTAACACTTGCGTCGCCGGTTCGTCTTGACGTCGTGAGCGCGCTCTTACCAGAATGCCTGTCAACTCCCGGGGGTATTGTGCCATCCCCGGCACCTGCCTCGTGGGCACTCTGCCGGAGACGCTGCTCGTGACCGTCGGTCCGCGCGCCGGAGCCGCGCACCGGCGGAGAAATGGATCGGGCACCCGAGCGAACGACTCAGTCCGCGACCTGTTACAACGGGGAGGAGGGCCTGGTTTGGTGGGTTGGACGACCCTCGATCATCGGCTGCGCGACCGCCGCGCCAGAGTTGTGATCGTGGGTCTCGGGTACGCGGGCCTGCCGATGGCCGTCGGGGTAGCGCGCGCCGGGTTCCCAGTCGTCGGCTACGACGTGGACGAGTGGAAGGTGGCCCAGGTCACCTCTGGCCGCAGCCCGGTGTCGAACGTTCTCGACGACGAGATCGGCCCGCTGCGCGCCTCTGGCCGGCTGTCGGCGACGGGCGATGTGGCAACCCTCGCCACGTCGGACGTGGCCGTGATCTGCGTGCCGACGCCGCTGACTGGCGACGGTGAGCCAGACATGCGCTTCGTGCTGGCCGCCGGTCGCTCGATAGGCGAGAACCTGCATCGTGACATGCTCGTGATCCTGCAGAGCACCTGCGGCCCGGGCACGACGACGACGCTGCTCGGCCGCGAGCTGGAACAGATCAGCGGCCTGCGCGCCGGTGACGACTTCCACCTCGTCTTCGCGCCGGAGCGGATCGACCCCGGCAACGCCCGCTTCACCGTCGCCAACACCCCCAAGCTGGTGGGCGGCGTTTCGGCCGAGTCCACCCGCCTCGCCTGCCTCTTCTTCGAGGCCTTCATCGACTCGGTGGTGCCCGTCGCATCGCCCGAGGTGGCCGAGATGGCCAAGCTGGTCGAGAACACTTTCCGGTTCGTCAACATCAGCTTCGCCAACGAGATGGCGCTCCTGTGCGACAAGCTCGGCGTGAACGTCTGGGAAGTGATCGCCGCCGCCAACACGAAGCCCTTCGCCTTCATGGCGCACTACCCGAGCGCTGGGATCGGCGGCCACTGCATCCCGGTGGTGCCCCACTACCTCCAGGCGGCCGCCCACGACCATGGGATGACGACGGAGCTGATCCAGGCCGCCGAGCGCGTCAATCGCCTCATGCCCACCGTCGTGGTCGACAAGCTGGAGGCGGCGCTGGAGGCCAGGGGCAAGCAGCTCATGGACGCCAACATCCTCCTGGTAGGGGTGACCTACAAGGGGGATATCGCCGACATCCGCGAGTCGGCGGCGCTGCGGGTGCTCGATGAGACGCTGGCGCGGGGCGCCCGCGTCGCCTACCACGACCCGCTCATCCCGACGCTGGATCTGGCCGGCGAGAGCGCCGCCTCCGTGCCGCTGTCGGCGGAACAGCTGCGCGCCGTCGACGCGGTTCTCCTGCTAACGCCCCATACGACTATCGACTACGGCCTGGTGTTGCGCGAGGCGTCCCTGGTGGTGGATACCCACAGCGGCCTCAACCCGCGGAGCGGGCCGAACGTGGTCAACGTCTGGGTGCCGCGGCCGGCCGCCCCGGACGCCAGCGCCACGGACCAGCCCGTCCTCGTCGCCGGAGCGGACTAGTCATAGCGTTCCAGCAGTTACGATTCTTACCCGCCCGCTCATGGTGAGCCCGTCGAACCAGGAGCGGGAAGCGCGACATGCGCTTCTCATCCTTCGACAGGCTCAGGACGAGCGGCGTGAGCGGCGGCGGACCGCAGGCCGTCGACCAGCAGCGGGCCGACGCGGTCGATGGTGTAGCGCGCTCTGACCGTGTCGCGGCCGGCCGCGGCCAGCCGCTGGCGCAGCCGGGCGTCCAGCAGCAGCCGGGTCAGCCCGTCCCGCCACTCGTCCGGCGAGCCGGCCAGCAACCCGTTGGCGCCGTCTTCGACGAGCGTCGCCGCCGCGCCCACGCGGGCGCACAGGACCGGAACGCCAAGCGCCTGATACTGCAGCAGCTTGAAGGGGAACTTCGCCTGCTCGAAGGGCGTGTCGGCCAGTGGCACGAGCCCGATAGCGAAGCCGGCCACCTCATGCAGGTGGCCCGCCGCCCGCCACGGCGCCGCGGCCAGCGGCACGCCGGGCAGACGCACGTCCCGGTAGGCGCCCGAGACCACGCGCACCACGAACCGCTGCCGGGTCGCCAGGTCGCGCAGGACCGGAGCGAGCGCCTCCAGGTACTGTAGGCTGCCGCGGGTACCGGTCCAGCCCACGGTGAGCGCGCCGCCCGCGGCGACTCCGTCCAGCGGTCGACGGACGCTCTGGTAGCGGGGCCAGTCCACCGCCATCGGGACCACTGTGACGCGCGGGCGCGGGGAGATGGCCCGGGCCCAGGCGGCGATCGGCTCGGTGGCAGCGCTCACCCAGCGTGCCTGGCGCACTACGTCGGCCACCTTGTCGAAGCGGCGCAAACGCTGGAACAGGCTCCGCGAGGTGAACGACGGGCGCAGGTAGGTCGCGTCGTCGGTGTCGTAGACGACGCGGTCGTTCACCCGACGCAGCAGCCGCTCCAGCACCGGTGGGCCAAATGGAAACAGGTCGCGCTGGATGACGACGGCGTCGGCCTGGCCAGCGGCCAGCACGTGCGTCAGCCGCCTCGCCAGGAACAGGCCGTAGAACAGCGCCTTGTCGCGGGCGCCGAAACGGCCACCTTCGACCAGCCGCTGGTACACCGGTTCCGGCACAGGCAGACTGGCCGACGGCTCGATGCCGTGCTCGCGGAGAAACGGGAAGAACTGGAGCGCTCGGTGGTAGCTGCTGGCGTTGCTGGCGCCGTCCAGCAGGTAGAACAGGACCTTCACGTTTTCAGCTTTTCAGCACTCGCTCGTACACCTGCGAGGTTGCCGCCGCGGCGCGCTGCCACGTGAACGCCTCGGCCCGTGCCAACCCACGCTGGCGCAGCCCTGCCCGCAGCTGGGGGTCGGTGAGGGCCTGGTGCAGACACGTGGCCAGGGCGGCCACGTCGAGGGGGTGGGCCAGGAGCGCCGCCTCGCCGACCACCTCGGGCAGGGCGCCCGCGGCCGCCGCCACCACAGGTGTGCCGCAGGCCATCGCCTCGAGCGGCGGGATGCCAAACCCCTCGTACAGCGAGGGACAGGCCAGGACGCTCGCCGCCGCGTACAGACCGGGCTGGTCGGCATCTGACACGTAACCGGCGAAGCGTGCCCACCCGCCCCAGCCGTTGGCGCTGATGAACGCCGCTGTCGGGTCGGTGCCCCAGATGTCGCGGCCGACGAACAGCAGGTCGCACGAGAGCTCCTGGCGCAGCCGGGCGACGGCCTGAGCCAGCCGCGAGGCGTTGCGCCACGGCATGAGCGAGCCGACGCACAGGACGAAAGGCCGGCGAACGCCGAAGCGCCGCGCCACCGCGTCGAGATCGGCGTTCGCCCCCGGTGGACGGAAGCGCGCGTGGTCGACGCCGTTGTGGACGACGTGCACCCGCGAGGGATCGACGCCGTAGCGCTCGACGATGTCCTTCCTGGTCCTCTCGGACACGGCGATCACGGCGTCCGCGGTGCGCGCCGCCCGGCGCTGGCCTCCCTGGAGCGTCAGCGCGAGGCGGCGCGGGAACCATTCGGGGTGGAGGTCCGCGAACAGGTCGTGGATGGTGACGACGCGCTTGCCAGGGGTCCACAACGGCAGCGTGCCCGTCGGCGAGTGGAACAGGGACACCCTGTCCCGAGACAGCGCCAGCGGCAGGGCCAGGTGCTTCCAGAGCACTGGTGGTGCTGGCACGCGGCGCAGGCACACGCCGGAAGGGGGCTGCACCAGCGGATCGTGGAACGCGTCGGCGTAGACCAGGAATAGGAGATCGTCCCGCCGCTGGCGGCCCAGCTGGGCCGCCAGGCTGGCTGTGTAGCCGGTGACGCCGGTCCGCTTGCGGAGCAGATCGCGGCCGTCGAAGCCGACGCGGAGGGTCGTCTGGGCCAACGCTCGACGCCCTGCGCCCTCGCGCTCTACGAGAGCGGAGCGCCCGCGATGCGGGGGCGGCCACCCGGGAGGAAGCAGGCAACCAGTGTTGCCAGGATCGCCAGCCCGACGCAGAGCAGGTAGACGGAGCGCAGCGCCCCGGCCAGCAGACCCTGCAGCGCCGACAGCTGCTCCGGCGGCAGCTGGGCGCGCGTCGCCGGCGACAGGAGCAGGTTGGAGTCGGCGCCGAGCGCCGCGGCGGCGGCGACGCCCGCCGCGAAGATAGCGCCGGCCACTGCCACGCCGACCGCCCCGCCAATCGTCCGCGCGAACTGGTTCGAGCTCGTGACAACGCCGCGCTGCTCCCAGCCGACGGCGTTCTGGACCGACAGCATGGACACCGACAGGTAGAAGCCGAAGCCCGCGCCAATGACCACCTGGATCGCCGTCTGCTCGACGAGTCCCGCGGTCGCCGGCAGGGCCGCCATCCAGCCGAAGCCCAGGATGAGCAGAACCCCGCCGATGACCGCGGGAACGCGGTAGCCCAGGCGCAGCATGATGCGTCCGCTGACCGTCGCCGCCGCCGGCCAGCCAATCGACGTCCCGGCGACGACGAAGCCCGCGATCGTGGGGGTGGCGCCGGTGACGCCCTGGGTGAACGGCGGGACGAACGCCCCCTGGCAGAACAGGATGACGCCGGACAACAGAGCGCCGAGGGCCGCGAGGCCGATGAGCCGGTTGCCGAAGAGGCCCAGCGGCACGAGCGGCTCGGGATGGCGGCGCTCCTGCCAGACGAAGGCCACGAACAGCACCAGGGCGCTGGCAAACAGGGCAAGGGCCTCGGGCACACCGGACCGGCTCGACGGGACGACCTGGACTCCAACCAGCAGCGCTGTGACACCCCCGGACAGGAGGAGCGCGCCGAGGTAGTCGATGCGGTGGGGGCGGCGGACCACCCGCTCGTGCAGGCAGTACCAGATGAGCGCGATGGCCAGAACACACAGGGGCAGGTTCACGTAGAAGACCCAGCGCCAGCTGGCGCGCTCGGTCAGAAAGCCGCCGATCCCCGGGCCGAGCAGAGCCGAGACGCCCCACACTGAGGCGAACACCCCGTTCAATCGGGCGCGCTCCTCGAGCGGGAAGACGTCGCCCAGGATCGTCTGGGTGATCGGAAACACGCCGCCGGCGCCGAGGCCCTGCACCAACCGAAAGGCGATCAGCTGCTCCATGGTCTGCGACTGGCCGCACAGGGCCGACCCGACCAGGAACAGCGTCGCGGCCGCCAGAAACAGCGGCTTGCGCCCGTAGAGGTCGGACAGCTTGCCGTAGATCGGTACCGAGATGGTGGTCGTCAACAGGTAGGCGCTGAACACCCACGCGTACAGCTGGATCCCGCCCAGCTGGCCGATGACGGTCGGCATGGCGGTCGAGATGACTGACGCGTCAAGGGAGACGAGGAAGGTGGCGACGAAGAGGGCGACGACGATCAGCCGGCGGCTGCCAGCGGAGCTCATCACCTCCTGTTCGGATTGTCCGGGGCGCGGCGGAGCGGTGGCGACCATCAGGTTCAGGTTCATCGTAACCGCACCGCCGTCCGGTCACGCAGTACCGGGCGCGTGCTCCGAGGCTGTCCGGTGGCCGGCGACCTCGTCGAAGGTTTGTGCCAGCGCCCGGGCCAGCTCGCGCCGGTCGTACTGGGCGACGACCGCCGGATCGGGGGCGAAGGGGGCACCGGCGGCGTGGGCGGCGAACGCGGCCCGGAGCTGGGCGAGGATCGCGGCGACGTCGTGCGCGGGCGCCACCCAGCCGGCGCGCGCCCGGGCCACGATGGCCGCCGCCTCCGACCCGGGCGGGGCGACCGCGAGAATCGGCCGGCCCACCGCCAGGTACTCGTACAGCTTGCCGGGGACGGCCGCCGCCGCCCCGGGCGTCGTGTTCACCAGCAGCAGCAGCAGGTCGGCCGAACGCAGCGCGGCCAACGTCGACCGGTGGTCGCGGTAGCCGCTGAAGACGACGCGGTTGTTCAGCTCGGGCGCGGCCAGACCGCGGGCCAGCTCGGCGTGCGCCCCCTCGTCCAGCGTCCCGATGAGCACGAGCTCCGCCATCTCGGCGAACCGCGGCTGTTCGGCCACGAGGCGCGCCAGAGCCTGAAGAAACGCGTCGGCGCTACGGCCAAAGTACAGCGCGCCAGCGTGGACGATGCGGAAGCGCGCCGGGTCCGCCACGACCGGCGGCAGGTCGACGTACTGCCCGGGATCGAAGCCGTTCGGAACGACGCCGAAATGGTCGCGCGGCAGCATCGGGTACTGCTGGCGGAACGCCGCCGCCATAGATTCGGTCACCAGCAGCAGCCGACCCGCTTCGTGGACCACGGCGCTCTCGAGCCGCCCCTCGAGCGGGCCACGCCAGCGCGGATAGTCAGGGAAGATGGCTTGATTCCAGCGGAGCCAGCCGTCGCGCAGCTCCGCCACCCATGGCACCCGGGTCAGCCGGTGGAGGATGAGCCCGACCAGGTGGCTGGTGTACGGCCCGGCCGTGGAGTAGATGAGCTCCGCCCGTCCGTGATGGATGGCGCGCAAGCCGGCAGACACGGCGAACGGCGTCCAGCCGCGGTGGGCGTCCGGGAAACGGGCCGCGTGGCCCAGCGCTACTTTGAGCACTTTGAGCCCTTCGAGCCCGCCGAGCCTGGCCAGCCGGCGCGCCGGCCCCCGTGGGCCGGCGCTGCGCGGTGACTCGGCCGGCGCTGGGGAGTCGCCCCGGGGGAGAGGCTCCCAGGAGCGCGTGCGCACAATCGCCAGCCTCGGCGGCAGCTCGCCCAGCAGACCATCGTCCCGCGGCGACGCCCATGCGACGCCCGGCGTGACTACTATCGGCCGCCAGCCGTACTGGCCGAGGTACCGAGTGAAGGCGAGAGCCCGGTTGGAGCCCGACCCCCCGACAGGCGGAAACGCGTGCGCCAGAAAAACGAACCGCCTGGAGACGCTCACCCCGGGAGACGACGGCGCCTGGCAACGGCGGGGCGGTACACCTCGTCGACGGTGCGGCGCGCCACCACGGGCCAGGCGAAGCGCTCGCGGGCGCGGCGCTGCCCCCGCTTGGCCAGCTCCGCCCGCAGCGGCAGGTCGACCGCCAGCCGGGCAATCGCGTCCGCCAGCAGCGCCGGGTCGCGTTCCGGCACCACCAGTCCCGCGTCCCCGACCACTGCCGGGATCGCCCCGGACGACGACCCTATGACCGCCACGCCCGCCGCCATCGCCTCGGCCAGGACCCGGCCAAACTGCTCGCGGTGCGCGGGCAGCAGGGTGACCGAGGGCAACACCAGGATGTCGAGCGCCTTCAGGAACGCCGGCACCGCGTCGAACGGCACGGCGCCGAGGAAGCGGACCCGTGAGCTCAGCCCCCGCGCCCGCACCGTCCGCTCCAGCGCGGCACGCTGGCCACCATCGCCGGCGACCACGATGGTCGCCGGCGTCGCCAGACGACCGGCCGCCTCGACCAGCACGTCGAGGCCTTTGACGGGCTCCAGGCGGCCCAGGAAGCCCACGTAGGGACGGGGCGCGTCGGCTAAGCAGGACCGGAGGTCCAGCGGCGTCGCGTCCGCGAAGCGGTCGACGTCCACGCCGAGCGGCAGCTCCACGGCAGGTCGGGCCAGCCCCTTGGCGGCGAGGATGCCCGGGACATCGCCGTTCGGCACGTACGCGCCATCGGCCTGCCGCAGGACGAGCCACTCGACCCAGCGGTACGGGGCGCGCCAGCGCCGTGACACGTTGACGGCGGAGTAGAAGACGAGTGCGGCCCGCGGCGCCAGGGCGCCGCGGGCCGCGAGCGCTTGCAGCGCGGCGAGGCTGAAAGGCTCCTCGTGCACGTCGACCACGTCCGGCTGGAGCGACTGGACGAGCGAGAACAGCCGGGTCAGGTAGACGTGGCGGGTGCCGTTGCCCGTGGCAGCGGTGCGCCCGACGTACCAGGCGTACGGGCGGCCGCCGGGCGGGCCCGCCGCGATGCGCCGCCCTTCCTCGTGCCACCACGGCGGGCTCAGCAGCGTGACCCGGACGTCCGGCAGGTCGGCCAGAGCATCGACGCGCCGACGATTGGAGGCGCCAACGGCATTGTGGGCGACCACCAGCACCGTCAGCGGGTCGCTAGAGCTAAAAGTAGGCATGGAACCAGAGCTCGGTGCTGAGCGCCCGCCACAGCTGCGCCGAGCGGTCGGCTGCGCCGGCGTGGTGGCTGTCCAAGGCAGCGTCCAGAGTCGCGGCCGAGAAGATGTGGCGCGTGCGCCGCTGCGGGTCGCGCAGGAGCGCCCGTGCCGCCGCGCCCCGCTCGTCGCGCAGCCAGGCGCTGATGGGGGTGGGGAAGCCCTTCTTGTCGCGGCGCCACACCACGCTCGCTGGCAGGAGGGTGGCCAGCGCGCGGCGCAGGGCGTACTTGGACCAGCCATCACGCACCCTCAATGTATCCGGCAGCGCGAACGCGAGCTCGACCAGGCGGTGGTCCAGGAACGGGACGCGCGATTCGATAGAGAACGCCATACTGAGCCGATCCTCGTAGCGCAGCAGCGCGGGCAGACGGCTGCGGGTGAGCTCCCAGTACAGGATGTTCGTCAACCAGTCGTCGAACACCGGGGGCCAGAGCCGCCACTCGGTCGCCGAGACGTCGGCCAGGGCACGCACCTCGGGCGCGAGCAGCCTGGCATCGGCGCTGCCGTCGACGGTCGCCGCCACCGGCGGGCGCAGCCGCATGGCCATTGCCGAGCGGGCTGCCGCTCGCGCCCGCGGCCAGCCGTGGCGGCGCCCCACGCCCACCAGCTCGCCAGGAAAGCGGGCCGGCCGCGATCTCAGCAGCCCGTAGAGGTGGTGCGGCACGTAGTTCAGATAGCCCGCGAAGACCTCGTCGCCGCCCTGACCGTCGAGCACCACCTTGACGTGGTGGTGGGCCAGCTCCATCACGTGCCACTGCGGGAACACGCCAGGCGCCAGCGACGGCTCGTCCAGGTGCCAGACGATGTCCCTGAGCGTGGCGACCAGATCGTCTGGCCGGACGAGCTTCTCGTGTGGCTGGGCCCCGAAGCGGGCGACGACGGCGCGCGCGTGCTCCCGCTCGTCGTACTCGGGACCACCCTCGAAGAAGACGGTGAACGTCTGGACGGCCGGGACGTGCCGCGAGGCGAGCCCGACAACGGCGCTGGAATCCAGGCCGCCACTCAGGCAGACGCCGAGCGGCACGTCGCTGCGCAGGTGCAGCCGCACCGCGTCGTCCAGGGCCGCCTCTAGCCTGGTGAAGGGCGACGAGCCGTCGAGGCTGGCCCGCACGGCGGCGGCCCGCTCCGGCAGTGACCAGAACTGCCGCAGGCGCACCCCGTCTGGCGAGACGACGGCCGTCGTGGCCGCCGGGAAGCGCTTGATGCCGCGGAAGAACGTATCGTCCAGGCCGTCGACCAACCCGCTGGCCCCGTACGTGGCGATGGAGGACTCGTTCGGCGCCACCGTCGCGCCGCGCTCGCGGAGGTAGGCCACGATCGCCTTGATCTCGGAGGCGAACAGCAGCAGGCGCGAGCTCTGGTACAGGTACAGCGGCTTGATGCCGAAGCGGTCACGCGACAGCAGCAGCGTGCCGCTATGCAGGTCAGCCAGCGCGAACGCCCACATGCCGACGAACCGCTCGACGCAGGTCTGGCCCCACTGCTGGTAGGCGTGGAGGATGACCTCGGTGTCGCCGTCCGAGCGGAACTGGTGGCCGAGAGCTTGCAGCTCCGCGCGCAGCTCGAGGTAGTTGTAGATCTCGCCGTTCTGCACCAGCGCCAGCTTGCCGTCCGGGCTGCGCATGGGCATATGGCCATGCGGCGACAGGTCCAGGATGCTGAGGCGTTGGCTGCCGAGCGCGCACCGGCCGTAGACGTCCAGGCCCGTATCGTCGGGACCGCGGTGTCGCTGGACGGCACCCATCCGAGCGAGCGCCGCGAGATCCTCCCCGGGGACGTCGGGTCGGTCGAACCGAAAAAGTCCTGTAATGCCGCACATAGCAGAATGGGCCAGGCTATTGACGCCCGCTCGTCCTGAGCTTGTGGTTCGTCAGGCCGCAGGCCGCAGCGTAGCGCGACAAGCTCACCATGAGCGGCCTTGGCTGGTCCATGGGTGATGGTGTTCTGGCGTTCGGGTGTTGCTGCTCAGGGCCGCCGCGAGGCTGGCGGCCACGGGAGCGCCGTGGGGCACCAGCAGGATCGCGGTCGTCAGGCTCACCGGCAGCCGGACACGCCCCTGGTAGACCAGCACTGGCGCCGGCTCGATGTGGCCGTACCCCTGCGACAGCCAGCCTCGCCGGCGCTGGAGCGCCAGCCCCTTGGGCGGGTCGATCGGCGCGATGAGGCAATCGGCCAGCGGCGCCCGCAGCCGCACCGCGAGGCCGTCGACACCCTCGACTGGACAGGCCGGATGGAGGAACAGCTCGACCTCGTGGTCGCCGCCTCCCTGGAGCGCGTCACGGATGAGCCAGGCCCCGCGCGCCTTGTCCAGGCTGATCGTCCGCCGGTGCGTGACCCCGATGCGGCTGTAACCGGCGTGCTCGGCGTCCAGCAGGTCGCTCCGCTCGGTCGACAGCCAGCAGTGGACCGTCGGCACGGCGTCGTTCTCGATGCGCCACAGCCAGCTCCCCTGGCCCAGCCGGGCGACCTCCAGGCCGTCGACGCGGACGGCGTTGTGGGCGGCCGTGGCCCGGAGCTCCTGCCGGCGCACCGGGTCCGCGGAGTACGTGTAGGTGCCCGAGTCCACGAGCAGCGGCGCGCCCGCGGCCCACAGGTCGAAGCTCAGCACGTCGTTGTGGCCGTGGCCGCCAATGCCGTTCATGCCGACCTCCGCCGCATCGATCAGCATCACCGACGCGCCAGCCACGCCACCGGCCGGAGTACGCATCACGTACAACCCCCCGTCGGGGAACGCCTGAGACCTGGGCTCGCTCGCCGTCCGCTCCGCCGTGAGCACGGGGACGCCCGTCAGCCACACGGCCGTCCCGACCGCGTCGGCGGCCGCGGCCAGCATGTCCCCGCGGTGGAGCAGCGCCCCGCCCACGGCCAGGTGGCGGCGGTGGCTGCCGACGGGCTCGTCGTCAAGGCCGGCGAGGCGTCCGTCGTCGTTGTCCCCTACTTGCGGGAAGGTGCCGTCCGGACGGGTGTAGGCGAGCACGACGTCGAACATCCGCGCCAGGCGCTCGCGGGCGACGGCCGGGACGGCCACGCCGTTCAGGTCGCACAGGACGACGCAGGTGTACCAGAACTCGAGGACCAGCCCCTGGTAGCCGATGCCCCCCTCGAAGTCGACGCCGTCCGGCCGAACCTGGCGCTCGATCTCGCCCCAGACGATCTCCTGCCCCTTGCGGCGCCAGGCCGCGGCGTCGCGCAGCTCAGGCACCAGGATTCCCAGAACGAGCAGGCCGACGCCGTTGGACAGGTAGTGGTTCCCGTTGTTGTCCGAGTATTCGAGGGTTGCCAGAATGTGTCGGCCGTGTTGGATCAGCGCCTTCAGCAGCCGCAACCGCGTCCGGTCGTCGAGCTCGGGCGCGTCGTCGAAGAGGGCGGCGGCCCACAGCCAGTTCACGACCCGGACGGCAGCCTCCATGGCGCGCGCCCAGTTGACGCCGCGTGGCCAGGGGTTGGCGTCCAGCCAGGCATGCAGCTGGGCGACGAACTCGCGGGCGTACCGCGGGTCGGCGTCGAGAGCGTAGGCGCGGCCGAGCGCGACCCAGTGGTAGCAGCGGCTCAGCTCCCAGGGCACTTTGACGTCGCACGGGCTGCCGAGCATGAGGTGGTCGACGTCCTCGCCAAGGACGTTGCTCGGCCAGCGGTAGCCCGTCTTGAAATCGCGGTGCCAGTCGATACTCGGCCCGAGGTCGACGAGACCCGAGCCCAGAAGATCGACCGTGTGCTGCAGCGCCTGCTCCGCCGCCGCACGGGTCCGTGCTGCCAGGCACGGGTAGCTGTCGGCCAGGGCGCGGGCCCGCTGGCGGGCCTCGTCGGCGTCGGCGACGAGGAAGCGCGGGCCTCGTCGACCGCGGAAGTAGGCGACCACGTCGGTGGTGGTGCGGAAGCGGCCGCCGAGGGCGCGCAGGAGAGCGCGGTCTGGCATCTCGCCGCGCCGGGACACCAGGCGCCGCCGCCAGGCGTTGGCGAGCCAGCGGCTGGCGAAGCGCGCCAGCTTGCCCGGCACCCGCCGCGGCGCCGTCCGCCGCAGCCGCTGCGCCACCTCGCGCGCGCGAAGCATCATGAAGCGGGCGTCCCCTCCTGGTCAAGCGTCGGAGCTGCGCCCCGCGCACCCTCGCCGAGGGCGTCGAGCACCCGCTCGGCGTTCTGGCGCCAGGTGTGCTCCCGCTCGGCGCAGGCTCGCGCCGCGGCGCCCAGGCGGGACCGGAGCGCCGCGTCGTCCACCAGCCGCACCACGGCGGCCGCCAGAGCTGCCGCGTCCTCCGGCGGTACGAGCAGGGCCGTGACGCCGTGGCTGAGCACGTCCCCTATCTGGCCGACGTCGCTAGCCACGATGGCTCTTCCGGCTGCCATGTACTCGTACAGTTTGGTCGGCGAGCCGAAGAACTCGCCACCGTCTGCCTGGCGCCCGTGGGGGGACAGCAGCACGTCGCACGCGGCCAGGTGCGCCGGCATCGCCTCGTGGGGGACCAGGCCCACCATCACGACGCGCTCGGCCAGGCCGGCGCTGGCGTCGCCGAGCGCGTCGTCCACGAGGCGTCGCAGCGGGCCATCGCCCATCAGCAGGAAGCGGACCGCTGGCCGCGCCCGGGCTATCAGCGGCAGCGCCGCGGCCAGGGTCGGGATCCCGTGCCACACGCCGAACGTGCCGGCGAACCCGACCACGAGACGGTCGCCCAGCCCGTGGCAGGCGCGGACATCCGCGGCGGGGACGTCGGGGTGGAAGCGGCTGGGGTCCACGCCGTTGGGGTTGACGACGATCTTGTCGGGCGCGACACCGTCGGCGACCAGGCCATCCCGCAGCACCCGCGACACGACGACCACGCGGTCGGCCGCCCGCAGGCTCAGCCGCTCGGCGGCGGCCGCCAGGCGCAGGTGGCGCGTGGCCCCCCAGTGGCGCCCTTTCCACACCTCCGAGCTGTTGAACTCCAGCACGAGCGGGACCCGGAGCAGCCACGACAGCAGCACGCCTGTGCAGTTGAAGGCGGCGTACCGCTGGTAGACGACGTCGGGACGGAAGCGGCGCGCCACGCCCAGCGCGGCGGCCAACAGGGGGACCGTGTAGGCGAGCTCCTCGAAGTCGCGGGCGCTACCGTCGAACCAGCATTCGGGGGGCAGGACAGTCGTCGGCGCCGACACCCCGTGGAGACGGTCGGAAGAAACGACCCGCACGGCCACTCCGGCGTCCTGCAAACCGGCGATCACGCCGGCCGCGTGCGCCACCGAGCCGCCACCGCGTAGCCGGAGCCAGAACTGGCTGCGCAGGTACAGGAGTCGCCGGGGGTGTCCACCGGGCCAGACCACGGGCCGGGCGAGGACGAGCCGCTCCATGAGCCGCAAAAGTGGCACGCCCAGCAGCCCGGCTAGCCCACAGGCCAGCGTGTGCCGCGCGAGGGTCGGGCCGGCGGATCGCAGGTGGCCCAACAGCGAGAACGGCTCTGCACCGCCAGCCACGTCGAAGCGCCAGCGTCGCCGGGCTCCCGGCACCGCGAGCAGCAGGCTGGTGAGGCGCACGCGCGGCGCCTGGAGGTCGGCGGCGAACAGCACGGCGTCGCCGTAGCGGCCCCTGGCCAGGCGCCAGAGGAGCCCGATCGGGTCACGCCGCAGCGCCCCGCGGTCCAGCCAATGGACGGGGCGGCCTGGAAACCGGTCAGCGAGAACCGTCTCGGCCACCCCGCGGGCATCGCCGAGCGGCAGCGCGACAACGGGCGCACCGCGCGAATCGCGGCTCACGCGGCAAGCGCCTCGCGGTAGACGGCGATCGTCGCCTCGGCGGCTCGACGCCAGGAGAAGTCGCGCTCCACGGCGGCGCGCGCCTGGCTGCCCATGACCCGCCGCAGCTCCGCATTGTCGAGAAGCTCCGTGAGCCGCGCCGCCAGGCGGGCGACGTCGCCGGCCGGGACGAGGAAGCCCGTCCGCGTGTCGTCAATCGTGCGGAGCAGCCCACCCACCGCTGACGCCACGACGGGCAGACCGCTGGCCATGGCCTCCAACGCGGCGATGCCCTGGGCTTCCGAGCTGGACGGCAAGGCGAAGACGTCGGCGGCCGCGTACCACTGCTCCAGGACGTCGGCTGACACGCGGCCGAGAAAGTCGACGGCGCTTGTCAACCCGTAGTCCCGCACCAGGCCCTTCAGCAGCGGCGTCTGATCGTCGGCGCCAGCGCTCTCGCCCGTGCCGACGACCACCAGGCGCGCATCCGGGAGCTTCTGGCGCACCATCGCCAGCGCGGCCAGCAGGCGGTCCACCCCCTTTCGGGGCTCGAGGTTGCCGACGAACAGCACCAGCGGCGCCGCTGGGTCGTCGAGCGCATGCTGGGACCGGAGCGCTCGGCGTGCCGCGAGGCGGTCCCGCGGCGCGAAGCGCTCGACGTCCACGCCAGACGGGATGACAGTCACGCGCGCCGGATCGGCCCCCAGCTCGACCGCCTGGTCGGCGATGTGGGGGCTGACGGCGATGAAGCGGTCGGCGCGCTGGAGGTTGGGCGTCATGACGTCATGGATGGTGGCGGCGGGGTGCTCGCCAAAGAAGCTGTGCAAGGTCACCACCAGCGGCAGGCGGCAGCGGTCGATGCGAAAGATCTGGCGCACGTACGACTGCCGCTCCATGGGGTGTTGCACGTGGACCAGCTCCGGCCGCGCCGTCGCGAGAAAGCGCCTGTACCAGAGAACGTGCCCGAGCGCCACGCGTCGCGATCCTCCGTCGGTTCGCGTCGAGTGTCGCACCGCGTCGAGCGCGTAGCGGGCGAGCGGCGCGGCGCCGACGGCCGCGAGCCACTGGAGCGACGGTGTCGGCCGGCACATCCGGTACAACGTTAGCGGCGCGGTCCCGCTCTGCCACCCAGTCGAGGTCGCGGCGAGCGTATTGGTCGAATTGGTCGCCAGCAGCCGGACGTCCAGGCCAGCGGCGGCCAGACTCTCCGCCAGGTGCATCTGGTGGGTCGCCACGCCGCCGGGTGTTGCCCCGCCGATCTCGGGGGGCACAGGGCCTATCAGTCCGACCCGCACGCGGCCGCCGCCGGCGCGGGCGTGTCGCTCCGGGCGGCGCTGGCGACCGGTGGCTTCAGCCCCGCGCGCTTCAGGATCGCGTCGCCGAGACGTCTTCCGGACGCGCCGTCGGTGAATTGGACCCAGTCTCTGACAATCGCCGCGCGCTGCGCCCGGTACTCGCCAGGGTCCTCCAGCGACCGGTTGATCAACGCCACCAGCTCGTCGCGACTCCACGCGACCGGGACCAGCTGGCGCTCGGCCCGGACCAAATCGCGGTAGTGCATCTTGAAGTGCAGGCCGACCACGTACCGCTGCATCTCCTCCGGGTCTATCGGGCTGAACGCCACGAGAACCGTCGGGGTGTCGAACACGGCGCTCTCCAGGGTGACGGTGGTCGTGAAGTTGACCATCAGGTTAGCGTGGGTCAGCACGTTGGCCATGCGGTGGATATCGGCGCGCGTCATCGTCCAGCCCAGCGTTGCGACGTAGCTCTCAGGGATGTCGAGCGTGACCTCCGCGGCGTGCCGATACTTCAGGTAGCGACCGACGCGGTCGTCCGGGTGCAGCCGCAAGAGCACCTGCAAGGGCTGCCGTATCTCGCCATCACGGATCGCTGCCAGGATTATGTCGACCAGGTACGACTGGTCGCTGTCGTAGGTGAAGGAGCTCGTCGCCAGCAGGAGTATCTTCTTCGCCGGGTCGAGGCCTTCGGCGGCGCAAAACGCCTGGCGCGATGTCGACCACTCGTCGGGTCGAAAGTAGGCGTCGAGCTGAGGGGCGCCCACCTGCTCCACTGCCTCGGGACGGAAGCGCTCGACCTCGACCGCTTCCCGGGCGTTGATCCGGTTCCAGACGGTCACCGCGTCCGGCCGCGTGCGCAGGTGCTTCAGCAGGTTGTCCCAGCTGCGCACGCTGCCCAGGGTCGGCACGCCGTGGCGGTGGGCCGTCGCCACCAGGTTGGCGTCGCCGGGCCGGAGTGGGTCACCTGACACGACCAGCGCCGGCTGGTACTCCCGGAACAGAGCGTCGTAGGCGGGGACAGCTGGGATGAATCGCTCCTCCACGCGGTGGACCATCTCCGCCGCACGGGGCGATCCCGCGTGGCGCCAGCGCCGCGTCATCAGCCGCCAGACGGTCGTGCTCGGCGCATAGGGCACGTGCGGCACCACCGCGACGCGCGGGCCGGCAAACTCCGCCAGGAACGCCGGGTCCCGGTAGCCAGGTGTCAGCAGGACGACGCGACTGTCCGGGTGCTCCAGAATGCGGTCCAGCGGCCCGCAGCGGAGCAGGTCGCGGGCGGCCATGCCCGTCTGGACGGTGATGAAGATGGTCACCATGCGAAGAGTGGACAAGGATACGCGGGCGGCCCCACGCTCAGCCGCCTGCGGGTAGGTGCAGGCCCGCGAGATCCTGCACACCGGCCGCGCTCTCCAGGCGCCACGAGTACGGGACGGCCAGGAAGCCGCCGCGCGACTTCGTGGCGGCGACGGGGCTAGCGCTGCCAAACGCGGCCAGGTCCGTCGTCACGCGGAACGCCGCCACGGGGTGCGGCAGGGCGGAGGCGGCGCTGCCGGCGTAGCGCACCTGCGCCTCGACGCGGTACAGCCCTGGCAGCAGCGGCAAGCTGGCGAACCGGCAGTCCACCACGTGCGGGCCGCGGCGCCAGGACATCCCCTCAGGCGTTGTGGCCGAGAACAGGGGCGCGTAGTCGCCCCGGATCGTCACCGTGCACGACACCTCGTCGGCCTCGGCACGAGCCAGACAACGCAGCCGCACCAGCAGGGGGACGCCATACGCGAAATCCGTGCACGGGGTGCCAGCCGCGTCGCGCACCGTGGCCTCCTGGAGCACCACGGATCCCTGGCCGCCGTCGGCCAGCGCGCCGGCGTCGCCCTCCGCTACCAGCTCCTGGTCAACCGCGTCCAGGTAGGCCCGCACGACGTCAGCTGTCGGGCCCTGGCGGCGTATCTCTCCGTGGTCCAGCCACACCGCCCGGTGGCACATCGTCTCCACCGCCGAGAGGTTGTGCGAGACGAACAGGATGCTGCACCCGCGGTCGCGGAAGGAGAGCATCTTGCGGAACGACTTGTCCTGGAAAGCAACGTCGCCAACCGAGAGCACCTCGTCGACCAGCAGGACGTCGGGGTCGACGTGGGCGGCGACGGCGAAGCCGAGCCGCGCGTACATGCCGCTGGAGTACTGCTTGATGGGCGTGTCGATGGACGGGCCCAGCTCGGCAAAGTCGACGATCTCGTCGAAGCGGTCGGCGGCCTCGCGACGGCTCAGCCCGAGGATGACGGCGTTGAGCTGGACGTTCTCCCGCCCTGTCAGCTCGCGATGGAAGCCGGCGCCGAGGTTGATGAGCGACGCCATGCGCCCGCGGCTGCGCACGGTGCCGCGCGTGGGCCGCGTGATGCCAGCGACCAGCTTGAGGGTGGTGGACTTGCCGGCCCCGTTGTGCCCGACCAGGCCGACGGACTCGCCGGCCGCCACGTCCAGGCTGACGTCCCGCAGCGACCACAGCTCCCCACCCCCCACCGAGCGCCCCAGCCGGTAGCGCTTCCAGACGTGGTCGAGAGAGACGGTCAGAGATCCGGCCGCTGTCAGAACACCGGGTAGATCAATGGGCCGACCGGGGTGGCTTCCAGGAGGAGGAGCACGGCAAGGACTACCAGCGCCAGCAGCAGCGGCACGAGCCACCACAGCTTGCGCTGCCAGACCAGCATGACCAGGTCGCCCAGCGCGCCGGCGTTGTCCGACAGCTCGGCCATCTTCCCGGAGCGGTCGGTCCGCCTAGTCAATGGGGGCTCCGGCATACGGCACCGTGTGGTCGAACGAAGTGATCACGCCCGTGTGACGGTTGCCGATCAGGATGAACCCCGGCAGCTTGTACGCCGACCAGATGCGCAGCGAGCCGATGCCGCCTTCGGCGGCCAGCAGCTCACGGGCGCCGGGCACCTGCGTCTCCAGGTCCAGCAGCAGCGGTAGTCGCGCCTTGATCTCCAGGGTGGCCGAGCTGGCCGAGCGGCCGGAGGGCGCGAACAGGTCCAGGCGCAGCGCCGTCGGCCGCGGGTGGTAGTTCAGCAGCAGGACCGAGGTCTGGTAGCTGTCGTCCGCCATGGCTCCCGGCCAGTGCTGCCACTTGCCGCTCATCACCCGCTTGGTCGTCCCGCCCTTGAAGACGAAGCCGGGGACCGAGCCGCTGAAGGCGCCGTCGGCGGCGTAGAACTCGAGCCACGAGTCGATCCACGGGAAGTGGGTCGGCGGATTGTCGAGGCTGCGGGCGGTGATCTCGACGATCCCGTCGAAGCTGGGCTCGCCGATGGCGTCCAGCAGCTGGTGGCTCTCGAAGCGGAAGTTGTCGTCGCCCGAGAACGGGTCGGACAGGTAGGTGAAGACGGGCTCCTCCGAGCCGCGGTAGAACTTGAGCAGCGCCATGAAGCGCTCGTTCGGGTCGCGGGTGTTGCCCAGGGGGATGACGTTGACGCGGCTGTGGCGGCGCCCGTCCTCGACGAACCAGCCGAGGACGGGCAGCCAGTCCGGGCTGGCGCGGCGGGACGCGCTGTGGGGTCGTGGCGCAGTCGTCGGGCTGAGGTCGACAGCGGCTCGGGGCGGCGTGGCAATGCTCATGGGTGCCTCCTACAGGTGCTGGGCCCGCCAGGTGCCGAGGCGGTCGTTGGCGATGAAGTAGTAGTACATCGCTGGCTGGGCGTAGTTGCCGAAGTACAGGATCCCGGGCTGGCTGCCCAGGAAGGCGGCCGGATCCTCGAACAGATCCTCCAGGGCCACGAAGCGGGAACCGTTGGGTGGGACATCAAGCGTCGTCTCGCGGGTCCGACCGGCCCCGTCCTTGAGGATGATCGCCGAGGAGTACAGCTTGTCGTCCAGGTTGGTGACGGCCAGGTGGGTGTGGTACTCCTCGCTGTGGACGACGTTCGGCACTGTCCAGTAGCCGCCGACAGCCGGAATGGTGAGGCCGAACTTCTCGTGCGAGGACGTCAGGCTGCGGCCGTTGTACCAGTGCAGGTAGGCCCGCGACGACCCGAGCTGCGGGCCTTCGAAGTCGACGCGCACCTGGCCGCTCGGGACGCGGCCCCGCCGGCGGGCGGGCAGAAGGTCGGCGAGCTCGAGGACGAGGGTCCCGTTGCGCGCGATGTGGAAGCGGCGGGCGACCAGCTCCGCGCCCGCGGCGTCGAACAGGGTCACGTAGACCGACGTCGGGCGGCAGGCCTGGGGCGCCTCGGGCAGCTCGAGATTCGAGATGGAGACGCGGGTGTGCATGTCGTGGCCGGCGCCCGCGCCCCCGGGCCCCACGTCGCGGTACCAGGAGGCCATGCGCCGCGGGTGGGCGCGAAGCGCCTGCTGCTCGCGCCAGCCGCGCGCCTTCTCCACGGGCCAGGTGCGCCGCAGGCGTGGGTAGCGGCGCAGCAGCTCGTGGGCGACCATCATACGGCTGCTCCTCGTCTGCCGGACCTAAGCAGGTGGCTGAAGTCTTGCTCCATTCTGATCATGTGAGCTCCACCTGCTTAGGTCTGCCTTTGTTCGCGCTACGCGCTTAGCGCGGCCGGCCGGTGCCGAACAGGTGGCCATAGGTGGCGGTGATGTCGTCGAGGTCGCCCTCACAGCCGAAGCAGGTGATGCAGACGCGTGCGGTCTCGCGCAGCTCCTTGACGTCCTTCACCAGAGGGATGGTCGCGATGACCTCCGCCCGGGTGACCCATTCGCAGTAACAGAGGACGTCGCCATCGTCGGACTCGGGGAGGGGGAGTGTGTCCATCGCTACTCGGTGCCCGCCAATGATGGCACCTGGCTCCGCGCGGCGGCAAAACGGGGCTCCGCCTGGTCGACACGCCAGGTCACCGGCACTTTACCCCCACCCGGGCTCGGTGGGCCCGGCACCGTGAAGCGGGCCAACACCCGCGGCTCGAAGTAGTTGGTGCGGACGTTCTGTTTCACCTTCACCTCGACACGGTAGTCGCCGGCGACCAGCCGCGGACTGCCGAACGCGCACTCCACGACGAACGGGCCCTCGGGCAGCCGCGTCGGCCAGTTGCCATCGATGTGCATGTTGGCCGCGAACAGCGGGCCGCGATCACCCCGGATGGTCACCACGAAAACCGGCTCGTGCAGCTCGCGCCGCACCTGGCCGGTCACCCGCACGCGGAAGGGCGCATCGCCAGGCACTGTTGCCGCCGGCCGGCCGGCCGCGTCGAGCACCTCGACCCGGTCCACCGCCAGGTGGCTGGCCCATGGCGCACCCCCGTCTGATGGCTCGTCGACCGCGTCCAGGTAGCCTCTGACGACGTCGGCGACCGGCCCGGCCGCCCGCGGCACGCCACGGTCCAGCCAAACGGCGCTCTGGCACATCGTCTCGATGGCGGCCAGATTGTGCGACACGAACAGCACGGCGGTGCCCCGGTCGCGGAACGCCAGCATGCGCCGCAGCGAGCGATCCTGAAAGGCGGCGTCGCCGACCGACAGCACCTCGTCGACCAGCAGGACGTCGGGGTCGACGTGGACCGCGACGGAGAAGGCGAGCCGCGCGTACATGCCCGTGGAGTAGAATTTAACTGGCGTCTCCATGAAGGCGGCCAGCCCGGCGAAGTCGACGATGGCGTCGTACCGCTCGCCGACCTGGCGACGCGTCAGGCCGAGGATGACCCCGTTCAGCGACACGTTCTCGCGTCCGCTGAGCTCAGGGTGGAAGCCGGCGCCGACGTTGATCAGGGACGCGACGCGGCCACGGGTCTCGACCCGGCCGCGCGTCGGTCGGGAGATACCGGCGACCAGCTTCAGCAGCGTGCTCTTGCCGGCGCCGTTGGCGCCGATCAGCCCAACCGACTCCCCAGGCCGCACGTCCAGCGTCACGTCGCGCAGCGACCATCGCCCCTCGCGGGCGGCACCGCGCCCCAGCGCGCGCAGCGCGGCGCCGCGCGCCCCGCCGCCCTCGCCGAGCAGGTACCGCTTCCAGACGTGCTCCAGCGTCACAGCGGCTGCGCTCACACGACGTCCGCCAGCACACCCTCGAACACGGTGAACACCCGCTGCGCCAGCAGCAGCGAGGCCGCACCGGCCACCGTCAGGACGCCAAGCGCCACCAGGTCCGGGTCGTGGGTGCCCAGGATGGCGGCGCGGAAGTCCTCGATCAGCCGCGCGATTGGGTTCAGCAGGTACAGCGGCCGGAACGACGCGGGCAGCTGGTCGGCCGTGTACAGGACCGGCACCGCGTACAGCAGCAGCGACAGCACCAGGGGCAGCGCCCGACTGACGTCCCGCCAGGCGACGTTGGCCGCCGACAGCAGCAGCCCGACGGCGGCGGCGAACAGCATCTCCACCAGGATCACGTACGGCGCCAGCAGCGCCCAGGCGGAGACCGGCACGCGAAAAATGACCATCAGCACCGCCAGGGCGACGCTGGCGATGGCCACGTCGAGAAGGCGGGCGAACAGCGGGTACAGCGCCAGGATCTCGCGCGGAAAATACACCTGGCGCACCAGGTCGACGTTCTTGACCAGGCTCTCGGCGCTCTCGTTCAGGCTGTTGACGAAGAACTGCCACGGGATGAGCGCCGCCATGAGAAACACGGGGTAGGGAACCCCCTGCGAGTCGCCCCGCCCGAGCACCCGCTGCACCAGGAAGGTGAACACCCCTGTCAGGAGCAGCGGCTGAGCCACGACCCAGAAGTAGCCGAGGTAGGCCTGTTTGCTGCGGGCGCGCAGGTCGCGGAGCACCAGAACGAGCAGGATCTCGCGGTAGCGGGTCACGAGCGCGCGGCGATCAGCAGCTCGCACAGCTCTCTGACCGCTCCGTCGCCGCCGCGGCGCTCGGTGACGTAGTGGGCCACGGCCTTCACGGGGGCGGCCGCGTCGGCCACCGCGCAGGCCAGTCCGACCGAGCGCATGGCCGGCAGGTCGTTCAGATCGTCGCCGATGAACGCCAGCTCCTGGTGGTCGAGCCGATGCGCCAGGCACAGCGCGTCGATGGCCGCCTTCTTGTCGTGCGCACCGGTGATGACGTCTTCGATCCGCAGCTTGGCCGCTCGGGCGTGCACGATGGCGCTGTCCTCGGTGGAGATGAGCGCCACCCCGATCCCAGCCTCGCGCACCCGGGCCAGCCCCATCCCATCGCGGGTGTTGAACTTCTTCATCACCTCGCCAGCGGCGCCGTAGTACATGCCCGCGTCGGTCAGCACGCCGTCGACGTCCACGCAGAGCAGCTGGACGCGCCCCGCTCGCGTGGCCAGGTCGCGCTCAGCAGCCATGCGGGGTCACGTTCCGGCGGGCGCCCAGGCGAGAGCGTCGCGTGGCAGCAGCGTGTCGGCCACGACGTCGACGGCGGCGACGCGGCCGACGAGGCGGGCCAGGTGGTTCGCCGGTATCCCGTCCCCGGGGCCTTTGGCGGTGAGCATCTCGGCCGCGACCACCGTGCCCGCCGCGATGTCGCAGCGAGCCGCGACGCTCTTGGCCAGACGTGCCCTGACGGCCGCTTCGCCGGGCACCGGCCGCTTCTCCGGCGTGCCGAGCGCCTCCTCGATGTGGCGAATGTCGCGCACCAGCTTGGCCAGGCCCACGGGCTCGAGCGACGCCGCGTGGTCCGGGCCTGGCAGCGTCCTGTCCACGGTGAAGTGCCGCTCGACGAGACACGCGCCGAGCGTCGCCGCGGCCTCGCTCACCGCTATGCCCCGCTCGTGGCCCGAGTAGCCGACCAGCAGGCCGTAGCGGGCGCGGTACGTCTCCATGACGCGCAGGTTGATGTCCGCGAACTCCGACGGGTACGTCGACGTGCACTGGAGCAGGATGACCTGGTCGGTGTGCCGCAGCACTGTCTCGACCGCCTCGTCGACCTCCGCCAGCGAGCTCATCCCCGTGGACAGGATAACCGGCTTGCCCTTGCGCGCCACGTGGTCCAGCAGCGCCAGATCGGTCACGACCGCCGACGGCAGCTTGTACGCCGGCGCCCCGAGCGACTCCAGCAGATCCACGCTGGGCGGGTCCCAGGCGCTGCCCATGAACTCCAGGCCAAGGCCCTGCGCCTGGTCGCGCAGCGCGAACCACGTCTCGGTCGCCAGCTCCAGCCGCTGCCGATGCTCGCCGTACGTCGCGCCGAACGAGTTGGGCTTGACGTACGGAGCGTCCCGCGCGTCACGGGTCAGCAGGTCGACGATGGACCGCTTCTGGAACTTGACGCCGTCGGCGCGGGCATCGGCCGCGATCCGCACCAGCTCGCGCGCCAGCGCCGGGTCGCCGTTGTGGTTGAGGCCGCCCTCGGCCAGGATGAAGCACGGCTGGCCGTCGCCCACCAGTCGGGCGCCGATCCGGACGGTTACCACGCCGTCCAGCCGCCGTCGACGACGAGATTCGCGCCCGTCATGTAGCTGGATGCGTCAGACACCAGGAACAACAACGCGCCGCGGTACTCATCGTTGCGGGCCATGCGCCCCAGCGGCGACCGGAAGGCGAAGTTGCGCACGAACGTCTCGTCGTGGTTGTCGTAGACGCCGTGTGGCGTCAACGAGTTCACCCGGATGTTCTGTCGCCCCCAGTACGCCGCCAGGTAGCGCGTCAGCCCCAGCACGGCGGACTTCGTGACCGCGTAGGAGACGGGGGTGTTGAAGCTCGTGTCGGCGTACGGGCTCCTGACGCCTTCGTACAGCCGCTGGTCCGGCGCCACCACGCCGTAAGTGGAGGAGACGTTGACGACGACGCCTCGTCCCTGGCGCAGCATCTGGCGCCCGGCGGCCTGCGCGCACAGCACCATGCCTGTCAGATTGACGCCCAAGGCCAGCTCCCACACGTCCTGCGGGTAGCTCTCGAAGGGCGCGAAGTAGTCCTTGAGCAGCCGCTCCGAGCCGCCACGCACGGTGAGCGCCGCGTTGTTGACCAGGATGTCCAGGCTGCCGAAGCGCTCGACGGCGCGGTCCACACCCGCCTGCACGGAGGTGGCGTCGCTCACGTCCATCGTGACGCCGAGCGCGCTCTCGTCCCCGAGCCGGTGGGCCAGCGTCGCCGCCCGCGCACCGTCGACGTCCGCGACGACTACCCGTCCCCCGGCCTCGAGCAGCGCCTCGCAGTAGCGCTGCCCGAGCAGTCCGGCGCCGCCGGTGATCAGGGCGACCCGACCGTCCAGACGAAACAGCTCCGGGAACGGCGTGCTCATCCCGCCCTGGCCCGCCACTGCAAGATCAGCTCCGCCATCTCCAGCTCGCGTGGTCCGTCGATGTCCACCGAGTCGTCCTGGTCCACCACGACGGCGGCCACCCGCCGACCGATCAGTACGCCCTGCTCGACGATGGTGCGCTGCCACATCGCGTCGACGTGGCCGGTCTGCCAGTAGACGGGGTCCAGCTCGGCGCGGGGGACGTCGGGGCCGCGGGCGAGGCGGAACGGGGTCTCGAGGTACGGCTCCATGATGGGGCCGCCATCGGTGAGCAGCCACATCTTGTGCGGATGCTGCCTGGCCAGGCACACGGACTTGACCGAGTCGACGCCTGTCTGCGCCAGCAGCTCCACGGCCTCGTCGACCAGGCCGGGGCGGCGCAGCGGCGTGCTCGGCCGCAGGTTCACCACAATATCTGGCCGATAGCCTTCGTGGTCGTCGAGCCAGCGGAGAGCATGGGCGAACACGGGCCAGTCCTCGGTGGTGTCCTGGGCCAGCTCGGCCGGCCGCAGGAACGGGACTTCGGCCCCTGCCGCGCGGGCGAGCTCGGCGATGGCCGGGTCATCGGTGGAGCAGAGGACGCGGTCGACCAGGCGCGCGGCCCGGCCGGCTTCGACGGCGTGCGCCACCAACGGCTTGCCGGCGAGCAGGCGGGCGTTCTTGCGGGGCAGGCCCTTGGAGCCGCCCCGGGCGGGCACGAGAGCCAGCACCCGCTGCCGCTGCTTCGTCACCACGAACGGCCTTTGGCCAGGACCGGAAACCGTGCCCGGCCAGCCAGCGCCGCCGTGGTGCTCTCGCCGCGCGCCCGGACCAGGATGGCCAGGTACAGCGCCACACCGAAGATGCAGTAGTTGGCGCTCCGCAGGTCGGCGCTCGCCAGCGCCGGGACACCCAGGCCTACCCCCACGCCGCGAAGACCGCCCGTGAGCAGCCCCGACAGCACGCGGTCGTAGGCCGCCACGGTGAGCGACGCGAGCACCACGCCGGCCACCCCCCAGCGGCCACCGATGATGACCGCCGCCAGCACCATCAGCGACAGCGTCAGGTCGAACTGCCCCGGCTCGATGTAGCCGAGCTGGCCGGCGTACAGGGCCCCGGCGATACCCGCGTAGCCCGCGCCCACGGCGAACGCGAGCAGCTTCGCGCCCGGCCCGTACACCCCCACGGCGGCGGCCGCCGTGTCGTCGTCGCGCACCGCGGCCCAGGCGCGGCCAATCCGGGAGTCGGCCAACCGGATGGCGACAAGGCAGGCCAGCACCGCCAGGGCCAGGCCGACGGCGTAGGCGCGCACGGCGGCGCTCGCGTCCCAGGGCCCAAATTGAACCAGCGGCACCCCGCTCAAGCCGTTGGGGCCGCCCGTCCAGTACGGCAGGTGCCAGATGACGCCGGGCACGATCTCGCCGAACGCCAGGGTCACGATGGCCAGGTACTCACCCCGGGTGCGGATGGTCGGCAGCCCGAAGGCGACGCCGAAGCCGGCCGCGACCAGGCCAGCCAGCGGCAGCGCCAGCCACGGCTGGCGACCCCACTCGGGCAGAAGGAGCGCCAGGTGGGAGCCGGAGCTGGTGAGCACGGCCGCCGTATAGCCGCCGAGCGCGAAGAACGCCGCGTACCCGAGGTCCAGCAGCCCGGCAAAGCCCACCACCACGCTCAGCCCGACGCCGAGCGTGACCATCAGCAGGATCGACCCCACGCTCGCCAGCCCGTTCCACCCCAGCGCGCGGTCCAACAGGGGGTACACCAGGCCGGCGGCCAACAGCGCCGCCAGCATCGACCGCGAGCCGGCCGCGCCGCGCCGATTGGGCATCGTCGGGGCCGTGGCCGTGGCCGCGCCATCGACCTCGGGGGCTCCGACTGTCGCGCTGGCCAGCACGCCGTTGGGGCGGAAGGCGAGCAGCACCACCAACAGGGTCAGCACCAGCACCGGCGTCCAGGCCGCGTCGAACAGGAAGTCGCTGAAGGAGGCGAAGACGCCGAGCGTCACCCCCGCCACCAGGGCGCCGCGCGGGTCGCCCACCCCGCCGAGCACCGCGGCCGTCATGGCCACCAGTCCGGTGCGCAGGCCGTACTGGCCGGACGACCCGCCGTAGTACGCCGCCGACATGGCCGCCGCGAAGCCAGCCAGCCCACCGGCCACGGCAAACGCCGACACGTATCCGCGATTCGGGTCGCCGCCAAGGAGAGACACCAGCTCGGGGTCCTGGGCAACCGCCCGCAGCAGGCGCCCCATGCGGGTGCGCGCCGCCCCCAGGGCGACCCCGGCGACGACGACCGCCGCCAGCAGCAGGACGAGCCCGTCCTTCAACGTCACGACCACGCCGCCCCAATGCGCCTCAGCAGCGGGCACGAGGTTCGGCATGGCGAGCAGGGGCAGCACAACGCCGAGGTGCACGTACGACATCTCCCGCGTCAGGAACAGCTGGTGCCACCAGATGCCGGCCTGGAACAGGACGAAGGCCAGGCCGACGGTGGCGATGAGCGGCCCCAGCCGGTCCCGCGTGTGGCGGAACGGCCGGAACGCCAGCCGCTCGACGCCCACGTTGAGCAGCGCGCCGCACGCCGCCCCGCACACGCTCAGCACGACCAGCAGGCCCACCCGGAGCAGCGGCGGCGTGGCCGCGGTCGTGCCGGTGAAGGCGGCCAGGGACGTCACCACCACGGTGGTGACGGCGAACACGCTCCCGTGCGCCAGGTTGATCTGGCGCGCGACCGCGTACGCGACGGTGAACCCGACGGCGTTCAGGGCTACGACCGCGCCGTTGGTGAGGCCGTAGACGAGCAGCTGGAGCGGCAGAGCGGCGTCGGGCATGGTAGGCGCGCCTGGCGCGCTGATCGAGTGTACCCAGCGGACCCAGGGCCTAAGCGCGTAGCGCGAACAAAGGCAAGGCCCTAAGCAGGTGGAGCTCAGATGATCAGAATGGAGCAAGACTTCAGCCCACCTGCTTAGGTCGCCCACAACTGGCAGCTATAATCGGGACCCGCCCCACGATGAGGATTCTGCTTGCCGCCAAAATGATGGACATGGGGGGCATCGAGCGGTGCATCGTGGCGCTCGCCCGTGAGCTCCATCGCCGTGGCCACTCGGTGTGGGTAGTGTCCTCGGGTGGCTACCTGGTGGCCGAGCTGCAGCGCGCTGGCGCCGAGCACGTCGCGGCTCCGATGGAGCTGGCCTCGCCAATCGCCATGCGCGACTCGGCCAGGGTCATCCGTCGTATCGTCCACGACCACCACGTGGATCTGGTCCACTCGTTCTCGGCGACCGCCGCCCTGGCCGTCAACCTCGCCTTGCGGCCACTGGCGCGTCGTGGCCAGTCGAGCAGCGGCAACGGCTGGCACGATCCCCGGCTGGTGAGCTCGCCGATGGGGCTGCAGAACTCGCCCCGCGAGCTTCCCGTGACGACCTGGCTACGGAACTGGTTCATCACTCTCGGGGCCGAGCGCATCCTGGTCATCTCGCCCGAGATCCGCCGCCACCTGAAGAACGTCGGTATTCGGGACGACCAGCTCGTGGACTTCAACTTCGTTGGACTGGACGTCGAGGCGTACCGCGGCCAGCCGGACGACCGATCGTCGGTACGCCAGCAGTTCGGGTTCCCCGAGGATGCGCTGCTGGTGTCCACTATCGGCGCGCTGCACCCCCGCAAGAGCCACGAGCTGTTCGTGGACGCCGCGGCCCGCGTCGCCGAGGCGGTTCCGCGGGCGCGCTTCCTCGTCGTCGGCGGCGGCGAGCTGCGCCACGAGCTCCAGCGGCGCGCGCGCGACCGCGGCCTCGACTCGCGGCTGGTGCTCACGGGCGTGCGGGACGACGTCCCCCGCCTGCTGGCCGCCACCGACGTGTACGTCAAGCCGGGCGTGCTCGAAGGCTTCATCGGTATCACCGTGCTCGAGGCGCTCAGCTCGAGCCGGCCGGTCGTCGCCTTCGACACCGAGGACGTGAAGCTGGCTCTGGCCGACGGCGTCACCGGACTCGTCGTGCCCAATGGCGACACGGCCGCCCTGGCGGAGAAAATCGTGTTCCTGTTGAAGCATCCCGAGGTCGGCGTCCGTTTAGGTGAAGCAGGACACAAAGTGGTCACCGAGCAGTTCCATTTCGGGCTACTGGCGCGCCGCTTGGAGCAGTTCTACCAGGAGCTGCTGGCGACCCGCGCCCCGGCCCTGGCCCGATGACACTCCCTCCCTCGGCGAACCGCGACACGGTGGGGAGGAGAGTGAGCCTCTGGCGCTTCTTCTGGGACGGGTGGAACGCCTACGCCCACCGAGCCGGCGGCTATCAGGCGCAGGTGCTGCTGAGCCTGGTCTACTTCTTCGTCCTCGGGCCGAGCGCCATCGTGTCGCGGCTCACGGGCAATCGGCTGCTCGACCTCGACGCCCGCAAGCGGGGCTCGTACTGGATCACGCGCCGGGCGGAGCCGAGCACACTCGCCTTCCTGGAGCGCCAGTTCTGATGGCGCAGACCGCCCCGCCCACTGCCAGCGGGCTCAGCGACGTCGGCAAGCAGGTGCAGGCCTTCTACCAGGCCAACCCGTTCCCGGCGTTCGACATCAACAAGTACCGCAGCCGCGACGACGTCAAGAAGCGGGCTAGTCCCTACGTCCAGATGCTCGACCGACAGCTGCCGCACACGGCGAAGATCGCCGACATTGGCTGCGGCACCGGGCAGCTCGTCTCTTTCCTAGCGCTGCGGGAGCGGCGCGACGTGACGGGCGTTGATTTCTCGTCGGTATCGCTGGGGTACGCGCGGTCGCTGCGCGAGAAGCTGGCCATCACCAACCTCACGCTGCTTCAGGACGACGTCTTGCAGCTGTCCCTGCCGAGCGACAGCTACGAGTACGTCTTCTGCAACGGCGTGCTGCACCACACGGGCTCGGCCAAGTCGGGGTTCGCCCACCTGGTTCGCATCGCCAAGCCGGGCGGCTACGTGACGGTCGGGCTGTACAACTCGTACGGCAGGTGCGTGCACGGCATGATTCGGCGGCTCAGCCTGCACGCCGGCCCCCTGGGCCAACCGATCGCCGACTGGGGCGTCAAGCAGATGCTCGGGGACCAGTTCGAGTCGTTCGACATCGAGAAGAAGCGCACCTGGTGGGCTGACCAGTTCGTCCACCCGCACGAGACGGTCCACAGCGTCGGCGAGGTGCTCGGCTGGTTCCAGGAGTTCGGGCTGGAGTACGCCGCCTCCCTGCCGCCCATCGAGCTCGGCGGCGACGAGGGGCACGTGAACCTGTTTCCCCGAACGACGCGTCGGCCGGACACGGCCGGGCGGCGGCTGTCTGCCTTCCTGCGCCAGCTGCACTGGGTGTGGCAGCTGCGCTGGACCGGCGGCTACTTCCTGCTGGTGGGCCGCAAGACCGCGTGAACAGATGAACAGATGAACAGATGAACAGATGAACAGATGAACAGATGAACAGATGAATATTCTCGGTATCTCGTGCTTCTACCACGACTCGGGCGCGTGCCTGCTGCAGGACGGCGTCATCGTCGCCGCGGCGGAGGAGGAGCGCTTCAGTCGGCGCAAGGGGGACTCCGACTTCCCCGAACAGGCCGTGCGCTACTGCCTGGAGGCCGGCCGCATCGTCCCCGAGGAGCTCGACCACGTCATCTTCTACGAGAAGCCGCTGCTGAAGTTCGAGCGCATCGCCGCCAGCTACGCCGCCACCTTCCCGCGCTCGCGCGGCGTCTTCGTCAAGGCAATGCAGACCTGGCTGAGCGAGAAGCTGTGGGTGCGCAGCCGCATCCGCAAGCGTCTCGGCTACAGCGGCCCGATCCTGTTCGGGGAGCACCACCTGTCCCACGCGGCCAGCGCCTACTTCCCGTCGCCGTTCGCCGAGGCCGCCGTCGTCACCGCCGACGGCGTCGGCGAGTGGAGCACGACGACGCTCGGCGTGGGCCAGGGGATCGACCTGGAGCTGACGCACGAGCTGCACTTCCCGCACTCGCTCGGGCTGCTGTACAGCGCGTTCACGGCGTACCTCGGGTTCGAGGTCAACGAGGGCGAGTACAAGGTCATGGGGATGGCGGCGTACGGCAAGCCCACCTACGTGGACCGCGTGCGCAAACTCATCGACCTAGCCGAAGACGGCAGCTTCCACATCGACATGCGCTATTTTGGCTACCACCAGAGCTTGCGCTCGATCAACCGCGGCTTCGTCGAGCTGTTCGGGCCGCCGCGGCCGGCCGAGGCCGGGCTGGACGAGCGGTACGCGGACATCGCCGCCAGCATCCAGGCGGTGACCGAGGACGCCATGCTGGGCGTGGCCGGCCGCGCGCGCGCGCTGACCGGGTCGCGCAACCTATGTATGGCCGGCGGCGTGGCGTTGAACGTGCTGGCCAACGCCCGCGTTCTGCGCGACTCCGGCTTCGACAACGTGTGGGTGCAGCCGGCCGCGGGCGACTCTGGTGGGTGTATTGGGGCGGCGACGTACCTGTACCACACGGTGCTGCGCCAGGAGCGGCGCCACACCATGGACAACGTCTACCTGGGCCCGGGCTACGCCAACGACCACATCGCCGACCTCCTCCGTGAGCTGGACGCCCCGTTCACACAGCTCCGCGGTGACGAGATCGCCCCCACCGTGGGCCGCCTGCTCGCCGAGGGCAACGTCATCGGCTGGTTCCAGGGGCGGATGGAGTTCGGCCCGCGTGCGCTGGGCGCCCGCAGCATCCTGGCTAACCCGACCGACCCGGCCATGAAGGAGAAGCTGAACGCCAAGATCAAGCACCGCGAGCCGTTCCGCCCGTTCGCGCCGAGCGTGCTGAAGGAAGCGGCCTCGACGTACTTCGACTTCGACGGTCGCTCGACAACCCGCGAGAGCCCTTTCATGCTGCTTGTGGCCCGCGTGCAGCCGAGCAAGCAGCACCTCGTGCCGGCTATCACCCACGCCGACGGGACGGCCCGCGTCCAGACGGTGAGCCGCGAGCAGAGCCCGCTCTACTACGACCTCATCGAAGCGTTCGGCAAGCTGACCGGTGTGCCGGTGCTGATCAACACCTCGTTCAACGTGCGCGGCGAGCCTATCGTGTGCACGCCGGCGGAGGCTTTCAACTCGTTCTCCCACACGGACATGGACTACCTCGTCATGGGCAACGCGCTGGTCCCAGCGACGTCGAAGCGCCAGATCCGCGCCTACCCGGGCGCCGCTCGGGTCCGCGCGGGCGACGAAGTGGTCGTCTGACGGATGACCCCCAGCCTGAGCCCCGGCCGCAAGTGGGGTCTGCTGCTGCTGCCGTGGCTGTTCCTGGCCGTGTTCGCCTACCTGTACTTTACGGTGCTGCTGCCGAGGGCAGCCGGCGGCCACCTGCTGGCCGCCTGCTTCGGCGTGTTCGTGGCCATGGTGTTCGTGTCCTTCACGGTGGCAGCGATCACTTTTTCCCGCGACGTGCTGGCTGGAAAATACCCGCCGTAGACCCCTCGTCGCCGTAGCTTTTCAGCCCCACCAGAAGCCGGCGGCGATGATGCAGTACAGGCCGACCAGGGCCGCGCCCTCCAGCCACACCGACTCCCCGTCCACTGTCACCAGCGTCGCGATCAGCGTCGACAGGCCCAGGGCCGCGAGCAAGAGAGGCGGCATCACCAGCGTCAGGTGCGCGCCACCGATCACGAAGCTGAGCAGCACCAGAGCCGGTATGAGCGCCAGGGCCACCTGCAGCGGGCTGTTCAGGATGACGCTCACGGCGTAGTCGGCGTGGTTCCGCGCCGCCAGCTGGATGCCTACGACGTTCTCTACCGCGTTGCCGGCGATGGCCACGATCACCAGACCCGTAAAGGCCTCCGACAGGTGGAGCGCCTCGATGGCGGGGGTGAGCGCCTGGACGAACCAGTCGGACACGAACGCCGCGCCCACGCCAGCCAGGCACAGCAGGGCGATCGCCAGCCACAATGGCCAGGCGCCCTCGGCGCTCTGCTCGGCCGACACACCTGTAGGTCCGCCGCTCAGCGAGACGGGCACGCTGAGGGCGAACACTACCAGCAGAACGATGGCCACAACAACGCTGAGCGCCTCGGCGTGCGCGCCGGCCGGCTCGTGGAGTCCGCTCGCCAGCGTCGGCACCGCCAGCGCCGAGACGGACAGCACCATGAGGGCGGCAATGAGCCGGGGTGGCTCGGAGGCGAACCGCTGAGTCCCGTGGCGGACCCCGCCGACGACGAACGCCAGCCCGAGCACCAGCAGGTTGTTGCCCAGGATCGACCCGACCAGCGCCGCCTGCAGCACAGTCACCAGCCCGGCCTTGAGGCTGAAGATGCCGATGAACAGCTCTGGTAGGTTGCCCAACGCCGACTGGAGCACGCCGGTGGCGCCAGGGCCGAACCGGGTGCCAAGCTGCTCCGTCGCGTCTCCCACGAGCGCCGCCAGCGCCGCCAGCGCCACCCCGGAGACCACGAACACCAGCACCGCGCCCGCGTGGCTCAGGCTCAGCGCCCCGGCCAGCGCGCTGCCAAAGAAGGCTACCAGGACCACCACGCGCTCCCAGCGCCCGACGGTGCTCAGCGCCGACACGGCACCGTCCCGTGGCGAGCGCGGGGAGCCGGCCTCACCCGGCTATCACGCGCCATGGGCACGGGCGCCTGGCGTGAACCCGTAGTGCTGATCGATATCCTTCTGGTACCCGTCGATGGCCCCCGAGAGAACGTCGGCCAGCCGCACCGGCTGGCCGAGGACGGCCGACTCGTTGATGGCGAAGCTCGCCGCCAGATCACGCAGGCCCTCCGCCCCGCTCGCCTCCGGGTCGCGGCCTTCGCGGATGCCGCGCAGAAAGTCGAGCTGGACCAGGGCGAACGCGTCGCTGAGTCCCAGCGGGAAGAACCGCTCTCTCACCTGGCGACTGGCCCGTTGCGCGAACAGCTCTCGCGCGGAGTGGGTCGACCCGTCGTCCAGGTGGAGCGTGTCCCTGCTGAGCCGGCCGCGGCTGCCATACACCACCGGCCCGCCCGACGTGGGTCCACCGTGCCCAGCCCAGGAGAAGGCCAGCTGGCCAACCGCGCCCTGAGGAAACGAGGCGGTCGTGAAGAAGGTGTCGTCCACGTCGCACGCGACCTGCGCCGTCGCTGTCCCGGCCGCGTCGCGCGTGAAGCGCGTGGGCTCGAAGATACGGGTGGTGCCGGCGATGATTTCTGGCTCACCAAGCAGGTAGCGCAGCCAGTGGAATAGGTGGACGCCGATGTCGAGGGAGGCGCCACCGCCCGCCTGCAGCTTCTGGTGCCGCCAGGGCGTATCGGCCACGATGACGTCCGGCGCCCAGCGGGCGCTGCCCAGGTCCCAGCGGCACACCATCTGGGGCGTGCCCAGGTCGCCCTCATCCAGCAGCCAGCGCGCCACCCGCGCGTCCCGGGCGTACCGTAGATTCTCGACCACCCCGAGAGCGAGAGAGCGCCGACGCGCCTCCTCCACCATGGCGGCGGCGGCGCGCACGCTGACGGCCAGCGGCTTCTGGACCAGGCAGTGCTTGCCGGCCCGCAGACCGGCCAGCGTGGCGACGTGGTGGACGCTCAGGGTAGCGGTGATGTCCAGCGCGTCGACAACGTCGTCCGCCAGCAGGTCGTCCAGGCTGGCGTACACGCGCGGCTCGACGTCGTCCTGGAAATCGGACACGTAGACGTGCGGCGCGCTGAGCGGATCGTTGGGGTCGGCCGTCACCGGCGAGCGGGGCGCCGGGCCCTGGCCGCGCGCGACGAACGACTCGGCGTCGGACCGCTGGCGCGACACCAGGCCTGTGATGCGAAAGTCGTCGCAGCCCGCCTCTCGGAGAAGGCGGTACCCCCGCAGGTGCGCCGGCAGGATGCGGCCGGCGCCGACGATGCCGATACGAAGCGGCGCGTTCACCGCGCGTCTCCACGAGGACGGGTCATGGGGACAAGCGTACCGGCCCGTGCGGCCCGCTCTCGCCGCTCGCCGGGTCCCCCAGACCCGGGCGCGAGCTGAGCCTGTGGTACCCTGCGGTCCGCTCGACATCTTGGGGGGAGAGGTGCGACAACAGGCGCGACTACTGCCGGCGCAGCCCACGCGCCTGGTGGGACGCGAAAGCGAGCTGGCGGTCATACGCCGGCTCCTGCTCCAGGACGATGTGCGTCTCCTGACGCTGACCGGCCCGGCCGGCATCGGCAAGACCCGGTTGGCGGTGGCCGCGGCGCAGGCGGCGTCTGGTGCCTTCACCGACGGCGCGTGCTTCGTCGACCTGGCAACTGTCGACGACTCTGATCGCGTCGTCCCCGCGATCGCCGATGCCCTGGGGGTAGGCGTGGCACAGGGCGGGCTGGCCGCGGCATCGTTGGAGTGGCTGCTGCGCGGCTGCCAGCTGCTCGTCGTCCTCGACAATTGCGAGCACCTGCTGCGGTCCGCCGCTGATGTCGGTCGGCTGATCGCGGCCGTGCCGGGGCTGAAGGTCCTGGCCACGAGCCGGGAGCCTTTGCGGCTTCGCTGGGAACAGCGCTTTCTCGTCCCGCCACTGGCGCTGCCCGACCTGCGGACCGCCGCCGCGCCCACCATCGCGACCGTCCCGTCAGTGGCGCTGTTCGTCGACCGCGCTCGCGCGGTGCGACCGGACTTCGCTCTCGCGCGCACACCGGAGCACGCGCGGGCGGTGGCCGAGATTTGCGTGCGCCTCGACGGGCTGCCGCTGGCCGTTGAGCTGGCCGCCGCCCAGATTGGCATCCTGTCGCCGACTGACATCCTGGCGCTTCTCGATGGACGGCTACCGCTGCCACCGTGGCGGGCGGCGGACGCCCCAGCCCGCCACCAGACGCTCCGAGCCGCGATCGACTGGAGCTACCGCCTCCTGTCGCCGGACGAACAGGGGCTCTTGCGGCACCTGGCTGTCTTCGCTGGCAGCTGGACCCTGGCCGCCGCGGCGGCGGTCACCTCGGGCGCGAGCGCGCCCGAGGACCCCACAGGGCGACTGGCGCGCCTGGTGCACGGGATCGGCTCGCTCGTCGACCGCAGTTTGGTCCAGGTCCAGATCGTCGACGCCACAGGCGAGACGCGGTACCGCCTCCTGGAGGTGGTGCGCGAATTTGCCCGCGTCGAGCTGGAGGCGAGCGGCGAGGCCGAGGCGGCGCGGCAAGCGCTCGCGGCCTACTTGCCGTGTCTGGCAGACGAGGGGCTGGAGGTCCCGGACCAGCCCGCGCTGCCAGCGCCGACGCGTCAACGCCGCTGGGGCAACACGATGGTGGCCGATCCGACCGGCTCGCCAGCGCTCAGCGATCGCGAGCGGGCGGTGCTGAGCCTCATCGCGGGCGGCCTGGCGAACAAACAGATAGCCCGCCGCCTGGCTATCTCGGAGCGAACCGTCAAGGTCCACGTGTCGTCGGTTCTGAACAAGCTGGGCGCCGACAATCGCGCGCGGGCCGCGGTGCTGGCGACCCGCCGCGGCCTGCTCTGAAGCTCGACATTCTCCACCCTCCACCAGCCTGCCGGCGCCGCCACGCCTGGTTGGCGCTGCCTAACCGGTCGGCTGATGTGTCGCCGAGGGTTGCCCATGTAGCCGATGTGGCGCGCCCGCCGGCGCGCGATGCTCGTCCCGGGGAGCGCTTCCCGGCCGCGGCAGGTGGAGGGTGTCAACGTGAGGGTGAGATGTGCCACAGCACGCCAGGCGAGCGGGGGAGCGGCCACCGTCGCGCCCCGCCCGGGGCGTCGCCGGCGGCCGCCCCAGGGCAGCGTCGCCGCGGACGGCCCGCTCGCGCCAGGGGCACCCGCGCCGTCCTTTGTGCTCGAGACGCGGCCGGGCCAGACGCTTGCCCTGGCCGACTGGATCGGCCGCCCCATCATCCTGGCGTTCTATCCCGGTGACTGGGAGGAGGTGTCGACGGACCAGCTGCGCCAGTATCAGGAGGCGCTCCCGGACCTCCGGGCGTTCGGCGCTGCGCTGCTGGCGATCTCGGTGGACAGCGCGTGGTCGCACGCCGCCTTCGCGGCGGTGCGCGGGCTGGAGTTCCCGCTGCTCGCCGACTTCGAGCCAAAGGGAGCCGTGGCGCTCCGCTACGGGACCTACAACGGCGCGCTCGGGCGCAGCGAGCGGGCCCTGTTTCTCCTGGACAGCCGCGGCGTGATCCAATGGCGGCACGTCTCGCCGCCTGGCGTCAATCCTGGCGTCCATGGCATCCTGACCGCGCTCGAGCTCCTAAGCGCGTAGCGCGAACAAAGGCAAGAGCCTGAACAGGCAGGTGGAGCCCAACTGATCAGAAGCAAGCAAGACTTCAGACCACCTGCTTAGGCCACTGACGCGCCGGCGGTCGGCTGCCCATTCGGGCGCAGGCGCCCTCGGTGGCTGTGCCCATTCGGACGATGGCGACGTCGGCCGAGCGGGTACCCTCCAACAGCTGGCCGGGAGGTCACGTCGGTCGGCATCTGCCAGCACCGCCTCACCTGCATCATCGATGGACCATCACAACGCCGCTCATGGTGAGCCTGTCGAACCATGCTCGTCCTTCGACAAGCTCAGAATGAGCGGGCGTGAATAATCCGGGCTAGCAAGGGACAGTGGCGCATGAGTCTCGCCTACGTCATCAGACGCATACTGCTCTTCTTTGGGGTCGTGTGGGCCGCGACGTCGTTCATCTTCCTCCTGCCCAAGCTCGCACCCGGGCGCAACCCCGTCGCCGAGCGCCTCGGGCAGATGGCCTCCACCGGCGGCGTCATGAGCGGCGCTATCGAGGCCATGGTCGCCGCGTACCAGGCGAAGTTCGGCCTGGACAAGCCCCTCTGGCAGCAGTACCTGAACTACATGGGCGACGTCGCCCACCTCGACTTCGGCTATTCGCTCATGCTGTACCCGACCAGGGTGACCGACCTCATCCTGGTCGCCATGCCCTGGACCATCGGCCTGCTGACCGTGACCACGCTGATCGCGTTCAGCCTGGGCACGCTGCTCGGCGGTCTGATGGCGTGGCCGCGCGCGCCGCGGTTCCTCCAGTACTTGCTGCCGCCGCTGTTCACCTTCTCGTCGGTGCCCTACTACCTGCTCGGGATGATCCTGATCTACGTCTTCGCCTTCCGCCTGCGCCTGTTCCCGATGAGCGGCAACTCCACCTACGGCACGTTGCCCGTGTTCACGCTGCCATTCGCGCTCGATGTCCTGTACCACTCGCTCCTGCCGGCGATGTCCATCGTGCTGGCATCGCTCGGCTTCTGGGCGGTGGCGATGCGCGGCATGGTGGTCAGCGTGAGCGGCGAGGATTACATGGTGCTGGCCGAGGCCAAGGGGCTGAAGCCATCACGCATCTTCCTGCGCTACGCGGTCCGCAACGCCATCCTGCCCCAGACAACCACTCTGGCGCTGTCGCTGGGAAGCATCCTCTCCGGCGCGCTGCTGGTGGAGATCGTCTTCGGCTACTCCGGGATGGGCACCCTGCTGTACCGGGCCGTGTCCGCCTTCGACTACTTCACCATCTACGGCGTCGTCTTCTTCATCATCGTCGGCGTGTCCCTGGCGGCACTGATCCTGGACCTGACCTACCCGCTGCTCGATCCGCGGATCCGCTACCAGAAGAGCTGAGCCTGGACAGGAGCACTCTGAATGCCTGCGTTCCTTCGTCGCTCCTGGATCAACGGTCGGGTGCTCGTCGGCCTCGGGATCCTGCTCGTCCTGATCCTGTTCTGCGTGGTGGGCCGCGTCTCGGTCGGCGTCACCAAGGCGGCGCCGCTGTCCGCGCCACAGGACATGCCACCCTCCGCCCAGTACCCGCTCGGCACCGATAGCGCGGGCCGCCAGCTTCTGCCTGTCATGGTGGCTGGCCTGCCGCTGACCCTCGAGGTCGGCCTGCTCGCAGGTGGGGTCGCGCTCATCGTCGGCGCCGTCCTCGGCTTCAGCGCCGGCTACTTCGGTGGCGCCGTCGACACGGTCATTCGGTCGGTGGCCGACGTCATCCTGCCCATCCCGGCCCTGGCGGTGCTCGTCGTCGTCGCGGCCACCATCAAGTCGGTGCTGAGCGTCGAGCTCATGGCGCTCATCGTGGCGTCACTGGCCTGGATGCTGCCGACCCGCACGATCCGGGCGCAGGTGCTCACGATCCGCGGCCGCGCCTACGTGGAGCTGGCCCGCCTGTCGGGCAAGGGCCACATGAAGATCATCTTCAACGAGCTCGTGCCCAACCTCTTGCCGTACCTGGCCGCCAGCTTTGCCAGCGCGGTCGGCGCCGGCATCCTCGCCGCCATCGGCCTCGAGGCGCTCGGGCTGGGCCCGCAGTCGGAGCCAACCCTGGGGATGACGATCTTCTGGGCGATCTACTACGGCGCGGTGCTGCGCGGCATGTGGTGGTGGTGGGGGCCGCCGATCGTGTTGATCATGCTGCTGTTCATCGCGCTCTTCATGATCGCCCAGGGCCTGGACGAGGTGGCCAACCCGCGCCTGCGCCGAGCGGCGTAGTGCTCTCACTAAGCGAGGGCACCGGCCGTGCTTCAAGTACCTGACCAATCGCGCCCAACTGCTCGGCCTGGTCGACAAGGATGCGCGCCGCTTCGACTGTGGGGCGCTCCACGTAGATCTTCTCCCCGTCCAGCAGGCGATCTGTAGAGCGCTTCGCTTCAGTGAGAGGCATAGGCCCGAGAGTATGCAGCAGCTTAGTGAAGGAGACCTTTCGGAATCCCTCCCGCCACCCGACAAAGTGCGCAAGTCCGCTCATAATGGAACCTCGACGGTGAATGGCCGGGGCAGATGGCCCTTGCCTGCTCCCGTGGTGCGGCGACCTCCTTCAACCACGACACGCTGTGCACCGCAATGGTGGCCCACAGCCTCCGCGGCTGCCCGTAGGAATTCTCGCACAGCCGTCAGCCCGAGAGTCCGCGCTCCAGGCCCGTCGATGTGGACCTGGTACAGGCGAAGGCCGGGCGGGTTGGACTGGTCGACGGATGCCATGACCTCCACTTCGGCGCTGTCGTAAGTCCCGACGAGCCAGACCACGTCCGCCGTCGCCGCGATGAGCCGTATAGCCATCCTTCGAGCCACCGGCGACCTCTCCGGCTCCACGCACACCCATCATAAAGAAGCTGCCCAGAACACCGGCCCGGCTCGCTCGGCAGCGGGAGTCAAGCGTCAACCCACAAGAAACGGGGGCGGGCCCGTTGTGGGACCCGCCCCCTTTGGCGTGTGCGGACCGCGCTGTTGCGCTACTGGGTCGGCTTCAGGTTCAGGAACATCAAATTGCCCGTCCGGTGCCAGAAGCCCTCGTGGATGTACGGCTTGTCCCCCGTCGGCCAGTTCGTCCAGTACGTCGTGTTCATCGGCACCGGAACGACTGTCTGCACCGTGGGCACGTCGGGCAGATTCGGCAGCCAGACCTGCATGGCCTGCTTCCACAGCTCCATCACCTGTGGGTCGTCGATCGGCAGCTTGCGCATCTGGTCCACGATGTCGCTGTACTGCTGGTTCGTCCATCGGTAGATGTTGTTCGAGAAGATCGCCGTGCCCGCCGGCTTCACGTAGCGGGCGTTGTAGATGTCCAGCGTCTCGAACGGGTCCTTCATGCTGCCGCCATGGCCCCACAGGTAGGCCACCGCGTCGCCGCTGGTGATCCGCGTGTAGAAGTCGGCCGGCAACAGGAAGCTGGCGTCGAACCCGGCCTTCTTCAGCTGCTGGGCCACGATCGGCGCCTGCGGCGTCGTCGACGGGTGCTGCGGGAAGGTCACGATCTGGAAGCCGACCTTCTGCCCGGAGGCGTCGGCCCACAGGCCATCGTCGCCCTTGGTGTACCCCTTGCGCGTCATGATCGCATCCGACTGCGTCAGATCGAACAGGTTCGTCTGGTACTGGGTCAGCTGGTCCTGGACCGCGTCCATGTACTTCTGTAGGCCGGGGTACGGCGGGAACGGCAGCGGCGCCTTCTGGCTGAACCCCTGGAAGGCGAACTGGACGATCTCGTCCCGGTCCAGCGCGTAGCTGATGGCCCAGCGGATCTCTGGGTCGTCGAACGGCTTGACCGTGTCGTTGAACGACAGGCTGATCGGCCACCAGTCCATGTAGCCGTACGGCGGCTGGTCGGAATGGGTGATCACCTTCGGGTTCTGGCTCTGGACCAGGCGCAGGTTGGCCGGGGCGAACGAGAAGGCCATGTCGATCTGGTTGGCGATCATCATCTGGGCCATGGTGATCTCGTTCATGCCCGGCAGGAAGATCAGGCGCTGGACCTGGGGCAGCGGTCGGAAGCCGGTCTGGGCGCCCCACCAGTCGGGCCGCACGTCCCAGATCTTCTGCTGGACGTCGCTGGCGACCAGCTTGTACGGGCCGGTGCCGATGGGCCAGCCCTGGCTGGGATCGTAGTTCTTGAACGTGTGCGGGTCCTGGCCGTTCCAGACGTGCTGGGGAATGAGCGGGATGCCGATGTCGGCGCGGAAGGTGAGGAAGTTCCAGTGGAACCTGGGCGACGGCTCGGTCAGCGTGATCGCCACCGTGCGGTCGTCGGACGCCTCGACGCTGCCGACGAGGCGGGCCACCTCCGAGGCGTTGAGCAGGTCGGGGTTGTTCTTCATGGTGGTCAGCGTGAAGACAACGTCCTTGGCGGTGAACGGCTGGCCGTCGCTCCAGGTGGTGCCCTGGCGGAGGTTGATGGTCAGGCCCGTGCTGTCGCCGTTGTAGGAGAAGCCCTCGGCGAGCCACGGGATGAACTCGTCGCCCAGCATGTTGTAGTAGAAGAGGGGCTCGGTGGCGGCCTGGTAGAAGCCGCTGCGGGACAGGCCGGGCGAGAACGGGTTGAAGTTGTCTACGTCGGTGAAGCCGCCCGGCATCTCGCCGCCCAGGCCGGCCATGATCATGGTCCGGTTGCGCGGGACGTCCGGGATGGAGGACTGGCCGAAGATCTGGGCCGGGGCCACGCTGGCCGCGGCCGCGGCCGCCGCTCCGACCGTGGCCAGCGCCAGCAGCGAGCCGGCGAAGCCGACAGTCGTGCCGAGGAACCGTCGCCGACTGATCCCGTTGCTGATGTCCATTCCTGGAGCTCCTCTCTGGGGTGGGGGTGGGGTGGGAGTGGAGTGGAGTGGAGAAAGCGCGCGCCACGCCACGGTATCGGGTGGCAACCCCGACGAGCTCGCGCGGCGAGCCGTGAACTGGACAACGGTAGGCAGCACGCCGTGGCGGAACGTCGTCCGAACGGGCAATCCGGGCTCTGCCCATTCGGGCAGGCGCCGGGCGGCCCCATTGGACGATGGCACAGCCCCGGCCACGGCGTCCCGTAGGACCGTGAGTTACGGATTGGTGGCAGAGCTATGACCGCCGGACGATTGACAGGCCACGTTGCCATCGTGACGGGCGGCGCCAGGGGCATCGGCGGGGCGACCGCGCGCCGCCTCGCCGAGGAGGGCGCCAGCGTACTGGCCGTGGACGTCGACGGCGCTGAGGCAGCGCGCAACGCGGACCGCATCCAGGCGGCCGGCGGCGAGGCCGAGGCGTTCGCCGCCGACGTGGGCACGCTCGACGGGGTCCGGACGATGGTGGAGCGGGCGGTCGAGCGCTGGGGCAAGCTGACGATTGTTGTCAACAACGCCTATTCGGGCGGGGCGCACGGTGACGCGGTGGCCCTCAGCGAGGAGAGCTGGGACCGCGCCATGGATGTCGGCTTGAAGTCGATGTTCCGCGCGGCCAAGTTCGCGGTACCCCACCTGCGGACGGCCGGGGGCGGGGCCATGGTGAACATCTCGTCGGTCCACGGACTACTCGTCGCGCCCGACAGGTTCGTCTACGAGACGCTCAAGCCGGCGGTTCTCGGTCTCACGCGCCAGCTCGCCGCCCAGTACGGGCCGGACGGCATTCGGGTCAACGCCATCTGCCCCGGCCACATCGTGACCGAGCGCACCGAGCCCCAGTGGCAGGCGCACCCGGACGGGCTGCGCTTCTTCGAGCAGCAGTACCCGCTGCGCCGCACCGGCAAGCCGGTCGACATCGCCAACGCCATCGTGTTCCTGTGCTCGGACGAGGCGTCGTTCATCACCGGCCAGGCGCTGACAGTGGACGGCGGCCTGACCATCCAGCTCCAGGAGAACCTGGGTGTGCACCTCGCCCGCTACGCGCAGCAGCACCCGGACACCTGGTTCCCCTATTGACGTCGTAGCGGCCGGTTCGCCTGGGACGCGGCCAGCAGGTCGTCCACGGCCCGCAACACCATGGCCGCGTCGACGCGAAGGAGGCACGGTGGGTCGGCCACGGAGCCGCACGGCGGGTCGACCATCGTCCGGCAGGGGCGACACGGGAGCTCGGCGTGGACGATGCGCCGCCTGGTCCGCTGGCCCAGGGGCCCGAACTCCTCGGGGTCGGCAGGACCGTAGACACCAACGACCGGCGTGCCGACGAGCGCGGCCAGGTGGAGCGGCCCGCTGTCGGTGGCCACCAGGACGCGGGCCCGCCGCAGGAGCGCCGCCAGCTCGCCGACCGACAGTCGACCGACGATGCTCCGTGCGCACCCTCCGCTGGTGGCGACGACCTCCTCGGCGAGCGAGGCCTCCGATCGAGCTCCTACCACGAGGGGCAGGGTCTGGAAGCGCCCACCGAGCGCGGCGGCGACCTCCCCCCAGCGGCGCGCTGGCCAGTTCTTCAGCCGCCAGCCTGAGCCGGGGTGCACCACGATGGGACAGTCGATCGCCAGAGCGTCGAGGCACGCCTGCGCGGCCGCCTCCTCAGCCGCGGTCGTCACGAACGGCGCATGGCGCGGGACTGTCGCTGGGCCGGCCACGCCCAGACAGCGCAGCGCCTCGGCGACGAGGGCCGTGGCGTGCGTGGCGACGTGGCCGGCTGGCGGAAACGGCAACGCGCGGGTCAGGAACGGGCGGGTCCGCGGGTGAGCGTAGCCGACGCGGTGCGGGATCCCGGCCCCGGCGACGACAGCACCGGACCAGGGGTCGTCCGCGCGCGGCAGGATGGCGACGTCGAACCCACTGAAGCTCGGGCCCAGCTCAAACGCCAGCCGCGCCAGCATGGGCGGGTCGGCCGGGCCGGTGATAGGCGGGAAAGGCACGCCGCGACTCTGGTCTACCCCAGCAAAGTGGGCGGGCACGTCGGCCAACCCCGGCGTTACCGCGACGCAGATGAAAGCCTCCGGCAGAGCCGCGCGGAGCGCGGCCAGGGCCGGGGAGGTCAACAGCACGTCGCCGAGATGGTCGGGGCGGGTGACCAGGATGCGCACGAGTTTGCGCCAGGGAGGCGCACGGCTCGTGCCGCGCGCTCGCTGGCGTAAATCTTGCGGCAGGCTGGCTCAGACCGCGGCGGGCGCTTCCCTGGCGGACGCACGGGACTCAGCCGATCAACAGCGCGAGGCGACGACGACCATGCACCAGGCGCCTGCCAGCAGCGGCGGGACCGGCGGGACTGAAGACACGGACCGGCACACTGGCTCACTGCAGTTCATCGGCACGGCCACGGTCCTTCTCCGCTACGGCGGCTTCACCATCCTTACCGACCCGAACTTCCTCCACGCCGGGGAGAAGGTCCACCTCGGGTACGGCCTCACCAGCACCCGGCTCACGAACCCGGCGCTCGAGATCGACGACGTGCCGCCGCTCGACCTCGTCGTGCTGTCCCATATGCACGAGGACCACTTCGACCGAGTGGCCGAGCAGCGCCTCAGTCGGTCGGTACCAATCGTGACGACGGGTCAGGCGGCGGCGGCGCTCAGGGGCAAGGGCTTCACCGAGACAAGGAGCCTGGACACCTGGCAAACCTGGTCCTTCCGCAAGGAGGGCACCCGGCTGCGTATCACGGCGCTGCCGGCCCAGCACCCGCCACTGGCCCTGCTCAAGCCCATGCTGCCCACCGTCATGGGCAGCCTGCTCGATTTCCAGGACCTCGACGGCCGGTCGACGCTGCGCGTGTACGTCACCGGCGACACGCTGCTGCACGACGCTCTGGCGGACGTCCCGCGGCACTTCCCCGACATCGATCTGGCGCTGCTCCACCTTGGCGGCACGCGCATCCTGGGGGTCATGCTGACAATGGACGGCCGGCAAGGGGCTGAGGTGCTGCGCCTGGTCGCCCCCAGGACCGCCATCCCCGTCCACTACGACGACTACACGGTCTTCCGCTCGCCACTGGCGGACTTCCGCCGCGCCGTCCATGACGCGGGCCTCGACGACAGGGTTCACTACCTGGACCGCGGGGACAGCTACACCCTCTTGGCGCGTTCCTGACCCACCGCTCAGTAGCGCGCCAATCTGGAGCGAAACTTTCGGGATCCTGTAGTTAGCCTTCTTTCTTCTCCGCGTCGGTGACCGCGTCGCCACTCTTGGGCGGAGTGACCGCCGTCTCCGGCCACAGCGCGTCCACCCGTCGCGGCGGCACGTCCTCGGCGGCGAGCTCGGCCTCGTACGCCGTGCGCAGGTCGAGCACCCCGTCCTTCTTGTCACTCTTTTCACTCGGCTCACGCTCGTCGCGCTTCGCTTCGGCGCCACTGTCGGTCATGACTCGCTCCTTTACTAGACTGGCCGGCCCAACCTCGGCCCGGCCGTCTGTGCAGGCTCGGTGCCTGTCTACTCGCGGCCGGCGCGCACCTGCCGGTACTTGCGGACGACAGCTATCCCGTTCGGCGACACGGTGAACCGCGAGCAGTCCGACTTGCGGTCGACGCCGATCTCCGCGCCGTCGTCGATCTGGACCTCCTTGTCGAGGATAGCGTTGCGGACGACAGCCCCGCGACCGATCCGGGCGCCCTCCATCAGAACTGACCGCTCCACCAGGGCGCCCGCGTTCACCCGTACCGATGGCGACAGCACCGAGTGGCGGACGGTCCCGCCCGCGACGATGACGCCGGCGCTCACCATGGAGTCCATCGCCTGGCCGGGCTGCTGGTCCACGACAAACTTGGCCGGCGGCAGGGGCGGCTGCCACGTGTAGATGGGCCAGTCGCGGTTGTACAGGTTGAAGGCCGGGACGGGCGAGATGAGGTCCATGTGGGCCTCATAGTAGGCGTCCAGCTCGCCGACATCCCGCCAGTAGCCCCGGTCCGCCGCGCTGGCGCCTGGAACCTCGTTGCCCATGAAGTCGTAGACCGCGGCATCCTGACGCTGGACCAGCATCGGCACGATGCTGCCCCCCAGGTCGTGCTTGCTGTCGGCGTCCTCCGCGTCCCTCATGACGGCGTCGACCAGCGTGCTCGCCGTGAAGATGTAGTTGCCCATGGAGGCCAACACCTGGTCAGGGGCGTCTGGCAGACCGACGGGGTCGGACGGCTTCTCGCGGAAGGCGTGGATCCGGTCGTCTGGCCCAGCCTCGATGACCCCGAAGGCGCCAGCCTGGCTCAGCGGGGCTCGCACGGCGGCCATGGTCAGACCGGCCCCCGAGGCGATGTGGTGGTCCAGCATCTGGCGCGGGTCCATACGGTAGATGTGGTCCGCCCCGAACACGAGGATGTAATCGGGCCGCTCGTCGTACACCAGGTTCAAGTTCTGGAAGATGGCGTCCGCGGAGCCAGAAAACCAGTGTGGGCCGTGCCGCATCTGGGCGGGCACGGAGGCGATGTAGTTGTTCAGCATGGTGCTCAGCCGCCACGTCAGGGCGATGTGGCGATCGAGGCTATGGCTCTTGTACTGGGTCAGGACGACGATCTTGAAGAAGCCGCCGTTGACGAGGTTGGACAGGACGAAGTCGATGAGGCGGTAGTTGCCTCCGAACGGGACGGCCGGCTTGGCGCGGTCCGCCGTGAGCGGGGCTAGGCGCTTGCCTTCCCCACCGGCGAGGACCATGGCGAGCACACGCATTGGGTGCGACCTCCAGACTGTAGGCCCGGCCGGCGCCCCGGCAGGCACTCCCCGATAGCTGCCTCTCCAGCTCTCCTGCTCTCCCGATCTCCTGCTTCAAGCGTCCCGCGGACAGGTCACGCACCTGATTGAATAGCTTAAATAGCCTACCGAAAGCGCCGTCGTGCGTCATCAGGCACGCGGCAAAGCGGCCAAGACGTCATGTGCCACCCGTCCCTGGCAGGCCCGCGTCGCGGCTGCGGATGCCGCGCCAGAGGAGCCAGCCGACCAGCAGCAGCGCCACAGCCACGGTCAGGAAGGCGGCATCGTACGGCAGCAGATTGTCCACGCCTTCCCGTACCGGGTGGATCTGGAGCACCTTGTGGTCCACGATACCGTCGAACAGCTGAAAGCCGCCCATGCCGAACAGGATGCCCGCCGCCAGAGCCCGCGCGTCCCGCACCACGCTCAGGCGATGCCGCCACTCCCACAGCAGCGCCGCCCCGAGGCAGAGCAGGGAGGCGGTGACGACGTGGAAAATCCCGTCGATGAACAGCCGCCAGTACTGGGTCGTGTGGACGTAGAAGGTGTGCCACTGCAGCATCTCGTGCAGCACGACCTGATCCAGCGTGCCGACCACCCCCACGCCCAGGATCAGGCCCGCCCGGAGCGCCAGGCGGGTCGGCTCCCGCCGGCCGGCTGCCAGGGTGTGCTGCGCCCCCATCATGGGCGCAAGCCTCGCCAGGCACTCTCCCAACGCTGCAACGCGTCTGACACGGGGAGGCTAGGATAGAGCCTCGGGGAGGCTCATGCACGTCACGCAGGTCCAGACTTTCCTCGTCGACTCCGGCGCGAGCAAGAACTGGCTGTTCGTTCGCGTCCTCACTGACGAAGGCATCCACGGCTGGGGCGAGGCGTACACCCAGGCCGACCGTGACCGGGCCATCGTCGCCCACCTCGAGGCGATGGCCGGCTACCTGGTGGGGCGCAGCCCGTTCGCCATCAAGCACTTCAGCCAGGTTATGCACCTGGACTACGCCGTCCGGCGGCCGGCGATGGACTTCTTCTCGGCGCTCAGCGGCCTGGAGCAGGCGCTCTGGGACATCGTTGGCAAGGTTGCCGGACAGCCCGTGTACAACCTGCTCGGTGGCCCCTGCCGCGACCGCGTCCGGGTCTACGCCAACGGTTGGTACAGGGGCGCCCAGGCCCCTGACGACTACGCGCGCCAGGCCGTCGCCACGGTCGAGCGCGGCTTCAGCGCCCTGAAGTTCGACCCGTTCAGCGACCCCTGGCGCCAGCACATCGGCCGCGTGGAGGAGGCGCGCGCCCTGGAGCGGGTGCGCGCCGTGAGGCAGGCCGTTGGGCCCGACGTCGAG